>Ga0153956_1003115_pt1 | contig 11099 bp, 10 predicted proteins | sample TSFL040MetaG_FD_104704 | JGI IMG/M metagenome (GOLD analysis project Ga0153956, IMG submission 104704) | Attine ant fungus gardens microbial communities from Florida, USA - TSFL040 MetaG | ecosystem: Host-associated > Fungi > Mycelium > Unclassified | place: USA: Florida, Wekiwa Springs...
CGCACGCGGCGGCGGCCGGCGAAATCTTGCGCGACTTCTTCCGCGCGCGGCGGAGTTAGAGCCAGCCCGGCGCAAATCCGGGGAAGGCCAGCAACAGGACTTCCCGCGCCGCGATCAGGCCGATGCCGGCGCCGATCAACACGTCGCTGAGAAAATGCGCCGTCAGCAATGCGCGCGTCACCGCCAGGACCGCGGCGATGGCGAACCACAAAGGCCACCATAGCGGCCAGACGCAAGTGAAGATCACCGCCACGCAACAGATGGTGAGCGCGTGGCCTGAGGGAAAGGAATTGTAGTCGGGATTGAAAGCCAGCGGCATGAAGCCGTACAGCCCCATCTCCATATCGTCGCGCGGACGCCGGCGGCCCAGCACCAGCTTGATCAGGTGCAGCACGGCGCTGCCGACCATCAGGCTGGCGATGAATGCGACACTGTAATTGACAAGCTGCGTGACCTGGGCGGCCATCACGCCGAAATGGCGCATGGTGGCGGCGACAATCAGCGCCAGAACAGCCGCAGCCAGCCAATGGCCCGCCTTGGCGTAATGGGTAATGGCGTCCAGACGCCGGTGCAGGTCGCCGCTGACATGGTCATAGATGAAGTGGGCGGCGCGCCGGTCAATCGCCAGCGCCGCGAGGCCGCACAGAATGGAAAGGATGCCCGCCCACAGAAGCATGCGGGCTGATTGCCCAGCCTCGACGGTCCTGTCAACCGGCTTTCGCCACCGCTTTGGCATGTTCCAGCGGGAAGTCCACGGTCACCGCGGTTCCCAAGCCCAACTGGCTTTCCATGACGAATCGGCCGCTATGCTTTTCCGCCAGGGCCTTGACCAGCGCCAGACCCAGCCCGGTGCCGCCTTTGGCGTGCATGGCATTGACCTTGGCCTGCTCGAAGGGGTTGCCCAGCCGGGCCAGGTCTTCCGCCGAGATTCCGATGCCGGTGTCCCGCACCGTGACGAAGCAGCGGTCTTCCGTCCGGGCCATCGAGACGCTCACCGAGCCGCCCGGCGGCGTGAACTTCACGGCATTGGACAGGAGGTTCAGCAGCATCTGTTTCACGGCACGGCGGTCGGCATGCAGCGCCGGATAACCCTCTATGTCGTTGACCAGCGCGACGCCGCCGTTTTCGGCCTGTTCCTTGAGTACGCGCAGGCAATCGGCCACCGTTTCGACCAACGGTACGCGCTCCAGCGCCAGCACCATCTTGCCGGCCTCGATCTTGGCCATGTCCAGCATGTCGGTGATCAGGTCCAACAGATGCTGCCCGGAGCCGTAAATCAGGCCGACATATTCCTGATAGCGCTCGCCCACCGGGCCGAACACCTGTTCGCGCATCAGTTCGCTGAAGCCCAGGATGGCGTTAAGCGGTGTGCGCAGTTCGTGGCTCATATTGGCGAGGAATACCGACTTGGCCTTGTTGGCGGCTTCGGCGCGTTCCTGCGCCGCTTCGATCTCCAGTTCATGCGCCTTGCGGGCTGAAATGTCGCGGCTGACGCTGACGATGTTGCGCAGCTTTCCGGTCGTGTCGTCGTGGATGGCGCGGGTAACGACTTCCAACCAGAGGTAATGACCATCGCGGTGCCGGACACGGTAGGTGGCGGTCAGGCTTTCGCCCGGGTCCGGCACGATGGAAATCTTGCGCGCTTCATCCAAATCTTCCGAATGTACCAGCGAGAGGAAACCGCCACGCTCGATCTCAGCCTGACTGCATCCCAGGACGCGCTCCAGCGCTTCCGAGGCGAACAGAATGTCACCCTTTACCGTATAGAAGATGATTATATCGGAAGCCTCGCGCATCATTGCCCGATAATGTTCCTGGGCGATCTCATTGGCTTCTTCTTCGCGCATTCTGTGGGTGACATTCTGGCAAATGCCGATCAGCGCCGCGGGGGTGCCGTCTTCGTCCAGTTCCACTTCGCCATGGGTGTCGATGATCTGGGCGCTGTTTTCGGCCAGCAACGGCCCCAGGGTGACATTATGCAAGCGATAGAAAAAGGGTTCACCGGTACGCAGCGCCTCGCCGATAACCTGGGCGATGTGCACCTGCTCGGCAACCGGAAGGCGATCTCGCAGCCAGCCGGTGTCAAGAACAACATCGGACGCCACACCCATCAGAGTATACATGCCGTGCGACCAGAAATAGGTGCGGCGCGCCAGGTCGTAACGCCAATAGCCGATCTGTACCGTGCGTTCGGCCAGCGCGAAAGCGCCACGAATTCGCTCGTCGGCCAGGCGCGTTTCGGTTGTTCCCGGCTTGAACTTGGCGATGCTTCCCATCAAACGTCCTGCCTGTCCTCAGGCGCGGACAGTAAGATGGTGTCCGTTAACAACGCTTTTGTGCGTTGAGGCCGAAGCATGAAGGAAGGCTTAATTCTGATTGCGTGTCAGCGTCGCAGCGCCCGCCAGCCGATATCGTGGCGGCAGAAAGCCCCGTTCCAGTGGATTTTCCCCACCGCCGCATAGGCGCGGGCTTGAGCTTCCGCCACGTTCCTGCCCAGCGCGGTGACGCTAAGCACCCGGCCTGCCACAGCGACGATGTCATTGCCGCGTTTTTCGGTTCCAGCATGGAAGATCGTCACGCCCGGCGTCTTCGCGGCATCTTCCAGGCCGGTTATGACATGACCCTTCTCGTAACTGCCGGGATAGCCCTTGGAGGCCATCACGACAGTGAGTGCGGCTTCGTCACGCCATTCCAGAGGCGCCAGCCTGCCGTCGCGCGCCGCCAGCAGGGCGTTCAGCAAATCACTTTTCAGGCGCGGCATCAGAACCTGGCATTCAGGATCGCCGAAGCGGGCATTGTATTCCACCAGCTTCGGTCCGGATTTGGTGACCATCAATCCCAGATACAGTACTCCCATATAGGGCATGTCACGCGCCCTCAGCGCCGCCACGGTAGGCTTGATGAATTTCTCCATTGCCGCCTGTTCCAGCGCGGGCGGCAACACCGGCGCCGGCGAATAGGCGCCCATCCCGCCGGTATTGGGGCCGGTATCGCCGTCGCCGACCCGCTTATGGTCCTGCGCTCCGGCGAGCGGCACGACGTTGGTGCCGTCGCTGAGGGCGAAGAAGCTGGCCTCTTCGCCCTCCATGAATTCCTCGATCACGATGGCATGGCCGCTTTCGCCGAAACCGCCCTCGAACATGAAATCAATCGCCTTGTCGGCTTCCGTCTTGCTGGCGGCGATGATCACGCCCTTGCCCGCGGCCAGCCCGTCGGCCTTGATCACCACCGGATGACCCAGACTTTCGGCGAAGATTTTGGCCGGCACCGGGTCGGTGAAGCGCTTATAGGCGGCGGTGGGAATCCCGGCCTCGATGCACAGGTCTTTGACGAATCCCTTGGAGCCTTCCAGCATGGCGGCGGCTTTGGATGGTCCCAGGGCGCGGATGCCGGCACCTTCCAGAACGTCCCACAATCCACCGACCAGCTGGGCATCGGCGGCGATGACCGCGAAATCGATTCGGGTATTCACCGCGAATTTGGCAAGAGCGGCAAAATTGGTTGCCGGAATGGCCACGCATTCGGCCACTTCGGCAATGCCGGCATTGCCTGGCGCGCAATAGAGCTTTGTCAGGAGGGGGCTTTTCGACAAAGCCCAGGCCAGCGCATGTTCTCGCCCCCCGGAACCCACCAGCAGAACCTTCACGACATCCTCGCAATTTCGTGCCGCCACCCTGTATCATAGAGCCATGCCAGAGACAGTAGTTTCCAACCTGCCGGAGTTTTCGGTCACAGAATTGTCTGCCGCCTTGAAACGCGCGGTAGAGGACCAATTCGCCCTGGTGCGGGTAAGGGGTGAGATTTCCGGCCTGAAATTTCATTCCAGCGGCCATGTCTATTTCGACCTGAAGGACGACAAGGCAGTGCTGAATGCGGTGATCTGGCGCGGCACCGTGGCGCGGCTGAAGGTGCGGCCCGAGGCGGGAATGGAGGTAGTGCTGACCGGCAGGCTGTCCACCTACGCCGGGAGTTCGCGCTACCAGATCGTCGTCGAGCAGGCTGAACTGGCCGGGCTAGGCGCGCTTATGGCGCTGCTGGAACAGCGCAAGAAGGCGTTGGCGGCCGAGGGCCTGTTCGATACCGCGCGGAAGAAAAAGCTGCCCTTTCTGCCGGAGACGATCGGTGTTGTGACCTCGCCGACGGGTGCTGTGATCCGTGACATCATGCACCGTCTGCAGGCGCGCTTTCCCCGCCGGGTGCTGATCTGGCCGGTGGCGGTGCAGGGCGAGCGCGCGGCGGCTGAAGTCGCGACCGCCATTGCTGGTTTCAATGCCTTTGACGGCAAGCGTCTGCCGCGCCCTGATCTGATCATCGTCGCGCGGGGTGGTGGCTCGGTCGAAGACCTGATGGCTTTCAACGACGAGGTGGTGATACGCGCAGCCGCCGCCAGCGTCATTCCGCTGATCTCTGCGGTGGGACACGAGACCGACACCACGCTGATTGATTTCGCCGCCGATATGCGTGCGCCCACGCCCACCGCCGCGGCGGAGCTGGCGGTGCCGGTGCGTGCCGAGCTTCTGGCCCAGGTGCTGGATTTCGAGCGCCGCTTGGTGCGCTGTTCCGGTAAAGGCATGGAAGATCGTCGCCGCCATCTGATGCAACTGGCGCGCGTGTTGCCGCGGGCCGAGTCGCTGTTTGCGTCGCCGCGCCAAAAGTTGGATCAGGCGGGCGAGCGGCTGGGCATGTCCCTGCGGCGCAACCTGCAACTGCACCGCACCGAGTTCACCGAGGTCGCCGGTGCTCTGCGGGTGCGGATGTTGAAGGATCGCATGATGGTCTGCGGCGAGCGGCTTGACACGCTGACGCAACGGGCAAAACGCGCCCAAGCCGTGCGGCTGACACAGGCTCGGCGGCGGCTGAACGGGTTGGCACGTGAACTGGACCTGATCTCCTACCGCAAGGTACTGGAACGCGGATTCGCCCTGGTGCGGGGCGAAGACAGCGCGGTCAGGCGCAGCGTCCTCGCCGTGAAGTCCGGCGAAGCTCTGCGTCTGACTTTCGCCGACGGCGAGGTGGGGGCGGTGGCAATCGATGGCGCCTGCAAACCCAGAGCCGCGCGCAAAAAACAGGGCTTAGATCAGGGATCGCTTTTCTGATAGTGTGACCACATGAATGTGATGGAACGTGACAAGGGTGAAGCCAAGCTTCACTATCTCGACGGTGAATATGAGGTCGTTGTGCCCGGCGGCTATGTCGTCTGCGCCGTCAGCGGTACACATATTCCACTGGATGCGTTGCGCTATTGGAGCGTGGATTTGCAGGAAGCCTATGCCAGCCCTGATATCGCCACTGCGCGGGCGCAGGAAAAAGACCTGATCCCGAAATGATGCGGCGCCGCGCTTTTGTCGGTGCCTCGCTTTCCCTGGCTGCCGGTCGCGCGTTTGCGCAGGAACAGCCGGCGCGCTTTTTCGTCACGGGCGCGATGGAGCAGGGCAGCCTGGCCCTTGGCAGCGCGCCGCCCGGTTCGCTGGCGGCGCTTGACGGGCGGCCTTTGCGCATCACTTCCGGGGGACATTTCGCTTTCGGTTTTGCGCCCGACCAGACGCGCGCATCGTTGGTGACGGTGCGCTATCCCGACGGTGGTGGCGACAGCCGGTCCTTCACCCCCACGGTTCGCAAATATGAAGTGCAGCGGGTCAACGGCCTGCCGCAGAATACAGTGACGCCTCCACCACAGGTTTCCGAACGTATCGCGCGCGAAGCCGAGACAATCTATCTGGCGCGGTTGAACGACAGCGGCGGCGAGGATTTTCTGTCCGGCTTCGATTGGCCCGCGCCGGGCGTGGAAAGCGGTGTGTTCGGTAGCCAGCGCATAGACAACGGCATGACCATGTCGCCGCATTACGGCGTGGACATGGCCGCGCCGGTCGGTACGCCGATCCGCGCACCCGCCGACGGTGTGGTTGTGATCTCCGATGACTACTATCTGGATGGCGGCTTCACGCTGATTGACCATGGCCAGGGCGTGTCCACCAGCTACCTGCATCAGAGCAAAAGACTGGTGAAGGCGGGTGAGGCAGTGAAACGTGGACAGCGGATCGGCCTGATCGGTGCAACCGGCCGCGCCACCGGGCCGCATCTGCACTGGGCGATGAACTGGTTCGAGGTGCGGCTGGACCCCTCACGGTCCACGCGCAAGCCGTCGCCGGACCCGCTCTAGAGTTTTTTGACGTAACACTTGCCGTCGCCATGCTCGAACAGCGCATGCGGCGTGACGCCGAGGAATTCGTCGAAAGCCTGGCGCACTTCCGGCCATTTTCCCTTACCCAGGAACGGCTTGAAATAATCGTCGCCGATCAGAACGCCGCCGGCGTTCAACTGGGGCCACCAGGCTTTCAGATCGGCCATTACCGACAGATAGTCGTGTCCGGCGTCGATATGCAACACGTCCGGTCGAATGTCGCGCGCCTTGAGCAATTGGAAACCGTTGATGGAATCCAGCGGCAGCGGGACGACCTGATCCTGCAAGCCCTCATTCACAATATTGGCGGCGAATTTCCGGTACAGGCGCGGATACCCGAAGTCGAAATCCAGATCGGGAATGAACTTCTCCCACAGGTAATGCTCGCTGGAGCCCAGCCAGGTATCTATCGCGATCACCACGGCATCGAGACCGAGGCGCCGGATCTCCTGCGCCATGGTGACGACGGAGCCGCCCTTCCACACGCCGACTTCGACGACGATGCGCGGTTTCACCTCGGCGATGGCGCGGGTGAGATAGGGATGCCGGGAATGCCAGCCTTGCAGGTCGGTGGGACGATCCTTGGGGAAGTCTTTCAGCGGATCGCGGCCGAAGAACAGTGTGTCGAGAATGTACCTGCGTGTGGTCATGTCTTGGCCTTGCGCATCAGCATGGCGTCACGCGCGGTTGGCCAGCGATTGTGGATCCACAGCCATTGGCCGGGATCGTCACGAATGATCTTCTCGATGCAGGCAGTGATCGCCGCGGTCAGGGCTTGCACGTCGTGCGTTTCGTCGCCGGTCGGCGTGAAGTTCAGCGGCGGCTGCACCGTGGTATGGAAACGTGGACCGGGCAGACGCCTGTTGGCCGCTACCACGATGCGGGCGCCAAATTTCAGTGCCAATGCGGCGGGCGCGGGTGTTGTCATGGCGTCGCGGCCAAAGAAGGGTACGGCAATGCCTTCACGCAGCTTCTGGTCCACCAGCATGTAAAGTACCCGCTGGCCGCGTAACTGTGTCAGCATCTGACGCATGGCGTTGTGCTTGGCGATCAGGGTGCTGGGGCCATTGATGCCGCGTTCGCGCGCGACCCATGCGGCGATGTAGGGGTTGTTGGGCGGGCGCACCACGGTTGCGCCTTCCAGTCCCTTTTGTTCGCCCAGGATTGGCATCATTTCCCAGTTCGCCAGATGGGCCGAGAGAAACATGATGGAGCGGCCCTTGAGATCGTCCAGGGTCATGCCCGGCGGATACTCCACGCTGATGCGTGCATCCGGGCCTTCGGGGGTGAATTTGTCTAGGTGGGGATACTCCCCGACCACCCGGCCAAGATTGTCCCACATTGTCATGCGGATGACATTGCGTTCGTCTTCGCTTTTTTCGGGAAAGGCGGCTGCCAGATTGCTGCGGGCGACGCGGTCGGGCGGCAGCATCGGAAAGACGTTGCGACCGATCCAGCCGCCCAATGCGGATGCCGCGCGCAGCCCGATCACCCGAAACAACGCCATGAAAGCGAAGAACGCGGCCGCCTCCGCGCCATAGCGCAACTTCTGGCCGAAGTTCATCTGGTCGCGGGGCTGGGGTTCGTTCATCGCTTGGCGCTAAACCGATGCCGGGAGTCTGTCAAGCAAGTGCGCCAGCGACACTGGGTCGTCGAATACCGCTTTGACCTTGAGCATCTGGATACCTTCGCGTTGCGCCACCGTCATGCGGACGAAGTCCTTTTCGGTGGTGACAAGCTGTGCTTCACCCGCGATGGCTTTCAGTTCGGTAATCTCATCCTCGCTGTAGGGATGGTGGTCGGCGAAGAAACAGGATCCGGTGAGGATTGCGCCGCTGTCTTCCAGCGAAGCGATGAACTTCTCCGGTCGCCCGATGCCGGCGAAGGCGAAGACCCGCTTGCCAGTGAAGCCTGCGCCGTCTGCTGCCAGCCGCGCCCGCAACGCCGGCCCCGTGAAGCCCTCCAGGTCGGGATCGCCGTCGCCGATCAGAATGACCGCATCGGTGCGCGCCAGACCTTGGCGCACCGGTTCGCGCAGCGGCCCGGCGGGAATCTGAAAGCCGTTGCCGAATCCGATTTCGGCATCTACCACCACCAGCGATAGATCCTTGTGCAAAGTGAAGTTCTGGTGGCCGTCATCCATCACGATGACATCCGCGCCTTTGTCCGATGCCAGCCTAGCGCCCGCGGCACGGTCCCGTGCAACCACAGTCTGAGCGTGACGTGCCAGCAGCAGCGCCTCGTCACCCATCGCCGCGGCGCTGTGGCCACGTGATGCCAGGGCTGGACCTCGTTCGGTGCCGCCATAGCCTCGTGTCAGAAAGAAAGGCTTTCTTCCTCGCGCCCGCAACGCTTCCACGATGGCGATGGCAACGGGAGTTTTTCCGCTGCCGCCCGCCGTCAGGTTGCCGACACAGATTACCGGCGCCACCGCAAGGGCGCCCGGGTGCATTTTCAGTTTCACGCTGAGGCCATGAAGCCACCCCAGCGGCGCCAGCAGTCGCGCTGTCAGGCCGCGATGCCGCCAAAAGTCAGGCGCGTGCATGGGATATGGTCTTCAGGATGGCCACGGTGCGCGCCACCGCGCCCGACAACGAGGCCGCGCCTTCCGCCGCCGCATCGCCGGCCGCCTTTGCCGCCGCATGATCGAATAAAAGACGTGCAGCTTCCCGCGCGATATCGGCGCTGGATGTGACTTGACCAAAGCCTTGAGCGGTCAACACGGCACTGAAGGCTTTGGCCGCGTTGGCGGTGTTGGGTCCTGCCAGAATGGCACAATGAAGAGTCGCAGGCTCCAGCGGATTGTGCCCCCCCAATGGTACAAGCGTGCCGCCCAGGAAACAGAAGGGCGTCAGGCGGTAGAATAGCCCCAGTTCCCCCAGCGTATCGGCAATATAGATCGCGGTCTGTGCCGCTATCATGCCGCCGGCAGAGCGGCGCTTGCTGGCGCGTTGCCCGCACAACATCTCAATATCCGCGCCGCGTTCGATGTGACGCGGTACCAGAATGGTCAACAGATCGGGAAAGCTTGCGCGCAACAGATCGTGCGCCGGAAGCACTGTCTCGTCCTCGCCGGGGTGGGTCTGCGCCGCCAGCAGGACGGGACGTCCGCCGATCGCCTGTCTCAGTTCCGCCAGCCTGGTTTCATCCACGCTCAGCGGTGGCGCATCCGCCTTCAGGCTGCCTACTATCCGCACGTCGCGCGCACCGAGTGCGCGGAACCGGGCGGCGATCGCGTTGTCCTGGGCCAGGATCACGCGAAATGCGCCCAGCAATGCCATTGCACTCTTCTTCGCCCAGCGCCAGCGCTCGGCGGATTGCGCTGACATCCGGGCATTGATCAGTGCCAGCGGAACGCCCCGTGAGGCTGCTTCCATCACCAGGTTCGGCCAGAGGTCGGATTCCACAAACAATCCCAGATCCGGTCGCCAGTGCTCGAGAAATCGAGCCACGGCGTGCGGCGCGTCCAGTGGCACGAATTGGTGCAGCGTGCCGCGAGGCAGTCGTGTTTCCAGGATCGTAGCGCTGGCGAGCGTACCGCTCGTTACCAGCACGCTGGCATCATTGTCGGCCAGCAGCTTGTCGATCAGCGGCAGCGCGGACAGGCTTTCCCCGACGCTGGCGCCATGCACCCAGATCAGCCGCCCGGCAGGCCGCGGCACCGTCGCGTGGCCCAGGCGTTCGCCAAGGCGTGCCCGGATTTCTTTGCCGCGCGCCGTGCGCCGTGCAAGCCACAGCGGCGCCAGCGGCGATGCCAGGCGCGACAGCATCCGCCAGGCGGTAAGGCCGAGCGGCGTCTTCATCGCACGTCTTCCAGATTGTGGCGGTAGAGACTGGCATAAAGCCCATCCGCCGCCATCAGTTCGGCATGGGTGCCGGACTGGGCGACGCTACCTCTCTCCAGCACATAAATACGGTCTGCGTCCACCACGGTCGAAAGCCGGTGGGCGATGACGATGGTGGTACGTCCCTTCATCAGCCGTGACAGGGCGTCCTGCACCTGGCGTTCGGATTCCGCGTCGAGTGCGCTGGTGGCTTCGTCCAGCAGCAAAATGGGCGCGTTGCGCAGCATGGCACGGGCGATGGCGATGCGTTGCCGCTGGCCGCCCGACAGTTTCAGCCCGCCTTCGCCGACCCGCGTGTCATAGCCATCGGGCATGGCGGCGATGAAGTCGTGCGCGGCGGCATTCCGGGCGGCGGTTTCGATTTCGGCGTGTGAAGCGCCGGGCTTTCCCAATGCGATATTGTCGGCGATACTTTCGTCGAACAGCACCGCTTCCTGCGTCACCACGCCGATCGCGGCGCGCAGCGAGTCCAATGTTACGGCCTGTATGTCCTGGCCATCAATGGAGATGGTGCCGCTGTCGGCATCGTAGAAGCGCAGCAGCAGGTTGAAGACGGTGCTCTTGCCCGCGCCTGACGGTCCCACCAGCGCGATCTTCCTGCCGGCGGGGATGTCGAGATCGACATGCGACAGGGTCGGCACGTCGCCATGATAGCTGAAGGACACATCGCGGAAGCTGACCGCGCCGCCCGTGGCGCGCAGCCGGACGGCATCGGGCCGGTTGACGATGCGGGGCCGCGCGTCGATGGCGTCGAATATCCGCTGGGCGGCGGCCATGCCGGCGCTCGCGGTCGGCCAAAGCTGAGACAGGTTGCGCAGCGGCTGCTGTGCCAACAGCAGGGCCGTGAGGAATCCGAAAAAGGCGTTGATGGTGATTTGCTGGTGCAGGATCTGCCAGCCCGCCACAAGAAGCACCAGGCCGATGGCGACGCCCAGGAACAGATCAGTCACCGGCGCCGCGGCGGCGCGCAGCCGCACCGCCTTCAGCAGCACGCGCAGCCGCGACTTCAGCCGCGCATCCACCCGTTCAATGCTATGTGATTCCAGGCCGTATGCTCTGATGATGCGGCGGCC
>Ga0153956_1003116_pt1 | contig 11094 bp, 11 predicted proteins | sample TSFL040MetaG_FD_104704 | JGI IMG/M metagenome (GOLD analysis project Ga0153956, IMG submission 104704) | Attine ant fungus gardens microbial communities from Florida, USA - TSFL040 MetaG | ecosystem: Host-associated > Fungi > Mycelium > Unclassified | place: USA: Florida, Wekiwa Springs...
AGTAAGTCCTCCAATTCATCCAACGAAACAAAACGCCGCCCGAATGGGCGGCGTTTTGTTTTCGTTTGAACGTATTACTTTTATTGTGCAGTTCCGTCCTACTTGTCGGCGGCATCACCGGAAACCGCAGCACCCTGCTCCGCCTTGATCTCACGCGGCGGCGCATCCTCGGGCCGCTCGGCGGGCAATAGCGGCGCCGTCTCCGACAGCGGGTCATACACATTCCACTGGCACAGTTTGTAATTGTTGCGACGCTGCGCGATATCGAGATGGATATGGTCCTCGTGATACCAGTCCGATCCAGGCCCAAGCACCGTGGTGAAACGCCCGCATACCGACCACAGCACCTTCTCGCGAACATCGCGCGATAATTTGCGATCCGTCAGCGACAGCTTCGTGCCGTTGGCGAGATCGAGGCTGCGGACATCGAGCGCATTGGCCTTGCCGTGCTCCGACAGTTTGGCCCCCTTCACCCGGTTGCGGCCGCGGCACTCGTAGGAATCAAAGTTGTCGAGGCCGTTGAGAACGGAGCCAAGGCTTTCCGCAAGCGGCGCTGCATCATCGCGCACCCAGTCGGCCACGGCCCTCGCCATCTCACAGCGCAGCGTCGCCGCCGGTTTGAGGGTCACGCGCTGGCCGCCTCGCAACATCACGGCTTCGAGTTTCACCAGATCATCCCCACCGCATCCATTGGCTTCATGGATCGGCGCGATCGATGGCGCGATGGCGACATCCTCAGTCAGCGCGCGCCGGCAGGCCGAGAGCTCGGGCGCGGCCGGGGCGACAGGAGCAGTTTCCTTGTCCTGCTCGGGCTTCGATGCCGCGTCGGGACTTGGGACCGCCGGCACGTTCGCAGGGCGCGGCTGCGGCAATGGCACGGATGCCACCGCAACGCTCGGGATCACGCACCATAGCCCCATGATGAGAGCGGCAATGCCCGCGCGATGAGGCCGGCGATATGGCATCAATGGCAACAACATTATTCCGGAATTCGGATTTTTACAGGAGAAATGAAAAAAGGCCGCGCATCCCCGCTCGTTCTCCAGCAGCATAAGGAAGCCTGCGGTCACTGCCAATTCCAGCCTCCGCGTCGATCCGATAGAACGGAATCATGGGGCTGATTCTTGTTCTCATCGTGGGACTCGTCGCCGGCATTTTCAGCGGGATTGTTGGAACCGGCTCGTCCATCATGTTGGTACCGGTGCTGGCCACGATCTACGGCCCGAAGGCGGCTGTGCCGATCATGGCCGTAGCCGCCGTGATGGCGAATTTCTCGCGGATTCTCGCATGGTGGCGAACGGTCGATTGGCGCGCCTTCGCCGCCTACAGCATCACCGGCGCACCCGCCGCGTTTCTCGGCGCGAACACGCTGCTGATCCTGCCGAGCCGCGCAGTCGATCTCACCATCGGCCTGTTTCTGATCTCGATGATTCCGATCCGTCACTGGCTCGCGGAGCGCATGATCCGCCTGAGGCTGTGGCACATGGCGCTGGCAGGCGCGATCATCGGATTCCTGACCGGCATCGTGGTATCCACCGGGCCGATCTCCGTTCCGGTCTTCCTCGGCTATGGGCTCGTGAAGGGTGCCTTCCTCGCGACAGAAGCCGCCTCCTCGCTGGTGATCTACGTCGTCAAGGTGCTCACCTTCCAGACCAGCGGCGCATTGCCATGGAATCTCGCGCTGAAGGGCCTCATTACCGGCTTTTCCATCATGGCGGGCACCTTCATCGCCAAGCCCTTCGTGCTGCGTCTTTCTCCGGAGACCTTTCGTCATGTCATGGACGGCCTGATGCTGATCTCGGGCCTGACCATGGTCTGGAATGCGGTATTTGCACCGTGAATTCGCCGTTCTGCGCCTTCCCTCACCGCACGGAAATGCGCTAGGTCAAGCCGTCGGCGCATCCTCCCGCGCCTGTGGATCATCGCATGGCCCGCCGCTTTTCCGCCGCCTATCAGAAGGAGCCGGTCTCCGCCCTCGCCTCATGGGCGCGGCGGCTGGCAGTCTTCGCGCTGATCGCGACGATTGTGTCGGTGCTGGTGGTGCGCTTCGGCTTCCTCGATTTCCGTCCCGCGCTCGCGACATTCTTCGGCGCACTGGCCCTTGCGGGCATGTCCATTCTTCTGTGCTTCGCCGCATTCGCAGCGATCTGGCAGAATGGATCGCGCGGCATGACCCGCGTCCTGCTCGCGCTGCTGATCAACGCCCTGATCCTCGCCTACCCGGCCTATCTCGCTCTTCAGTATCAGCGCCTGCCGCGCCTCTATGACATCTCGACCGATCCGATCGATCCGCCGCGCTTCGATGCGCTCGCACGCCTGCGCGCCGCCGACGGCGCCAACCCCGCCGCCTATGCCGGGCTTTATTCCGCCGAGCTGCAGCGCAAGGCTTACCCGAGCATCGAACCGATCCTGCTCGATCTGTCGCCGCAGCGCGCCTATGAGATGGCGTTGCACCTTGTCGCACGCCGAAAATGGCTGGTCATCGACGAGCGGCCGCCGGTGCCACCGCAGCGGACTGGGCGGATCGAGGCTGTCGCCCGCACCCTCGTCATGGGCCTGCGTGAGGACGTATCGATCCGCATCGTCCCCGACGATGACGGATCGCGCGTCGACATGCGCTCATCCTCTCGCTATTTCGAACACGACTTCGGCAGCAACGCCGCGCGCATCCGCGCATTCGCGAGCGACCTCAGCGAGGCCGCCGACAACGCAAAGTCTGAAAAGAAGATTCTCGCGCCGGCTAAGGAGCCGCCTCAGCCCAAGGGCACCAAGAGGCGGTAGGTCTTGTCGATGGTCGGCGCACCGTCGGTCGCGACGATGCCGCGCTCGACCATGTCCTCCAAATGCGCCAGCACCGAATAACCCGCCGCGTTCACAAGCCGCGGGTCGATGCCGATATAACTCGCGCGCACGATGCTCGGAATATCCGCCTCGCCCTTCGCAAGACGATGCAAGATCGAAGCCTCGCGCGCCTTGCGGTGCCCGATCATGGAGCGGGCGAAACGCGGACCTTCCGGGATTTCCGGCCCGTGGCCCGGAAAATAAAGCTGTTCGGACCGCGCCGCGAGCTTTTCCAGCGACACCATGTAATCGATCATCGCGCCATCCGGCGGCACCACGATGGTGGTTGACCAGCCCATGATATGATCGCCGACGAAAATGAGCGAACGCTCGCGCCAGGCGAACGCCATGTGGTTCGCGGTATGGCCCGGCGTGGTCACGGCCTGCAGGGCCCAGCCATCGCCCTGAACCGTTTCGCCGTCCTCCAACCGAACATCGGGGTGGAAATCCAGATCGTTGGATTCCTGCCGGTTCGGCTCGCCTTCATGCATCGGCCGCGCGGGGCGGTGTGGCCCTTCGGCACAGACCGTGGCGCCGGTCGCTTCCTTGATCCGCGGCACGGCGGGCGAATGATCGCGATGGGTGTGCGTGACGAAAATATGCGTGACGGTCTCGCCGCGAACGGCATCGAGAAGAGCCGCGACATGCGCATCGTCATCCGGTCCCGGATCGACAATGGCAACGCGGCCCTCGCCGACGATGTAGCTCACCGTTCCGGTGAACGTGAAAGGACCGGGATTATTGCAGACGATCCGCCGCACGCCCGGCACCGGACGATCAACAATCCCCGGCTTCAGCGGAAAGTCGCGATTGAACCGAATGTCATCGTCGGCGGACATGCGCGTTGATCGTCGTCCGCCTCACATGAAGGCCTGGATGCCGGTGATGGCACGGCCCAGAATCAGCGCATGCACATCATGCGTGCCTTCATAGGTGTTCACGCTTTCCAGATTCTGCGCATGGCGCATGACATGGAATTCGCTGGAAATGCCGTTGCCGCCGTGCATGTCGCGCGCGACGCGGGCGATATCAAGCGCCTTGCCGCAATTGTTGCGCTTCATCAGCGAAATCATTTCAGGCGCGAACTTGCCTTCGTCCATCAGACGGCCGACCCGCAACGATCCCTGCAAACCGAGCGCGATCTCGGTTTCCATGTCGGCGAGCTTCTTCTGCATCAACTGAGTGGCCGCGAGCGGACGACCGAACTGCTTGCGGTCGAGCACATACTGCCGCGCACGCTGGAAACAATCCTCCGCAGCACCGAGCACGCCCCACGAAATGCCGTAACGCGCGCGGTTGAGACAGCCGAACGGGCCGGACAACCCCGAGGCATTCGGCAGCAGCGCGCTTTCCGGCACCACCACGCCGTCCATCACGACTTCGCCGGTGATCGAGGCACGCAGCGACAGCTTGCCTGCGATCTTCGGTGCCGACAGACCCTTCATGCCCTTTTCGAGGATGAAGCCGCGAATCTTGTTGTCGTGCGCCTGCGACTTCGCCCAGATCACGAACACGTCGGCGATCGGCGCGTTGGAAATCCACATTTTCGAGCCGGTAAGCCGATAGCCGTCAGCCACCTTCTCGGCGCGCGTCTTCATGCTATCGACGTCGGAACCGGCATCAGGCTCGGTGAGGCCGAAGCAGCCGACCCACTCGCCGCTCGCGAGTTTCGGCAGATATTTCTTGCGCTGCGCCTCGTCGCCATAAGCGTAGATCGGATACATCACCAGCGAGGACTGCACGCTGTTCATCGAGCGATAGCCGGAATCCACCCGCTCGACCTCGCGAGCGACAAGCCCGTAGGCCACATAGCTTGCATTGGCACAGCCATATTCTTCCGGCAGCGTGATGCCGATGAGGCCAAGCTCCCCCATCTCGCGGAAGATATCGCGATCCGCCGTCTCGTCGTCGTAAGCCTCGCGCACGCGCGGCAGCAACTTGTCCTGCGCGTAAGCATGCGCGGTGTCGCGGATCATCCGCTCGTCTTCGGTCAACTGATCGTCGAGAAGAAACGGGTCGTCCCATTTGAAGACGGGCTTATCCTTCGCCGGGGAACGCACACTCATGTCCGATCTCTCATCTCTGTGTTGCCGGGAAAAAACCTAGCACGCCATCGCGCGGGCCGTACAGCGATAGCGTTACGATAGAACCGTCAACTCTCGAACGGTTCGTTGCCGACGATCTCGATGCCGTAACCCGACAGGCCCTTGTAGTCGTGGACCGCAGACGTCAGGTGCCGGATCGACGTCACTCCGAGATCACGCAAGATTTGCGCCCCGATGCCGACCTCACGCCACTGGCGGTACCGATCCTCTTCGGATGAATGCTGCTGTTCCAGAGGTGCCGTGGGCACACCTACAACGCCATCGCGCAAATAGACAAAGACGCCGCTACCGTTGGCCTTGAACCGTTCGAGTACCTTCTCAAGCCGGCGGGAACTGAAGAACATATCCTTGATCAGGTTCATCTTATGAATACGGGCAAGCACGTTCTTGCCGTCGCCGAGGCCGTTATAGACGAAAGCCGCGTGATAGACCGGATCGAACTGTGAGCGGTAGGCATAGCCCTGCAAAGGCCCGATCGGGGAATCCGTCGTGAAGGTCGAGACGCGCTCGATCAGCTTCTCCCGCGCCTGCCGGTAAGCGATCATGTCCGCGATGGTGACATGCTTCAGATTATGCGCTTTGGCAAAGTCAGCAACCTGCTGGCCTTTCATCACCGTGCCGTCGTCGTTCATCAGTTCGCTGATGACGCCGACAGGCGGTAAATTGGCGAGCTTGCACAGATCGACCGCCGCTTCGGTATGGCCGGAGCGCAGCAGCACTCCGCCCTCCCGCGCGATCAGCGGGAAAATATGTCCGGGCCGCGCGAAATCCGCCGCGCCCGCATTCGGGTTGGCCAGCGCGCGGCAGCACGCAACCCGCTCATCGGCGGAAATGCCGGTCGTCATGCCGGGCTTGTAGTCAATGGAGACCGTGAACGCGGTGGTGTGGTTGGAATCGTTATGCGCCACCATCGGATCGAGCCGCAACCGCCGCGCATCCTCTGCCGTCAGCGGCGCGCAGACGATGCCGGAGGTGTGGCGGATGATGAAGGCCATCTTCTCCGAGGTACACAGGCTGGCGGCGACGATCAGATCACCCTCGCCCTCGCGATCATCATCGTCGGTCACGACGACGATTTCGCCCGCGGCAAAGGCCTTCAAGACTTCAGCAATGGAATTCGGCATTTTCGCTTCTCTGACGCAACCGGGTGGATCGTATGGCCCACCCTGCGGCCTGGCGCAACGGCGCTGCGCGGTGACCTTTCCTTATCCATACGAGACAAATGGTACAATCGGAATTCCGTAGGCTTTTCATAGGCCCTTTTCACAACCCACCATTTGACGCATTGAACATAGGTGCTCAATCGCCCATATCCAGAAGGCGATTCTCCATGCGCTCTCGTCGCAGCCCATTCAGAAACCATCAGTCACTGTGCGGCCCTCATGACCCTTTCCATTAGCCGAATCCTCCTCGTCGGTCTCGCAGGCATCGTCATGACCGCTGCCGACTCGCTCCCAGCCAAGGCGCAGGACAAGAGCCCCGTGGCCGGAGTTTGGCTCACGGAGAAAGGCGACGCCAGGGTACGCATCACCACCTGCGGAGCCGGGATCTGCGCCAAGGTGATCGGCCTGCGCGAGCCGATCGACCCGGAGACCGGAAAACCTGCGGCCGACAACAAAAATCCGAACCCGGCGCTCGCCCAGCGCCCAATCATCGGACTCAATTTGTTCAACGACATGCGCGCGACAAGTCCCGCGAGCTGGACAGGCCGCATCTACAATGCGGACGACGGCCAGTTCTACGCCAGCAAGATCATGCTGCAGGGGCCGGCACGGCTGCGCGTGGAGGGCTGCGTCGGCGCGCTGTGCGGCGGCGAAACCTGGAGCAAGATTGGCAACTAGTCCGGCTTCGCGGGTGAAGCCGTATCTTTATCACGCGCCGTGTTCCGGTTCCCAGTTCTCCGCGCTCGCACCGGCCAACGCACGAACCCGCTCCTCGTCGCGGGCAAACTCCGAAGCAATGCCGGAATACACCACGTGCCCATCGTCGAGCACGTAGGCGCGATCCGAAATCTCGACCGCCGCACGGACGTTCTGCTCGACCAGCAGCACCGAGATGCCCTGATCCCGTGCGCTCTGGATCACCCGGAAGACTTCCTGCACGATCAGCGGGGCAAGGCCCTGCGATGGTTCATCCAGCAGGATCAGTTTCGGATTGAGCAGCAGCGCACGCGCAATCGCCAGCATCTCCTGCTCGCCGCCCGAAAGCTGGCCACCCTTATTCATTTTGCGTTCCGCCAATCGCGGGAACAGCTCGAACACCCGTTCGATCGACCACGGCCCCGGCCGTTCGGCGGGTACTTTCAGATTTTCCTCGACCGTGAGGTTCGGAAAGATCTTTCGTCCCTCCGGCACGAAGCCGACGCCGAGCGAAGCGATCCGATACGGATTGAGATGCGTCGTGGTCTGGCCGAAAATCCGCACCACGCCTTCGCGCGCTTTCGTCAGGCCCATCAGGCTGCGCATGGTGGTGCTTTTGCCGGCGCCGTTGCGGCCAAGCAGCGAGACGATCTCGCCCTCGCGAACCTCAAGGCCGACGCCGCGCAAAATGTGGCTCTTGCCGTAATAAGTGTGAAGGCCCTCGGCCTCGAGCACCACGCTTGTCATGCCGCACCCTTTCCGAGATAGGCCGCCTGCACGACCTCATTCGCCGCGATCTCGCGCGGCGTGCCCTCCGCCAGCATCTTGCCTTCGGCCAGCACGGTGATGCGATCGGCCAGATGGAAGACGACGCGCATGTCATGCTCGATCAGTACGATGGTGAGCTTCTCGTCCCGGTGCAGTTTCCGGATCAGTTGGGTGACGTCGTAGGTTTCCTGATCGCCCATGCCCGCGGTCGGCTCGTCAAGCAACAACAGCTTCGGATTGAGCGCAATCGCCATCATGATCTCGGTCGCGCGCTGGTCGCCATGCGACAGCTCGCCCGCGATACGATCCGCCTTGCCGGTCAGATTACCCATCCGCATCAGTTCGGCCACGCGCGTGGCGACTTTTTCGGCGGCCTCCGGCGACATCCGGAAGCTGAGGCGATGGCCTTCCGCGACCTCGACGGCAACGCGAATGTTCTCGTAGACCGACAGCTCCGGAAAGATCTCCGTGATCTGGAAAGTGCGCGCCATGCCGCTCCATACGCGCTCCACGGGCGGCATATCCGTCACGTCCGTCTCGTTGAACGTGATCTTGCCCGCGCTTGGGCTCAGAAAGCCGCTGATCATATTGAAGAACGTGGTCTTGCCGGCGCCGTTGGGGCCGATCACCGCGCGCAATTCGCCCGGCTGCACGGTGAGCGAAACACTGTCCACGGCAACGAGGCTGCCGAACCGCTTGGTGACGTTTTCGATCCGCAGGATGCTCATGACGTGGCCTTCCGTTTCAACGCCCCAAGCACGCCGCGCGGGAAGAACAACACGATCAGCACGAAGAACAGTCCGACGAACGACATCCAGTTCTCGGTCTGGCTCGAGAGATAATCCTGCAGCACGACGAAGATCGCTGCGCCGATCAGCGGTCCCCAGAACGAGCGCATGCCACCCAGCACTGCCATGATCACGAAGTCGCCGGACTGCGTCCAGTACAGCGCGCGCGGATCGACGAAATTGTTCAGGAGTGCATAGAGCGCGCCCGCGAGGCTGACGAAACCGCAGGAGATCGTCCACGACATCCAGATGTGGCGATCGATCGGAATGCCGAGGAAGCGCGCGCGCCGTTCGTTCTCGCGGATCGCGATCAGCGTATGCCCGAAGGGCGAGCGCAGCACCCACGCCATCAAGGCGACCGCGATGGCGAAAATCGCCAGCACGAAGAAATAGAACAGCCGCGAATTGCCCTGAATGTCGAGCGTGACGAAACCGAGATCGATCGGCAGGCGTCCCCATCCGGTCAAGCCGTCGTCGCCGCCTGTCACCGAATGCCAGCGGAAGGCGATGAAGTAGAACACCTGGCCAAACGCGATGGTGACCATCGCGAAATAGACGCCGCGCAACCGGATGATCATCGGCCCGATGATGGCGGCCGCGAATGTGCCGATCAGCACACCGAAAATGATCGCAAGACCCGTGCTCGGATAGAGATAACGCAGCATCAGGCCCGCACCATAAGCGCCGAGGCCGAAATACGCCGCATGGCCGAACGACAGCACGCCGGTGTAGCCGAGCAGGAAGTTCAGCGACATCGCCGCGAGGCCGAGGATGACGACGCGGGTGCCGAGTTCGGTGTAGCCGCCGATGGCCGGAAGCCAATATGGCATCGCCGCCAGCGCAACCCAGACGATAATGTTCGCAAACAGTTTGTTGCGGTCGATGGAAGACATCAGAAACGTCCCTCCTCGCCGAGAAGGCCGCGAGGCCGGACCAGCAGCACCGCTGCCATCATCACGTACATGATTGCTTCCGTCGCAGAAGGAAAGAAAACCGTGGCGAGACCGGAGGCAACGCCGATCAGCAGCCCGCCGAGCAGCGTGCCCGGCAGACTGCCGAGACCACCGACGATGATCGCCACGAAGCTCGGCATGATCAGCGAGCTGCCGATGGTCGGTTGCAAGCCGAGCTGACCGACCGCAAGCACGCCCGCAAGGCCCGCGAGATAAACACCAAGACCGAAATTGAGATTGCGCAGGATGCGCACGTTGACGCCGAGAACCGACACCGTCTCGAGGTCATGCGTGCCGGCGCGGATTCGAATGCCGAGCCGCGTGTAGCGCAGGATCATGAATAACCCCGTGACTGCACTCGCGACGATCAGCACCATGAACAGCCGGTAGCCGGTGAGAAAGAAATAATCCGGGCTCAATGGCGTCACGAGCCAGCCCGGCACCTGAAACGGCAGGCTCTGCGCACCCCAGAAAAACCGCGCACCATCTTCGAGAATGAAGGCGAGACCGAACGTCAGCAGCAGGCTGTAGAGCGGATCGCGCCCATACACCCTGCGGATCAGAACCCGCTCGACGATCAGTCCCAGCACGGCGGTCAGCACCGGTGCGACGATGAGACCACCCCAGAACCCGATATAGGGGAGCATCGTGAAGGCGAAGTACCCGCCGAGGGCGAGAAATCCGCCATGCGCGAAATTGATCGTGCCTGAGAGATTGAGAATCAGCGACAGGCCAAGCGCCATGAGCGCATAGAACGCGCCGACGATGAGCCCGTTGAAGATATTGAAGAGAATAAGTTGCGTCATGTCCGGAAAATGCCGTTGGCCTGTTCGCCACGCCGCTCGTCAAAGCGGCGCGCACGAACCCGCGAGTGCGATATCGACAGCCCCTCTTGGAATGATCCGGACCGCCGATGCGCAGTCCGGACCATTTTCGATCAGGCAGGCCGGATCAGGCAGGCCACGTCATCTTGCAGCCGGTCTCGGCGACTGAGGGCGCGGCTTTGGTGCCGTCCACTTCCATGTCGACGACGAACAGATCCTCCGGATCGTCCTTGCCCTTCGCCTGCGCATGGCCGACGTAGAGCGTCGGCATGAGCTGGTTGTCGCCTTCGCGATAGAACGTGTCTTTCGGCATCAGCGCGATTTCCGGCGGCAGCTTGAAGCCCTGCAGCGCCTTGGCGATCTTGACCGAGTCGAGCGACTTCGCGTTGGCGGCGCCCAGGGCGCACGTCCACGCCGAAGCGTAGCCGAACCAGGTGCGCGCGGTCGGCACGTGACCGCCGGTCCTCTTGCGGATGTCGGCGACGAACTCGGCGACATGCGGCACGTTCGGCTGCTTCCAGTACCACTCGAACACCCAGCTTCCGATCCGCGCTTCCGGCGGCAGGCCGATGAGCGCTTCGAGCTCCTGCTGCGCGCCCGCGATGTGGAAACGCTTGTCGAGGCCGAACTGCACGGCCTGTTTCAGCGTGTTCACCATGTCCTCGCCCGACGTCAGCACAATGATGACCTCGGGGTTCGCGGCCTGCGCCTTGATCAGGTAGGATGAGAAATCCGTGGTCTGCAGCGGCACCAGATCGCCGCCCACCTTCGTTCCGCCGAATTCCTTCAGGCTCGCTTCAAAGCCCTGCTGAAGCGTGTGGCCGAACGCATAGTCCGGCGTGATGAAGTACCATTTCTTGCCGTACTTCTCGAACAACACCTTCGAGATCGAATTGGTCTGCATGCGCGTGGTGTTGCAGACGCGGAAGACGTTCCAGTGGCAGTTCGAGCCGGTG
>Ga0153956_1003117_pt1 | contig 11091 bp, 11 predicted proteins | sample TSFL040MetaG_FD_104704 | JGI IMG/M metagenome (GOLD analysis project Ga0153956, IMG submission 104704) | Attine ant fungus gardens microbial communities from Florida, USA - TSFL040 MetaG | ecosystem: Host-associated > Fungi > Mycelium > Unclassified | place: USA: Florida, Wekiwa Springs...
ACCAACGACATCGTCGGCCCGGCGCTGCTCGGCGGCCTCGTGCTGATCGTGATGCTGATCGGCTTCACGGTGATGCAGCACGCTTTCGCGGGCGGCGGCGCCACCAACGGCGTCGTCTCCGACGTGGAGCGCCGCGCGCTGGCGCTCACGGGCTCGGGCGATTTGATCTGGGACTGGGACGTCTCCGCAGACAAGGTCTTCACCAGCCCCGAGACCGAAGGCCTGCTCGGCCTCAAGCGCGGCACGCTGGAAGGCCCCGCCGCGAAGTGGCTGGAAGTGCTGCATCCGCTGGATCAGGACCGCTTCCGCGCCGCGCTCGACAGCGTGCTCGACCAGCGCCGCGGACGCCTCGTGCAGGACTTCCGGCTGCGCACGCCGGACGGTCATTTCATGTGGTTTGCGCTGAAGGCGCGGCCCGTGGTCGGCTCCGACGGCGAAGTTTCCCGCGTGGTCGGCACGCTGACCGACGTGACCGACACCAAGAATTCCGAAGAGCGGCTGCTGCACGATTCGGTGCATGACAATCTCACCGGCCTGCCGAACCGCCAGTTGTTCATCGACCGCCTCACCTCGCTCGCGCTATTCGCCAAGACCACGCCGAACCTGCGGCCCACCGTCATGGTGATCGACCTCGACCGCTTCAAGCAGGTGAACGATTCCGTCGGCATCGCCGTCGGCGACTCGATCCTGCTGACGCTGGCGCGCCGCCTCACGCGCATTCTCAAGCCGCAGGACACGCTGGCACGTCTCGCCGGCGATCAGTTCGGCCTGATCCTGACCTCGGAGCATGATCCGGCGCGGATCACGGCCTTCGCCGAAACCATCCGCAAGACCATCCGCGCCCCGATCGCGTTCGACGGACGCGAGATTTTCCTCACCGCATCGATCGGCCTCGCCCTCAGCGATCCGCAGGTGCCGCTGACGGAAGAGATCATCAAGGATGCCGAGCTTGCGATGTATCACTCCAAACGCATCGGCGGCGACCGCATCGATGTCTACAAACCGGCGATGCGCTCGCGCAAGACCGACAGGCTCGCGCTCGAAGCCGAACTGCGCCGCGCCATCGAGCGCGAGGAAATCACCATCCTCTACCAGCCCATCGTGCGGCTGGAAGATCGCACCATCGCCGGCTTCGAGGCGCTGGCCCGCTGGGATCATCCCAAGCTCGGCCGCATGTCGCCGACGGAATTCATCTCCATCGCCGAAGAGATCGGCCTGATCGTCGAATTGGGCCTGTTCGTGATGGACACCACCGCCAAGCAGCTGGCTATCTGGCAGCGCACGGTGCGCTCGCGCGAACCGATCTTCGCCAGCGTCAACGTCTCATCGCGCCAGCTGCTGCGCCACGACCTGATCCATGACATACGCGGCGTGATGTCCCGTTCGGCCGTGGCGCGCGGTTCGCTCAAACTGGAGCTCACGGAATCGCTCGTGATGGAGAATCCGGAGCACGCGGCGCAGATGCTGCACCGGATCAAGGAGCTTGGCGTCGGCCTCTCGCTCGACGATTTCGGCACCGGGCATTCGTCGCTGGCCTACCTGCAGCGCTTCCCGTTCGACACCATCAAGATCGATCAGTCCTTCGTGCGCGCCAGCGGCAGCGGCGCGCGGCCCGTGCTGCTCAAGTCGATCGTGGCGCTGGCTCATGATCTTCACATGGAAGTGGTGGCTGAAGGCGCGGAAACGGATTCCGATGCGATCGAACTGTTCCAGCTCGGCTGCGAATATGCGCAGGGCTTCGCTTTCGGCGAGCCGATGGACGCCGACGCCACGCTGCGCCTGCTGACCGGCGAGAAGGTGCCGCAGCCGCGCAACCGCCGGCAGAGCATCCGCAATCTCACCAAGCCCTCCGCAACGCCCGCACCGGCTGCGGTGCCCGGACCGGAAACGGCTTAAGGTATCCGCTCTCGGGACACCTCGTCATGGCGAGGGACAACGCGACGAACGGGATTTTCACTCCTTCCGATCATTCCCGCGCAAGCGGGAATCCGGAAAACAAAAGACTGGATCCCTGCTTTCGCGCGGATAACCGGAATCCATGAGCTGGTTCGATTTAAGCGTGACCGGCGTCGTTCGACAGCATGGCGAGATCAATGCCGATCTTGTTCAGCGCACGCTGGTACTTGTCCTCGGCGTCGCGGCCGAACACCAGATCAGCATCAGCAGGACAATGCAGCCAGCCGTTGTGCTGGATTTCGCTCTCAAGCTGGCCCGGCGCCCAGCCGGCATAACCCAGCGCCAGAATGGCATGCTTGGGACCGCTGCCTGCCGCGATCGCCTTGAGAATGTCGAGCGTCGCGGTGAGGCAGATGCCGTCGTCGATCGACAGCGTCGCGTCCTAGATGAAGAAATCGCTCGAATGCAGCACGAAGCCGCGGCCGGTATCGACCGGACCGCCTTTCATGACCTTCATGTCTTCCGCGCCGCCGGGCAGTTTGATCTGGTCCGCCTCGTTGATGATGTCGAGCTGGACCAGGAGTTCAGGAAAATCGATGCTGCCGGCGGGCCGGTTCACGATGATGCCCATCGCGCCTTCGGACGAATGGGCGCACAGATAAATCACCGAGCGGGCGAAGCGCTCGTCGTCCATCACCGGCATGGCGATCAGAAGCTGGCCGTCGAGATAGCCTGCGCCCGACGCATCGCCTTCGGATAGGTCGATTCCGGACGCGTGGACCTGCGCTGCGGCCGTAAGCTTCTCGATCTTTTTGCGTGGTGCCTTCATTCGCAAGCGACTCTTGTGCTGTTGACCATCCTGATATTGGCCGCAAGTTCTGTCAATCAAGCGTCGAAGCTGCGACAAGCGACGCTTGGCCGCGAAAAAGACCGGATCACGGTCAATTCAATAGTTCGCTAAACGATCTCCCTGTAAGGACGTTTGATGACATTGATAGTTCCCGTTCGTTCGGCCTCCGGCCTTGCCCTTGCGATGGCCGCCAGTCTTTTGTCCGGTCAGGCGCGCGCGCAGGATTCATCGCCCTGGATCAGGGACACCTATTCGGCAGTACGGCTGATCGCAGGCTCACGCAGCGGCAACGTGCTGCTCGGCGGCATCGGATTCCAATTGGAGCCCGGCTGGAAAACCTACTGGCGCACGCCGGGCGATTCCGGCGTGCCGCCGCGAATCGATTTCAGCAAGTCCGAGAACGTCGACACCGTCGCGATTCTGTGGCCCGCGCCGGCAAAGTTCGCCGACGGCGCCGGCGGCACGTCATTCGGATACCAGAAGCAGGTGCTGCTGCCGTTGCGGATTGTCGCAAAAAGTCCTGACAAGCCGGTGACGCTGCGGGCCTCGATCAATTACGCCGTCTGCGAGAAACTTTGCATTCCGGTCGAAGCCGAAACCGAACTGGCGTTTCGCAGCGTGGCCAGCACCGAGGACAGCGCCATCTCCGCCGCGCTCGATACGGTGCCGAAGCCCGCGAAGATCGGCGATGCGACGCCGCTGTCGATCCGCGATGTCCACCGCGAGGACAAGCGCGTGCTGGTCGATATCGTCGCGCCGGATGACAAGGCGACACCCGGCAAGGGCGTCGACCTGTTCGTTGAAGGCCCGACCGCGGAGTGGGCGCTGCCCGTGCCCAAGCTGATCAAGCGCGAGCCCGGCGGCGTGCTGCATTTCGCCTTCGACCTCGACGGCGTGCCTCCGGGCGCCAGCGTGGACGGCGCTCCGCTCAAGCTGACGGTTGCGGGGCCCGGCGGCGCCTACGAAGTCACCACAAAATTGCAGTGACCGGATGCTTAAGTGCCTCGCTGGCGGCATTTCCGCGCGAAACCGGTTCCCATCCTTACGCAAGACGCGCTAAGACATCTCCCGTCGATCTCAGGGAGAACAAGGATGACCATCAAAGTTGGCGATACGCTGCCCGCGGCCCAGTTTCGCGTCATGACCGCGGACGGAGTCCAGGTCAAAACCACCGACGATATTTTCAAGGGCAAGAAAGTCGCGCTGTTCGCCGTGCCCGGCGCCTATACCGGCACCTGCCACAAGATGCATATGCCGAGCATTTTCCTGAACGCCTATGCGCTCAAGGACAAGGGCATCGACACCATCGCCGTGGTGTCCGTGAACGACGCGTTCGTGATGAGCGCCTGGAAGCGCGACACCGATCAGCGCGATGAGGCCATTTTCCTCGCCGACGGCAATGCCGATTTCACCAAGGCGATCGGCCTTGAGATGGACGCCTCCGGCAACGGCCTCGGCATCCGCTCCAAGCGCTATTCGATGCTGGTGGACGACGGCAAGGTGAAGATCCTCAACCTCGAGGCCGTGCCGAGCAAGGTCGAAGTCTCCGGCGGCGACACGCTGCTGGGACAGATTTGAGAAAAGCACCAGTCAGCGAACCGACTATTGAAAAGACGTCGTCCCGGCGAAGGCCGGGACCCATAACCACCAGCTTCTCAATTGAAGCAGGATGGTTGCACGTCTCTTTACAATAAACATCGACAGGGGTGATGGGTCCCGGCCTTCGCCGGGACGACTCCCGTGATTGATTTCTACCTGTTCTCCGCCAGCCCATCGCGCGCGAGCTGATCCGCGCGCTCGTTCTCGGCGTGACCGGCGTGGCCCTTGATCCAGTGCCAGCGCACATCATGGGCTTTCAGCGCCGCATCCAGCCGCTGCCACAGATCGGCATTCTTCACCGGCTTCTTGTCGGCGGTCTTCCAGCCGTTGCGCTTCCAGTTGTGAATCCAACTCGTAATGCCCTGACGGACATACTGGCTGTCGGTGGTGAGATCGACCGACGCGGGCCGCTTCAGCGCTTCCAGCGCCGAGATCGCCGCCATCAGTTCCATGCGGTTGTTGGTCGAGGGATTTTCGCCGCCCTTCAATTCCTTCTCGACATCGCCGAAACGCAGAATCGCGCCCCAGCCGCCCGGCCCCGGATTTCCGGAGCAGGCGCCGTCCGTGAAGATCGTCACATGCGGAAATTTTGCGTCGCTCACGCGGACGGTCCTTAATCGTCGATGCCGTAATCGCGGATGCTGCTCACGCCCTGATGGAAGCGCAGCTTGCGGACATATTCCAGCGGGTCTTTCGGCTTCACCAGCGCGCCCGGCGGCACGTTGAGCCAGTCCACCAGCCGCGTCAGCAGGAAACGCATCGCCGCGCCCCGCGCCAGCAGCGGCAGCGCCCGCCGCTCTTCATCCGAGGGCTGGCGCTCGCGCGCATAGGCGGCCAGAAACGCACGCGCCTTGGTGACGTTGAACGAATGGTCGATCTCGAAGCACCAGGCATTGAGACAGATCGCGACGTCGTAGGCGAACATGTCGTTGCAGGCGAAATAGAAGTCGATCAGGCCCGACAGCTTGTCGCCAAGGAAGAACACGTTATCCGGAAACAGGTCGGCGTGGATCACGCCCTTCGGCAGATCGACAGGCCAGTGTGTCTCGAGATAATCGAGTTCGGCGCTCAGCAGCGCGCGCAAGCCGTGATGGACGTCGTTGGTGCGATCGGCGGCCTGATCGAACAGCGGCCGCCAGCCTTTCACCGACAGGCCATTGGGCCGCGACATTTTGAAATCGGCGCCCGCCAGATGCATCTTCGCCAGCGCGGCACCGACGCCGGCGCAATGCGCGGCCGTCGGGCGGCGCGGCCACATGCCTTCAAGGAAGGTGATGATCGCCGCCGGACGCCCGGCCAACGTGCCCAGCGCCTCGCCGCCCTTGTTCAGCACCGGCTGCGGACAGGTGATGTTGTGGGACGCGAGATGACCCATCAGCCCGAGGAAAAACGGCAGATCGTTTTTCGCGACGCGCTTTTCATAAAGCGTGAGAATGAAAGAGCCGCCGCTGGTGTGCAGCAGGTAATTGGAATTCTCCACGCCCTCCGCGATGCCTTTGTAGGACAGGAGGTCGCCAATTCCATAAGCAGAGATGAAGTCCGCGAGTTCTTCGGCGGTGACGTCGGTATAGACCGCCATCTCACTCCGCCGCCGAAACTTCGCTACGAAGCGGGCGCGGCAGCGGGAAGAATTCGTTTTCCATCGCGGCGGACACGGTTTCCACCTTCAGACGATAGTGGGCCGCGAACGCGTCCATGATTTCCTCGACGATCACTTCCGGCGCGGATGCGCCCGCCGTGATGCCGAGGGTCTTGATGCCTTCGAACTTCGACCAGTCGAGTTCGGACGCGCGCTGCACCAGCACGGAGACCTTGCAGCCTTCGCGCTCGGCGACTTCGCGCAGACGCTGAGAGTTCGACGAATTCGGCGAGCCGACCACGATCATGGCCTCGACCTGCGGCGCGACCTTCTTCACCGCGAGCTGGCGGTTGGTGGTGGCGTAGCAGATGTCTTCCTTGTGCGGGCCGTCGATGTCCGGAAAGCGCTCCTTGAGCACCGCGACGATTTCCTTGGTGTCGTCGATCGACAGGGTCGTCTGGGTGACGAAGGCCAGCTTGGAGGCGTCCTTCGGCTGGAAGGTGCGCGCCTCTTCCATGGTCTCGATCAGAACGACCGCATCCTTCGGCAACTGGCCCAGCGTGCCCACCACTTCGGGATGTCCGGCATGGCCGATCAGCAGGATCTCGCGTCCACGCTTGAAATGGATCGCGGCCTCGCGGTGAACCTTGGTCACCAGCGGGCAGGTGGCGTCCAGCGTGAAGAAATTGCGCTTTTCCGCCTCGCTCGGGATCGATTTCGGCACGCCATGGGCGGAAAACACCACCGGCGCGTCCGTCTGGGGAATTTCATTGAGTTCCGCGACGAAAATGGCCCCTTTTTCGCGCAGGCTTTCCACCACATAGCGGTTATGCACGATTTCGTGACGGACATAGACGGGCGCGCCATAGAGCTTCAGCGCGCGCTCGACCGTGTCGATCGCCCGGACAACGCCGGCGCAGAACCCACGGGGGGAACAAAGCACGACGGAAAGCTGCGGTTTTTGAGCGTCAGGGGTCATTTTAAGCCGGAATCAAGCATTTGAGACCATTAGAAAGGGGACTTGGGGCCGCCATCGCCCATCTGTCAAGGGCGATCCAGACCATTGCACGGCCCACCCTCGGCAGACTATATAGGGACGAATTCCCGTCATTCCCGATGACCAGACAGCTTTACCCCAAAATTCTCGCGGGCGAAGCCTAAAGGAGATTTGCCATGAGCAACGCACCGCTGATGCCGAAGGCGACGGCCGTCTGGCTGGTTGATAATACCGCGCTGACGTTCGATCAGGTGGCCGAGTTCACCAAGATGCATCCTCTCGAAGTCCGCGCCATCGCCGATGGCGACGCGGCGCAGGGCATCAAGGGCATGGACCCGATTTCCACCGGCCAGCTCACCCGCGAAGAAATCGAAAAGGGCGAAGCCGATCCGGACTATCGCCTCAAGCTCGGCGAATCCAAGGTGATCCTGCCGCAGGCCGCGAAGAAAAAGGGACCGCGTTACACGCCGGTGTCGCGCCGCCATGAACGGCCGAGCGCGATCCTCTGGCTGGTGCGCAGCCATCCCGAGCTGAAAGACAGCCAGATCATGCGTCTGGTGGGCACCACCAAGACCACCATCGCCAGCGTGCGCGACCGCACCCACTGGAATGCGGCGGGCCTGACGCCGATGGACCCCGTCACCCTCGGCCTGTGCTCGCAGATCGAGCTTGATTTCGAAGTCCAGCGCGCGGCCAAGGAAAAGCCCGCCACCCAGCAGTATGGCGGCGCGACCCTGCTTCCGGCTTCGGAAACCACCCGCAAGGACGCCGAGCACGAAGGCGCTGTCACCGACAAGCAGCGCGAGGAAATGGACGTCGACGCTGTGTTCGCCAAGCTGAAGACCATCGGCGGCAAGAAGCCCGAAGACGAGTAAAGTTTACCAAGCTCGCGCCGTCCGATAGCCGGGCGGCCCAACTGCTGGTATTGGAGTGTGATGCAACACCGCGTCACACTCCTTTTTCTTGGGACGGCCCTTGCCGCTATGCTCGGCAACGCAACCGTGCGCGCCGACAAGATCGTCGATCCCAAAACCGTGGCGCCGGAATTCCGCGAAGCCGCCGAGAAGCGCCACGCCGAACAGCTCAAGCTGATCGAATGCAACAACGCGGCCAAGGTCGCAAAGATTCAGCGGCGTGACCTCGCGCAATATGTCGCCGAATGTTTCGACAAGCCGGCGGACAAGCCGCAGTAGCGGATCGGCAGGCAGCCACCCTACTTCTTCTTCGCGCCGCCCTGCTTGGCGGCCTTGCGCGCATCCGCGATCGCCTGTTTGAACAACTCGGGCTTCATGACGCCCGGAATGCGAAACGTGCCGACGATGAAGGACGGGGTGGAATTGAAACCGAGCCCTTCGGCCTGCTCGTTGTTGCGCTTGAGCAGCGCATCGATCGCAGCCTTGTTCGCTTCAAGATCACCCTTTGCCCGAGCCACATCGATACCGGCAGCTTCGAGCGTCGAATCGATGGTGCCCGCGGTGAGCCGTCCGACATGCGTCATCAACGCCTTGTGCGCCGCTTCGAACCGGTTCTGGTATTTCGTGGCCAGCACGAGGCGCGCGGCATCCGGCGACGGAGGCCCGAGGATCGGCCAGTCCTTCAGCACCAGCCGCACATGGCCGTCTTCCTTGATGATCTTTTCCAGTTCAGGCGACAGCGTCTTGCAATAGGGACATTGATAGTCGAACCACTCGACGATGGTCACGTCGCCTTTCGGATTTCCGAGCGCCGGTATCTCCGCATCGCGCAGCACCGCATCCCGGCTGAGCACGTCGTTTGCGCCAGCCTGCTCCTGTGCCGATGCCGTCCGCGCAGGCGCAAGGGCCAGCATCGCAAGCGCAATGGCGAGAAGAGCAGGATATTTCCGTCGAATACCGAGAATCATCTCATCCTGCTTTCAATCCGCCGGGACGTCCCAAGGTCCAGTTCCAGGCTCACGCCTTCTTCAGAAACTCGGTGCGCAGCACGAGGCCCTTGATCTTGTCGGTGCGGCCCTCGATTTCGTCCTCGTTGTCGGTGAGATGGATGTTCTTCACCACCGTGCCGCGCTTCAGTCCGCTGGACGAACCCTTCACCTTCAGATCCTTGATGACGACGACCGTATCGCCCTCTTTCAGCTCGTTTCCGTTGCTGTCCCTGACCGCCATCGCTCGCCCCTTGTGAATGCGGCGACTGCCGCGACGCGGACAGCATTAGCGCCTGTTGTTGAGCATGTCTTCCGCAAGATTGCGGTGGGCGCGCTCGATCCGCTCGTTGCCGCCGCGGCTGGCGGCTGCATCGCGATCCTTCATGCAGGCCACGTAGGGCGAGGAGCCCCGCTCGCCCTGGGCGCGGCAGATCGCGTCGTCATCCACGGCCGCCTGCGGCGTGTTGCGCTCGAACTGCGCGCAGCCGGCGAGCAGCAGGGCTGCTGTCACAAAGATAGCTGATCTGGTGTGTTTCATACGAAGGCCGCTCTGTATTCTGCCATGGCCGGGCATAGCCCGTCGAAGACGGGCGTGAACGCCCTTATGTCCCGGCCATCCACGTCTTTGACCTTCACAACCGGCAAAAGCAAGGCATGGATGACCGGGTCAAGCCCGGCGATGACATCGTGATTGCCTCACGTGTCGTCACTCACCCGGCTTTCCCCTGCAGCGCGGCCTTGATCTCCTCCAGCACCATCGGGTCTTCGATGGTCGCGGGCATGGTCCATGGCTCGCCATCGGCGATCTTCTTGATGGTGCCGCGCAGGATCTTGCCGGAGCGCGTCTTCGGCAGCCGCGCCACGGTGATCGCCAGCTTGAACGCCGCGACGGGGCCGATCTTCTCGCGCACCAGCGCCACGATTTCCTTTTCGATCTCCGCGACCAGCCGCGTCACCCCGGCTTTCAGCACGAGGAATCCGCACGGGACCTCGCCCTTCACCGCATCCTTGATGCCGAGCACGGCGCATTCGGCCACGTCCGGATGCGAGGCCAGCACCTCCTCCATGCCGCCGGTGGACAGGCGATGGCCCGCGACATTGATGATGTCGTCGGTGCGGCCCATCACGAAGATGTAGCCGTCCTCGTCCTTGTAACCGGCGTCGGAGGTTTTGTAGTAGCCGGGGAATTCGTTGAAGTAAGCTTCCTTGCAGCGCTCGTCCTGCCGCCACAGGGTCGGCAGGTTGGCGGGCGGCAACGGCAGCTTGATGACGATGGAGCCCATGGTGTTCGGCGGCAACTGCTTTGCAGCCTCATCGACAACGTCCACCTGATAGCCCGGCATCGGCACCGTCGGCGAGCCGTGCTTCACCGGCAAGGTGCCGAGACCGACGGGATTGCCCGCGATGCACCAGCCGGTTTCCGTCTGCCACCAGTGATCGATCACCGGCACCTTGAGCTTCTGCTCCGCCCATTCCACCGTCGGCGGATCGGCGCGCTCACCGGCCAGAAACAGCGTGCGGAATTTCGACAGATCATATTTGCGGATGAAATCGCCGTTCGGATCGTCCTTCTTGATCGCGCGGAACGCCGTCGGCGCGGTGAAGAACGCGACGGCGCCATGCTGCGAGATCACGCGCCAGAACGCACCGGCGTCGGGCGTGCCGACCGGCTTACCCTCATACATGATCGACGTCGCGCCGTGAAACAACGGCCCATAGATGATGTAGCTGTGGCCCACCACCCAGCCGATGTCGGAGCCGCACCACCACACCTCGCCCGGCTTGACGCCATAGAGATTGAACATCGACCATTTCAGCGCGACCAGATGTCCGCCATTGTCGCGCACCACGCCCTTGGGCTTTCCTGTGGTGCCCGACGTATAGAGAATATAGAGCGGATCGGTCGCCAGCACCGGCACGCAGGGAGCCAGCTTCTTCGCCTTGATCGCGGCGTCGCGCAGTTCGTTCCAGTCGTGATCGCGGCCTTTAACGAGATCGCAGGTTTCCTGCGGGCGCTGCAGGATGATGCAGGCCTGCGGCTTGACGCTCGCGAGCGCGATGGCTTCGTCCAGCAGCGGTTTGTACTTGACGACGCGGCCGGGCTCGAGACCGCAACTCGCGGAAAGAATGAGCTTCGGCTCGGCGTCCTCGATGCGGGTCGCCAGTTCCTTCGCCGCGAATCCGCCGAACACCACCGAGTGAATCGCGCCGATGCGCGCGCAGGCCAGCATCGCCACCATCGCCTGCGGCACCATCGGCATATAGAG
>Ga0153956_1003118_pt1 | contig 11088 bp, 5 predicted proteins | sample TSFL040MetaG_FD_104704 | JGI IMG/M metagenome (GOLD analysis project Ga0153956, IMG submission 104704) | Attine ant fungus gardens microbial communities from Florida, USA - TSFL040 MetaG | ecosystem: Host-associated > Fungi > Mycelium > Unclassified | place: USA: Florida, Wekiwa Springs...
GCCCACCAGCACCTACCAGGACAACATCAACTGGGATACCACGCTGGGCGCGCGCCTGGCGTTCAAGATCGCCGTCACCGACACCCTGGAAATAACGCCGTCGGTGACCTACCAGCGCAAGCACAACAACGACGGCCAGGGCAACAACTATGTGCTGGCGGAGTCGGACGTCAACAATGAACGCTACGCCCGGCCGTTCTACCTGGCCGGCGATCCAAGCACCAATCCCTCGCTTGCGCCGATGAACGTGCCGAACAACCAGCAGGGCGATGACACCTTCACGCTCTCGGCGGTACACCTGAACTGGGCGCTGGGCGCGGTGGAACTGGTGTCCAATACCTCGTTCTTCAGCCGTGCCCAGACGCAGTGGTACGACTACACGCGCGGCTACATCGACCAGTACAACTACAACCAGTTTTACGACGCCAGTGGCAATTTCCAGGGTACCTACCCGCCGGACGGCTGGAAGTCCATGGCCGAATACATCAACTCCCAGCACAACTTCGTGCAGGAGCTGCGCCTGCAATCGAGCGACGCCAGCGCGCGCTTCAACTGGGTGGCCGGCCTGTTCTATTCCCACAACGAACAGCACGCCGGCGAGCCCATCAGTGTCAACTGGCTGGCGAACTCCCCCACGATCTGCTTTTACTGCGTGGCCGAGACCTACGGGCTGAGCGGGGCCGCGGCGGGGGTGGCCTCGAATTACCCCCTGAATTCCTACGCCGGGGGGGCGCCCTATGGTCCGGGTGCGAGTGCCTATGAGAATTTCTCGGGTGTCGCGCTGGATCCCAACCAGGTGACTTTCAACGAGAATTTCGACACGGTGGACAAGCAGATCGCGCTGTTCACGCAGGCTGATTTCAACTTCACGCGGTCGCTGAAGCTGACCGTGGGCCTGCGGTTCTCGCACACCTCGCTGGACTACAACGCGCAGTACTGGGCGGGTGACAACAACGCCAATGCGCCGGCCGGCTATCTGCTGCCGGGCACCACCCTGGGTGAGTATGGCGTGGGGCAGGGTCCGTATGCGCCGGTGTACCCGGCGTCCAACGCCAGTTCCTCCAATAATTCGCTCACGCCCAAGGTCGGCCTGTCCTGGCAGATCGATGACAACAACCTGCTGTACGCCACGGCCGCCAAGGGCTTCCGCCCCGCGGGCGCCAATCTGCAGGTGCCCTCGGTCTGCAACTACGACCTGGGGGTCTATGGTTACCTCGAAGGCAGCGGCAAGTCCGCCGAACCGCAGACCTACCGGCCGGACTCGGTGTGGAGCTACGAGATCGGCTCGAAGAACGTGCTGGCGGATGGCCGCCTGGTGCTCGATGGCAGCGCTTACCTGATCAAGTGGAAGAACATCCAGACTGATGTGTTCCTGCCGGACTGCGCCTACGACTTCGTGGACAACCTGGCCGACGCGACGGCCAAGGGCTTCGACCTGGCCGTCCAGGCGCGTCCCTTCCACGGCGTGACGACCTATGCCTCGATCGGCTACACCGACGCCACCTTCGACGGCAACGCCAATTCCCCGGGTGGCAAGACGATCTTCCCGGGCGGATCCGCTATTCCGGGCGCCGGTGCGCCGTGGACCCTGTCCCTGGGCGCGTCCTACGACTTCAGCCTGTTCTCGAAGGACTTCTATGCCCGCGCCGACTGGACCCATACCACCCGGCTGCGGCCGGTCGGTTCGGAACTGGCGGGCACCCCGCAGTACGACCCGCTGATGATGCCGGACGCGGCCTATTCGGTTACCGATATCCGTGTCGGCTGGCGCGTGCACGACCTCGATCTCTCGTTCTTCGTCAACAACCTGCTGGACGCCCATCCGCTGCTGGGCCTGGGGCACAACACCTACCAGGACACCCAGGACTGGACCGCGGTGGCGATCCGGCCGCGGACGTTCGGCATCACCGTGACCTACCGCAAGTGAGGATTTGAAATGTCACGCTTCTGGTTGAATGTACTTGTGGTGGGTGGTTGTACCGCCGCCTCGCTGTCGCCGGTCCTGGCCGCCGATGCCGCGACGACGGTGTTCCGTGACGGCCACGTCTTCACGGCCGAGCCGACCCACCCGTATGCGGAGGCGCTGGCCATCCGCGGTGACCGCATCCTGGCGGTGGGTACGCTGGCCGAGGTGGAAAAAGCCGCCGGCGCCGACGCGAAGCAGGTGGATCTCAAGGGGCGGTTCCTCATGCCCGGCATGATCGACGCCCATGCGCATCCGCTGAGCGAGGGGGTTGGCGGTGGCTGGAGCCTGATCAGCCTGAATTTCACCGATGACACCGGTGATGTCGCCAAGCTGGCCAAGTACGTGTCGCAGCACCTCAAGGATCCCGACAGCCGGCATGGGGATGTCCTCAACATCGGCGGCCTGGACCTGTCGTACTGGGCGCACGCGGCCGAGATCGACGCCGCCCTGAGCAGCGGCGAGTTCGCCAACACGCCCATCATGCTGGACGGTTCCGACGGGCACACCGGCTGGGCCAACAAGGCGCTGCGCGCCCGTGCCGGCATCACGCAGCAATACCTGCGTGGGCTGTCCGCGGACCAGCGCCATGCCTATGGCGCCGACGCCAGCCTCAATCCCAACGGCTTCGTGGTCGATGACGGCCTGGTGAAGGTCCACAAGGCGATGCCGCCGGTATCGGCGGCGGTCATGCTCAAGGCGGGCACTGCCGCCGTGCGCTACTTGAACAGTCTGGGGATCACCGGCTGGCTCGATGCGGCGGTGGCCGGAGTGGTGGCCAGCCGCACGCCGCTGGCGGCCGGGGACCTGGGCGGACTGCCGGTATACAAGGAGCTGTCGGAAAAGGGTCTGCTGACGGCGCACGTGGCCGCCTATCCCGTGGTGGCGCCGGATGCGGGTTTCGGCCAGATCGATATCGTGCAGGGGCTGCAGAAGCAGTTTGCCGGTGTCGAGAACCTGACGATCCCGGGCATGAAGGTGTTCGCGGATGGCGTGGTGGAGTTCCCCTCGCAGACCGCGGCGCTGACCAAGGCGTACCTGAAGAACGGCAAGGAGATCAAGACGCTGTTCACGCCCGAGAAGATGAATGCGCTGACGGCCGAGGCGTACCGCCGGGGACTTACGGTGCACGTGCATGCCATCGGCGACCTGGCGGTAAAGGAAACGCTGGACGCCTTCGAGGCGGCCCGCAAGGCCAATCCGGACACCAGGCTGCCCATGGTGATGACACATGCGCAGTTCGTGGACCCGCAGGACATCGCGCGGTTCCACGACCTGCACGTGATCGCGGCACTGCAGCTGCTGTGGGCCATGGGTAACTACGACAGCATCGAGGCCATCAAACCCTACCTGGACCCCGGCATCTATCGCTGGCAGTACCCGGCCCGTTCCATCCTGGATGCCGGCGGCGAGATCGCGGGCGCCAGCGACTGGCCGGTCAGCAGTCCGGACCCCTTCGAGGCCATTGCCATCGCCGAGACCCGCCAGGGTCCGGAGGGCGTGCTTGATCCGGCGCAGCGCATGCCGCGCGCGGCCATGCTGTATGCCTACACCCGTAATGCCGCCAACGTGCTCAACCAGCAGGACCAGATCGGTACCCTGGTGCCTGGCAAGCGCGCGGACCTGGCGCTGATCGACCGCGACGTGCTGACCGTACCCGTCGCGCAGCTGGCCAAGGCAAAGGTGGTGTTCACCATGTTCGGCGGCAAGGTGGTGTACGGCAAGGAGCCGTAACGATCCATTGGCGTTGCGGTCCGGGGCGGGGCGGCCTGGTGCAACCAGGACCGCCCCGCGTTCTTTTCCGGGCCTTGGTATACTCACGGGCCTGCATGTTACCGTGAAGTAACATGCCATGGCTTGGGCGTGGAACGGTATTTTCCGCCGACGGGGTGAACATGAGCAGCCCGGAACCAGCAGCAATGACCCGGCAGCCCGCACGAGCCGAGACCGGCCGCGAGCCATTGCGGTTTGTAAGCGCCGCTTCCCTGTTCGACGGCCACGACGCGGCAATCAACATGATCCGCCGGCTGCTGCAGGCCCAGGGCGCCGAAGTCGTGCACCTGGGGCACAACCGCAGTGTCGCCGACATCGTCCGGGCCGCCATCCAGGAGGACGCGCACGCCATCGCGGTGAGTTCCTACCAGGGCGGGCACAACGAATACTTCGCCTACATGGTCGACATGCTGCGGGAGTTGCAGGCGGAGCATATCCGGGTGGTGGTGGGTGGCGGCGGGACCATCGCCCCGGCGGAGATCGCGGCGCTCGAACGCCATGGGGTGGAGAAAGTCTACACCCCGGACGACGGTCGCCGGCTGGGGCTTGCCGGCATGATCGAGGACGTCATGGCGCGCGTGCGAGCCTTTCACCGGCCCGCCTTTGCCCCGGCTCCCCTGAACGCCAGGGACCATGCCCAGATCGCGCGGGCCATCACCCTGCTCGAGGCGGGCCCCGCCACCCAGGGTGATGGGGCGTGGCTGCGAGGGACCTTGAGCAAGTCCCGCGCACAACGCGCGACGCCGGTGATCGGCATCACCGGAACCGGCGGCGCGGGCAAGAGTTCCCTGACCGACGAGCTGTTACAGCGCTTCCTGCGCCATTTCCCGCAGCGGCAGATCGCGGTGATCGCCATGGATCCGACGCGCCGGCGCTCCGGCGGGGCGCTGCTGGGCGACCGGATCCGGATGAATTCCCTGGCGGCACCCAATGTATTCCTGCGTTCGCTGGCGACGCGGCGCGAACACATGGCGACGTCGGCCGTGCTGCGGGACGTGATCGACCTCTATGCCTGCGCGGGATTCGACCTGGTGCTGGTCGAGACCGCCGGCATCGGGCAAAGCGATACCGAGGTCGTGGACCTGGTGGACCTGCCGATCTACGTGATGACGGCCGACTTTGGCGCCGCCAGCCAGCTGGAGAAGATCGACATGCTCGACTTCGCCGAGCTCGTGGTGCTGAACAAGTTTGAAAAGCGCGGCGCGGAGGACGCGTTGCGCGACGTGCGCAAGCAGTGGCGGCGAAATCACCCGCAGGCCCATGGCGTGCCGGATGAGCAGCTGCCGGTGTTTCCCACGATCGCCAGCCGTTTCAATGATCCGGGCGTCAACCGGCTGTTCGGCGAGCTGTTGCGAAGGCTCGATGGCGTTGCGGTGGGATCGGCGTGCTGGGAGCGTGTCGATGCCCGCGGTACGCTGGTGGAGAGCACGGAATGGACCTCGCGTGATCCGCTCATCCCGGCCGCCCGTACCCGCTACCTGGCCGAGATTGCCGAGGCTGGGCGGCAGGCACGCGGGCGCGTCGAAAACGCGGCCCGTACCGCCCGCCGGGTGCACAACCTGCGCGAGGCGCTCAGGGAGCTCGGGGACCCGCTGCTGCCGCCGGAATTCAGCCCGTTCGAGGCGGCGGACCTCGCGCGGGAGACCGATGCGGCGTATGTGGAGTTACGCAAAGCCTATAACGCGCGGCTCACCGAGCTGGGGCCCGGGCCGAGCGCCGAACTGCGGCAATGGCCGGGGCGGGCCGCCGCCGCCGCCGCGGAACACTATGAGTTCATGGTGCGCGGGCGTCCCGTGCGCGGCGACAACTACACCGAGACCCTGAGCTTCAACCGGATTCCAAAGATTGCCGTGCCCCGTTTCGAGGATCCCGGCGAGCTGCTGCGTTTCCTGGGCAATGAGAACCTGCCGGGCAGCTATCCCTATACCTGTGGCGTCTATCCTTACCGGCGCGAGCAGGAAGATCCGACGCGGATGTTCGCGGGGGAGGGCGGGCCCGAGCGCACCAACCGGCGCTTTCACTACCTGGCCAGCGGTCAGCCGGCCGTACGCCTGTCCACCGCCTTCGATTCCACCACGCTGTACGGCGAGGACCCGGGATTGCGGCCGGACATCTATGGCCGGACCGGAAACTCAGGAGTGTCGATCGCCAGCCTGGACGACATGAAAAAGCTCTATTCGGGTTTTGACCTGTGCGCGCCAGGGACGTCGGTATCCATGACCATCAACGGGCCCGCGCCGATGATCCTGGCCATGTTCATGAACACCGCGATCGATCAGCGGGTCGAGCGCTTCCTTACGGCGAACGACCGCTGGCCGCAGGCGCAGCGCCGCATCGAGGAGATCCGGCGCAGGCAGGCCGGGGAGGGAATGGGCTGGCCGGCCTATGCCGGGGCGCTCCCGCAGGGGCACGACGGCACCGGCCTGGGACTGCTGGGGGTGTCGGGTGACGAACTGGTGGAACCGGGGGTACTGACGCAGGCGGAATACGACGCGCTGCGGGCCGAAGCCCTGGCGCAGGTCCGGGGCACGGTGCAGGCGGATATCCTCAAGGAGGACCAGGCGCAGAACACCTGCATATTCTCGACCGAGTTCGCGATGCGGATGATGGGCGATGTCCAGCAGTCCTTCATCGACCATGGCGTCAGGAATTTTTATTCCGTGTCGATCTCCGGTTATCACATTGCCGAGGCCGGGGCCAATCCGGTCTCGCAACTGGCGTTCACCCTCGCCAATGGCTTCACGATCGTCGAGTACTACCTCGCGCGCGGCATGAAGATCGACGACTTTGCCCCCAATCTCTCGTTCTTTTTTTCCAACGGCATGGACGCCGAGTATGCGGTCATCGGACGCGTGGCGCGCCGTATCTGGGCGCGTGCCATGCGGGAGCGCTACGGCGCTTCGAGCCGCAGCCAGATGCTGAAGTACCATGTGCAGACCTCGGGACGCTCACTGCACGCGCAGGAGATCCAGTTCAACGACATCAGGACCACGCTGCAGGCGCTGTACGCGCTGTTTGACAACTGCAACTCGCTCCATACCAACGCCTACGACGAGGCGTTGACCACGCCCACCGAGGAAAGCGTTCGCAGGGCGATGGCGATCCAGCTCATCATCAACCGGGAATTGGGCCTCAACCTGAACCAGAACCCCTGGTCGGGTTCGTTCCTGATGGAGTACCTGACGGACCTGGTGGAAGAGGCGGTCTACAAGGAGTTTGAAGCCCTCTCGGAGCGGGGTGGGGTCCTGGGTGCCATGGAGACCATGTACCAGCGCGGAAAGATCCAGGAAGAAAGCATGTACTACGAGACGCGCAAGCACGATGGCAGCTTGCCGCTGATCGGCGTCAATACCTTCCTGTCCGAAGCGGCGCGCCCGCCGGAAGCTGCGGCGCTCATCCGTTCGACGGAGGAGGAAAAGCAGGCGCAGGTCGCGGGCGTAAGGGTTTTCCAGGAGCGTCACGCGCTGCGGTCAGCCGCGGCTCTCGGGCGTCTGCAGCGGGTGGCGGCGGGCGGCGGCAATATCTTCGAGGAGCTGCTCGAGGCCGTGAAGAGTTGCACCCTGGGCCAGATCACGCATGCGCTGTACGCGATCGGCGGACAGTACCGGCGCAACGTGTGAGCGCCGGGGTGCAGGCTCACCCGGAGCGCGGGCGCGGCTCCCGCGTGTCAGGGTCTGGGCTTGAGCCCGTTTTCGAACAGGGTGATGAATTCGGCGGCAATCTGGGCGGGAGTGAGCGCCCGGCTTTGGCGATACCAGTGCGCGATGCCGTTGCAGGCGCCGGCGAGGGCAAGGGCGGTCATCTTCGGGTCGCAGCGGGCTATCGAACCGTCGGCGATGCCGGCGCGGATCAGGCGGCGCAGGCCGTGGTCGATTTCGGATTTGCGCTGCCGGATGTGTTCGCGCAGCTCGGCGCCGAGGTTGAGATCATCGGCCCGGGTCAGGCACCAGCCGAAGTCGGAGGCCATCGCCTCGGCATGACGCGCAATGACGCGGTACAGTCGTTCGCGGGCGGGACCGCTGTCCTCGCTGGCCTCGTTGAGGGCCGCAAGGATCGGTGCAAGGCCGGCGAGGAAGCACGCATACAGCAGCCGCTCCTTGCCCTTGAAGTAATAATAGAGCGTGGGCTTGGTGACTTCGAGTTCGGCGGCGATGCGGTCCAGGCTGGTGTTGTGAAAGCCGTGGGTGTTGAAGGCCCGCGCGGCCGCATGCAGCACGGCCTCGCGTTTGAGTTCCTGTCCGCCCTGGCGGTGACGCCAGGGCGAGGGAGTGACTGTCCGGCGTGTCGCCATGCGGGAAATCCATTCCGTCCTGAGCCTCTCAAGAATACCGGACAATCGTGTCATGCCGAGGCGCCATTTTGACCAGCGACATGAACGGGTCTGAAGCAGCCGCGGCCCAGGTGCTGATCCGGGAGCTGCCGGCGCGCCGCGGCTGCCGCATCGGCATCGCGACCCTCAACGCCCCCAGGTCGCTCAATGCACTGACCCTGGCCATGATCCGGCGTCTTGCCGCCACCCTGCGGCTGTGGGCGCGTGATCCTGAAATCGTCTGTGTCGTCCTGGAAGGCATGGGTGAGCGGGCCTTCTGCGCCGGTGGCGACGTACGGTCGCTGCGCGACGTCATACTGGCGTACACAGGGCCGGCTCCGAACCCGTGGGCGCAGGAATTCTTCGTGGAAGAGTACCGTCTCGATTACCTGATCCATCGATTCCCGAAGCCCCTGGTCGTCTGGGGCAGCGGGGCGGTGATGGGAGGCGGGCTGGGCCTGATGGCCGGCGCCAGCCATCGCGTGGTGACGGAGACCTCGCGCCTTGCCATGCCGGAAATCAGCATCGGCCTGTACCCTGATGTCGGCGCCAGCTGGTTTCTGCGGCGCCTGCCGTCTCACATGGGTCTGTTTCTCGCCTTGACGGGGGCCCCCCTGGATGGGGCGGATGCCCGTGTGGCCGGCCTGGCCGATGCCTTCGTGGCCGCGTCGCAAAGACAGGCGGTGCTCGAGGCGGTCGCCGTCGTGGACTGGACGCAGTCCGTTGCCTCGAATCATGACCGCCTGCGCGAGGCGCTGTGTTCACCCGAGATTGCCGCGACGCAGGCCCAACCGGTCTGCAATGTCCAGCGGTACTCCGCCACCATCGAGCGCGTGCTCCAGGGCCGGAACCTTGAACAGGTGGCGGAGCAGCTGGCGACGTTGAAAGATCATGAAAGCCCCTGGCTTGCCGCAGCCGCGGCAACCTTCGAGGCTGGATCCCCCCGGTCCGCGGCGCTGGTCTGGGAAATCTGGCGCCGCGCGCGCGACCTGTCCCTGGCCGACGTGTTCAGGATGGAGCTGGTGCTGTCGCTGCAATGCTGCGCGCAGCCTGACCTGGTGGAGGGCGTGCGGGCGCTGCTCGTCGACCGGGACAGGAAGCCCAGGTGGGAACCCGGCACGCTGGCGGAAGTGTCCCCGGCGCTGATCGAGGAGTATTTCTCGCCGCCTTGGGCGGAGCGCGTGGTGCAGGCACTGCGCGACCTGGTTTAAGCCGCGGACGGCTGCTAGAACAGCCTCGGGGTTGCGCCGGTGGCGAGATAAGCCTGCATGGCGCCGAGAGTGTCTGCCGGCAGGATGTGGCGAACCCGGGGCGGAACGTCCAGCTGCATGATCTTCGGGGCATCGCCCCGCGCCTGCGGCCAGGCGGGCTCATCCTTGGCCGAGAGTTTGCCATCGCGCACGAAGCTCAGCCAGTAGCTGGAGACGATGCGTGCCAGGTCCCGGTCCTGGGCGGTGAAGCCGCGCTCGGGCGCCTTGTCCAGGGTGTCGAACACGTAGGCCAGTTCCGCGGAGTGAAAGGCGCCGTAGAGCGCCGACTGCGGGCCCGGCTCGGTGTGACTGAACAGGTACAGGTACAAGGGCTTGTGGCTGCGGGCGAGACGCTGGCGGCTGAAGGCGTACAGGGCGCCCAACCCGCGGTCGCGGGCGATGTCACGCAGCGCGGCGGCCTGTTCTTCGGCGTTGGCCGCCGGGTACAGCGGCGCGAAGCGCGCGGCGAGCGGACCGTAGGAATCCTGCAGCATCCTGCTGACGGCGTCAGCCGATGGCGCCGGGGCTGGACCGAAGCTGCCCGGATCATTGGTGTTCATGCCGGTGAGCAGCGGGGTGTCGTTCAACGCCGCGGGCGTGGGGCCGGTGATCAGCACGCCATCGGTGATGGGGCTGAAGCGCAGCATGCCCGGACCTGTGGTGGCAAAGGCATCCGGTGGCAGGACGCGCAGCGCCGCGAGCGACGGGGCCTTGAGGGAGGCGGCGAACGTCGCGCCGTCGTGTTCCGCGGTTGCCAGTGGCTGCAGGGGCAGGGTGGTCATCAGGCCGCTTTCGGCGATGGCGCCACGGAACAGGCCGCTGGCCAGGGGTGAGGCGATCAGGGCATGCACCGACATGGCGCCGGCGGACTGGCCGGCAATGGTCACGGCGGCGGGGTTGCCGCCGAAGGCGGCGATGTTGGTGCGCACCCATTGCAGGGCGGCGACCTGGTCCTGCAGCGCGTAGTTGCCGGGCGGCGTACCGGCGGTCCGGGCCTCCCGGGTGAGTTCGGGATGCGCAAGGAAGCCAAACACTCCCAGGCGGTAGTTGATGGTGACGACGATGATGCCGCGGGCGGCCAGCCGTGCACCGTCGTACAGTGGCACTGAACCGGACCCCCCGGTGAAACCACCGCCGTGGATCCACACCATCACCGGCAGGGGCCCCTTGCGGTGCTCGGGGGTCCAGACGTTGAGATACAGGCAGTCCTCGCTGACCGGCCCGCTGATGACGTACTCGTGGGTCCAGGGGCCGAAGCCACCGGGGGTCTGGGGCTGCCAGCAGTTGGCGGCGAAGTTCACGGCCGGGCGCACGCCCTGCCAGACCGCGACCGGTTGCGGGGCGCGCCAGCGGTTGGCACCCGTGGGGGGCGCGGCGAAGGGAATGCCGAGAAATGCCTCGACCGCTCCTTGCCGGACGCCGCCGAGCCTGCCGGATTGAACGGTGGCCTCGGGAGCGGCTGCCTGCAGTGTTCCCACGACGCCGATCATCAGTCCCAGGCCCACAAGTCCACGATAAAGCGCCCGCATGCGGTGCTGTGGTCCGATTGCCATGTATCCCCCGGTGTAATCGTTTTCCCGGCGGCGCAAGTCTGGCCTGTGGACCGTGGGGGTGCAACTGGCGCGGCACCCGCCGGGGTGTTACTTCATGTCGAGCAGCTTGCGCAGACGGTAGAGCTCCTCCAGCGCGGCCTTCGGTGACAGGGTGTCGGGATCGAGCTTCGCCACCGCGGTGAGGACGTCCTGCTCTGCCACGGACAGAGCCGGCGGTGCCGGTGCAGCCGCCGCCGCGAA
>Ga0153956_1003119_pt1 | contig 11086 bp, 9 predicted proteins | sample TSFL040MetaG_FD_104704 | JGI IMG/M metagenome (GOLD analysis project Ga0153956, IMG submission 104704) | Attine ant fungus gardens microbial communities from Florida, USA - TSFL040 MetaG | ecosystem: Host-associated > Fungi > Mycelium > Unclassified | place: USA: Florida, Wekiwa Springs...
GTTGCTCGTCCCCGCGACGAGCGCCGCCGCATTGGCCTGCGTCACGCCGCCGACCGGTATGGCATAGCTGTTGGTGCTGGTGCGGATCGTGCCCGGCGCGCAGCGCAGCACGCGATAGTCGTTGCCTCCGAAGCCCGTCTGGTTGGACGTGAAGAAGGCGCGGTCGTCGCCGTTCAGGTTGGACTTGTCGACATGCTCGTAGGCGAGCATGACTTGGCCGTTGCTCCACTTTTTACCGACGGCGATCCCGCCCGAATATTCGTGATAGACGCCGTCGTCGGACAGGCCGGCGCGGGCATACATGTCGACGCCGTTGAGGCTGCGGCGCGGGATCAGGTTGACCACGCCGGCAACCGCATCCGATCCATAGATGGCCGACGCTCCGTCGGCGACGACCTCGACCCGCTCGACACCCAGAGTCGGCAGAACCGACGGGTCGGTCGAACGGCTGTTGTTGGTGACGCGGTGGCCGTCGATCAGGATGAGCGTCGCGTTGGGGCCGATACCGCGCAGGTTGATCGAATTGCCGTAGACGATGTTGCCCGATCCGCCGGCCTGGCCGCGCGAATTCTCGCTGACGCCGAGATCGAAGACCTGCGGGATTTCCTTGATCGCGCGATCGAGCGTTACGCGACCCGACGAAGAGATGTCGGCCTGGCTGAGGGCGGTGACGGCGGAGCCGACCGGCGCCTCGGCGCGCAGGCGGCTGCCGGTGACCACGATCTCGGCATTGGCCGCGTTGGGGGCCGCGGTCACCGCTTCCTGCGCCGCCGCGATATCGGCCGCGAACAAAGCGGTCACGCAGCAGGTCAGGCGGAGCGCCGCCTTGCACATGTCGCGCTGGGTCATCTTTCCACTCCCATCATCGGGAGGCTGTTGGTCGGTTCAGCTGGTTTTCGTTCGCCGGGAAAAACCTGGCGAAAACCCGCGGACAACCGACTCGCCGCCCCATATTGTCGACAATTTGATCGGCGATCTACGTGCCCGAAACAATCAAAAAATGCTCGACGATATTGTCGACAATATCGTCGTCTTAGCTTAGACGGGGCGAATGGCACCTGAGATGCGCGCTCCCTCCTCCGTCGAAATCGCCGATTGGGTGCGCGACCGCATCCGCGCGGGGCGCTTCGTGCCCGGCCAGCGCCTGGTCGAGGTCGACATCATCCGTCAGACTGGCGCAAGCCGCACCAAGGTGCGCGAGGCGTTCCAGCGCCTGGAAGGCGAAGGCCTGGTCCTGATCGAAGAGTTTCGCGGCGCGTCGGTGCGCAGCGCGAGCATCGACGAGGTGCGCCAGATCTATCGGGCGCGCGTGGCCCTCGAAGGGCTGTGCGCGGGCGATTTCGTCCGCAACGCCGGGGCGGACACGCGCGCGCGGCTCTACGCGCTGCAGGGCGAGCTCGACGCTTGCGTCGATGAGCGCGCGCCCGAACGTTTCGGTCGGCTCAACGTCGAATGGCACCGCCTGATCGTCGAAGGATCGGGCAATGTGGTGATCGCCGAGCTGCTCAAGCGGCTCAACGTCCCCATCCATCGCCTGTTGTTCGAAAGCTTCTACGACGAAGCACGGCTGCGTACCGCCAACGCCGATCACCAGGCCATCGTCCGATTGATCCGCGCCGACGATGCCGGGGGGGCGGAACAGGCGATGCGCCGCCATATCGAGGACGGCTTCGTCACGCTGTCGAACATCGAGAGCGAATTCTACGGCTGACGCAATAGCTTGCCATCGGCGCGCGGTCGGGCGAGGGGGGCCCATGCGGCAGGCATCGGGCGAGATCGAGATCGGCACGGAGGGGCAGGGGCTCGTCGAGATCACGAGAAGCATCCTCGGCTGGATCGGGCGCCAGGGCATGGAGGAGGGGCTTCTGACCCTCTTCTGCCGGCACACCTCCGCCTCGCTGTTGATCCAGGAGAATGCCGCGCGCGCGGTGCGCACCGACCTCGAGGATTATTTCGCCCGTATCGCGCCCGAAGCGCCCGGCCTCTATGCGCATGACGATGAAGGCCCCGACGATATGCCAGCGCATCTGCGCACGGCCTTGACCAACGTGCAGCTTTCCATCCCGCTGGCTCATGGCCAGCTCATGCTCGGCACCTGGCAAGGCATCTACCTGTTCGAACATCGCCGCCGCCCGCAGCGGCGGACGATCGCACTTCACCTGATCGGCGCATGAGCCTGGATTCGGTCAAGACATGGCTTGCCGCCAACGCGCCCGACCTGCGCCTGATCGAAGTGCAGGAAAGCACGGCGACGGTCGATGAAGCCGCGACTGCTCTGGGCGTCGAGCCAGGAATGATCGCCAAGACGCTGGCGGTCCGGGTCAAGGACGAGGTCATGCTCGTCGTGGCACGCGGCGATGCCAGGCTCGACAATGGCAAGAGCAAGGCAGCCTTAGGCGGCCGGCCACGTATGCTCGACGCGGCCGAGACGCTGGCGCTGACCGGGCATCCGGTCGGCGGGGTGTGCCCGTTCGGCCTCGCCACTCCATTGCCGGTCCGCTGCGATCGCTCGCTCGCCGCTTTTTCGCTGGTCTATCCGGCCGCCGGATCGCTCAACACGTCGGTCGAGGTCGCCCCGGCGCAATTGGCCGAACTGGTGGGGGCCGAATGGGTGGATGTATGCCGTCTGCCGGATTGAGCGCCGGCATATTGATGCACCGCGACGGGGCGCGCGGCCGCGAGGTGCTGCTCGTCCTGCCTGGCGGGCCCTACTGGACGCGGCGTGACGCCGGCGCGTGGCAGATCCCCAAGGGTGGGATCGAACCGGGCGAGGAGCCCGAGGAAGCTGCCCTGCGCGAGTTCGAGGAGGAATTGGGTGTCCGCCCCGAAGGCGTGGTGCGCCCGCTGGGGCAGATCCGCCAATCGGGTGGCAAGCGCGTCACCGCCTTCGCCGTCGCCGGCACGTTCGACGTGAAGACGCTGTCCTCGATCCTGTTCGAGCTCGAATGGCCGCCGCGCAGCGGCAAGCTCGTCTCGTTCCCCGAAGTGGCGAAGGCCGCCTGGTTCACGCTTCCCAAGGCGCGGATGATGATCCTCCCGAGCCAGGCGTCCTTGCTCGACCGCCTCGAGGAATTACTGGCAGGGGACAAGGCATGATCGCCAGGCGGCTCATCATCACCGGCCGCGTCCAGCGCGTCTGGTATCGCGACTGGACGGTAGCCACGGCCGAGGCCTTGGGCCTGAGGGGCTGGGTCCGTAACCGCCGCGACGGCAGCGTCGAAGCCCTGATCGCGGGGGAAGCGGAGGCGGTCGCCCGGATGATCGCCGCCTGCCACGACGGGCCGCCCGATGCCGAAGTCAGCGCGGTCGCGGTCGAGGAAACCGAGACCGGGGATCTGGCTCGCTTCGAACGACGGCCGACCGCATGACCGGTGTCAGGCCGGATCGACCGGTATGCCGCACGCCGTCTTGGCAGTGCGGATGACCAGTGACGTCTTGACGCTGGCGACATTGGGCGCTGGCGTCAGCTTCGATGTGAGGAACGTCTGGAAGCTCTGCAGATCGTGCGCGACGATCTTCAGGATGAAATCGATCTCCCCGTTCAGCATGTGGCATTCGCGGACTTCGGGCAGCTCCGCCATGTGCGTTTCGAAGTCGCGCAGGGCGTCTTCAGCCTGGCTCTTGAGGCTGACCAGGGCGAAGACCATCAGCGTATAGCCGAGCTCGGCCGCATCCAGTTCGGCATGGTAGCCCCGGATGATCCCGGCATCCTCGAGCGCGCGCATCCGCCGCAGGCAGGGCGGGGCGGTCAAGCCGACCCGCTCGGCGAGGTCGACATTGGTGATCCGCCCCTCGTCCTGGAGCGTCGTAAGGATAGCGCGATCCACTGCGTCGATGATCGGCCGGGCCACTGGCATCTTCCTGTTCTTTAGTATCGCTTATGCATAAGATTATTTCTCGATGGCGCAACGCCGCTCGCTTGCCAGCGGCGGGGCGGGTCCGCTATCGCGATCGGGTGGGCCTGTAGCTCAATTGGTTAGAGCCGGCCGCTCATAACGGCTTGGTTGCGGGTTCGAGTCCTGCCGGGCCCACCACTATCTGTCCGGGTCGAAACGGCCCTAATGTTCCCGGAGTGCTTCCGAACGCGCCTTGAGGACGGGTTTGAGCAGATAGGACAGGATGCTCCTGCGCCCGGTGACGATCTGGACGTCGCAGATCATGCCGGGCGATATCGGAAGCCTCTGCTCATTGCGGACGAGAAAGGCCTTGTCGGTTTCGACGATCACCGTGAAATAGGCTTCCTTGGTCCGATCGTCATAGATGCTGTCCGCGGATACCTGCGTCACGCGGCCGTCCAGTCCGCCATAGATCGAGAAGTCGTAGGCCGAGACCTTGACCAACGCTTTGTCGCCGATGTGGATGAAGGCGATGTCCTTGGGGTTGACCCGTGCCTCGACTTGCAATCGGTCGCCGACGGGGACCACCTCCATGATCTTCTCGCCCGCATTGGCGAAGCCGCCGATGGTCGTGATCCGCAGGTCATTGACGACCCCGTCGGCCGGTGAACGAAGCTCCGTCCGGTCGAGCCGACCGCTGGCGCCGCGCAACGACTGTTCGTTGACCGCGATCTTGGCCGCGACCTGGCTCCGTTCGTCCAGCGCTTGCTGGCGGAATTCGAAGCCGGCCTCCGAAGCCTGCGCCTGCGCTTCCTGGACCGCGGCCGACGAGCGCGAAATGGTCTGCACCGCGGCGGCGAGACGCGACTGGAGATCGACCAGGTCGCGCCTCGCCTGGAGCAGTTCGGTCTGCGGCACGATCGCCTTGCCGGCGAGCGGCTCGAGCATGTCGACCTGGCGCTGCTGGAGGACGATGCTCGACCGCAATCCCGCGGCGGTCGCCTGCGCTTCGCCCAGTGCGCGGCGGCGCTGCTCGGTCGCGGCGTTGAGCGCGGACAATTTGCTGCGCAACGCCGATGCCCGCACGCTCTGGAGCACGGCTTCTTCCTGACAGAGCGTCGAACCGGGGGGACAGTTCTGGCTGTCGCCTTCGCCTTCGCTGCCCAGGCGCGCGGCCCGGGCCGAAAGCGCCCGGTTTTCGGCCTGGAGCTGGCCGAGCGCCGACGACGTATCGGTATCGTCGAGCCGGACCAACAGCTGCCCCTTGTGCACGCGCTGTCCGGCGCGGACGAGGATGGCGGCGATCGTCGCGGGCTGCGCGCTCTGGATAAGCTGAAGCTTGCTGGACGGGATGACCTTGCCCTGGGCGCGGGCGACCTCGTCGATCCGCGCGAACGCCGCCCAGAACAGGAGCAGCACGAGGCCGACCGCGCTGACCACGATCAGCCGTTCCGCACCGCTGCGCCCGTCCCACCAGCGTCGCAACCGCGGTGCACGGCGCGGCCTTTCGGCCACCGGTTCGAGCGGCATGACGGCATCGGAGCTCATCATTCGGTCTTCATGCCCGCGCCGCCGCCCGGGGCGCGGCATTGAGCGCGGCAAGCACGGCCTCGCGCGGGCCATCGGCCAGGATATGGCCGCCATCGAGCACGATGAGCCGATCGACCAGCGCCAGCAGGGCGTCGCGATGCGTCGAGATCAGCAAGGTCTGCGCCGGCTGCAACGTCGCGGCGAGCCGCTCGATGAACCGCCGTTCGGTTTCGGGATCCATCGCTCCGGTCGGCTCGTCGAGGAACAGCAGGCGGCAGGGATCGACGAGCGCGCGGCTCAATACAAGGAAGGAACGCTGCCCGCCGGACAGCCGCGATCCGCGCTCGCCGACCTGGAGGTCGAAGCCAGCCGCGTCGCGCCCCAGGAAGCTGTCCGCGCCCGAGCGGCGCACGCTGTCGATCAGCCGCTCGTCATCGGGCGTCGCCGCGCCCATGGCGAGATTGTCGCGCACGCTGCCGGTAAACAGCTCGGCATCCTGGCTGACGAAGCGGAAGGCGTCGCGCACCGCGTGCGGATGATGCTGGCGGCTGTCGAGCCCGTCGATCAGATACCCGCCTCCGGTGGGCGGATAGAGACCGCAGATCAGGCGGCCGAGAGTCGACTTGCCCGAGGCGATGCGCCCGATCACCCCGATCCGCTCGCCGGCGCGGATGGTGATGCTGATGTCGGCCAGCGCATCGCCGCTGCCGCCGGGGTAGGCGACCGAGACATGGTCGAGCTCGATGTCGCCGCGGCTGATCGCCGGCACCACGCTGTGCGCGAACAGGCTCCGTTCGTCGGGCAATTCGGTGAGTTTCTGCAGCGAGCGCATCGTCGCGGTTGCCTGTCGCGCGCGCGTCATCAGCAAGGCGAGCTGGCCGATCGGCGCCGTCGCGCGCCCGGCAAGCATCACCGAGGCGATGATCGCGCCCATCGACATCAGCCCGGCGTTGAACAGGTAGAAGCCACCGATCACCAACCCCAGGCTGATCATCTGCTGGCAGGTCGTCGCCAGAGTGAAGCTCACCGCGGTGAGGCCGCGCAGCCTTTCCTGCGTGGCGGCGCTGGCTTCGGCATAGCGGCGCCAACGGCCGAGCATCTTCTCCTCGCCGCGGATCGCCTTGAGCGTCTCCTGCGCGGCAATCGCTTCGACCAGGACGCTGTGCTGCAGGCTGGAATCGGCTTGGGCTTCGATCGCCACCCGCGCCATCGCACGCTGCAGCACCATGCCGGCGAGAAGCATCAGCCCAATGCCGGCGATCGGCACCAGCACCAGCCAGCTGCCGAGCAGCATGATCACCAGCAGGAATATCGCGAGGAAAGCGAGGTCGACGATCAGCACGACGCTGGTCGATGCAAAGAATTCGCGGACGATCTCATATTCGGACACGCGCCGCGCAAGGGCGCCCGTGCTCCCTTCGCGGCCGTTCAGCGGCAGGTTGAGGATCTTCTCGAACAGTTTCTGCGACAGCCGGGCATCGAGCGCGCGGCCCTGTTCGTCGACGACCTTCGCCCGCGCCAGGCGCACGCTGAAATCGAGCAGCAGCGCCAGGAACAAGCCGGTCGACAGCACCCACAGGCTGGCCGCCGCCTTGTTGGGCAATATCCGGTCGTAGACGTTCATCGTGAACAGCGGCAGCGCGAGCGAGAGAAGGTTGATCAACGCGGCGGCAAGGACGACGTGGACGAAGCCGTGGCGCACCTTGCGCATCTCGCTCCAGAACCAGTGCGCGCGTGCGGCCTTTTGCCACGGACGTTCGCCCTCGCGCTCGCCAGTCGGATCGGGCTCGACGAGGATCGCGCTGCCGTCATAGTCGGCGATCAGGTCGTCGAGGGGCATCCAGATCGGCTCGTCAGTCGCCGGTCTGAACACCAGAACGTCATCCTCGTGCCGATCGAGCAGCACCACCGCTTCGCCGCCGCGCATGCGGAGGATGGCGGGCAATTGACGCGGCCGCAGCCTGGCCAGCGGACGACTGACGGGATCGCCACGCATCGCGGCATGCTCGAGCGCACGCTCGAGCTGGTGGAAGGGCAGCCGGCCTTTCTCGTCGACCGCCAGGCCGGCCTTGAGCAGGAAAGGCGATGACGGCCGATCATATCGACGCGCGAGGAAGCACAGGCATTCGAGCACGCTGTCGGGGCGGTTCGCGGCTTCAAGCCGAAGGGGGGATACGTGGTCGATCATTGTCGTGGGGCGGTCACGCTGCACGCTCGGGGCCGGTGCCGGCTCATTGCGGCGAAGGCGTGCCGGACGGCGGCGGCGACACCTCGGCGCGGGTCACGCTCCTGACCCCATAACGTTGCCGCGCGCCGGCATTGGCGGCCGGAAGCGATGTCACGCCCAGGACCTCGGTCAGCTGGTTGCACGCCGCCAGAACGCGATATTGGGCGTAGAGCTCGGCCAGCCGCGCGGTTTCGGTCAGGGCGACGGTGTTGAAGCGCGTATTCTGGGCATCGAGCAGGTCGAGCAACGAACGGCGTCCGATATTGAACTGCTCGCGATAGGATACGATCAGATTGTCGTTGATCTGGCCCTGCCGTTCGAGCTCCGCCACCAACTGGTGCTGGTTCTCCAGCCGGGCCCAGGCCGCGCGGACATCGGCCACCGCCTGGCGCGAGACTTCGTCGAGCCGGGCCTGCTTTTCGCGTTCGCGGCTGCTCATCTCGCGCACCTTCGCCCGCGTGATCCCGCTGTCGAAGACCGTCCAGCGCAGGACGACGCGCCCCATATAGTCGCGTGTCGCCCCATCGAAGCCGTCGATGTCGTTGCCCGCCCGCACGCGACCTTCGAGCGATACCTGCGGATATTGATCCGCCTTGGCCGCCGAGGTTTCGAACCGCGCGGTATCGATATCGGCCATGGCCTCCTTCACCATCGGGTTTTCGGCCACCGCGCGATCGACGGCGAGATCGATATTGGCGGGAAGCTGTCCGCGGAATTCGGGCGGCGGCGTGGGATTGCCGATGGGAAGGCCGGTGAGCTGCTCGAACTCGATCGATGCGTTGGCCAGTTCCTCGCGCGCTTCGACGACCTTGGCGAGTGCGGCCTGCAGCCTTTCCTCGGCCTGCTGCTGATCGGCAATGCTGATCGAGCCGCTCGAGACGCCTTCGCGCAGCGAGGTCACCAGCCGTTCGTGGAAGCTCACATTGTCCTGCGCTGCGGCAAGGAGGCGCTGCTGCAGGATATAGTCGATATAATGGCGCGAGACGTTGAGCGCGATATATTCGGATCGTTCGGCGACCCGGTTGGCGGCTGCGTCGGTACGCGATGCCTGACGTGAAAGTTCGGAGCGGGCGCGGCCGAAATCTATCAGGCGCTGCTCGACCGTCAGATCGCCTTCGACCGGATAGAGCGTGTCGTCCGCGATGTTGAGCGCGCGGCGCGTGTCGTTCTTGAGCCAGCGGACGCCGCCTGATGCCTCGACCGTCGCGCGCGGTCCATACAGGCCCTGTGCCTGGCGGCGCTCCTCCTCGATCGCCTCCTTGTTGTGAGCGGCCTGGAGGATCTCCGGGTTGGTGTTGAGCGCCGCCTGTACGGCAGTGCGCAGGTCCTGTGCGTCGAGTCGGCCGGCGGCCAGGAGCAGGTAGGTAATCGCCCCCAGGCTCGCAGCGAATTCCAACCTCGATCGACGCCTCATGATGGACCTCTTCATCGAATCTAAGTCATTGTAATACGAATATTTCCTATGCGTGCTGTGCGGCCGCCATCATTGCCTGGTGGTGGGCTGCGTCAATCAGGGAAAACCTCAGCAATTCGGCGCTGAGAGTCTCGATATGCGCCGTTTGATTTGCCGGTACCTGGGGATGGTCCACCGCGGCGAGGGCCAATGCGGCGGTGTGATGGGCCGCAAGCTGCTCCAGCACCGCTTCGATCTGCGCCTCGGTCGGTGGCGTGCCGCCATGCAGCGCATCCTTGAGCACTTCGGCGAGCCTGGCGCCCGGCGCATGCTCCCTTGTATCCGGGACGTCGGTCTTCCCCGCGAGACGAGCCAGCGCCTCGTCGGACAGGCGGATGCCGGCAAGCTCGACCGGCGGCGGCGGAGCCGGCGCATGCGCGGGTTCGACGCGGAGGCTGTCGGCCGCTGCATGCGGACGATCGGCCGCCTCGTGCGGGGCGACGCGCGCGACGTGGCGGCTGTCGTGACCAGCGGGCGCATCGTCACCGTGCGGATGGTGGGCCGAGAGATCGGGCCGGACGGTGCTCGCCATCGCGGCAGGCCGATCAGGCTGCGGCGGCGGTTCGGCGGCGGCGACCGGCCGGGGAGCGGGCGCGCCTTCCTGCACGCTCGGCGTCTGGACGACCGGGGCGACCTGATCCTGCGCAACCTCGGCACGGACCGGCTGCGGCAGAGCGGCAACGGCAGCGACAGCAGCGGCGAGCAATGCAGGCGTTGTCGCTGCTTCGCCGCGGCCGTCGTTGGCGGCAGTGCGATCGTCGCGGAACGGGAGGGCCGATGGCTCTGCCGCCAGCATCCGGCTGCTCGCGGCGGGGGATAGGCCCGTCGCAGTCTGATCGCTGTCGGGCGCAGCCAAGGCCTGGGCCGCGGTCGCGTCTATGGCGCTCGCCGCGAGGCCCGTCGTGGTTGCATTGCCCGCGACTTCGCCGACGCCAGTCGGTGCCGCCAGATTGAAGTGGATCTGGTTTGCAACCGTGTCGCCATCGGCATCCGAAAAGACGATCGGAACGTCGAAGCTGACACCCTGGGTCACCAGGGCGCTGAGCACCAGCGTTCCCAGCTTGAACGAATTGTTGGTCGATTGGGCCTCGATCTGGACGGCCTCGAACGGCGTATCGGCGCGGATTTCAAAAGCATAATTGCTTGGCAAGCCCGCAATCCGCCAGCCGCCGGTCACGGCGGTGACCGAAATGCCGAGCGAACCGTAATTGGCCGGATCGATCAGCGTGCCGGCATCGTAGATGTTGATCTGCGTGTTGGTCAGGAACACGTCGTTGGTGTCGCCGTAGAACACCGAATCCCCATCCGCAGGTTGCGACAGCGTGCTTCCCGGCGCTTCCCTCACGTCGATCGCGCGGACGACGAAGTCGGTCAGTTGCTTGGCATTGGTGATCTGTTCGCGGAAAGCGTTGACCGAATAATATTCGCCGGAGGTCAGAGTGCCTCCCGAATAGACCGGGGCGAGCAGGAAATCGAACCGGATATGGTCGTTCGCGCTCATGGCGTTGCCATTATCGACGCCGATGGTCGTGGAATTGGTATTGATCGTCGATCCGGGCTTCGTGGAAAGAAGGAGGTCCGCCGCGGTATTAGGAACGTCGATGATCTTGACGGCGGTATTGCCACCCCCCGCTGAGGAAAGGTTGGACACGGGAATGTTCTGGACCGTCGCGAGCTGGTGATATTGGCTATAGGTGTAAGTGTTGGCCGCAGCGCCGAGGTCGATCGCATAGACCAGGATGCCCTCGCCGGGCACCGCGCTGGTCCGGGCTTCCAGGATGGTCGGATCGCCGGGGTTGCGCGTGTAGAACAGGCTCGCCCCTTCATAGCGGAGCGCATTGCCGCTGCTATCGAGAACCGCGGAGCCGTCGAGCAGGCCGAAAAAGGCGGTTCCCGGTCCATCGGCCCCGACCGAGGGCAAGTTCAGGCTTGATATGCTGATGACGCCGACATCGTTGTTCGAATTCGTTGTCGCCGGGGCAATGCTGTATGGGTTCGGCGTATCGTCGTTGACGTCGATGACCAAAGTGCCGGCGGCGA
>Ga0153956_1003120_pt1 | contig 11084 bp, 8 predicted proteins | sample TSFL040MetaG_FD_104704 | JGI IMG/M metagenome (GOLD analysis project Ga0153956, IMG submission 104704) | Attine ant fungus gardens microbial communities from Florida, USA - TSFL040 MetaG | ecosystem: Host-associated > Fungi > Mycelium > Unclassified | place: USA: Florida, Wekiwa Springs...
CCGCTTGTGTCGGTGGCCAGCACGATCAACTGCTCGCGGCCGCCATTGATGCGGTATCCCATGCTGGCATAGGAAACCGCTGCCGCCTGCTGGCGGGTGATGGCGCCGTCGCCGAACTCCTGCTTGAACGCCGCCGACACGAACTGGAAATACTGCCCATAGGTGGACTGACGGGCGGTATTGCAGCCCGCCAGTGCGATCGCGGAGCCAAGTGCGACCGTTCGCAAGGCCAGCCGAAACGCCCCGGACGCCCGGGGCCGCGAAGCTGTCACGAGGCGATGCCCTTGAGTATCGCCTTCAGCGCCGGCGCGATGTCGGGGCGCGACAGGCCCACCGCGATGTTGGCATGCAGGAAGCCGACCTTGTCGCCGCAGTCGTATCGGGCGCAATCGGTCTTCACGGCATGGAACGGGATCTTGCCGATCATCTGCGCCATGGCGTCGGTCAGCTGGATTTCGTTGCCGGCGCCGCGTTCCTGCCTGTCGAGGATGCTGAAGATCTCCGGCTGCAGGATATAGCGGCCGATGACGCAGAGGTTGGACGGTTCGGTGCCGGTGGCGGGCTTCTCCACCATCCCCAGCACTTCGGTGGCGTTGCCGGTCTTCTGGCCCGGCTTGACCACGCCATAGCGCTTGATCTCGTCCTTGGGCTTTTCCTCGGCCGCCACGATGATGCCGCCGCCCACCTGGTTGTAGCTGGCGATCATCTGCGACAGGGCGCCCGGCTTGCCCACCATCAGGTCGTCGGGCAGCAGCACCGCGAAAGGCTCGTTGCCCACGAAATGCCGCGCGCACCACACCGCATGGCCCAGTCCCAGCGGCTGCTGCTGGCGGATGAAGCCGACCGAGCCGGTCTTGGGCAGCATCTCCAGCAGGCTGTTCAGTTCGGTGGTCTTGTCGCGCGCCGACAGCAGCGACTCCAGCTCATAGGCATGGTCGAAATGGTCGGCGATGACATGCTTGCCGCGGCCGGTGATGAAGACGAACTGCTCGATCCCGGCCTCTCGCGCTTCTTCCACCGCATACTGGATCACCGGCTTGTCCACCACCGGCAGCATCTCCTTAGGCACCGCCTTGGTGGCGGGCAGGAAACGGGTTCCCATCCCCGCGACGGGGAAAACGGCCTTGCGGACAGGGGCTTTGACGGACATGGGGATGCTTTCAAAAGGGGCCTGTTTCATGGCATGGGCCGCCTATTATTGTCCAGTTTTCAGGGCCTTGTGACAAATCCGGGCGATGGCGAAATCACTGATCTTCTGCGTGGCCCTGCTGGCGGGCCTGGGCCTGGCAAGGGTCGCGCGCGCGGGCGAAAGCGCCGCCGCCATGATCGCGGAGAGCCAGGCCGCGCTGGACAAGGGCGACGCCGGCGAGGCGCGGCGGCTGGCCGATGCCGCGCTGAAGGACGGCGCCAGCGGCGGCGAGCGCGCGCAGCTTCTGCTCAGCCGCGGCCTGGCGCTCGAACTGCTGGGATCGCATGACGGGGCGCTGGCGGATCTCACCGCCGCCATCGACAGCCGCGCCCTTGCGCGCGACGATCGCGCCCAGGCGCTGCTGCAGCGCGGCTTCCTGCTCGACGGGCTGGGGAAGCTGGATGCGGCGGCGCGCGATTACGGCGCGGTGATCGCGCTCAAGACGGCGCAGGCGGCCACCGCGCTCAACAACCGCGCCAACATCTGGCGCCGCCAGGACAAGCTGGCCGAGGCGCGCCGCGATTACCTGGCGGCGCTGGATGCCGGCAGCGCCCGGCCGCAATATCCGTATTACGGCCTGGGCCAGATCGCGGAGGCGCAACACGACAAGGAAACGGCGCGCGGCTTCTATGCCAAGGCGGTGGCGGCCGATCCCGGCTATCACCTGGCCTCGGAGCGGTTGGCGGAATTGGGCGGGGCGCCCGATGCGGCGCTGGCCGAGCCGGACGCGATCCATCTGCGCCAGCCTTTGCCCGGGACAGAACCGGCGGCCCGGCCGGACCCGTCCCGGCCGGACCGGACGCCTATCGTCCTGAAGCCGCCGCGCGCCAGCCGCCCGATCCCAGCCCGGAGCGTCCTGAAACCGCCACAGGCCGCCCGCCCGGCGCCGCTGGGCCTGCGCCCGGCGCTGGATGCCTCCGCGCCGGGCGGCGCGGAAGTGCAACTGGGCGCCTGGCGCAGCGAGGCGGAGGCGCGAGCCGGCTGGACCAGGGCGCAGGCCAGGGCCGGAGGGCTGCTGGACGGCCTCAGGCCCCATATCGTGACCACCGACCTGCCGGGGAAAGGCCGCTATTACCGGTTGCGGACCGCCCCCGCCCGGGGCCAGGCCCGCGGCCGGTTTTGCGCGGCGCTGGCGGGGCAGGGCCTGGCTTGCCTGCCGGCCAGGGACTGACACAATATCATTTCATGTCATGATCCGGTCGCAGACAGCCGGCTTGTTCGCACTTGCAAAAGAAGATTGGTCAGGCGCCGGGGGGCGTTTGGAGAGTCATGCGTATCGCCTCGGCCTGTTGGTTTGCGGGCCTGCTTTTCACGACAGCCCTGGCGGCGGTTCCGGCGGCCGCCTCGCCCTGGGCCGAAGTCGGCGACAACCAGTTGCGCGGCGATATCGGATTGCTGGTGTCGTCCGGCGCGCTGCGCGGCGTCACCATCCATTGGCCATTGCCCTGGGCGGCGATCGTCGCCGGACTGGAGCGGACGCCGCTCGACAATTATCCGGCCGGGGTGCGCGCCGCCGCCGCGCGTGTGCTGGCGCGGGCGGACGTTGCGGCGGCGCCGGGCCTGTCGGCGTCACTCTATGCCGACGCCACCAACCGGCCAGGCGTGGTCTATGGCTTTGACGGCATGGGACGCGGCGACGTCCAGGCGCAGCTTGCGCTGGAAGGCAATGGCGAGGTCTTTTCCGGCCGCGCCGCGCTGGGGATCATCACCCGGAACCTGGCCGGCCGCCGCACCGGCAAGCTGATGCCGGAAGGCACCTACCTCTCCGTCAACATCGCCGACCAGGTGCGGATTTCCGCTGGCTATCTCGATCGCTGGTGGGGACCGGGCGAGATCTCGGCGCTGCAACTGTCCAACAATGCCCGGCCCATGCCGCAGGTCAGCATCGAACGGGCCTCGACCGGGGCTTCGTCCTGGCCGGTGCTGCGCTGGCTGGGGCCGTGGCAGTGGGAATTCATCCTGGGCAAGATGGACGGGCCGCAGATCCAGTCCAACGTCTATTACGACGCCATGCACCTCGCCATCAGCCCGCTGCCGGGGCTGGAACTGGGCGTCGCCAAGACGGACCAGTTCTGCGGACAGGGGCATCCTTGCGCGCCGCTGCGCGATTATTTCGACAATATCGACTTCTCCACCCACCCCGACAACGTCAATGGCGAAGGTTCGTTCGAGGCCAAGTACAGCCACACGCTCGGCGGCGTCGCCTTCCAGGTCTATGCGCAGATGATGATGGAGGACTATTCGCTGGCCGCCCATGCCGACGCCAGCCACCTGGTCGGCGCCAGCATCTGGGTACCCGCGCCGGAAAATCCCGTGAAGCTGACGGCGGAATTCACCGACGCCATCGCCACCACGACGCTGTTCAGCTTCGGCGGCCGCGATTACGGCATCACCTACAACGACTATCAGTATCCCGACGGCATGCGCTACCGGGGCCGCACCCTGGGCTTCAGCCTGGACAATGATTCCACCCTGCTGTCGCTGCAGGGAAGCTGGACCGACAAGGACGGGCGCTTCTACGAACTCGCCCTGCATCACGCCGCCATCGGCGACGCTCATTCCGCCGGCGCCAATGGCGTCAGTCCGCTGCCGGTGAAGCTGAACCTGGCGGAAGCGCGTATCCGCCTGCCGGTCGATCTGGGCGGGCAGGGCTTCATGCTGGACCTGGCGGGCCGCGTGCAGGATGATCAGCCCCGGCCTTCCCACGGATTCGCGGCGGCCATCGAGGCTGGCATCAGGATGGGGCTATGACGGTATTGGTGACGGGCGGCGCCGGCTATATCGGCAGCCACACCGTCTATGCGCTGCTGGATCGCGGCGACGGCGTCGTCGTGCTCGACAATCTCTCCACCGGCATCAAGGCGCAGGTCGGCCGCGACGCCGCCTTCGTGCAGGGCGACATCGCCGACGCCGCCCTGGTGAAAAAGACCGTGGTCGGCCACAAGGTGGATTCGGTGATCCATTTCGCCGGCTCCATCGTGGTGCCGGACTCGGTGGCCGATCCGCTGGCCTATTACGACAACAATGTCGTCAGGACGCGCGCCCTGATCCAGGCGGCCGTGGAAAGCGGCGTGAGGAATTTCATCTTCTCCTCCACCGCCACCGTCTATGCCGAGGACGCGCCGCAACCCTTGGCCGAGCACGCCCCGAAAGGCCCGATCAGCCCCTATGCCCGCTCCAAGCTGATGACCGAATGGATGCTGGAGGATGTTTCCCGCGCCCATCCCCTGCGCCACATCACGCTGCGCTATTTCAATGTCGCGGGCGCCGACCCGCAAGGCCGCACCGGCCAGTCCAGCCCCAACGCCACCCACCTGGTCAAGCGCGCCGCCATGGTGGCGCTGGGACGGCTGCCGCAGCTCGACATCTTCGGCACCGACTATCCCACCCCCGACGGCACCGGGGTGCGCGATTACATCCACGTCACCGACCTGGCGGCGGCGCACCTGCTGGCGCTGGACGCCCTGCGCGGCGGCGCGGCCAGCACGGTCTATAACTGCGGCTATGGCCGGGGCCTGTCGGTGCGCCAGGTGGTCGAGGGCGTGGAAAAGGTCACGGGCAAGACGCTGCCGGTGCGCCTGGGCCCGCGCCGTCCCGGCGACCCGCCCACCCTGGTTTCCGACCCCAGCCGCATCAAGGCGGCGCTGGGCTGGACCCCCGCCCATGACGGGCTGGAGGAGATCATCGCCTCGGCCATCGCCTGGGAGCGCCGCTTCAATGGCTGAAACATGCCGTAATGTCGGTCTGGAGACTTGTTAGGCTCAAAGCCGCCCCCTAAAGACCACGCCATGCGCGCCTTCGATCCCGCCATCTACGAACCGGCCATAGGCTGGGCCAGGCGGCATGAGCGCAGCATCTCCGCGGTATCGCTGGCGGGCGGCTTCGCCTTCGACAGTTTCGCCTTCGGGCGCATCGACCATGCGATGACCCAGGCGGTGTTCATCGTCTACCTGCTGGCCGCGGGGATCGCCATCGCGGTGCTGCACGGGCTGGAATCGCGGCCCGACGGGCGCAAGCCCTCCGACAAGACCCGCACCGTCCTGGTCGCCGTCACCCAGTTCGCGCTGGGCTGCCTGCTGTCGGGCTTCTGCGTCTTCTACATCCGCAGCGCCTCGTTGACCTCGTCCTGGCCGTTCCTGCTCGCCATGGCGGCGATCTTCATCGGCAACGAGTATATGCGCCGCTATCACGCCCGGCTGGTGTTCTCGGCCCTGCTGCTGTTCTTCGCGCTCTATTCCTACGCCATCATGCTGGTGCCGGTGGCGACCGGCCGCATGGGCCCGCGCTGGTTCATCGTCAGCGGCGTGATGGCGCTGGTGGCGTTCTTCGTCTTCATGCAGGCGCTGAAGCGGCTGGGCCATGACCGCTGGCGCGGCGCGCGCATGCAGGTCTTCGCCGGCATGGTGGCGATCGCCGCCTTCCTCAACGCCGCCTATTTCCTGCGGGTGCTGCCGCCGCTGCCTTTGGTGCTCACCGATGCCGGTGTCTACCACAAGGTCATGCGCGTCGGCGCCGACTTCCAGGCCCGGCAGGAGCAGGAGCCGCCGGAGTGGCAGGCGCTGTTCGGCACCCACGCCATCCTGCATGTCCAGCCGGGCGCCCGGCTCTATCTCTACAGCGCGGTGTTCGCGCCGCGCGGCCTGCACACCCGCATCGTCCATGACTGGCAGTGGCTGGACCCGGCCAAGGGCTGGCAGACCCAGCAGCGCCGGGCGGTCAATATCGCCGGGGGCCGCGAGGACGGCTTCCGCTGGTACACCTACAAGACCGATCCCCGCCCCGGCCAATGGCAGGTCAATATCCAGACCGTGGATGGCCGCGCCATCGGCCGGGTGCGGTTCGCGGTCGAGCAGCAGGCCGTTCCGCCCGCCACCAGCCTGCTGGCCCTGAAATAGCGGTCCCGCACCCGCCGGGCGCGCTTGCATCGGGGCGGGGCAGGGGCTATTTCACAGCCCGGTTTCGGGATACCCATAATTGTCCACTAACAAGACTGTTATATCTCATCTGCGGCGCCTGGAGGCCGAGAGCATCCACATCATGCGCGAGGTGGCGGCCGAGTTCGCCAATCCGGTGATGCTCTATTCGGTGGGCAAGGATTCCGCCGTGATGCTGCACCTGGCGATGAAGGCGTTTTATCCGTCCAAGCCGCCTTTTCCGCTGATGCACGTCAACACGACGTGGAAGTTCCAGGAGATGATCCGGTTCCGCGACGAGACGGTGAAGCGGCTGGGCCTGGACTTCATCGAATACATCAACCAGGACGGCATCGCCCGCGGCATCAACCCGTTCGATTCCGGTTCGTCGCTGCACACCCGGGTGATGAAGACCGAGGCGCTGAAGCAGGCGCTGGACAAGTACAAGTTCGACGCCGCCTTCGGCGGGGCGCGCCGCGACGAGGAAAAGTCCCGCGCCAAGGAGCGCATCTTCTCCTTCCGCACCGCCAGCCATGCCTGGGACCCCAAGGCCCAGCGCCCCGAACTCTGGCGCGTCTACAATACCCGCATCAACAAGGGCGAGAGCATCCGCGTCTTCCCGCTGTCCAACTGGACCGAGCTGGATATCTGGCAATATATCCTGGCCGAGAACATCCCCATCGTGCCGCTCTATTTCGCGAAAAAGCGTCCCGTCGTCGAACGCGGCGGCACGCTGATCATGCGCGACGACGAACGCATGGCGCTGCTGCCCGGCGAAAAGGTGGAGGAGAAGCTGGTCCGCTTCCGCACCCTGGGCTGCTACCCGCTGACCGGGGCCATCGAAAGCGACGCCGACACCCTGGAAGGCATCGTCACCGAGATGTTCACCGCCCGCACTTCCGAGCGCCAGGGCCGCCTGATCGACAGCGACGAAAAGGCTTCGATGGAGAAGAAGAAGAAGGAGGGGTATTTCTGATGGCCTTCCTCTTTGCAGACGCGCCTTTCTTCGACCCTCCCCTTGAGGGAGGGTCGAAATTTGCGCAGCAAATTTCGGGGAGGGGTCGTTTCACCGCCTCCCGTGCCATAACCCCTCCCCGAAGGCGGCTTCGCGCATCTTGCGCGACGCCGCCTTCGACTCCACAGGGCGCGCTTGGCCGCGCGCCCGTCTTATGGACCCCTCAAGGGGAGGGTGGAGACCGCATATGAACGCCCCCACCGACCTCCGGCAATTCCTCGCCGCCCAGGAAAAAAAGTCCCTGCTGCGGTTCCTCACCTGCGGCAGCGTCGATGACGGCAAGTCCACGCTGATCGGGCGGCTGCTCTACGACACCAAGCTGCTGTTCGAGGACACGCTGGCCTCGCTGGAAAAGGATTCCAGGAAATTCGGCACCACCGGCGAGGACATCGACTTCGCGCTGCTGGTGGACGGGCTGGAGGCCGAGCGGGAGCAGGGCATCACCATCGACGTGGCCTATCGCTTCTTCGCCACCGACAAGCGGAAATTCATCGTCGCCGACACGCCGGGCCATGAACAATATACCCGCAACATGGCGACCGGCGCGTCCAACAGCGACCTGGCGGTCATCCTGATCGACGCGCGCAAGGGCGTGCTGACCCAGACCCGCCGCCACGCCTACATCGCCTCGCTGCTGGGCATCCGCCATATCGTGCTGGCGGTGAACAAGATCGACCTGGTGGATTACGACCAGGCGGTGTTCGATGCGATCGTGTCGGACTTCCACCAGTTCGCGGCGCGGCTGAATTTCCAGAGCCAGGCGGCGATCCCGATCTCGGCCCGCTTCGGCGTCAATGTCATCGAGAAATCCAAAGAAACGCCCTGGTACACCGGCCCGGCGCTGCTGCCGCACCTGGAAACGGTGGACGTGGACACGGCATTGGCCGGCAAGCCGTTCCGCCTGCCGGTGCAATGGGTCAACCGGCCCAACCTGGATTTCCGCGGCTTCTCCGGCACCATCGCGGGCGGCTCCATCAGGCCGGGCGACACCGTCGCGGTGGCCAGGTCGGGCAAGACCAGCAAGGTCACCCGCATCGTCACCATGGACGGCGACCGCGACGAGGGCGTGGCGGGTGATGCCGTCACGCTGACCCTGGCCGACGAAGTGGACATTTCGCGCGGCGACGTTCTGGCCGCGCCCGGCAGCCGCCCCGCCGTCTCCGACCAGTTCGCCGCCCATCTGCTGTGGATGGCGGACGAGGAATTGCTGCCCGGCCGCCAGTATCTGCTGAAGCTGGGCACCGCCACGGTGCCGGCGCAGGTCAGCGCCCTGAAGCACAAGGTCGATGTGAACACGCTGGAGCATATGGCGGGCCGGACGCTGGCGCTGAACGAGGTGGGGTACGCCAATTTCTCGCTGGCGCAGCCGCTGGCCTTCGATCCGTACAAGGACAATCGCGACACCGGCGGCTTCATCCTGATCGACCGCTTCACCAACGCCACGGTGGGCGCGGGCATGATCGACTTCTCGCTGATGCGCGCCACCAACGTGCATTGGCAGGCGCTGGACGTGAACAAGCAGGCGCGCGCCGCCATGAAGGGCCAGAAGCCGGCGGTGCTGTGGTTCACCGGCCTGTCCGGCTCGGGCAAGTCCACCATCGCCAACCTGGTGGAAAAGTCGCTGGCCGCCGAGGGCAAGCACACCTATCTGCTGGACGGCGACAATGTCCGCCACGGCCTCAACCGCGACCTGGGCTTCACCGATGCCGACCGGGTGGAGAATATCCGCCGGGTGGGCGAGGCGGCCAGGCTGTTCGTCGATGCCGGGTTGATCGTGCTGACCGCCTTCATCTCGCCCTTCCGCTCCGAACGCCGCATGGCGCGCGAACTGCTGGGCGACGGCGAATTCCTGGAAGTGTTCGTGGACACGCCGATCGAGGAGTGCATGAAGCGCGATCCCAAGGGCCTCTACCGCAAGGCCAGGGCGGGCGCGATCAAGAATTTCACCGGCATCGACAGTCCCTATGAGGCGCCGGAAAAGGCCGAACTGACCATCCGCACGGTCGAGGGCAGCGCGGAAGCCCATGCCCAGGCCATCGTGGCCTATCTGCGCGCGCACGGCTATCTGGGCTGACGCGAGGCCCCCTTTCGTGCTAGGGTGAAATGTCCGCGCGGGGATAAGCGCCGGGTGGACAAGGGGGAGGGGGCCGGGATTTCCGTCCCGGATCGCCCGCCGGTCCCCTCGGCTTTCGCCCGCCAGGGCGGCTGACAGGCGGGACGGGACAAGCGCCGCTGCGGCGGCGGCGACGCTGGCCTTGCGGGCCGGATGGCCCTATACGGGCTACCCTGAAACGCCGGAACCCGCCCATGAAGACCATCGCCAATTTCGACCGCATCGGCGAGGAAAACGCCTTTGCCGTGCTGGCCCGCGCCAATGCGCTGGCCGCCCAGGGCAAAGACATCATCAACCTGGGCATCGGCCAGCCCGACTTCCGCACGCCCGAGCACATCTCCGAAGCCGCGATCAAGGCGATCCGGGACGGCCATCACGGCTACACCGCCGCGGTCGGCATTCCGGTGCTGCGCGAGGCGGTGTCGGCTGACCTCAACAAGCGTTACGGCGTGGAGGTGCCGCCCGACCGCGTGATGATCATGCCGGGCGGCAAGCCCACCATGTTCATGTCCATCCTGATGTTCGGCCAGCCGGGGGTGGAGATCATGTATCCCGATCCGGGCTTCCCGATCTATCGCTCGATGATCGAATATACCGGCGCGACGCCGGTGCCGATCCCGATCCGCGAGGAGAACGGCTTCGCCTTCTCGGCCGACGAGACGCTGGCGCTGATCAACGGCAAGACCCGGCTGATCATCATCAACTCGCCCGCCAACCCGACCGGCGGCGTCACGCCCAAGGCCGAGATCGACAGGTTCGTCGCCGGGCTGGAAAGGCATCCCGAGGTGGCGGTGATGTCGGACGAGATCTATGACCAGCTGGTCTATGACGGCAAGGCGCATGTCACGCTGCTCGACTATCCTTCGATCCGCGACCGGCTGATCCTGCTCAACGGCTGGTCCAAGACCTATGCCATGACCGGCTGGCGGCTGGGCTATGCGGTGTGGCCGGGCAAGCTCTACGATTACGCGCGCAAGCTGTCGGTGAACCTGCACAGCTGCGTCAACGCGCCCACCCAGTATGCGGGGCTGGCGGCGCTGACCGGGCCGCAGGACGCCGTGCACCACATGGCGCGCGAGTTCGACAAGCGCCGCAAGGTGGTGGTCGATGGCCTGAACAAGCTGCCCGGCGTGTCGTGCATCAGCCCGGCGGGCGCCTTCTATGCCTTCCCCAACGTCAAGCAGACCGGCTGGAAGGCCAAGGCGCTGGCCAACACGCTGCTGGACGAAACCGGCGTGGCGCTGATCGGCGGGCCGGACTTCGGCGTGCTGGGCGAGGGCTATCTGCGCCTGTCCTATGCCAATTCGACCGAGAATATCCTCAGGGCGCTGGACCTGATGGGTGATTTCCTGTCCTCGCGCAAGGCGGCCTAGGGCGCTGTTCCAGGCGGTCATCTTCGATTGCGACGGCGTCCTGGTGGACAGCGAAGTGCTGGCGCTGGAAGTCGAACTCGCCATGCTGGCGGAGCGCGGCCTGACCTTCACGCGCGAGGACTACCTCACCCGCTTCATGGGACTGTCCTACGAGAAATTCCATCAGGTGGTGGACGCGGAAGCGGTGACGCGGCTGGGCCGTCCCATCCCGCACGATTTCCGCGCCGAACTGGCGGCGCGGCTGCGCCAGACCATGATCGCGCGCCTGACCGAGATACCCGGCGCGGGCGCGGCGGTCGCCGCCACCGGCCTGCCCAAGGCGGTCGCCTCGTCCAGCACCCGGGAAGGGCTGGAGCGCAAGCTGCGCCAGGTCGGGCTGTGGGATTCCTTCGCGCCGCATGTCTATTCCGCCGAGCATGTCGTGAACGCCAAGCCCGCGCCCGACCTGTTCCTGCATGCCGCCGGACAGTTGGACGTGCCG
>Ga0153956_1003121_pt1 | contig 11078 bp, 11 predicted proteins | sample TSFL040MetaG_FD_104704 | JGI IMG/M metagenome (GOLD analysis project Ga0153956, IMG submission 104704) | Attine ant fungus gardens microbial communities from Florida, USA - TSFL040 MetaG | ecosystem: Host-associated > Fungi > Mycelium > Unclassified | place: USA: Florida, Wekiwa Springs...
CAAAGAAAGTAGGCAAAGAAAGCAGCTTCACCCCGCCAGCTCATAAGTGGGTCCCCTGGCTCGGAGGAGGTAGTGGTGCATCTGGAATCCGTGCCCCCGCACCTTCAACGGTAGTGACAAGGCCGTCATTCTTCCGGCGGCGCTACGCGCGCCGAAACCCCGTTCAAAAACCCCCGGTTATTTCGGCGCTTCGCCGAGGCGAAGCCGATGGCCCCCGCTGCGCGAACCATTCCACTGGTTCCCCTGGCAGACTCGTCCGCGACGCACGTAGTGCGGAGTGGGTGCGGATGACGGCCTTGTCACGGGGGCGGAGTGTGCGGGAGCACGGATTCCAGATGCACCACTGCCCCCTCCAAGCCAGGGGACCCGCTTATGAGCTGGCGGGGTGAAGCTGCTTTCTTTGCCTACTTTCTTTGCAGCCGCAAAGAAAGTAGGTGCCGCCCCGCACAGGGGCAACGCTAATAAACCAGAAGCAATTCAAGAAAAGGCCAAAAAAAGAAAAGGCAAAAAAAAAAGAAATCCAGACCAACAAAAAACCCAACAACAAAAACCAAAATCACCACCCCACCCCGCAGGGCTCAAACACATGAGATAACCCGCAATCCCCCTTCTTTTCGACCCATCGCGGCGCAGCCAAATCCACAACAATCACCCTAACCCATACTCAGGCAGCACAGCACACCCCATGGCCACGACCGCACCTCAGCAAGCCGCGCCCGCTTCGCCGGGCCCCTTGAAGCGCATTATCCTGATCGCCCTCATTGCGGTGATCGCCGCGGCCGCGGCCGGCGCCGGCGTGTGGTTCTTCATGTCCAGGCGCGCGCCAGCCGCCACCTCCGCCGTGGCCGCGCCGGCCGCCCCCGCGGTGCCGCTGTTCTTCCCGCTCGAATCGATGACCGTCAACCTGCAATCGGATGACGGCCAGCAGCATTTCCTGCGCATCGGTCTCACGCTCAAGCTCACCGACCCGAAAGTCCAGCAGGAACTGACCGATCACATGCCGGAAGTGCGCAGCCGCATCCTGCTCGCGCTGTCGAACCATCATCCGGACGACCTCGCGCCGCTCGACGGCAAACGCGCGCTCGCCACCGAACTGCAAACGCTGATCGAGCAGCCGACCGACAAGGGCGCCCCGCCGGTCCACGTGCAGGACGTGCTGTTCACCGAGTTCGTCGTGCAGTGACGTGACGTTCTCTCGCGCTGCCATCATCAACCGCCACGGGACGCACAAGGAATAAGGAATGGGCCACGAAGAGTTCATGTCCCAGGAAGAGGTCGATGCCCTTCTGAAGGGCGTCACCGGCGAATCCGACACTGAATCCGAGCAAAGCGACCGTACCGGCGTACGCCCGTACAACATCGCGACGCAGGAACGGATCGTCCGTGGCCGGATGCCGGGCCTCGAAATCATCAACGATCGCTTCGCGCGCCTGTTGCGCGTCGGCATTTTCAACTTCATGCGGCGCTCGGCGGAAATCTCCGTCGGCCCGGTGAAGGTGCTGAAGTACAGCGAATTCACCCGCAACCTGCCGATCCCGACCAACCTGAACCTGGTCCACGTGAAGCCGCTGCGCGGCACGTCGCTGTTCGTGTTCGACCCGAACCTCGTGTTCTTCGTGGTCGACAACCTGTTCGGCGGCGACGGCCGGTTCCATACCCGCGTCGAAGGGCGCGATTTCACGCAGACCGAGCAGCGCATCATCATGAAGCTGCTCAATCTGACGTTCGAGCATTACACGACGTCATGGAAAAGCGTGCGCCCGCTGCAGTTCGAATACGTGCGCTCGGAAATGCACACGCAGTTCGCCAACGTCGCGACGCCGAACGAAATCGTGATCGTCACGCAATTCTCGATCGAATTCGGCTCGACCGGCGGCACGCTGCATATCTGCATGCCGTATTCGATGATCGAGCCGATCCGCGACGTGCTCTCGTCGCCGATCCAGGGCGAGGCGATGGACGTCGACCGCCGCTGGGTGCGTGTGCTGTCGCAACAGGTGCAGGCGGCCGAAGTGGAATTGAGCGCCGACCTCGTGCAGGTGCCGGTCACGTTCGAACAGATCCTGAACATGCGCAAGGGCGATGTTCTGCCGATCAACATTCCCGAGCACATCACGGCGAAAGTCGATGGCGTGCCGGTGATGGAGTGCGGCTACGGAATTTTCAATGGTCAGTACGCGTTGCGCGTCCACAAGATGATCAGCGCAGCCGACACGATGAAGGAAAGTGGATATGAGTGACCTGAACGCAAACCCCGAGGGCACACTGGCCGCCGGCGAGCAACTGTCCGCCGGCGCGCTCAGCACCGCGGAAGACGACGCGATGGCCGACTGGGCGAGCGCGCTCGCCGAACAGAACGGCAACCCCGAAGTCAATCCCGCCGCGGCCGGCGTGTTCCAGCCGCTGTCGAAGGTCGAACCGACATCGACGCGCAACGACATCGACATGATTCTGGACATTCCGGTCCAGATGACGGTCGAACTCGGCCGCACCAAGATCGCGATCCGCAACCTGCTGCAGCTGGCGCAGGGCTCCGTGGTCGAACTGGACGGCCTCGCCGGCGAGCCGATGGACGTGCTCGTCAACGGCTGCCTGATCGCGCAGGGCGAAGTGGTCGTCGTGAACGACAAGTTCGGCATTCGCCTGACCGACATCATCACGCCGTCCGAGCGCATCCGGAAACTCAATCGATGAAACGCATCGCCGTTCGCGACGCGCTGGCGGCGTCGCGCGATGTCCTGCGGCAAGCCGCGTCGACAGTGGCTGCGGTGGCCGCCGCGGCTGCGCTCTACGCGCCGGCCGCCGCGCACGCCGCCGACATTAACGCGGTCAACAACGCAGTTAACAACGCCGCGAAGATCGCATCGGGCGTCGGCGCGGGCAGCGCGGTGCCGGCGCTCGGCGTCGGCGCGTTGCTGCAAACCTTCGTCGGGCTCGCGCTCGTGATCGGCCTCGTGTTCGGCTGCGCGTGGCTCGCGCGGCGCTTCGGCCTACAGCCCGGCCAGCGCGGCGGGCTCGTCAGGACGGTCGGCGGCGCGTCGCTCGGCGGCAAGGAGCGCGTCGCGGTGGTCGAGATCGGCGATACGTGGCTCGTGCTTGGCGCCGCGCCCGGCAACGTGCGTCTGCTGCACACGATGCCGGCGGGTTCCGTTGCCGCCGAGGCTGCCGCCGGTTCGCAGGCGCCGCTTCCCGGCACCTTCGATCAACGCTTTCGCGATGCGATGAAAGGCGAAGTGGGCAAACGTTTTAACGCGCGCGGCGGCGGGGAGCGGTAATGCAGGTCAGTTTCATGCAGTCGGATTTTTCGGCTCCGCGGGCCGGGCGCGCAACGCCTCGTGAATGCGAAGCAGGCGCCGAAACAAGCGGCGAAACAAGCGGCGAAACAAGTGTCGAAGCAGGCGGCAAAGCAGCCCGCGAAGCCCGCCGCCACCGCGCCACGGCGCGGCTCGTCACGCTGTTGCGCCGCATCGCGCCGTGGCTGCCGCTGGCACTGCCGGCCCTGCTGTTTGCGCTGCCCGTAACCTCGTTCGCGCAAACCGCCGGCCTGCCGGCCTTTACGACGAGCCCCGGCCCGAACGGCGGCACCACCTACTCGCTGAGCGTGCAGACGATGCTGCTGCTCACGATGCTGTCGTTCCTGCCGGCGATGGTGCTGATGATGACGAGCTTCACGCGCATCGTGATCGTGCTGTCGCTGCTGCGCCAGGCGCTCGGCACGACCACCACGCCGCCGAATCAGGTGCTCGTCGGACTCGCGCTGTTCCTCACCTTTTTCGTGATGTCGCCGGTGCTCGACAAGGCGTATAACGATGGCTACAAGCCGTTCTCCGAAGGCACGCTGCCGATGGAGCAGGCGGTGCAGCGCGGAGTCGCGCCGTTCAAGACCTTCATGCTGCGCCAGACCCGCGAAAGCGATCTCGCGCTGTTCGCGCGGATCTCGCACGCGGCGCCGATGCAGGGCCCCGAAGACGTGCCGCTGTCGCTGCTGGTGCCGGCGTTCGTCACGAGCGAATTGAAGACCGGCTTCACGATCGGCTTCACGATCTTCATCCCGTTCCTGATCATCGACATGGTGGTCGCGAGCGTGCTGATGTCGATGGGCATGATGATGGTGTCGCCCGCGACGATCTCGCTGCCGTTCAAGCTGATGCTGTTCGTCCTTGTGGACGGCTGGCAGTTGCTGTTGGGCTCGCTCGCGCAGAGCTTCGTGTGAGCGGCGCCGCTTTACCGTTCGTTTATCCGTTTTCCAGGCATTCACGATGACACCCGAAGCAGTCATGACACTGGCCCACGAGGCCATGTACATCGGTCTGATGCTGGCCGCCCCGCTGCTGCTCGTCGCGCTCGCGGTCGGTCTGCTGGTGAGCCTGTTCCAGGCGGCCACGCAGATCAACGAAACCACGCTGTCGTTCATTCCGAAGCTGCTCGCGATCGCCGCGACGATGGTGATCGCCGGGCCGTGGATGCTGACGACGATGCTCGACTACCTGCGCCATACGTTAAGCGCGATTCCGACGCTCGTGAACTGAGCGCGCCGGCGCGCGCTCATTCCCGTCCCTGCCCGTCCCGGCACCGTTTCCCGCCCCCCTCGCCCATTTTCCCGCCATGTTCTCGGTCACCTACGCGCAACTGAACGTCTGGCTGACCGCGTTCCTGTGGCCGTTCGCGCGCATCGCCGCGCTGATCGCCACCGCGCCCGTGTTCGGCAACATGTCGCTGCCGGCGCGCGTGAAGATCGGCCTCGCCGCCTTCACGACGATCATCGTCGCGCCGACCATCGGCGCGCTGCCGCAGGTCACGGTGTTTTCCGCGGATGGCGTGTGGATTCTCGTCAACCAGTTCCTGATCGGCATCGGGCTAGGCGTGACGATGCAACTGGTCTTCCAGGCGATCGACGCGTCCGGCCAGTTCATCGGGCACGGCATGGGTCTGGGCTTCGCGACCTTCTTCGATGCACAGGCAACCGGCTCGGGCGAGGTGATCTCGCGCTACATGACGACGATCGCGACGCTCGCGTTTCTCGCGCTCGACGGTCATCTGCAGATGATCGCCGCGCTCGTGACCACGTTCCAGTCGGTGCCGGTATCGGCGAACCTGCTCGCGCCGCACGGCTGGCAAACGCTCGCCAACTGGGGCGGCTCGATCTTCTCGGCGGGGCTGCTGCTGGCGCTGCCGGTGGTCGTCGCGCTGCTGATCGCGAACCTCGCGCTCGGCATTCTCAACCGCGCGGCGCCGCAGATCGGCGTATTCCAGATCGGCTTTCCGCTGACGATGCTGGTCGGCCTGCTGCTCGTGCAACTGATGTTGCCGAACATGATCCCGTACTTCGCGCGGCTTTTCGACAGCGGCATCGACGAAATGGCGCGGGTCGCGGCGGGATTCAAATAAGCGAAAAAAAACCGGCGCGAGCCGGTTTCGTACTTTCCGCCGCAAGCGGCGGAATCAGGAGTCAGGCGGCGATCGGGCGCCGCATCAGTTGTTGATGTACTGGAACAGCGACATGTTCTGGATCTGCACGAACGCCTGCTGCGAAGCCTGCAGGGCCGTCTGCGTCAGCGTGTACTTGCTGATCGTCGAGATCATGTCCGTCGAGGTCAGATCCTGCAGATCGCTTTGCGTTTGCGTCGAGTTGGTCGACGTGACCATTCCCAACGCCTTCACTTCGGATTCGCGGCCGCCCACCGATGCCTGAATCGTCGTCACGTTGTTCAGCGTGTTGGCGAGCTGCGACATGCCGGTGTTCATCGCGTTTTGCAGCGTCGCGGCGGCGCTCGGATTGCCCTGGACCGGCTGCTGCAGCGCGGCGATCATCGCGTTCAGATTCGCGAACACATTGGTGCCCGCCTGGCTGGCCGGCTGGACCGTGAACGTATCGCTCGCGGCCGGCGTGCCGCTGATCGCGACGCTCTGACCGGCCACCGTGATGTCCGTGCCGTCGGTGTACGGTTGCGCCGTACCGACCGCGCCCGTCGTCGTATCGGTGATCGTATAGCTCAGCGACGCGCCGCTGCCGCTGAACTGGATCGAATAAGAATCCGCGTTAGCCGGGTTGGTCGGATCGTTGACGGTCACCGCGCCGATCACGCCCGTGCCGGTGTTGGCCGGGTTGCCGGCGGCGATCGGCTCCGCGTTGGTCGAGCCGAGGCTCATGAACACCGAAAGGCCGTTGTCACCGGTGGCGACCGAGGTGCCGTCGGCGACCTGCACGCTGCGCGAACCGGTGTCGCCTGAATAGACGACGCTGCCGCTCGCATCGAGCGTGAACGGCTGGGTCGTGCTCTGGAACCCTGCGAAGATCGCATTGCCGGCGCCGTCCGTCGTGTTCGCGTAGGTCATCAGTTGATCGCGCAAGCCCTCCAGCTCCTTGGCGTCCGCCGCGCGGTTGGCGTCGTTCAGCGTGCCGGTGCCGACGCTCAGGGCAAGCGAGTTGATACTCTGCAGCGTCTGGATCACGCTGCCGAGCGTCGAGTCCTCGATGCCGAGCGACGACAGCGCCGTATTCTGATTGGTCGTGTATTGCGACAACGCGGTCGCCGTCGAACTCAACTGCACCGCCTGGGCCGCGCCGAGCGGATTGTCGGCGGGCGTGCCCAAGCTCGATCCGCTCGAGATCTCCTGATAGATCTGCGACAACTGAGCCTGCTGGTTGCTCATTGTCTCGACGTTCATGCTGAAGTACTGCGCGCTGGAAATACGCATGGTTCGACGCCTTACGAGAAGATGCCAAGCAACGTCTGGAACAGGCTCTGCGCGGTCTGGATCACCTTGCTGTTGGCCTGGTAGAGCTGCTGGTACTGAAGCAGATTGGCTGCTTCCTCATTGATGTTGACGCCCGACACCGACTGCTGCGCGGTCGTGATCTGCGTGACGAGCGCGCTTTTCCCGGACGCGGCCGTCTGGACCTGCACGGTCTGGTTGCCGATGTCGTTGACGTAGTCCGCGTACGCGCCGGTCAGCGTCGAGGTGCCGCCCGCCATCACCTTCGCGGTGGTCAGGTTCGACAGCAACTGCGCGTTGCGGCCGTCGTTGGCCGCGCCGGTGTTCGGCCCGATCGAGAACGTGTCGCCATCGGCGGGTGCGCCGCTGATCGTCACCGTCACGTTGTTCATGTTCTCGAGGGTGGTCGGCTGCGCCGGGTCGGCCGGGCCCGTGATCGTCAACGTCGCGCCCGAGGCCGCCGAGTACGGCACCGCGTCGGTCAGCGAGTTGATCGTGTACGACGCCGGCGGCGTGCCCGCCACGGTCACCACCGAATTCGGCGGGAAACCGGTGAGGCCGGTGCCGGCGGTATAGGTGAGCGTCGACGGCGCGCTCGGCGCGGTGTAGCCGGCCGTGACGGCGCCCTGCGACATCGTCGCGCTGCCGGTGTTCGACGTCGATGCGGTGGCGAGCACCGGCGCCGCGGCGGCGATCGCCGAGCCCGACTGGGTGGTCAGCGCGAAGTTGTCCAGCGCGCCGCGCGTCGGCTGGACCGAGAACGAGTCGCCGGCCTTCATCGTGCCGGTGGCCGAGAACTGCAGGCCGCCGATCGGCTGGCTCAGGTTCGCCGCCGAACCGACGATGCCGCCGGTCTGGTTGTCGGTCAGCGTGTACAGGTTGCCGTCGTACGACAGCGTGTAGTCGCCGGTGGTCGGCTGGGTCGGGTCGGCGAACGACGCGCCGAGCGTCGCGTTGCCGGTGTTCTGCGAGTTCGCGTAGACGGTCGGCGAGCCGACGGTAAACAGCGCACCGCCCGCGTTGCCGTTCGGCGTGACGCCGAGCGCGTTCTGCGCGTTCACCTGCGCGGCGAAGCTCGTCGCGATCGCGCCGAGTTGCGCCTCGGCCGGATCGAGCGTCTGCGAGCGGAATTGCAGCAGGCCGCCGAGCGTGCCGCCCGATACATCGGTGTCGGACAGCGTCTGCGGCGTCTGGCCGACCTTCGAGCCGGCCTGGCCGAGATACTGCACCGACAGTTCGCTCGGGTCGCTCGACGACGTCGCGGTGCCGAGATTGAAGCTGTTGCCCGACAACACGAGCGGCTGGCCGTTGGACATGAACACGCTGTAGCTGCCGTTGTCCTGCACGACCGACACGCCGATCATCTGCGACAGATTCGACACGGCCTGGTCGCGCTGGTCGAGCAGTTGGTTCGGCGGCTGGCCCTGGCTGCTCGCCTGCGTGATCTGGTTGTTCAGCGCTGCGATCTGCGCGGTATAGCTGTTGATCTGCGTGACCGCGTCGCTCAGTTGGGTATTGACGCTCGCGCGCATCGAGTCGTATTGCAGGCCCGCCGCGTTGATCTGGGTTGCGAGCGTCTGCGCGTCGCTGATCGCGCTCTGGCGCGCCGGGATGCTCGACGCGTTGTTCGCGACGCCCTGCAAGCCGGTGAAAAAGCCGGTGATCGAGGTCGCGATTCCCGAGGTCGGGCTGCCGACCAGGTTGTTCAGCTCCGAGATCAGCGTGCTGTAAGTGCTCAGCGCGCTGCTGTCCGACTGCGCGCCGTTCAGCTGGGTCGCCAGATACTGGCTGTACTGGCGCTGCACGGTATCGGTCGACACGCCCATCGGCAGATAGCCGGAACCGGTATAGCTGCCGCTCGCCTCCGAAAACACCGGAGTTTCGATCGAATAGCCGGGTGTCGACGCATTGCTGATGTTTTCACCAGTCGTCGTCAAGCCCCATTGCGCGGCGTTGAGTCCGCTAAGGCCGATAGTCAACAGATTGCTGGACATGCGTCATCCTGAAGGGCGGCGCCGCAGACCTGCCGCCGCGTTACTGGAACATTCTCTTTAACGGCCCGCGGCGCGAAAAATTGAGGGCCGCCGCACGCCGCGCACACGCGCTAGCGCGCGAGCTGGCGGCGCTTCATTTCGAGCTGGGTGATCACCCGTTGCAGCGTGTTTTCCGCATTGCCCGGCAGCGCGAGAAAACGGAAGCCGAGCTGATAGCGCCGAGTGCCGTTCGGCAGCGCGAGCGAACGATGCGCCACGAGCTGCAGATCCAGCGACAGACGCCCGAACGCGCCGAGCGCCAGCTGGCAGTCCATCAGGCGGGTGCCCATCGGCAGCTCGGCGACGCACTCGTCGGTCGTGTGCACGCCGAGGCCGCCCAGCGACAGATCGTGCACCTCGAAGCGGAACGTGTCGCCTTCGGGAAAGCGCCCGGCGCAGACGTACGGATCGAGAATCGGCGTGGCGACGCGAAAGTATTCGCGGCGCTGCACGTAGAACAGCACATCGGGGAAGTCGGCCTCGAACGCGGGCAATCCCTCGAAGCGGGTCTCGCGCGGCGTGACGGTCGAGAAATCGACGCGCACGCCATCCGGCGACGCGTGAAACTGGCAGCGCGGCGCCGCCAGCAGGCCTTTGTTCTGTTCGGGCAGCGCGCCCCAATCGAACGTGAAGGTGCGCTCGCGCACGTCGACATCGAGCAGCCGCGTGACGAGCTGTCCGCCCGCATATTCGACGGTGAGGAAGTCGCCGCGATTGACGAGGTTGCGCAACTGCACGCCGATCTCCAGCGTGTTGCGGCGGCCGAAATCGGGAACGCTTTCGTTGTCCGGGACGTGCGACTGGCCGAGTGTGTCGGTGTGGCCGTTCGACTGATTCATATCCATGAGCTTGCCGGTATGCATGTTCTTGCGGGCGCGTGCCGGGCTTTGCCGGGACTTGCACAGTCTTCCGCGAAGCCGTGGCACGCGCGTTCGACCGGAAAAACGACGGGTATTTTTCCGGTATCGGTCTAACTCGTTAGCGGCAGCATCCGTCCAAAATTTAGGGTGATTTGTTAAATATTCGCGGCATTATCCGCGCAAACGTTAAAACCCGGCCTGCCCTTGTGGCTTCGGTTGCCGCACCAGCCGCTATTGCCGACCATTATTGTCGGCCGGTGCCGGCCGATGCCGGTTATTGCCATACGCCATTCGCCGGAGCGGGTGATTTTTCCTGCCTGTCGCTACCCGAATCAGCCCATTTTCTGCATGATCGACAGCAGCTTTTTTGCGTAATGCGGGTCGGTCGCGTAACCTGCGCGCTGCATCCCGTTCGCAAAGCCATTCACGTCGCGCGACGAGTGGATCACCTGCGCGTAGCGCGGATTGCTCTTCAGCATGCTCGTATAGTCGGCCATCGCCTCTTCATACGAATCGTACGCGCGAAATTTTTCGACGCAGCGGTGCGGCTTGCCGTTCACGTATTCGGTCGTGACGGTCGATACCGTCTTGCCGGTCCAATCGCGGCCCGCCTTGATGCCGAACACGTTGTGACTGGTCGAACCGTCGGCCTTCCTGATCTCGCTCTTGCCCCAACCCGATTCGAGCGCGGCCTGGCCGATGATGAAGCGCGCCGGAATCCCAGTCGCCGCACTCGCGGCCTGGGCCGGCGCGGCCAGCTTGTCGACGAACGCATCGATCTTCGGCGAGCTGCCGTCGCCGCGCAGCGGCGGCGTGAACGCGCTGTTGGCCGAGTACGGACGGCCGAGCGCGAGCTGGCCGTTCGCCTGCGCGTTGCCGTATGCGCGCGCGAGTGCGTTGAGCGCCGCGCTCTGGCCAGCGTCGCCGCCGCTGCCGCCGCCGAACGCGTTCGCCATGCCCGCGAGACCGCCGGCGCCGTTCGCGCCGTCGCCCACCTGCATCCCCTGATTGCGCATCAACTGCTTGAGCATCGCGTCGGCGACGCCGATGCCTTTCTTCGACAACTGCTGCGACAACTGCTGATCCATCATCGACGTGAAGGTCGCGCTGTCGTGCGAATCGAACGGGCCGTCCTGCGGCGTCGCATCGCGCATGCTCTTCAGCATCATCTGCGTGAAGACCGCGTCGAACTGCTGCGCGGCCATCTTCATGCCGGCTTGCGGCGATGCCTTCGCCTGCGCGCTCAATGCGCCGAAGCCTTGCACGTCGAGCGCGAAGCGATCGGTCAGATCGTTCGACAGATTGCCGGTATTGGTCGGGTTCGCGTTCATCTGGCGAGTTCCTTAGGGTCTGTTTACATATGGAACGCACGTGCGTTGCCGCGAGAAGGGCCGCCCGCAAGGACTGTGACGCCGCGAATACTCAATGTATTCGCAAGGAGCATGACGCAGCGAGCGGCCCTTCTCGC
>Ga0153956_1003122_pt1 | contig 11077 bp, 9 predicted proteins | sample TSFL040MetaG_FD_104704 | JGI IMG/M metagenome (GOLD analysis project Ga0153956, IMG submission 104704) | Attine ant fungus gardens microbial communities from Florida, USA - TSFL040 MetaG | ecosystem: Host-associated > Fungi > Mycelium > Unclassified | place: USA: Florida, Wekiwa Springs...
AATGTTTTTGCAATGACTGCAATTTTGCAGTCATTGTGATAATTTTCGCCCTTCGCTCTTTCCCCTCACTTTCCTGGAGCCAAATGTCTGACCTCCTCGCACGTCTCGCCCGATCCATAACCGGCCATTGGAAGCGGTCGCTAGTCATCGCTCTGCTCGTCGTCGTCGGCATCGGCGCTCTTTCGGGCACCGCCGGCGATCCGCCGCCCGAGAGCTTCGACATCCCCGGCACCGAAAGCCAGAAGGCCTACGACCTCTTCAACGCGCACAGCCCGGCCCTGGCCGGAGCCGAAGCGACGATCGTCTTCAACACCCCTGACGGCAAGGTCACCCAGCCGGAGCACCGCAAGGCGATTCAGGATTCGCTGGCAGCGATCAAGAAGCAGCCCGACGTCGCCTCGGTCAGCGACCCGTTCGCGCCGCAGGCCGGCGCGATCTCCAAGAGTGGGGACATCGCCTACGTGGACGTCCGTTATGACCTCGATTTCGGTGACGTGACCAAGGTTCAGGGCGAGCGCCTCAACGAGGCCACCGCGGGGGCCGAGGCGGCAGGAGTGGATGTCGCGATGCGCGGCGTGGTGGTCGACGTCGCCCAGGAGCAGGACGCGCCGATCGGCGAGCTGATCGGAATCGTGGTCGCGATCATCCTTCTCTCGCTGCTCTTCCGCTCGATCGCGGCGATGATCGCGACCCTGGTCGGCGCCCTGATCGGCGTCATGGCTGGTCAGATGCTGCTGGTGATCCTGGCCGTACCGCTCGGCCTGCCTGATTTCGCCTCGGTCATAGCGGTGATGCTCGGGTTAGGCGCCGGCATCGACTACTCGCTGCTGATCCTGGGCAGGTTCAGGGAACAGTCGGCGGCCGGCGACTCGGTCCGTGACGCGGCCGCGAAATCGGCCGCGACCGCTGGTTCGGCGGTGCTGGCGGCCGGCCTCATCGTGATGGTGGCGATCGCCGGCCTTCTGGTCATCGGCATCCCCCTGATCGGCAAGATGGGCATCGGTGCCGCGATCGGCGTCGCCGCGGTCGTCGTCTCGGCCCTGACCGTGCTCCCGATCATGATCGGAGCGCTGCAGAAATGGCTCAAGCCGAAGAAGCTCTCCCATGTTCTCCCCTCGGAGGCATTCGGCCGGTGGGGAACGCGGATCACCGCCAGGCCGTGGATCTCGATCGCGGTCGGCGTCGTCGTCCTGCTGGTCTTCGCCTCGCCGCTGCTCGACATGCGTCTCGGCTCGCCCGACGACGGCAACCAGCCCGAGGGCAAGACCCAGCGCGTCGCGTATGACCTGGTCAGCGAAGGCTTCGGCAAGGGCGTGAACGGCCCCTTCCTGATCGCCGTCGACACGCCCGCCGGGGCGGCCAAGAGCAAGGCCGATCTCGACCAGCTCGTCGGCGCTCTGAAGCAGACTGACGGCGTGGCCACGGTCTCCCCCGCCTCACCCAGCGAAGACGGTCAGATGGCCACCATCTTCCTGATCCCGACCACGTCGCCGCAGGATGCGGCGACCAGCGACCTGCTTGCCAGTCTGCGCGACAACGTGATCCCGGACGCCACCGCCGGCACCGGGCTGCATGCCTATGTCGGCGGCAACACGGCCAGCTTCGTGGACTTCTCCGACAAGGTCGCCCAACGGCTGCCGGTCTTCATCCTCGTGGTCATCGGACTTTCCGTCCTGCTGCTGATGGCCGCGTTCCGCTCCCTCTGGGTTCCGCTGGTCTCGGCCCTCTTCAACCTGCTCTCGGTCGGCGCTGCCTACGGCGTCGTGGTGGCGGTGTTCCAGAAGGGCATCGGCGCCAGCCTGATCGGGGCCGACAGCGGAGTGCCCATCATGTCGTTCATCCCGGTGATGATCTTCGCGATCCTCTTCGGGCTCTCCATGGACTACAACGTCTTCCTGCTCTCGCGCGTGCACGAGGCGTACAACGAGGGCGACGCGCCACGGGAAAGCGTCATCCACGGCCTTTCCCGGATCGGCAAGGTGATCCTCTTCGCCGGTCTGATCATGGCCTCCGTCTTCCTGGCCTTCGTCACCCAGCAGGACGTGGTGGCGAAGATGATGGGACTCGGCCTCGGCCTGGCCATCCTGATCGACGTGTTGATCGTCCGGTTGGTCATCGCTCCGGCGGTGGTCATGCTGCTCGGTGACAAGGCATGGTGGATCCCGGCCTGGCTGGACAAGATCCTGCCCAACGTCAGCCTCGAAGGCCACCTGATCGCCAATCGCGATCCCCGGGGCGAGCCGCTCGCCCCCGAGCTGGCCAAGGACCCGATCTACGAGACGAGCTAGACCGCGGCGAGATCCGGTTCCGGGGCTTCTCCCGGGACCGGGTCGTGCCGACGGTGGAAGACGTGCATCGGCAGGCCGTTCTTGGGCCTCAGGGTGATCACCGCCTCGGCTTCCACTTCCGCGCCACGAGGCAGGTCGAAGCGCAGATGCCGGCTGATCATCGCCGCCAGCAGAGTCGCCTCGACCGTCGCGAAGGTCGATCCGACGCAGACCCGTCGGCCGGCCCCGAAAGGCATGTAGGCGTGCCGGGGACGTCCCTTGACGTTCTCGGGCAGGAACCGCACTGGGTCGTAGCCCTCGGGATTGGCCCAGATCCGCGGGTCGCGGTGGATCATGCTGATCAACACCATGACGCTCGCTCCTTTGGGAATCCGGTAGCCGAGGATCTCGTCCTCCTCGATCGCCTGACGCCCGACCGTCCAGACCGGTGAGTCGACCCGCATCGCCTCCTCGACGCAGGCGCGGGCCCAGGGCAGACGATCGAGGTCGTCCATGTCCGGGATACGGTCGCCGAGGACCGTGTCCACCTCGTCGAAGAGCCGTTCCCGGGCGCCTGGATTGAGCGAGAGCCGCCGCCAGGTCCAGGCCAGGGCGTTGGAAGTCGTCTCGTGGCCGGCCAGCATGAAGGTCATCAGCTCGTCGCCTATCTGCTCGCGACTCATCGTCGCGCCGGTCTCCTCGTCCCGGGCGGTGAGCATCAGGCCGACCAGGTCGTCGCCGGGGTCGCTCTGCCGGCTGCGCTCCTCCAGCATCTGGTCGATCACCGACTTGAGATCGGCGAGCGCCCGCTGGAAACGGCGGCCTTCCGGATTCACGCCGATCGCCTTCTCCAAGTTCATCCCGGGCAGATGGGCGAGCAGGAATGTCGGCAGGCGCCGGGTCATCTTCGTGCCGAGGCTGAGCACGTCGTTCATCGCCGGACCGACCTTGCGCGCGGTCTCACCGCTCAGGTCGGCGCCGAACAGGGCCCTGCCGACGATGTCGAGAGTCAGCGCCATCATCGCCTCGGACACGTCGATCACCTGACCGTCGGCGAGGTCGGCGAAAGGTTCGCCGTCGAGCACTTCGGCGGTGGCCTGAGTCATGTGGGCCGTGAAGTTCTTCAGATAGCGCTTGGCGAACATCGGCTGGACCAGGCGCCGCTGCTTGCGCCAGGTCTCCCCTTCGCTGGTCAGCAGACCTTCCCCGAGAACGATCCGGAGCAGCTCGTACTCGAGACCCTTGCGGTAGTTGCCCTGATTGCCGATCAGGACATGCTCGGCCGCTTCGTGGCCGCTGACCACGATGAAGTCGCGCCGGCGGTTCTTCACATGCGCGACTTCGCCGTACTCGATGGCCATATCGCTCATCGGCCGTTTGAAGTCCCTGGTCGAGTCGAAGAGGAACTTCGCCGCCTTGGCGCCCTTGGGCCCCGGAGGCAGTGGCTTTGCCCGGGAGGTCATGCCGGCTCCCGCTTCAGCATCTCCGCCGCGGATCCGATCAACTGCCTCCTCAGGAGCTCCCACTCGTCGGATACCTCCTCGACTCCCATCGTCGCCACGGCCAGTCCTCGGATGGCCGAGACCGACATCAGCAGCCAGGCGTCGAAGCCCGGACGGCCCTCCAGCCGTGGCATCAGCTCGATCGCGCTTTCGCGGATCCTGGCCTGGTCGTCCATGTGGAGGCGGCTGATCGGCTCGCGCAGAGACTCATCGGTCCGGGCGGCCAGATGGAGCTCCATCGCGGCCGCGAAAGTGGGGCCTCGGAAGACCACGAAGAGACGGTCGAGAGCCAGCGAGACGAGCTCCACCTCGTCTCCGTCTCTGGGGATGGCGGAAACGAACTCCTCGGCGAGCCGCCCGGTCACGAAGCGCATCGCCTCGACGGTCAGCTCGGCCTTGGTCCGAAAATGGTGCTGGAGGGCGCCGAGCGACACGCCCGCCTTCTCGGCGGCCAGCCGGGTGGAAGTCCCCGCGTATCCACGCTCGACCAGCAGCTCGATCGTCGATTCGAGCACTGCCGCGCGGGTGGCAGCGGTCCGGTCCTTCTGCTGACGCTTCTCCTCGGCCATGCGGCCAATATACACAAGTCAGTCAACTGACTTGTAAGGCAGATTCGGAAAAGACGAAGCCGGCTTCTGTGTGCGGCTCAGGGGGTCGGGCCGGTGTACCCGTTCGCGTAGCAGTGGGCGTCGTCGGTCGGGAACGGCGTGGTCACCTTGCAGCTGATGACCGTGCCGTTCTCGAGGAAGGTGGCCGCCTGCTGGATCCCGTCCGGGGAACGGCGGGGATCCTCGTGGGTGTCGCGGCCATAGCCCCACTCGGTCCGCGGCGGCATCTCCTCGATCGGGGGCTTGCCGATCCCCTGACCCATGTTGCCGGTGAAGTCGGTCGGTCCGCTGTCGTAATACACCAGCATGCTGTCGCCCGAATGCGGGAACGACTTGACCTGGTCCATGCCGAGGAAGGGATCGACATCCCAGTGGCGGCCGGTGTTCAGCGCCGGCGAGTAGACCCCCGCGCCGATCGTCCGGGCCTCCACTTCAGCCGAGTAGTTGGTCACCTGATGATCGCCGTAGGCCACCTCCATCAGCACCCGGTGCTCTGGCGTGTTCGGCAGCGGATCGGCGGTCATGTTGTTCGCGTATCCGTTGGCCTCGCCACGATCCCAGAGCAGCTGGATCACGGAGAGCAGCAGTGGGATCTCGTGCTGGTTCGTGTAATGCGCGTAGAGGCCGATCCCGTCGGTCTTGAAGTACCGATCCGAGTCGACCGAGCGCCGCAGCAGCGTCGAGTAGTTCATGCCCGGAACGCCGAGCACGCCATAGTCGGAATCCGGGGTCAACGCCATCAGCGCACCGCCCATGATCCCTCCCTGGCTGAGCCCGTAGTAGATCCCACGGGTGTGCGGCGAATCGGCGACGTCGATCACCGAAACGGGCGGATTCCCGCCGGCCCCGTCACCGTCGAGCTGGAAGGCGGGCTGGGCGGCGAACCCGTCCGGATGGATCATCGCCCGCTGGACCATCATGAAGTTGACGAAGCCCTGCAGCATGCGATCGACCATCTTCGGGAAGTTGGACATGTCGCTCAACGCCGGGAAGACGGCGGCGACCAGGTCGGCGGTCGAGAAGCCGTCCCAGTTGGCTCCGCACCAGACGCTGCCGCCCTGATTTCCGACGTTCACGGGCCCGGCCGAGGTGACCTGGTTGAGGTCGCCCAGCAGGCCGTGGCCGTAGACGCCCGCCTGGCCGGGGAGCACGGTCGTGCCCTCCCCGCCCGGCTGCACCGAGCTGGGAACGAAGCAGCGGAAGGGAACGTCCATCTTGTACGACGGGTTGAAGTCGATCGAGCCGTCCGGCTTGAAATCGAAGGTCGAGCCGGGCGGGCAGCCATTCTGGTTGAGGTAGCACGGCACGTCCTTGAGATAGCCGTCGACCACGCGGATGATGTCCGAGCCCGGCACGTCGGGACGCTTGTCGGCCCCGGAGGGCGCGTTCGGCCCGCCCTTGCATCCGTCTGAAGCGGGATGGCCGGGGTCCGGGTTCTCGTAGCGGTCACAGACGTAGGTGACCTGGACGTCCGGGCTCTCGCCCTCGATGACCTGATCGGAGAGATCGTGGTCACCCAGTCGGGCGAAGGCGTCGTCCCGGATCTGCAGCGCGCGTCCGGTCACGCTCTGCCGGGAAGCCACCGTGAAGTCCCAGGCCATGTACAGGCTCGAACGATCCACCCCGGCCTTCGAGGCCAGGCTGTCGATCACCGAATCCATGTGGGACCGCCGTTGCTCGACCACCGGCTGCCGGGTGTCCAGGCCGTCCCGATACACGCGGAATCCGAGCGGCGACTCGATCGTGGCCCCGTTCGCATCCTTGAGGTCGCGGAAGGCGACGATGTAGCGGTGGCCCCATTCGAGGTTCTCGGCCGGCCTGACGATCAGGTTCACCGGTCCCGTGTTCGACGGGTTGACGTTGATTCCGCCCGGGTCGTCTCCGCTCGGATCGGTCGAGGTCGGATTGGCGTCGAGCTCGACCCAGATCGGCTGGCGCTCACCGGTATCGGCATCGACCAGAAGGACTCGCTGATTCGGATCGGCGTAGGCGTGAAGATCGTTCAAGGTGACGAAGTCGTTGTTCTTGAAGGCCGTCGGCGTGTCGAGGCCCGGAACCTTGAGCACGATCAGATTGCCCGGGCTGAAGCCGTCGGCCCGGTTGATGTCGGTGACGTCGACGTGCTTGCCGTCGGTGTTCTCCGGGGTCGACTCTGGGTCGAGGGCAAGACGGCGGCCGGTCAGGGTCGAGGAGTCGCTGACCGTGTAGTAGTCGTTCGGCCACGGCTGCAGGCAGGCCGTGGTGTCCATGAAGTCACAGTGCTCCGGATCCTTGCCGAGGTCCACCGAGACGTACTTCGCGCAGCTGCCGTTGCCGGCCCACTTGGCCAGGGTCTTCTTGCGAGATGCCTTCGCCTTCTTTTTCTTCTTGCCGGAGCCCCGCTTGTAGGCCGCCTTGACGGTGACTGCCTTGGCCCCGCATTTGCCCAGCCTGGACCTGCCCGCCGCCGTCAGCGCCAGCTTGACCGTCTTGACGCCCTTCCGCTTGAACTTGACGGTGACTGCCTTGAAGTACCCGCTCTTGCCGGCGCTGACCGCTGAGATCCGGGGGGACGCCTTGCCGGTCGACTTGACCTTGACCGCGAGCTTCTTCTGCTTGAGCAACTGCTGCTGGTTGGCCGTCGTGACCTTGACCACTGTCACCTTCACCGGCTTCGAGCGCTTCGGCTTTGCCGTCGACTCGGCGGCGAGCAGCGAGGCTCCCGCCAGGACGGCCAACAGTGCCACGAGGAACCGGCTCACAACGGTTTGCTTGCTCAAGACTTCTCCCTGATCTCGTTTTCCGGCCGCGGACTCCCGGTCTCGGCCTGCCCTCTCTCCAAGGGTATTGGGACTCTAGCCGAAAGTCCTACGGCCACTATCTTTCCGTCACGTGGAAGATGAACGGGAACCCAACTACGCCGGGGCCATCTACGGAACCATCGTCTCGATGACGGTCGTCGCCACGGCTTCCAAGGACGCCGGCCTCGGCCCGGTGGCGATCGCCGTGTGGGCCGCCGTCACCGGCCTCGTGTTCTGGCTGGTCCACGTCTACGCCGACATCGTCGCAGCCGGCTACTCGACGGCGCGCGAAGCTCTGGGACATGCGCAGAGCGCCCTCCGTTCCGAGTGGCCGATCGTCCAGGGGGCGATGATCCCGGCGCTGGCGATGCTGGCCGCGCCGATCGGGATCGTCGACGACGAGAACGCCAGCTATTTCGCGGTGGGCGCGGGAATCGTGGTGCTGTTCGCCACCGGCCTGCTGATCGGAAGCCGGGACCGCAGGAGCTGGGGCCGCAGAGTCCTGATCGGCGCCGTCAATGCGCTATTCGGCGCGGTGATCCTGGCCCTGAAGATCTTCGTTCATTGACGGGACTGGGTCGTCTTCGCGTAGGCGGCGATGTCGACCACGAAGGCGAAGGCGACTATGAACCAGTCGAAGCCGTTCACCCCCAGCGGGTGGACCTGCCACATCACCACGTAGGCGAGCAGGGTCCAAGGCAGGAAGAAGAAGCCCAGCACCGGGACCACCCAGCCATCCAGAGCCCGGCCGATCCAGTCGGAGAAGATCAGGATGAAGAAGAGCGCCAGCCTCGGTGAGACCAGAGCGAACAAGACGACGAAGCAACCCATACCCTGAATCTAACCCGAAGCGGCGGCGGTCAATCGCTTTTCGCTCCGATGGACCCGCCAGATCGCGGCCACATGCGCTCCGAGAACCACCGCCATCGAGGCCAGATTCAGGAAGAGCAGCAGGCCGACGAAGCCGGCCAGCACTCCGTACACCGTACTGCCGCCACCCGAGACCTGGAACCAGACCCGGAGCCCCAGCCAGACCAGCCAGATGACCACCGAGGTGAAGGCGGCACCGATCGCCGCGCTCGACCAGGTCGTCTTGCCCGGGTTCAGCACCCAGAAGATCCAGGTGTAGAAGATCATCCCGGCCCCGAAGATCCCCAGCGGGCCGCCGAGGTTGCCGGCCACCCAGGCGAGAAAAGAGCTGCCGTCGACGATCGAGGCCAGATCGCGGGAAAGGACCAGCGAGATGAAGACGAGGGCGGCCGGCAGGGTGACCAGCATGATCAGGATGTCGAGACCCTTGTTCTTGGGGAAGAAAGGACCGGGCAGGCCCCTCTCGTTGGCGGTCTCGACCGCGTGCCGCAGAGCGCCGATGGCCGACGAGCTCGAGTACAGGAGCACGACCGCGGTCGCCACCCCCAACCCACCGGCCCCCTGGGTCAGCTGGTCCAGCAGATGTCCGATCTCGGTCCTGCCCTGGACCTGATCGAGCGGGAGATTGTCGACGATCTCCTGGATCAGGTCGTTGCGCACGTCAGGAGAGTCGAAGACGTTGCTGAGGATCCAGACGGCGAGCAGCAGCAACGCCGGGAAGGTCATCAGCACGTAGAAGCTGAGCTGGGCCGCCTGCCGGCTTCCAGCCGATCGATCGAACGACTGGATCACTTCCCAGCAGACGGCCCCGAACCGCCGCAGCGGTTCAGGCAGCTTCGAGGCCCAGGCTTTCGCCCTCGAGCCCACGAACTGGAGCTAGTCCCCCATCCCGATCTTGGCGACATCCCAGCGGACTGTGACTCCGTAGAGGATCACCATGTCCACCGTGATGAAGAGCAGGCTCAGGAACGGCTGCGAGGTCAGCGCCAGCAGGTGCGTGATCATGTCGATGAACAGGATCAGGATGGTCACCATCCGGGCCCACTCGCGACCCTGGATCAGGCCCCAGCCGGTCCAGACCTTGATCACGCCGATCACGATCCAGGCGAAACCGAGGATCTTGTAGTTGACGAGGAACACCTGGTCGACGGCCGTGGCCTTGATGTAGCCGTCGCCGGTTGCGGCCGCGAGGCCCGCGATCACGCTGAAGACACCGATCAGCATCAACATGATGCCGGCGAAAGCCACCCATGAGGCCCAGGCGGCCGAGCCTCCCGGGGGCTGGGAACCACTCGTTTCAGGCATTGCACTCCTCCACAGATTCAGATTTACGATTCGGACACTGGTCCGCCGAAGGACGAGCCGTCGGGTGGCCGAACCCTACTCGGCCGGATCGGAGGCCGGGGCAACGCAGCGAAACGAGATGTGGACCGTCGAGCTCTCGATGCTTTCCGGGATCCGTGAGGAGGGTCGGTAGCGGGAGCAGTAGTTCTCGGCGCATAGGAAAGACCCGCCCTTCAGGACCTTGCGAGGGATCCCGCTGGCCGGATCCCGACTCGCATCGACTCCCGGCCCGAGCGGATTGGCCGGGGCGCAGCAGCGGCTGGTCGGCTCGGGATGGTTGCTCGAGAACCAGGTCTTCGTCCACTCCCAGGCGTTGCCGGTTATCTCGTAGAGGCCGAACGGGTTCGGATCGAAGGTCTTCACGGCGACGGTGCCGGGCTTGCGGGCTCCACCGGGCCGAGGCCGGAACTTCCAGGGGAACTCGCCGATCCAGCGGTTCATCTTCTCTTCGCCGCCGGGAGCTATCTCATCTCCCCAGGCGAACTCGGCCCCGTCGATTCCGCCTCGGCCGGCCCGTTCCCACTGCACCTCGGTCGGCAGCTCCTTGCCCGCCCAGCGCGCGTACGCATCGGCGTCCTCATACGTGACCTGCGTCACCGGATGGTCTTCCCTGCCCTCCAGGTTCGACGAAGGCCCCCAGGGATGCCGCCACTGCGCGCCCGGAGTCCAGGCCCACCACTGCATCGGGTTGGAAAGCTCGACCGGGCCGCGAGGCTTCGCGAAGGTGATCGATCCCGGCACCAGCATCGCCGGATCGGCCCCCGGGTACATGGCCGGATCGGGCGCCTTCTCGGCGGTCGTCACATATCCGGTCTCCTCGACGAACCGGGCGAACTGGCGGTTGGTGACCGCGGTCTCGTCCATCCAGAAGCCGTCGACCGATACCGGCCCGGCCGGCTTCTCCTCCGGGTAATGGCTCTCGCTGCCCATCGTGAAGGTGCCACCGGGCACCCAGACCATCCCGAGGGCGGGCGGCGGACCGGGAGCGACCTGGTTCGAATCCATGGCAGGCAGGCTACCCGTCGATGCTCACCGGCCCGGCGCCAACCCGTGGGACTCGAGGAAATCGTCGATCTTCCGCGACAGCAGACCGCCCTGCCAGGCCAGCGGAGATTCGCCCGGATCCTCGCTGACCAGCGCCGCTCCGGGGATACGGTCCGCCCATTCCACCGCGACCCGATGGGGGTGACCGGGGTCGAGCTCGTCGTGGCTCGCCACGACGAGCACCGGCATCGACAGGCCGGCCAGCTCGTCTAGCGAGCCGAAGGGCTTGGAGCGCGGGACTTCCCTCAACGCCTGAGCCACCGCCTGGGGATGGCGGTGCAGGAGGGCCCGGTCCCGGGCCAGCCTGAAGGTGGTCTGCCGGATCTCTTCGCTGGCGCTGTTCTCCGCCACCACTTCGGCAAATGCCTCGGCGCCGCCGTCGGCGAGCGCTTCCGCCCGGCGGTCCCAGCGCAGATCGTCGTCGGCCGCCCCGGTGAACACCGGCCCGATGAGGATCAGCGCGCGGACCCCTTCAGGGTCTTTCAGGGCCCGCCGCGCGACCGTGTGGCAGCCCATCGAGTGGCCACCGAGGATGGTCCCTCCCCCGTCGGCCGCTCCCGTGGCCCGGATCACCAGGTCGAGGTCCTCGGCCAGCCCCTCATAGTCGTAGCGGTCGGCGGGATCGCTGACACCGTGGCCACGGGCGTCGTAGGTGATCAGCC
>Ga0153956_1003123_pt1 | contig 11071 bp, 14 predicted proteins | sample TSFL040MetaG_FD_104704 | JGI IMG/M metagenome (GOLD analysis project Ga0153956, IMG submission 104704) | Attine ant fungus gardens microbial communities from Florida, USA - TSFL040 MetaG | ecosystem: Host-associated > Fungi > Mycelium > Unclassified | place: USA: Florida, Wekiwa Springs...
GAGTGCGCACGGCGGACCGTTTCAAGGCTGATTTTCTCAAGCCATTTCAATTCGATAGATGGTAATCAGGCAATCTTGACTTGACCGTGGGCCGTCAGTATGGTCCGCGCGGTTTCCGTGGGTGGCGGGGCGTTTTCTCTGAAATCGCGCGAAAAAACGTGAGTGTCGACTGCAATGGCGAACGGCACACATGATGATCGCAGCGAAAAGGGACAGAACAAGCCGTCTGCCGACGAAACTGCGCTCTCCGCAAGGCTCGACCGTCTGAATCATCGGCTTTCCGAAGTGAGGAAAGACCGCACGAACCAGACCGATCAGTCAGGAGGCGGGGCGGCCTCTTCCAACGCATCCGCGATGGCACGAGGTTTTCGCCTCTCCTCCGAATTGATTGCAGGCGTCCTTGTCGGATCGGTCATCGGCTGGGGTGTCGACCGTCTGCTGTCGACGTCTCCTTTGGGTCTGATCGTGTTTTTTCTGCTCGGCTTCACTGCCGGCGTGATCAACGTGATGCGGGCAGCCGGCGTCGCCAACCGCGATGCATCCGACCGTTCCTGACAGGCTTGATGCTCGATCTTCGCGATAGGTCCTGAGATCGCCCTGGAATGTCCCGCCGGTTCGCCGGTGGATTCTCAAGTCTCCGGCATGCCGGCAACGATTCAGGCTGGCCTCGCCAGCAAACGATGAAAGACGACGTGGATGGCCGATCCGATCCATCAATTTGAGATCCACAAGATCTTCACCCTGGGCCACATCGGCAATCAGGAAATCGCTTTCACCAATTCGTCGGCCTACATGTTCGGCGCCGTCGCCATCGTGTCGCTGCTGATGATCGGCGGCAGCGCAGGCCGCCGCCTCGTTCCGACCCGCTTCCAGTCGGTCGCCGAACTGTCCTACGAATTCGTGAGAAATACGCTCAGGGAGAGCGTCGGCGACGAGGGCATGAAGTTCTTCCCGCTGGTGTTCTCGCTGTTCATGTTCATCCTGACCGCGAACCTGATCGGCATCATTCCCTACACCTTCACCGTCACCAGCCATCTCATCGTCACGCTGGCGCTGGCGCTTCTGGTGTTCCTCACGGTTCTGCTCTACGGCCTCTACAAGAACGGCCTGAAGTTCTTCAAACTCTTCGTCCCCAGCGGCATTCCGCTCTACATCATGCCGCTGATCATGGTGATCGAAGTCATTTCCTTCCTCTCGCGCCCCGTCTCCCATTCGGTGCGTCTGTTCGCCAACATGCTGGCGGGCCACATCACTTTGAAAGTGTTCGCGGGCTTCGTCGCCTCGCTCGGCGCGCTTGGCGCGGTGGGCGTTGCAGGTGCGCTGTTGCCGCTGGCGATGACCACCGCCCTGACCGGCCTCGAACTGCTCGTGGCCTTCCTGCAGGCTTACGTCTTCACCATCCTTACGTGCATCTATCTCAACGATGCGCTTCACCCGGGGCACTAACCCAGTTCTCTATCCGAACACTATCCCCACATCCCAAGAAGGAGTTCTACTATGGATCCAGTTGCAGCTAAGTACCTCGGCGCAGGCCTCGCGACCATCGGCATGGGCGGCGCCGGCGTCGGCGTGGGTCTGATCTTCTCCAACTTCCTCAACGGCGCGCTGCGCAATCCGTCGGCCGCTCAGGGCCAGTTCGCGAACCTGATTTTCGGCTTCGCGGTGACCGAAGCGCTCGGCATCTTCTCGCTGCTCGTCGCGCTGCTGCTGCTGTTCGCCGTCTGATCCAGGCCGGATGATGCGTGGCCGCGGTCTCGATTGAGCCGCGGCTAACGCCAACAGGAGATGCTCATGGCGACGGGTCATGGCACTGCAAAGGGCACGACCGCCCACACCGAAGCGGACGCACACGGCAAGGGGGGCTTCCCGCCCTTCCAGTCGGAGACGTTCGCCTCGCAGTTGGTGTCGTTCGCGATCGCTTTTGCGCTGCTTTACTTCATCGTGTCGAAGTTCGCTCTTCCGCGCGTCGGCGGCGTGATCGCCAACCGCGAAGGCGTCATCGAGAACGATCTCGCCGAGGCGCAGAAGCTGAAGGATGAGTCGGATGCGGCTCTGAAGGCTTATGAAACCGAGCTCGCCGACGCGCGCGCCCGGGCTCAGGCCATCGGTTCCGAAGCCCGCGACAAGCTGAACGCACAGGCCGAGAGCGACCGCAAGGCGCTGGAAGCCAGCCTCGCAACCAAGCTTGCCGATGCTGAAAAGACCATCACGGCAACCCGCACGACGGCGATGGGCAATGTCCGCTCGATCGCTTCCGACGCGGCCACCGCCATCGTTCAGCGGCTCACCGGCGTCGCGCCCGACAGCAAGACTGTCGACAGCGCGGTCGATGCGTCCTTGAAGGGATAACGACGATGTTTGAAGCAGAATTCTGGGTCGCCGTCGCCTTCGTCATCCTGATGGGCCTGTTCGGCTACTTCGGCGTGCACCGCACGCTTCTGAAGGCGCTCGATCACCGCAAGGACCGCATTCAGAAGGAACTCGACGACGCCCGCCGCCTCAAGGACGAGGCCGCAAAGCTGGTCGAGGAATATCGTGCCCGCCGCGCCAGCGCCGAGCGCGAAGCCCAGGACATTGTCGCCAGCGCCAAGGCCGATGCGGAACGCATCGCCGCCGAAGCCAAGGCGAAGATGGAAGATTTTGTCGCCCGCCGCACCAAGACGGCGGAAAACAAGATCGCCCAGGCTGAAAGCCAGGCTATCGCCGATGTTCGTGCCGCGGCTGCCGAAGCTGCCGTCAATGCCGCCTCGTCGATCATGGCGCAGTCGGTGAAAGGTTCGGTCGCCGACGATCTGATCGCCAAGGGCATTCAGGACGTTCGCAGCAAGCTGAACTAAAGCTCACACGCTCAGTAAAAAGCCGGCCGAGAGACTCTCGCGGCCGGCTTTTTCTTTGGGAGCCTCAAAAGCGCTCCGCTATCTTTTCTTCCTGCGCGCGGCAGGCTCGGGCTTCAGCGCCGCCGGATCGAAGCCGATGTAGAAGACGTACTTGTCGTTCGCCGCCGCCGTCGGCACCGGATAGGTGATGTCTTCGGCGACAAGGCTGAACTCGGTGTTCTCGCTGTCCATGGTGACCGTGGTCCGGACCGCCTTGGTGGTGATGACTTTCTCCGGCGCGCCGTCCTGCACCACCGCGACACGCATCGGCACGTCGACTGTCGCAGGAGCGCCCGCGGGGCCCGCGATGATACGGCCCATGATGCCGATCCGCGCCGTGATCTGCCCGCCCTGCAGATTGCAGTCGCGCGCGGTGCGGGTAATCGTGCCCTGATAGCGCAGGTCGCTTCCCGACGCAGGCTTGCCCGGCGATCCGACGGACAGCGTCGCGGCGCCGGACCTGATCGTCACGCTGGGACAGGTCAGGTCGTCGCTGTTCTCGGTAGCCTGGCTCGACGGCCCCGACGAGGTGCTCGCCTCTTCCGACTTCGAACCGAACAACTGGCTGAACCGGCTGCCGATCGAGGAGCCCGATGACGCGCCTCCGGACGAGCCGAACATGCTGCCGCCGCCGCATCCGGACAGCATGGCACCTGTCGCCACAGCCAGTACGGCTATCGTTCCGCGCGTCAAACGCGTCTGACCCACCATCATGTTTTCCGTCGTTCCCCAATTCCGTGATGGCCTTATAGCAGGGCAAAGACGGCGAACCAAAGGCGCTGCGGTGCCGGGCAAGGCTTCTGGTTAACCGCGAAAATCCTCATCGAGCAGGCCATACAGGTAGTGATCCTGCCAGATCCCGTTGATGCAGAGATAGCGCCGCGCCAGCCCCTCACGGGCGAAGCCGCATTTCTCCAGCACCCTGATCGAGGACTGGTTGGTGGGAATGCAGGCGGCCTCGACACGATGCAGGTTGAGCTCGCCGAACAGGGTCGGCAGCAGCACCCGCAGCGCCGCGGTCATATAGCCCCTGCCCGCATGCGGCTGGCCGATCCAGTAGCCGACGGTGCCCGCCTGCACGATGCCGCGCCGGACATTCGCCACCGTCACGCCGCCGACCAGCGTGCCGTCCGCCTCCCGGAACACCAGAAACGGATAGGTTCTGTCTTCGACGATGTCTTCGGCATAGCGGCGCAGCCGCCGGCGAAAGCCGGATCGCGTGAGATCGTCGGAGGGCCAGATCGGCTCCCACGGCGTCAGGAATGCGCGGCTGGCTTCGCGCAACGCGCTCCACTGTCCATAGTCCGCCATTTGCGGCGCGCGCAGCAGCATTCCATGCCCGCGCGGTGCAAGTGCCGGAACCGCCGTCGAAGGCAAACGAAACAGGGCCAATGCCGGACCCTTTCAGTCGCGGGATGCACGCCGCATCCCATGGGGCATCGATGATAACCCCAAGTGCGCGCTATTGTCGCGGGATTATCATGCCGGACAGACTCTAGTGCAGCAGGGCCTTTGCCTTCGGCCGCGCCAGCCCTTCGGCGACGCTCACCGCCGTGTCGAGGCCCCGGCCGCTGCCCAGCGCGACCACGGCCGGACGGCTGCGGCTGAGCAGCCCGCGCGCGGCATTGCGGGTCGATTCGACGCTGACGGCCTCGATCCGCGCCACCAGTTCTTCCGATGTCAGCGGACGCCCATAGGCAAGGATGTGCCGCGCCATCTGTTCGGCGCGGGTGCTGCAGCTTTCCAGCCCCATCAGCAGCCCGGCCTTCATCTGCGCCTTGGCGCGCGCGACTTCGGCGTCGGTCAGCGTTTCGACCGCGTCATTCAGTTCATCGACGATCACGTCCACCATTTCCGGCGCATCGGCGGGATCGGTGCCGGTATAGAGCCCGAAGAATCCGGTGTCCGAATAGGCCGCATGGAAGGTGTAGATCGAATAGCAGAGGCCGCGCTTTTCGCGCACTTCCTGAAACAGCCGCGACGACATCCCGCCGCCGAGAATGTTGGTGAATGCCTGCAGGCTGAACAGCGACAGATCCGACTGCGGCACGCCTTCGAGCGCAAGCGTGAGATGCGCCTGTTCGAGATCGCGATGAATGACCCGGGTGCCGCCCTTGCCGAACGACGCGGGCGACGGTTTCGGCGCGGGCGCGCTTTCAAAACTGGCGAAACGGCGCGCCGCTTCCTCGACAACCTGCTGGTGATCGACCGCACCCGCAGCAGAGACGACCATTTCCGGTCCATGATAGTGCTTCGACAGATAGCCGCGCAGGCTGTCGGGAGTGAACGCCGCAAGCGTCTGCGGCGTGCCGAGCAGCGAGCGTCCCATCGACTGGCCCGGGTAGCACATCTCGCTGAGATGTTCGAACACCACATCGTCGGGCGTATCCTGCGCCGCGCCGATCTCCTGCTCGATCACGCTCTTCTCGCGTTCAAGCTCCTCGGCATCGAACGACGGATTGGCGAGAATGTCAGACAATACATCAAGCGCCAGCGGCACGTCCGCTTTCAGCACGCGCGCGTAGTAAGCCGTGGTCTCGGTCGAGGTGGCGGCATTGAGATCGCCGCCGACCGCCTCGATCTCCTCCGCAATCTCGCGCGCGGTCCGCGTGGCCGTGCCCTTGAACGCCATGTGTTCGAGCAGATGCGACATGCCGTGCTCATCCGGCTTCTCATCGCGTCCGCCGACACCGGTCCATACCCCGAGCGCCGCGGTTTCGAGATGCGCCATCGTGTCGGTGATGACGGTCAGGCCGGACGGCAGTTTGGTGATCTCGACGCTCATCCGGCAGCTCCTTGCTTTGCAGCACGGCTCACCGAGAGAATGAACCGCTCCACCTCGGTCTGATCATTCTTCATGACCTTGATGTGTTCGGATTTTGTCATCAGGCCATCGAGCCATGCGGGAAGCGCCGGGCGAATACCACATGCGGCTTCCACGGCATCGGGAAACTTCGCCGCATGCGCGGTCGACAGCACGATGTTCGGCACGGTGGAGACCGGCTTGTCCTGATCGGCCACCGCAAGCGCCACCGCGGTGTGCGGATCGACCAGTTCGCCCGCCTCGCGCCAGGCGGCGCGGATCGCCGCGTCGGTTTCGGTCTCGTCGGCGCGGCCCGCATCGAATTCGTCGCGGATGGTCGTCAGCACCGCGTCGCTCAGCACGAAGCGGCCCGACTGCGACAGCGAACCCATCAGAGCGCGCACCGTCGCGCTGTCGCGGCCGGTGGCCTCGAACAGCAGACGCTCGAAGTTGGATGATATTTGGATGTCCATGGACGGCGACGTCGTCGCATGAACCTGCTTCACCTCGTAGATGCCGGTCTTCAGCGTGCGCGCCAGAATGTCGTTGATGTTGGCGGCGATGCGCAGGCGGCGCACCGGGAGCCCCATTTTCTTCGCGACATAGCCCGCGAAAATATCGCCGAAGTTGCCGGTCGGAACGGTGAAGTCCACCTCCCGCGCAGGCGCGCCAAGCGCAACGGCCGAGGTGAAGTAGTAGACCACCTGCGCGACGATGCGCCCCCAGTTGATCGAATTCACGCCGGACAGCGCGACGGAATCGCGGAACGCGTGATGATTGAACAGACCCTTCACGATCGACTGGCAGTCATCGAACGTGCCTTCGATCGCGAGCGCATGGACGTTCGCCGCGCCGGTGGTGGTCATCATCCGCCGCTGCACGTCGGAGATGCGCCCGTTGGGAAACAGCACGATCAGGTCGGCATTGTCGCGGCCCGCGAAGGCATCGACCGCCGCGCCGCCGGTATCGCCCGATGTCGCGACGACAATGGTCGTGCGCTGTCCGCGCTTCGCCAGCACGTGATCCATCAGCCGCGACAGCAACTGCATCGCGACATCCTTGAACGCGAGCGTCGGGCCGTGAAACAGTTCGAGCACGAAACGGTCCGGCGCGATCTGGCTGAGCGGCACCACCGCCGGATGGCGGAAGGTGGCGTAAGCCTCGAGCGCCATGCGGCCGAGATCGGCTTCGGAAATCTCGTCTCCGACAAACGGGCGGATCACCTCGACGGCGACTTCCCAATAAGGACGGCCGAAGAAGCCGGCAATGGTGTCACGGTCGAGCTGCGGCCAGACCTCGGGCACATAGAGGCCGCCGTCGCGGGCAAGCCCGGTCAGCATCACATCGCAAAAGCCAAGCCGGGGAGCCTCGCCCCGTGTCGAAATATAGCTCGTCAAACGGTCCTCCAAAGGCCAAGCCCTGCGCAAGCCTTTGACAATGATGGATTAATGACTTCGCTCAAAGCGAAATCGAGCCGCACCATATCGGCTGTTTTCCGCCTTCACAAGGAAACCCGGCATCCGGTTGAGCCTATGCAAGCTCCCGTCGCCGGCCCCTGACCCAGAACGCAAACGTCGCCGCAACCACCAGCGCAAGCCCGAACCATGTGATGGCGTATTGAAGGTGGTCGTCTTTCAGACGGACCTGCAGCGGCCCGGGCTTCGGCACGCCCGACGGCGGCACCGGCGCTTCCAGATCGACGTAGAACGGCGCCACCTGTTCCATCGGACCCCAGCCGAGCGCCTGCACCATCGCGGGAACGTCGCGCGTGAACCACAGCCGCTTGCGCGTATCGGCCTGCGGCGTGAACCAGCCCGGATGTTCGGGAAAGCGCAGATAACCGGTCATGGTCGCAGGCGCGCCGGTGACCAACCGCGCCACGGCGCGATCCTGCTGGGCGCGGTCCTGCATGGTGTTCTGCACGAAGCCCGCGTTGATCACGACCCTGCGGCCGTCGGCGAGCCGCGCCGGAAGAAAAGCCCACGTGCCCGGCCCCGACACATCGTCGCGCACCGCGGAGCCCGAACTGTAGACCATGACGTCAGGCTCGGCGTCGAACGTCGCGCTGAAGGTCACGCGCAGGAATTCGTCATGCGCGGGCGTGAGCGACGGCCATTGCGCGGCCGGCGGCAGCGCGACCGGTGCGGCGGCAAGACGCTCGGTGAGCGCCGCGATCAGCGCGTGTTTCTCGTCCTTGCGGCGAAGCTGCCAGAGACCGAGACTCGTCAGCACCGACACCATGATCAGCGCGATCACAGCGAGGCCGACGATGCCGCGCTGGCGAGTGGGCTTGGCTGCTTGCATCATTTTTTCTTACGCATGATCTGATCGGAAAACCGGTCCCCACTTTTCCGGATCATGCATCCGGCTTTCGCGCGATCAACTGACCTTCGGAGGCCTTGTGAAAATATTGCAGGTCGATCAGCAGCGCCTTCATGGAACGCAACGGCAGCAGAGTCGTCACCAGAATCAGCGGTCCCCATAACGCGGCATGCACCCACAGCGGCGGCTGGTACTTGATCTCCACCACCAGCGCCGCGCCGACCACGATGAATCCCGCGATCATGATGATGAAAATCGCGGGACCGTCGCCGGCGTCGATGAAGGCATAGTCGAGCCCGCAGGCCTCGCAGTTCGGGCGCAGCGTCAGGAATCCCGAATAGAGCTTTCCTTCGCCGCAGCGCGGGCATTTGCAGGCAAGGCCGCGCATCACGGTTTGCGCCAGTGTCGCGGGAGCGTGCTCTGTCATACGCCCTTCTTTCCAAGAAAAAGGGCGGCACGGTGGCCGCCCTTCCAAACCGTCAGTCAGCACGCGCCCGCATCAGTGAGCGGCGTGCGCCATGGTCTCCGCACCATGTCCCCAGACATAGATGCAGATGAACAGGAACAGCCAGACCACGTCAACGAAGTGCCAGTACCAGGCGGCGAACTCGAAGCCGAGATGCTGCTTCGGCGTGAAGTGACCGGCATAAACGCGGAACAGGCAGACCAGCAGGAAGATGGTGCCGACCAGCACGTGGAAACCGTGGAAGCCGGTCGCCATGAAGAAGACCGAACCATAGACATGGCCGGCGAAGCTGAAGGCCGCGTGGCTGTATTCGAACGCCTGCACGCAGGTGAACAGCGCACCGAGCAGAACGGTCAGGATCAAGCCCCACTTCAAGCCCTTGCGGTCGCCTTCCAGCAGCGCGTGATGCGCCCAGGTCACCGTGGTGCCCGAGGTCAGCAGGATCAGCGTGTTGAGCAGCGGCAGATGCCACGGATCGAAGGTCTGGATGCCCTTCGGCGGCCACACGCCACCGAACAGTGCTTCGCGCGCCGCATGGACCGGATCGGCCGGGAACAGCGCCGCGTTGAAGTAAGCCCAGAACCACGCCACGAAGAACATCACTTCGGAGGCGATGAACAGGATCATGCCGTAGCGGTGATGAAGCTGCACCACGCGGGTATGATCGCCCTTGTACTGAGCTTCGCGGATGACGTCGCCCCACCAGCTTGCCATCGTGTAGAGCACGCCGACGGTGCCGACGCCGAACACGATCGGCGCGCCGGCGAACATGTGGTGCATCCACGCGACCGCGCCCAGCGCCATGATGAAGGCCGAGATCGAGCCGACGACCGGCCATGGGCTCGGATCGACCAGATGATAATCGTGATGTTTGGCTTGGCCCGCTGCCATTTCGTCTCTCCGTGATGCCGCTCTTCCGGCGCGTGTCGTCGTTATAACCGAAAATTCAAATCAAAGGTTGCCCTTGCGCTTGTCCGGCTCCGTGGCCGCAACCGGCTTCGGCGCAGGATCCTTCGCAGGGTAGAAGGTGTAAGACAGGGTGATGGTGTTGAGGTCGTCGTATTCGTGATCGGCGGCCAGCGCCGGATCGACATAGAACACCACCGCCATCTCGCGCTTCTCGCCCGGCCCGAACGACTGTTCGGTGAAGCAGAAGCAGTTGATCTTCTGGAAGAACGCGCCCGCCGTCAGCGGCGCGACATTGTAGGCGGCAAGGCCCGAGGTCGGACGCGCGGACTGATTGGTCACGGTGTAATAGGCCGTCACCACCTCGCCGATCTTGACCGAAATCTCGGTCTGCTCGGGCTCGAACTTCCACGGCAGGCCGCCGCTCACATTGGAGTCGAAACGCACGGCGATGCGGCGCTCCAGCGTGCCCGCAGGCGACGAGGTCGCGACCTGCGTCGTGCCGTTGAAACCGGTGGCGCGGCAGAACCAGTTATAAAACGGCACCGCCGCATAGGACGCACCGACCATCAGCGCGACCACGAACCCGCAGATCGACGCGATGAAAACATCGCGGCTCATACGGAGCTTCCTGCCGGCGGGCTGCTGCGTCATCTCGCGCATCTCCATCAGATCGGCCGCTGAAGGACCGCGGGGCCCTTCACCAGCGTGACGGCGAAAAACAGCAGCACCAGCACACCCAGCGCAACGGCGATGGCGATGGACCGCTCGCGCTGGCGCTTCTTCTGCTCCGGCGTGAGAACGATACCTTCCGGCGGCTTCTTGCTGTCCATGACGATACTCGCTCTCATGACCAGATCGTCCGCATGACCGCCGACACCACGACTTCACACAGCAGTACGGCGAACAGCGCGAACAGATACAGGATCGAGAACTTGAACAGGGCGCGAGTGGCGCGCAGCGCGGCGCTGCCGCTGCGCTCGCGATAGACGCGGATGGCGAGCCACAGCATGCCCGCGCCGAGCACCAGCGAAGTGACACCGTAAACTGCGCTGAAATAGCCGAGCGGCCACGGCGCGAAGGCGACCGCCACCAGCACGATCGTATAGAGCAGAATCTGCAGCCGCGTCGCATCGGGACCGGCGACATTCGGCAGCATCGGAATATTCGCGCGCGCGTAATCGTCCGAACGGAACAGCGCCAGCGCCCAGAAGTGCGGCGGCGTCCACAGGAAGATGATCAGGAACAGCAGGATCGGCTCGGGCGACAGCGAGCCCGTGGCCGCGGCCCACGCCACCACCGGCGGCAGTGCGCCCGCAGCGCCGCCGATCACGATGTTCTGCGCGGTCCAGCGCTTCAGCCACATCGTGTAGACGACCGCATAAAAGAAGATGGTGAAGGCGAGCAGCCCACCGGCCAGCCAGTTCACCAGGATGCCGAGGGTCATCACCGAGAAGAACGCCAGCGTCAGACCGAAGGCCAGCGCTTCGCCGGGCGCGATACGACCGCGCGGGATCGGGCGATTGGCGGTGCGGGTCATCAGGGCGTCGACATCGCCCTCGTACCACATGTTCAGCGCGCCGGACGCGCCGCCGCCGACTGCGATGCAGAGAATGGAGGTGATCGCCAGCACCGGATGAAAGTGGCCCGGCGCGATCACGAGGCCGACCATCGCCGTGAACACGACCAGCGACATCA
>Ga0153956_1003124_pt1 | contig 11070 bp, 8 predicted proteins | sample TSFL040MetaG_FD_104704 | JGI IMG/M metagenome (GOLD analysis project Ga0153956, IMG submission 104704) | Attine ant fungus gardens microbial communities from Florida, USA - TSFL040 MetaG | ecosystem: Host-associated > Fungi > Mycelium > Unclassified | place: USA: Florida, Wekiwa Springs...
CGGCAGGCCCAGTGGCGCGAAGAGGCTTTCTGCAAGATCGTCAACTACGAGACGCTGGTGCGCGACGCCGACCTGGCGCAGGGCTGGGCGCCCGAACTGCTGATCGTGGACGAGGCGCAGCGGGTCAAGAACTGGCACACGCAGGCTGCCCGCGCCATCAAGCGCGTGGCCGACCCGGCGCTGTGCCCCAACGTGGTGGTGCTGACCGGCACGCCGCTGGAAAACCGGCTGGAGGAACTGCTGTCCATCGTGCAGGTGGTGGACCAGCATGGCCTGGGGGCCACCTGGCGCCTGCTGCACGACCACCAGCAGACGGACGAGACCGGGCGCGTGCTCGGCTACAAGGACCTGCACCGCATCGGCGAGCGGCTGGCGCCCATCCTGCTGCGCCGGCGCAAGAGCGAGGTGCTGGCGCAGTTGCCCGAGCGCGTGGACAAGACCCTGTTCGTGCCGCTGACCCCGCAGCAGCGCGTGCACCACGATGAGAACGGCCTGGTCGTGAGCCGGATCGTGCAGCGCTGGCGTCAGACGCACTACCTGTCCGACGCCGACCAGCGGCGCCTGCAGTGCGCCCTGCAGAACATGCGCATGGCCTGCAACAGCACCTGGCTGCTGGACCACGAAACCGACCATGGCGGCAAGGCGGACGAGCTCATGGCCGTGCTGGACGAGGTGTTCGAGGACCCCGAGGCCAAGGCCGTGGTGTTCAGCCAATGGCTGGGCACGCACGAGGTGCTGATCCGCCGGCTGGCCGCGCGGGGCTGGGGGCACGTGTTCTTCCACGGCGGTGTGCCTGCCCCGCAGCGCGGCGAGCTGGTGCGGCGTTTCCACGAAGACGACGGCTGCCGGCTGTTCCTGTCCACCGACGCGGGCAGCGCGGGGCTGAACCTGCAGCATGCCGCCGCGGTGGTGGTCAACATGGACCAGCCCTGGAACCCGGCCCTGCTGGAGCAGCGCATCGGCCGCGTGCACCGCATGGGCCAGCGGCGCGGCGTGCAGGTCGTCAACCTGGTGGCCGAAGACTCCATCGAGCAGGGCATGCTGTCGCTGCTGTCCTTCAAGCGGGCCCTGTTCGACGGCGTGCTGGACGGGGGTGACAGCGAGGTCTTCCTGCAGGGCGGCCGCCTGTCGCGTTTCATGGAGACGGTGAACAAGGCCACCGCGGGCGCAACAGCATCGGCTCCCATGAACGAGCCCGAGACAGTGGATGCGACGGCGTCCGCCGAGCCGGCCGATGCCGGCCTGGGCCCGGACGCGCACGCGGACAGCGAAGCGGACTGGATGTCCGACCCGCCCGAACAGGGCGCGAACACAGCGCCGGACGGCCCGGACACCGCGGCGGCGGCGCCTGCCGCGCCCGCCTCGGGCGACCCCTGGGCTTCCCTGCTGCAAGCCGGGCTGCAGTGGCTCGAATCCCTGGCGCCGGCGCCGGGTACCGCGCCAGCGCCAGGGCGTCCCCGGCCGACCTCGACGGTGCGCACCGATCCGGACACCGGCGAGCGCTACCTGCACCTGCCCCTGCCAGACCCTTCCACGCTGCGCAGCCTGGCTGACCGGCTGGCCGAGGCGCTGCGGGCGCCGCACGGGCCCCGGCAGGCCGGCTGATAGACTTCCCGCCCCTCATGCGCGCGCTGTGAACCCCGCCACCATGGACTATCCCGGCAATCTCTTCGTGGTCGCGGCGCCCAGCGGCGCCGGCAAGTCGAGCCTCGTGAAGGCGCTCATGGAACTGGACTCGGCGGTGCAGCCCTCGGTCTCGCACACCACGCGCGCGCCGCGCGGCCAGGAAAAGCACGGGCGCGAGTACTTCTTCGTCTCGCCGGCCGAGTTCGACGCCATGGTGGCGGGCAACGCCTTCGTCGAATGGGCCCACGTGCACGGCCAGCGCTACGGCACCTCCAAGAAGGCAGTGGAAGACCGCGTGGCCATGGGCGCGGACGTGATCCTGGAGATCGATTTCCAGGGCGCGCTGCAGATCCGCGAGGTGTTCGCCAACGCCGTGCTGATCTTCATCCTGCCGCCCAGCTGGGAAGAACTGCGCTCGCGCCTGGAGCGCCGCGGCGAGGACGCGCCCGACATCATCGAACTGCGGCTGCGCAATGCCGCCGCCGAGATGGCCCGGGCCAGCGAATTCGACTTCGTTATAATCAATGAGTTATTTGAACGCGCGCTCTTTGACCTCAAAGCGATCGTTCATGCGCAGCGGCTGCGGTACTCGGCCCAGCGCCGCGCCCGTGCCGACACCTTCGCGGCACTCAACATTCCCTGACGCCACCACCCCAGAGAGAAAGTCATGGCCCGCATCACCGTCGAAGATTGCCTCGAACAGATCCCCAACCGCTTCCAGCTCGTGCTGGCCGCCACCTACCGCGCCCGCATGCTGAGCCAGGGCCATGCGCCCAAGATCGAGAGCAAGAACAAGCCCGCCGTCACCGCGCTGCGCGAGATCGCCGACGGCAAGGTCGGCCTGGAGATGCTGAAGAAGGTGCCGGGCTGAACTGACGCCCGCATGCCACAAAAGAGAGCACCCCATGCGGTGCTTTTTTTGTGCCCGGACGCTTCATGACAAAGCGCACGCTAAAGTAAGGCAATGAGTGCGGTTGTTCAGCCACAGTCCCCGTCACGCCCTGCCGAAGCGCACGCCCAGCACCCGGCGGCGCTGAACGCGGCCGCGGCGAGCTTCGCCGCGCTCACGGCCAGGCTGGACTACCTGGGCGCCGACGATGTCGAGCAGGTGCGCCGGGCCTACCGCTTTGCCGACGAGGCGCACCTGGGTCAGTTGCGCAACAGCGGCGAGCCCTACATCACCCACCCCATCGCGGTCGCCGCCCAGTGCGCGGAATGGAAGCTGGACGCACAGGCGCTGATGGCCGCCCTGCTGCATGACGCGATCGAGGACTGCGGCGTCACCAAGACCGACCTGATCGAGCGCTTCGGCGCCCCCGTGGCCGAACTGGTCGACGGCCTCACCAAGCTGGACAAGCTGCAGTTCAACACGCGCGAGGAAGGCCAGGCCGAGTCCTTCCGCAAGATGCTGCTGGCCATGGCGCGCGACGTGCGCGTCATCCTCATCAAGCTGGCCGACCGCACGCACAACATGCGCACGCTGGACGACGCGCCGCGCGAGAAATGGGCCCGAATCTCCAGCGAGACCCTGGACATCTACTCGCCCATCGCCTACCGCCTCGGCCTGAACCAGACCTACCGCGAGTTGCAGGACCTGTCCTTCCGCCACCTGCGGCCCTGGCGCTACGCCATCCTGGCCAAGGCCGTGGCCAAGGCCCGCAGCCGCCGCCGCGACCTGATCCAGAAGGTGCAGCGCGACGTGGAAACGGCCTTTGCCAGCGCGGACATGAGCGTGCGCATGGCGGGCCGCGAGAAGACGCTCTATTCGATCTACCGCAAGATGGAGGACAAGCACCTGAGCTTTGCCCAGGTGACCGACATCTACGGCTTCCGGCTCATCGTGCCGAACGTGATCGCCTGTTACACCGGCCTGGGCATCCTGCACCAGATGTACAAGCCGCTGCCGGGCAAGTTCAAGGACCACATCGCCATCGCCAAGCTCAACGGCTACCAGTCGCTGCACACGACGCTGGTCGGCCCCTCGGGCGTGAGCGTGGAATTCCAGCTGCGCACCGAGGCGATGCACGTGGTGGCCGAGTCGGGCGTGGCGGCCCACTGGCTGTACAAGGCCTCGGACGCCGTCGCCAGCAACACCGGCGAGCGCCTGAGCGCCAAGTGGCTGCAGTCGCTGCTGGACATCCAGGACGAAACCCGCGACGCCACCGAGTTCTGGGACCACGTGAAGGTCGACCTGTTCCCCGACGCGGTCTACGTGTTCACGCCGCGCAGCGAGATCATGGCCCTGCCGCGCGGCGCCACGGTGGTCGACTTCGCCTACGCGATCCACACCAACATCGGCGACCACACCTCGGCCGCACGCATCAACGGCGAGCAGGTGCCGCTGCGCACCGAGCTGAAGAATGGCGACGTGGTGGAAGTCATCACCGCACCCGTGTCGACGCCGAACCCGGCTTGGCTGGGCTTCGTGCGCACCGGCCGCGCACGCTCCAAGATCCGCCACCACCTGAAGACGCTGGCCCAGGCCGAGTCCGAACGCCTGGGCGAAAAGCTGCTGAGCCAGGCGCTGCGCGCCGAAGGCCTGGGCAAGCTGCCCGAGGACGACGCCGACAACCAGCCCACCTGGGAAAAGCTGCTGCGCTTCACCGGCAACCGCACGCGCGCGGAGCTGATGACGGACATCGGCCTGGGCAAGCGCATCGCCAGCATCGTCGCCAAGCGGCTCATGGGCCTGCTGGCCGAGCGCGGGCTCAAGCCCGATGCGCTGATGCTCAGCCGCGAGCGCTTCACGGCGCACGAGAGCCTGTCGCAGGGTGCCGTCATGCTCGACGGCAGCGAGAACTCCTCGGTGCGCTTCGCGCCGTGTTGCCGCCCGATCCCGGGCGACCCGATCATGGGCTACCTCGGCCACGGCGAAGGGCTGGTGGTGCACACCGAAGCCTGCGGCGTCGGCCAGCGCCTGCGCCACAAGGACGCGGAACGCTTCTTCGCCGTCGAATGGGCCGACGAGCCCGTACGCACCTTCGAGACCGGCATCGTCGTCACCGCCCGCAACGACAAGGGCGCGCTGGCGCGCGTCGCGGCCACCCTGGCCGGCGCCGAAGCCGACATCACCCATGTGGAGATGGCCGAAGAGACGCGCCAGGAAGCCACCGACCTGCGCTTCGTGGTGGCCGTGCGCGACCGCACGCACCTCGACACCGTGCTGCGCGCGGCGCGGCGCACGTCCTCGGTCCTGTCGGCCGTGCGCGTCGTGCCCGCGCCCTGACGAAGCGCCCAGCTCAGAGCGTGTTGACGCTCTCAGGCGCCGGGCACCGGGTAGTCGACGCGCAGCACCTCCACCTCGCGCACGCCGCCGGGCGTGACGAGCTTCAGCACATCGCCGACACGCGCCTTGAGCAGCGTGCGCGCCACCGGCGAGATCCAGCTCACCTGCTGCTTCGCACTTTCGGCCTCGTCGATGCCGAGGATGGTGACGGTACGTTCTTCGCCCTCTTCGTCCGCATAGCAGACCGTGGCGCCGAAGAACACCTGGTCGCCGCCATGGTGCACCGAGGGATCGGTGACTTCGGCGATCTCCAGCCGCTTGGTGAGAAAGCGGATGCGGCGGTCGATCTCGCGCAGGCGCTTCTTGCCGTAGAGGTAATCGCCGTTCTCGGAGCGGTCGCCGTTCTTGGCGGCCCAGTGCACGGCCTCCACCACCTTGGGCCGCTCGTTGTCCATCAGGTCCAGCAGTTCCGCACGCAGTCGCGCGTAGCCCCGCGGCGTGATGTAGTTCTTGCCGCCGGGAGGCAGCGGCGGCAGCCCGCCGCCTTCGCCGCCCTCATCGTCGCCGTCGCTTTCCTTGGTGAAGGCCTTGCTCATGTGTGAAGCTTATGCGCGGCCCACGGGCACGCAAAAAAAGAAAAAGCCCGCAACTTTCGTTGCGGGCTTTGAAGTGGTGCGGCTGGCAGGAATCGAACCCACGACCCCTTGGTTCGTAGCCAAGTACTCTATCCAGCTGAGCTACAGCCGCTAAGCTCGCAAGTATAGCACGCGTTTCTGGCGCATCCCGGGCTTGCTGAAATTTCTTCGCAGATGAACTGCGTGGTAGGCCGTGCTGGACTTGAACCAGCGACCAAGGGATTATGAGTCCCCTGCTCTGACCAACTGAGCTAACGGCCCGCGCAACGCGGGATTCTAGGCGTCCGTGCGCGGGCCTCTTTCGGCCGCCGCCTACTTGTGGTGGCTCAGCGCGTTGCTCACCAGGCGCGAAGTGATATCGACGATCTGGATCATGCGGTCATAGTGCATGCGCGTGGGCCCGATCACGCCCAGGGTGCCGACCACTTCGCCATCGACCTCATAGTTCGCGCTGACCACCGACAATTCTTCGTAGGGCACGACCTGGCTTTCGCCGCCGATGAAGATGCGCACGCCCTCGGCCTTGCTCGACACGTCGAGCAGCCGCAGCAGTTGCGCCTTCTGCTCGAAGAGCTCGAAGGCGCGGCGCAGCTGGCCCATGTCGCTGGAGAAATCGCTCACGGCCAGCAGGTTGCGCTCGCCGGCCACGATCACCTCCTCCTGCGCCTGCGTGATGGCCTCGGAACTCACCTGCACGGCCGCTTGCATGAGCGAGGCAATCTCGCCGCGCAGCGTGTCCATCTCGGTCTTCAGGCGATCGCGCACCTGTTCCATCGACAGGCCGCTGTAGTGGGCGTTGAGGTAGTTGGCCGCCTCGACCAGTTCGGACTGCGTGTACTCGCGGTCGGTGAAGATCACGCGGTTCTGCACATCGCCGTCGGGCGAGACGATGATCACCAGCAGCCGCCGGTCCGACAGGCGCAAAAACTCCATGTGACGAAAGGCGGAAGTGCGCCGCGGCGCCATCACCACGCCCACGAACTGCGACAGATTCGACAGCAGTTGCGCCGCGTTGGCGATCACCTTCTGCGGCTGGTCGGCCGGCAGACTCGGTGCTGCCAGTTGCGGCCTCTGGGCCGTGAGCATGGTGTCGACGAAGAGCCGGTAGCCGCGCGCCGTGGGGATGCGCCCGGCCGAGGTATGCGGGCTGACGATCAGCCCCAGCTCCTCCAGGTCGGCCATCACGTTGCGGATGGTCGCGGGCGACAGTTCCAGCCCCGGCGCGCGGGACAGCGTGCGCGATCCGACGGGTGTTCCATCGGCGATGTATCGCTCGACCAGTGTCTTGAGCAACAACTTGGCGCGGTCATCCAGCATTGAAAGATTTTAGTGTTGTAATTTGTGACCATGACCCCGCCGTTCCGCCACGTCGCCCTCATTGGAAAGTACCAGGCACAGGCGGCGCGCGCGCACGACATCGTGCTGGACGACATCGGCCGCTTTCTTGAATCGCAGGGCTGTTCGGTGGTGCTGGAGCGCAGCAGCGCGGCGTGCGGCACCGATGGCGTGCCGGCCAAGAGCTGCCGCCATCCGGTGCTGACGGTGCAGGAGATCGGCGAGCAATGCGATCTCGGCCTGGTGGTCGGCGGCGACGGCACCATGCTCGGCATCGGCCGCCAGCTCGCGCCCTATGGCGTGCCGCTGATCGGCATCAACCACGGGCGCCTGGGCTTCATCACCGACATCCCGCTGGACCACTATCAGGCCGCGCTCACACCCATGCTGGCCGGCGAATTCGAGGAAGACCACCGCAGCCTGATGCATGCGCAGGTGGTGCGCGAGGGCGCGGTGGTGTTCGATGCGCTGGCGATGAACGACGTCGTGGTCAACCGCGGGGCCACCTCCGGCATGGTGGAGCTTCGCGTGTCGGTTGGCCGCAACTTCGTGGCCAATCAGCGCGCGGACGGGCTCATCATCGCCTCGCCCACGGGCTCCACCGCCTACGCGCTGTCGGCCGGCGGGCCGTTGCTGCACCCGGCGATTCCGGGCTGGGTGCTGGTGCCCATTGCGCCGCACACGCTGTCGAACCGGCCCATCCTGCTGCCCGATGCCGAAGAGGTCACGATCGAGGTGGTGGGCGGGCGCGACGCCAGCGCCAATTTCGACATGCAGTCGCTGGCCACGCTGATGCATGGCGACCGCGTGGTGGTGCGGCGTTCCGACTACCGCGTGCGCTTCCTGCATCCCAGGGGCTGGAGTTATTTCGACACGCTGCGCAAGAAGCTGCACTGGAACGAAGGCGGCTCCTGACCATGCGCTCTTTCGCCTCTCGCTTCGTGCATCCGTTGCCCATTTCCTCACGGGCGATCCGCCAGGAATTCTGATGGCCTTGCGTCGCATCGCCCTGCGCGATTTCGTCATCGTCCGCGCGCTCGAGATCGACCTGGGCGCCGGCTTCACCGTGCTCACCGGCGAGACCGGTGCGGGCAAGTCCATCCTCATCGATGCATTGCAGCTTGCGCTGGGCAACCGCGCCGACGCGGGCGCCGTGCGCGAGGGTGCTGAGCGCCTCGATGTCAGCGCCGAGTTCGACGCCGACCCGGCCCTCACGGCGTGGCTGGACGAAGGCGGCTTCGAGCCCGGCGAAGCCCTGCTGCTGCGCCGCACCGTCGACCTGCAGGGGCGCAGCCGCGGCTGGATCAACGGCAGCCCCGCCACCGCCGCCCAGTTGCGCGAGCTGGGCGATCGCCTGCTCGACATCCACGGCCAGCATGCCTGGCAAAGCCTCACGCGGCCCGAGTCCGTGCGCGGCCTGCTGGATGCCTATGCGGGCGTGCAGACCGCGGCCATGGACGAAGCCTGGCAGCAATGGCGGCAGGCCCTCGGCGCGCTGGAATCCGCGCGCCAGGCGCAGGACACGCTGCAGCGCGAACGCGAGCGCTTGCAGTGGCAGGTGGGCGAGGTCGACAAGCTGGCGCCCGGCGAAGATGAATGGGATGAGCTGTCGGCCCAGCACACGCGCCTGTCGAATGCGCAGGCGCTGATCGACGCGGCCGAAGGCGCCGCCTCGGCACTGGAAGAAGAAAACGAGGGTGGCGCCCTATCCGCGCTCTCGCGCGCCGCCGCCCTGCTGCAGAGCTGCGAACACATCGAGCCGGCATTCCAAGCCATCGTGGAGGCGCTGGCCTCCAGCGTTGCCCAGGCCGCCGACGCCGCGCATTCACTGCACAGCTACCTGCGTCGGGCCGACATCGACCCGCAGCGTCTGGCCGAGCTGGACGAGCGCATGGGCCTGTGGATGTCGCTCGCGCGCCGCTACAAGCGCACGCCCGCCGAGTTGCCGGGCCTGCTGGCCGGTTGGCGCGCGGAGTTGCAGGCGCTGGATGCGCAGAGCGATCTGGCAGCACTGGAAGCGAAGGAAAGCGCGGCGCAACAGGCGTTTTTGAAAGCCGCGCGCGCCGTCTCCAAAGCCCGCCAGCAGGCGGCCCCCAGGCTGTCGGCCGCGGTCACGCGGGCCATGCAGGGCCTGGGCATGCAGGGCGGCCGCTTCGAGGCCACGCTGCAGCCCCTGCCCCAGCCCACGCGCGCCGGACTCGAAGAAGCCGGCTTCCTCGTGGCCGGCCATACCGGCAGCACACCGCGCCCGATCGGCAAGGTGGCCTCGGGCGGCGAGCTGTCGCGCATCGCATTGGCCATCGCCGTGACGACCAGCGAGCTGGGCACGGCGCAGACCCTGATCTTCGACGAGGTCGATTCCGGCGTCGGCGGTGCGGTGGCCGAGACCGTGGGCCGGCTCATGCAGCAGCTCGGCCGCGACCGCCAGGTGCTGGCCGTGACCCACCTGCCCCAGGTGGCCGCCTGCGCCGACCATCACCTGCTGGTGGCCAAGCGCGCTACGCCTGATACGGACAAGGGCGCGGCGCGCACCGAAAGCAGCGTGCAGCCGCTCGACGGCGAAGGTCGCGCGCGCGAGATCGCGCGCATGCTCGGCGGCGAGCGCATGTCGGCCACCTCGCTGGCGCACGCGCGCGAGATGCTGGAGCAGCCAACGCCCGGCCGGACACCCCGCGCCAAAGCCACCCCCTGACCATGGACCTCGTGCTCATCACCGGCATGTCCGGCTCCGGCAAGTCCGTCGCGCTCCACGCGCTGGAAGACGCCGGCTACTACTGCGTCGACAACCTGCCGCCCGAGCTGCTGGCGCCCTTCATCGCGCTGCAGAAGCAGCAGAAGGCCGCGCGCGTGGCCATCGCCATCGACGTGCGCAGCGGCGTGTCGCTGCCGCTGGTGCCGCAGCAGTTGAACGCGCTGCGCCACGATGCCGGCGTGGCGCTGCGTTCGCTCTTCCTGGACGCGACCACCGACGCCCTGCTGCGCCGCTATTCCGAGACGCGGCGGCGCCACCCGCTGTCCCGGCAGGAAGGCCGCCTCGACGTGCCCGAGCGCGAGCGCGCCCTGGTGCAAGCCATCGAGCTGGAACGCGAACTGCTGACCGACCTGCGCGACGGCGCCGACGTGATCGACACCAGCCTGATCCGCCCGGCGCAGTTGCGCACCTACATCAAGGCGCTGATCGGCGCGCCGCAACGGCAGCTCACCCTGGTGTTCCAGTCCTTCGCCTTCAAGCGCGGGCTGCCGCTGGACGCGGACTACGTGTTCGACGTGCGCATGCTGCCCAACCCGCACTACGTCGCCGCGCTGCGGCCGCTCACCGGCCGCGACGCGCCGGTGGCCGACTGGCTGCGCAGCCAGGAACCGGTGGCGCGCATGGTCGAGGACATCGAGGGCTTCCTGAAGCACTGGCTCGATGCGCTGGCCGACGACCACCGCAGCTATGTCACCGTGGCGATCGGCTGCACGGGCGGCCAGCACCGCTCGGTCTTTCTGGTCGAGCAACTGGCGCGCGCCTTCGGCGGGCGCTGGGCCGCGCTGACGCGGCACCGCGAACTCGACACCGAATAAGGAGCCGCTTCAGCCGGCCGCTGGATTCAAGCGCTGTTCGAGCAGCCGGCGCACCGGCGCGGGCAAGCCCAGCGCCGCCCACGCATCGGCCGCCACCCATTGCCCGGCCGTCGAAACCGGCGCGGGGGCATTCGCAGGCCGCCGCCATTCGACGGGATGCAGGTGCAGGTCCTTGTGCGTCAGCACATGCGTGAAGGCCGGCAAGTCTTCGAAGCTCACGCCGTCCTGCGCACCGCACGCAGCCTGCAGCGCCTCGTGGCTGTCGAAGGCCGGCAGGCCGTACAGGCCCGCCCAGATGCCGCGCGAAGGCCGCTTCTCCAGCCACACGGCGCCGTCCGCGCGACGTGCCAGCAGCAGCCACAGCGCCTGCGCGCTGCGGCGCAGCTTGCGCGTCTTGACCGGGAAGCGGTCGGTGGCGCCCAGTTGCCGTGCCCGGCACAGCGCCTGCGCGGGACACAGCAGGCAGGTCGGCTGGCGCGGCAGGCACACGGTGGCGCCCAGGTCCATCAGCCCTTGCGTGTAGGCCGAGATGGCCTCGCGCTCGCCTTCGGGCGGCAGCAGTTCGGTGGCCGCAGCCCACAGCACTCGCTCCTGCGCGGCACTGGCCAGATCGCCTTCGAAGGCCAGCACGCGCCCCAGCACACGCTTGACGTTGCCGTCCAGGATCGCCACGCGCTCGCC
>Ga0153956_1003125_pt1 | contig 11065 bp, 7 predicted proteins | sample TSFL040MetaG_FD_104704 | JGI IMG/M metagenome (GOLD analysis project Ga0153956, IMG submission 104704) | Attine ant fungus gardens microbial communities from Florida, USA - TSFL040 MetaG | ecosystem: Host-associated > Fungi > Mycelium > Unclassified | place: USA: Florida, Wekiwa Springs...
CGGATCAACACCGAGAACATGGGCCAGTTCGAGCGGACGCTGATCATCGCCGAGGAGGACTCGGACGTCCACTACATCGAGGGCTGCACCGCCCCGGTCTACTCGACCGACTCGCTGCACTCGGCCGTGGTCGAGATCATCTGCAAGCCCGGTTCGAGGGTGCGGTACACCACCGTCCAGAACTGGTCGCAGAACGTCTTCAACCTGGTCACCAAGCGGGCCGTCGCCCAGGAGCGGGCGACCATGGAATGGGTCGACTGCAACCTCGGCTCGAAGGTCACCATGAAGTACCCGGCGATCTACCTGCTCGGCGAGGGCGCCCACGGCGAGGTCCTCTCGATCGCCTTCGCGGGTGAGGGCCAGCACCAGGACGCCGGCGCCAAGATCATCCACGGTGCCCCCAACACGACCTCTTCGGTCTTCTCGAAGTCGATCTCCAAGGACGGCGGCCGCTCCACCTACCGCGGGCTGCTCGAGGTCGCCGACGGCGCCACCGGCACCCGCTCGAAGGTCGTCTGCGACGCACTCTTGCTCGACGAGAAGAGCCAGTCCGACACCTACCCGACCATCCGGATCGGCGAGTCCGACGCGGACATGGGCCACGAGGCCACCGTCTCGAAGGTCGGCGACGACATGCTCTTCTATCTCCAGAGCCGCGGGCTCTCCGAAGAGGAAGCCTCGAAGATGATCGTCAACGGCTTCATCGAACCGGTCACCAAGGAGCTCCCGATGGAGTACGCGGTCGAGCTGAACCGCCTGATCGAGCTGCAGATGGAGGGTTCAATTGGCTAGCGCGGAACTGACCGTGGAAGCTCCGGCTTGGCTGAACGAGCGGCGTGAGAAGGGTGCCGCCCTGGTCGAGACGATCGAACTCCCCCACGCCAAGACCAAGGGCTGGGAGTTCACCGACATCTCCCGGCTCGACCTCGCTTCTTACGAGAACTCCTCCGCCGAGGTGACGATCAGCGGCGGAACCGACGAAGTGGTGGTTCTGCCGCTCAACGAGGCCCTGGCCGAGCATTCGGACCTGCTGGCCGAGAAGCTCGGCTCTCTGGTCTCGACCGACGATCCCTTCGTCGCCCGCAACGAGGCGGCCCTGGGTGACGGCGTCCTGATCTACGTGCCGCGGAACGTCCAGTGCGACGAGGCGATCAAAGTCGACCTCAAGCTCGACAAGGACGGCGCCGCCGTGAGCTGGCGCACCCTGGTCGTGATCGAGGAAGGCGCCAAGGCCGAGGTCTGGGAGCACTACGGCTCCACCTCGGACGAGACCGACGCGCTGCTCAACACGGTCGTCGAGCTGGTCGTCGGACCGGCCGCGAACCTCCACTACGTCTCTACCCAGGATCTCTCCGAGAAGGCCTGGCTCTTCTCCTCGCAGCGCGGTGAAGTCCAGCGCGACGGATCGCTCGACTGGGCGACCCTCGGCTTCGGCGGCGGCGGCGGCAAGGTCCGCATGACCACCAACCTGGCCGGCGCCGGCTCCGAGGCGCGGGTCACCGGCGGCTACGCCGGCGGCAACTCCCAGCACATCGACTACGACACGCTGCAGGAACACGCGGCCGAGCACACCACCTCCGACCTCGCCTTCCGCGGCGTCCTGGCCGACAAGTCGACCGCGGTCTGGCGGGGCATGATCAAGGTCGACGAAGGCGCCCAGCAGACCGACGCCTTCCAGGAGTGCCGCAACATGCTGCTCTCCACCGACGCCCACGCGGACGCGATCCCCGGCCTCGAGATCCTCGCCGACGACGTCGCCTGCACCCATGCGGCGGCGATCGCCCAGGTCGACAAGGACCAACTCTTCTACCTGGAGAGCCGCGGCCTGAACGAGGAGACCTCACGCACCCTGGTGGTCGAGGGCTTCCTGCAGTCGCTGGTCGAGCGGCTCGGCGAAGGCCCGGTCCGCGAAGAGATCGCCGAGCGGCTCGAAACCCGCCTGGCCGAGATCCTCTAGCCGTTTAGTCCGTCTCGTCTAGTTGACCTTCCCGGCCCTTTTCAGGGTCATCTTCGAGGTCGACTCGCCGGCTGTGCCGGTCACGATCACCTTGACGGCCAGCTTCTTCAGGCCCTTCTTGCCCTTGAACAGTTTCCGCGCCGGGCCGGTCAGCCCGATCGCGATCGTCTTCTGCTTGCCGGGGGCTGCCTTGACCCCGCCCTTCATGGCGATCAGGACTCCGGCCCCACGCGCCTTCTTGCCCTTCGGGGCGCCCTGGATGACGATGCGGGATCCGGGGCAGGAATCGGCCTTGGCCGGGCAGCTGACCTTGACCTTGACCTGCTTGCCCTTCGCCTTCACCGGACCGCTCACCTTGAGCTTGGACACGGTCGGTTCGGGCGGAGGAGGCGGCGGACCAGGCCGACTCGCGACCCAGGCATCCATGGTCTGCGAATCGCCGTAGCCGGGCGCGAGGTCGACCGGGCCGCGATCGTCAGGCAGGATCTCCGGTGCCGGCGCCTTCACCAGGCCGTCCAGCGCGCCCGGGCTTTCGGTCACCGGCAGCCTCAGAACCAGATCATGCACGGTGATCGGCCGCTGCATGTCAGAGGGACGTCCGTAGTTGGACAGGTTGAGCGGCGCGGGGGCCGTGCTCGCGTCCTTCGGCAGCAGCTCCAGCCGGGCGACGTGACCTGACTTGAAGGTCCAGGCCCCGGGATGGAGCTGGAAGACCTGGTAACCGGACGGGTTCGGCCGGTAGAGCTGGCGAGCGACCAGCTGCTTGGTGCCGTCGGGGGCGACGTCGACCAGCCGGGCCGCGATCTCGGACTCGGTGCCGGCACCTTCGAAGTCGGCGACCACGGTCGGCGAGCCGAGCAGAGTGAACCCGGCTGCCGGGGCGGCGGCCGTCTCGTAATTCGCGGTACCCGGTTCCTTGGCGCCGCTGGGACTCGCGCAGGCATTCGAGACGATGACGCTGTACGCGTCGGCGACGGCCGCGGTGCCGCCATCGGGTTCGATCGTCTGGTCGGTCTCGCCGCCCTCGACGGTGATCTCGCCCGGAGAGAGGGAAGCCCAATCCGAAGCGGTGTAAGGACCGCCCGATGGTTCGCCGGCGGGACAGGTCTCGGTGTAGGCGACCACGTCGTCGGCCGGCTTCGTCCCGTCGCCGGTCAGGTAGTAGTCGATCCACTTGTCCTGCAGGCCGAATACGGCCGTGGAAACGTCGGCCTTGTTCTGCGCTCGCTGGTGGCCGAAGTCGCCGGCGATCACGCCGATGTCCACGTCCGGATACTGGGCCAGCGTGCGGTTGGTGTACCTCAGGGCCTCGTCGACCCCGAAGATGTCGTCGGTGAAGCCCATCGCCATCAGAATCGGCGCCGGCTTCTCCTCGTGATTGATGTAGTAAGAAGAGTGGTACTGCGTGATCTCGGCGATCATCTGAGTGAAGGCGATGTCGTGCTGATAGGGCTCGCCCTGGTCCATCAGGTGCAGCCAGCCGGACAGGTCCCCGGTCGGCAGCTCTCCCGCCGGGGCGTAGCGGCCCACCGCGTTCCCTGACATGTATAGGCCGTTCACGATCGAGGTCTTCTGCACACCCACGTGGTTGGCGTCATACGGATTTTCGCGCAGGTAGTCGAGCACGCGTCCATTCGGCGACAGTGAGTAGGCCAGGTCGCTCCAGGGAGCCAGCGGGGTCGCCACGGCCAGGCTCATGGCGGTCCCGTTCGGGCTCTTCCAGGGCACCAGCAGGCCGTCGGGCAGCATGGTGCGGTCCTTCAGCGCCGCGAGGGCCATCGACATGCCGCCGCCGTAGGACCCACCGGTCGCGGCGATGCTGGTCGGTTCGGCGTAGCCCTCATCGACCAGCTCGCCGGCGAAGTACTGGGCGTCACGGACCTCGTAACGATCATCGAGCACGTGCACGAACTGGCCGTCGCAGCCTTCCGGGTCGGCCGCGACCGAGGCGACGCTGCCGCAGGACTCGTACATGCCGCGGTCGGTCATGGTGAAGACCGCGTAGCCCTTGTCGGTGTAGTGCTGCATGCGCGAGAAGGCCAGCTTGCTCTCACCGTAGCCGTGGAACATCATCACCAGCGGGTATGGGCCGGAGCCGAACTCGGCGGGGTCCGGCAGAGCCACGTTCACGTCGATCGGAGTGCCATCCCAACTCTCGGTCGTGCTTCTCGGGCTGGAGCTACCGCACTGGTACGAACCGTCCGCCGCGGCGACGCACGGGACGCCGAGCGCAGACAACGACGCGGACGCCGTGCCGACGCCCGAAATGCAGATCGCCCCCACGACCACAGCAAATGCGAAAAGCAGCTTCCTCATCGGGTCTCCTCCCTGGAAATAGTGCCTTACCGCAGTTATATCATTCAGCCCTGCATTTATCTACTCATTTGAAGAGATACCGGGGCTCGAGGCAGCCCTTTCCCACACGACATAGGCTGCCCCGAATGGCAGCTGTCTCCCTCGCCCTCCTATCCAGCCTTTCCTACGGAGTATCCGATTACCTCGCCGGCCTGAAGAGCAGAAACGTGCCTCTGCTCACGGTCCTGCTCGTGTCCCAGGCGGCGGCGCTGGCGGCGATCGTGGCCACGCTGTCGCTGGCGACCGGTGAGATCCCGAGCGCCCGGTACCTCGCCTATGGAGTCGCGACGGGCCTGGCCGAAGTAGTCGGACTCGCCGCCCTCTACAACGGCCTGGCCGTCGGAAAGATGAGCATCGTGGCGGCGGTCGCCGCAACCGCTCCCTTGGTGCCGGTCGTTGCCTCGGTCTTCACCGGTGACTCGCCCGGAGCGATCCAGTGGTTCGGGATCGTCGTGGCGATCGCCGGGGTCGGGCTCCTGGCCGTGAGCAGCTCCGATGAGGACGACCCCCACGCACTCGCCCGCCCCGGGGTCAGCATCGTCTTCGGGCTGCTCACCGCCGGCGGGCTGGGCCTGGGGCTCCTGTTCATGAGCCATGCCGCCGAGGGCAGCGTGCAGTGGGCGTTGATCACAGCCCGGGGCACGTCGGTCGCGGTATTCGCCCTGACCTTCCTCGTGATCCGGCCCGACGACTCCCTGAAAACCCAGGATTGGGGCTGGCTGACCCTGATCGGCGTCCTGGCCCTTGCCGCGGAAGGGCTCTTCGCGGTCGCTTCGCTCAAAGGCATCCTCAGCGTGGTCGCCGTACTCAGCTCGCTCTATCCGGTCGTCACGATCCTGCTCGCCCGCTTCCATCTCGGCGAGCAGCTCTCGCCCCGCCAGATCGGCGGCATCGCGATCGTGCTGGCCGGCGCGGCCGCACTCTCGGTCGGCTGATCGTTCAGTCCCAGCCGGTGATCGGTGGGTGGGCGGTGTCATCCGTGACCACCTCGATCAGCATCGGACGGTCGCTGCCGAGAGCGATCCGGATCGCTTCTTCGAGCCCGTCCGGGCTCTCGACCCTGATCGCCTCGACCCCACAGGCCCGGGCGATCGCGGCGTGATTCACCACGTTGAAATGGACCGCCGAGGTGTGGGCGCCCCAAGTCCTCACCTCGGCGTGCTTCTGGAAGCCGAGGATCGAGTTGTTGAGGATGATGAAGGTGACCGGCAGGTTTTCCCTTGCGGCGGTCTCGAGCTCCGACCAGGAATGGCCGAAGCCGCCGTCGCCGGCCAGGCAGACCACCCGGGCGTCGGGAGCCGCGACCTGAGCGCCGAGTGCGAGCGGAGCGCCCCAACCGAGCCCGGCCATCCCCCGCGGGGTGATGAACCGCTGCCCCGGCGCACGGGACGTCAGATAGGCCCCGACCCAGACCGTGGCGTAGCTCGCGTCAGCGCAGACCACGTCTCCCGGGCAGATCTGACGGTCCAGCTCGGCCATCACCCGTTCGGGGCGAATCGGGGAGGCATCGCTGCTCATGAGCGCGGCCGCCTCGACCAGATCCTTTGCCCTGGCCTCGGCGATCCGCGCTTCGACCGCTGTCCGCCTGCTTTTGCGCTTGACGAGATCAATCGAGCTGAGGCGGTCGAGGATGTCGCCGAGCCCCGCCTTGGCGTCGCCGACCAGCCGCAGGGACGGATAGTTGCGGCCCACCTCTTCCGGAGCGAGATCGAGATGGACGATGCGGGCATCCTCGGGGTAGAGACGCCAGGCGTCGGTTCCGTTCTCGTTCGTGCGAGAACCGATCAGCAGGATCAGGTCGGCATCCGCGACCATAGGCAGAAGGCTCCGGTTGAGGCTGCCGCGGCCCATGTAGGTGCTGAGCACTCCCATCGACAGAGGATGGAGCTCATCGACGGCGCCTTTGCCCATGGTCGTGGTGCCGACCGGGACCGAAGCCAGATCCTGCAGCTCGGCTAGCTGCTCGTGGGCGCCGGAAAGATGGATTCCCCCACCGGCGACGATGATCGGGTTCTCCGCCGCGGCGAGGGCATGGGCCGCCTCCTCGATCGCGTCCCTCTCCGGCCGGGGACGATCGAGCGGGAACCTGCCCCGAGGCTCGAATGCCGGAGCCGCGACCGTGGCCGCCGAAGCGGCGACGTCGACCGGAAGCAGCACCGCGACCGGGCCGGGACGGCCGGAGACCGCCGTGGTCAGGGCGAACTCGAGGTCGGCCGCCACGCGGTCGGGATCGTCGAGAGTGACGACCGCCTTGGTGCACGAGGCGAAGAGACCGGCGTGGTCGAACTCCTGGAAGCCGTTCCGATTGCGCCGGTTCCGGGGAACCTCCTGGACCAGACCGAGCAGCGGCACCGAGACCTTGGTCGCTTCGGCGAATGGCGCGACGAGAAGGGTCGCAGCCGGACCGTTCTGAGCGGCGACCACACCGATCCGCCCGCTCACCCGGGCGAAGCCGTCCGCCATCGCCCCGCCGGCGTTCTCGGTCCGGTAGACGACCTGCCGGATACCGAGCTCCTCCGCCGCAAGCAGCAGCTCGGTCGGGATGCTCTGGCCGAATATCTCCCCGATGCCCTGATCGTGGAGAGCCCGGGCCACGGCCATCGCGACCGTGACCCGGGTCTGCTCCTTCGTCTCCATGCTCGCACCCGGTCCCGGCCCGGGCCTCAGGCCTTTCCGATCCCGCGCGAGGCTCCCCTGGTGAGGAACACCGCGACCAGCAGGACGGCGCCGTCGAAGATCGGCTGGACCCAGAGCGGCACGCCCTGGAGGCCGAGCCCGGCGAAGCCCGCCGCCAACAGCAGGATCGCGATGATCGTGCCCCAGACGTTGAAGGTGCCGGGCCGGATCGCGGTCGCGCCGAGGAAGATCGCGGCGAAGGCCGGAAGCAGCAGGTTCTGTCCGAAGGCGGAGGTCGCCGCACCCGACTGGCCGAGCTGGAGCAGACCGGCGAAGGCCGCGAATCCCCCGGCCAGCGCGAAGGCCGCGATCTTGATCATGTGGGTGCGGACGCCGGCGAGCTGCGCGACCCGCTCCGAGCCGCCGACCGCGTAGATCCGACGCCCGAAAGGCGTTAAGCTCAGCACCACGTACATCACCAGGGCGAGGAGGAAGACGATCCAGACCGACGACTGGATCCCGAATATGTCGGTGCCGGCCATGTTCTTGATCCCCTGGGGAATGCCCTCGAAGAGGGTCTTGCCGCCGGAGAGCCCGATGCTGCCGCCGCTGACGGCGAAGCCGACGCCGAGGGTCGCGATCAGCGAGTTGATCCCGAACCTGGCGCTCAGGACGCCGTTCAAGGTCCCGATCAGGAGGCCGGCGACGATCACGATCGGGATCACCGTCGCCGCGCCCATGTCATTGGCCCCGCCGAGCTTGGCCGCCAGCACTGCCCCGAACCCGAGCACGAAGCCGACCGAGAGGTCGAACTCGCCGACCGCGATCGGCAGCAGCAGGCCGATGGCCAGGCAGGCGAGGACCGCCTGCTGCTGCAGGATGTTCTTGAAGTTGTCGGTGGTGGCGAAGGTGTCCGGCGAGAGGATCGAGAAGACCACGCATATCAGGAGCAGGATCAGGAGCGCGCCGTAGCGCTGAAGCGCCCGCACCATCCCCCCGCCCTCGGGCTTGCCGTGCTTCGCCGGCCGTCCTCCGGCCCCTTTCGCGGGTTCGGTCACTGCGCCGGTCCGAACTGTGCTCTGCTCAGCCACGTTTCCTCCAATCGATTCCGCGCTCACCAGCTCGCACCGGCGATCGCCCTTTCCTCTACGTCTTCACCGGTCAACTCGTCCGCGATCCTGCCGCTCCGCATGATCAGCACGCGGGTCGCGATCCGGGCCAGCTGCTCCGGCTCGGACGAGATGACCAGAATTCCCGTGCCGGTCGCCGCGATGCCGTCGATCACGCCGAGGATGTCCTCCCGGGCGCCGGGATCGACGCCTGCGGTGGGGTTGTCCAGCACGAATACCTTGGGCTTCATCAGAGCCCATTTGCCGACGATCACCTTCTGTTGGTTACCGCCGCTCAAGGTGCCGAAGATGCGATCCGCATCCGGCGGGCGCACGTCGAGCGCCTTCACGATCTCGTCGAAATCACTCTTCTGCCGGCCGCCGCGGAAGCTGTAGTACGGCAGGTTCGGCAAGGTCATGTTGTCCATCACCGTCAAGTTGGGGATGCCGCCCTCGCGCAGCCGGTCGCCCGGCACATAGGCGATCCCGGCGTCGATCGCGTCGGCCGGCCCTTTCGACGTGTCCAAGGGCAGGGAGTCGACCTTGATCGAGCCCGCCCGTGGCGGAGCGGCCCCGGCGATCAGCTGAGCCAGCTCCTCGGCACCGCTGCCGAGGATGCCGCTGATCCCGAGGATCTCGCCGGGACGAAGGGAGAAGTCGGCCTGTTCGAGGATCTCGCCGGAGAGGCCCTGCACCTCGAGCACCGGCTTCTCCTCGCCCCCGGCGGGAGCCGCCCCGGCCGTGCGGACGAAGCGGTCCGGCAGCTCGGCCCGGTGCTCCTGGCGGGTCTCGCTGTCGGTCGGGCCGACGATCTCGTCGATCACCTGGTCCGCGTCGGTCTCCGCGGCAGGTGATTCAAAGACCTTCTCGCCGCCCCGCAGGATCGTCAGGTTGTGGCAGATGTCGAACACCTCACCGAGCCGGTGGGTGACCAGCAGAACGCCCGCCCCATGCTCGGAGGCGAACTTGACCGCCTCGAGGAAACGCTCGGAGTCGTTGGCGGTCATCGAGGCGGTCGGCTCGTCGAGGATGATCAGGCGGCTGCCGTGCTCCTCCGGGTCGCCGAGCGCCAAGGCCAGGGTGACCATCGCCCGTTCCGGCGCGGAGAGGTCCCCGGCGATCGTGTCGGCGTCGATCTCTACCCCGAGGTTGCCAAGCAATCGAGTGGTCTGCCTGCGCAGCTCCCGGGTCCGGATCACTCCGCCCCGAGTGGGAAATCCGTAGTAATGGCCGACCGTCTCGGCCAGGGTCAGGGTGTCGATGAGCGGCGCCTCCTGGTGCACCACCCGGACGCCCAGCTCCGCCGCGTCGGTCGTCGAGAAGTGACGAGGCACTTCCCTGCCGCCGATCTCGATCCGACTGCCCGGATCGGCCGGCTGAACGCCGGTCAGGCACTTGACGAAAGTCGATTTGCCAGAGCCGTTCGCGCCCAGCAGCGCGTGGATCTCGCCTTCGCGCACCTCCAGCGAGACGTCGCGCAGGACGCGCGCCGGGCCGAAGGTCTTGGAGACCCTCTCGGCCCGGACGCGCACCTGGCTGGTCACGTCAGTGTCTACTCGAGTCCCCATAGCTTGTGGTACTCGCTGACGTAGTCGTAATCGGCGTGGAAGGCTTCATCGCCCGCCGGCAGGTTCGACTTGTCGATCAATGCGTAGGGGATGTTCTCGCCGTACTTGAAGCGAGCCGGGACGCCCTCGGTCACCCAAGGGTCCTGGCCGCCGGCGATACGCGCGATCTGGTCGATCGTGGCGTACCCCTCGTACTCGTTGTCCCAGGCACCGTCACAGGCCTGGATGTTGCCCTCCTTGATGAAGTTCAGGTTCTGCGCGTTGCCCAACTGGCTGCAGCTCTGAACGTCGAGCCCCGCCTGGGCGACCGCAGCGACCTGAGCCGCCATGGCCGGATCGTACGTCGAGTAGAAGTAGTTGACGTCCGGGTTCTCCTGCAGGGTCTGAACGGTGTTCGGACCGAGGTTGGAGGCCACGTCCGTGCCGACGAAGTCGACCGTCTTCTTGACCTCGCAGCTGCCGCATTCGGCCAGCTCGGCCTGGATGCCCTTGTCGAACTGGATGTTCGAGACGAACTCGTTGTCGAGGAAGGGCTGGACGACGGCCTTGCCGTCGCTGTCAGCGGCCATCCAGGCACCGACGCCACGACCGATCTCGATCAGGTTCGGCGAGGTGTCGAGCCGGAAGCCCTGCTCACCGGGGCCGGTCCCGTTCGAGGTCGAGATGACGAGGATGCCCTTCTTCTTGGCCTGGGCGAGCTCGCTGCTGATCAGGTCGCCGTTGATCGCCGATGTGATGATCGCGTCGGCGCCGTTGGAGATGGCCTGCTGGATGCGCTTCGCCTGGACGGTCGGGTCACCCTCGCCGTCATAGGTGTCGAAGCTCCAGCCGAGATCCTTGGCCGCGTGCTCCGCACCGACGATCGGTGACAGACAGCCTTCAAGCTGGCTGAAGCAGGTCACGCCCGCGACTTTGAGGTCCTTCGGAACGTTCTTGACCGGTTCGGTCGGGCCGGACCATTCGGCCGGCGTGGTCTGCTGGTACTTCTCCAGCTTCGCCTGGAACCCCGACACGTCGGTTGAACCGCCACCGCCGCCCGAAGAATTGTTGTCGGACGATGAATCGCTGCTGCCACAGGCGGCCAGCGCCATCGCAACCACTGCCAACGACATCGCCAGAAGCAGCAGAACCCGCTTCGAGTGCCGTCTTTCTCCGGCACCACTCTGGTTGAAACTACTCACCTCTCTCCTCCTTGTTCTTCGCCCAGATGCAACCGGGCGCTGGACGACAAGCCGTCCCGGATGGGACAGCCCTCCCCGGGAGGGGGACACCGGCCGAAAGCAGGCACCCTCCTTCCCGACGCTTTGACCGGCCGCGCGGCGAACTCATCGCGCGCTCCCCGCGGAAACCGCATCCGGTCCTTCAAATTCCTCGATCCGGCTGCGCCAGGAATCGGGCACCCGCATCGTCTCGCCCTTCTTCACGTCGAACATGACCTGAACCGACTCAGCCTCGGCGAC
>Ga0153956_1003126_pt1 | contig 11062 bp, 9 predicted proteins | sample TSFL040MetaG_FD_104704 | JGI IMG/M metagenome (GOLD analysis project Ga0153956, IMG submission 104704) | Attine ant fungus gardens microbial communities from Florida, USA - TSFL040 MetaG | ecosystem: Host-associated > Fungi > Mycelium > Unclassified | place: USA: Florida, Wekiwa Springs...
CACGGTGGCCGCAGCAGCGCGAGGGGCACGGGTAAGGTCGCTCGCCGCCACGATGGCCGCGAGGTCGGCGGCGCTTTGCGCGCGACGCCTGTCGGTGAAGACCGCGCCGACATCGACGCCGAGCGCGGCGAAACCGGTCACGACGAACATGCAGACGGCGGCGACAATGGCGATGTTGCCGCGTTCGTCGCGGAAAAAGCGGCGGCTCAGACGCCGCGCGATTCTTCCCAACCACATCATCAATAGCCTCCGCATCAATAGCCTCCGCGCGGAATCGCGGCCGAGCGCACGATGACCGGCGACGGCGCGGGAACAAACGAGGGCAGCGAATAGATGAACGTATTCGAGGCGTCGTAGTTGACGGTAACGACGAACACGTTGGGGTCGGTGCCGGAGGTCGCCGCATCCACGGACAAATGCGCGGGCACAATCAGCGGATAACTCGCCGCATTCTGCGTAACATAATTCGCGGCGAGCGATTTGCGCTCCGTCTCGTTCAAACCCGCGACCGAGGTGCGCGCCGCTTCCGCCGCCAGTTGCTGGACGTCGTGGACCATCGCGAGATAACCGCCGAACAGCACGATGCCGAACAGCAGCAGCATGAACACCGGCATCACCAGCGCGAATTCGACGGCGGACGCCCCCGAACATGCGCGGCAAAAATCCCGGAAACGGTCATGGCGCATTGTCATACGGACATGATGCGCACACAACTTTTAACAGGTGACGAAAGATATATACTATCAATGGTAGTAAAAATATGCCGCCACGAATGCGCAAGATGACGAAGGCCAGCGATGCGCTTGGCGTCGTTCCGCTCACAATGCCGACCTGATAGGGTCCCGGCCATCTGCCTGCCGCAGGAAGGAAATCCGTCTTGAATATTCAGCAGCCACGCTCCGTTTTGTCGCCGAACGACCTTGCCGCTTACTGGATGCCGTTCACCGCCAACCGTGCCTTCAAGCAGGCCCCGCGCATGCTCGCAGGCGCGAAAGACATGCACTACTTCACGACGGACGGGCAGCAGATCATCGACGCGGCCTCGGGCATGTGGTGTTCGAACGCAGGCCATTGCCGCGAGCCGATCACGCAGGCGATCGCCAAGCAGGCCGCGACGATGGATTACGCCCCGCCGTTCCAGTTCGGCCATCCGCAGGCGTTCGAACTCGCCAACCGCGTCGCGGCGCTCGGCCCCGAGGGGCTCGATCACGTGTTCTTCTGCAATTCGGGATCGGAAGCGGTCGATACCGCGCTCAAGATCGCGCTCGCCTATCACGCGACACGCGGCGAAGCATCACGCTCGCGGCTGATCGGACGCGAGCGTGGTTATCACGGCGTCGGCTTCGGCGGCATTTCGGTCGGCGGCATGGTCAACAACCGCCGCCTGTTCGGCGCGCTGCTGAACGGCACCGATCATCTGCCCACCATCTATGAGCGCGAACATCAGGCCTTCACCAAGGGCGAGCCGGAATGGGGCGCGCACCTCGCCGACGAACTCGAGCGCATCGTCGGCATTCACGGCAAGGACACCGTTGCGGCGGTGATCGTCGAGCCCATGGCGGGTTCGACCGGCGTGCTGGTTACGCCGAAGGGTTATCTCCAGCGGCTGCGCACGATCTGCGACAAATACGGTATTCTCCTGATCTTCGACGAGGTCATCACCGGCTTCGGCCGCCTCGGCTATGCCTTCGCCGCCGAGCGTTACGGCGTGGTGCCCGACATGATCACCTTCGCCAAGGGCATCACCAACGGCGCAGTGCCGATGGGCGGCGTGCTGATCCGCAACGACATCCACGACACCTTCATGAAGGGGCCCGAGCATGTCGTGGAACTATTCCACGGCTATACTTATTCGGCGCATCCCCTCGCCTGCGCGGCGGGCCTCGCCACGCTCGACATCTACCGCGACGAAGGCTTGTTCGAGCGCGCACGAACACTGGAACCGCTATTCGCCGATGCCGTGATGGGGCTGCGCAAGGAGCCGAACGTGCTCGACATCCGCACCGTCGGCCTGACCGCAGGCATCGATCTCGCGCCGAAGGACAGCCAAATCGGCCTGCGCGGCCTCACCGCGCTCGCCAACGGCTTCAACGAGCATAACCTGATGATCCGCGTGGCGGGCGACACCATCGCCCTGACGCCGCCCCTGATCGTGAGCGAGGCGCAGATCGGCGAGATCATGGACAAGGTCGCCGCCGTGATCCGTGCGGTGGCCTGAGGCGGCCACCCCTCCGCGCCCGGCGGACCCGGCCGGGCGCGCACCATGCATCCAGCGGTGGAGAAGCGTCGGCGGAACCTCCCGGCGAATCAAACTTGATGCTAGAATTCACCTCTTCGGGGGTTGGCTGCTACATGGTTCGCGTATCGACGATTTTCATCGCCATCTGCATGGTGCTGATCGCGGCTTCGTTCGGCCTGATCCTGTACGCGATGACCGGTCTGAGCCTGCGAGAATCCGCCCTCGTCGCGCTCGCCACCCTGACTTGCCTCATTCTCTACAACGCGGTCTCGATGCGTATCCGCGAGCACACCGGTTCGAACGGCCAGATCGCGGACCTGTCGCGCGGCACCGCCGATCTCGCCCGTCAGGTCGCCGAATACGGCCGCCGCATGGCGCTGATCGAATCCAGGCTGGCCAGTGCGGACCATGCCGCGCAGGACCGCGCCCGTTCGGTGATGAGCGAGATCGGCGAACTCGGCCTCATGATCAAGCATCTCGCCGGATCGGTCGCGACCCATGACGAACTGCTGACCTCGGCCGCGAGCCTTGCCGTCGCGCACCATCCTTCGCAGCCGAAGGTGGCGGATGAACCTGAGGCCGAGCCCGCCGAGCTGCCTCCCGTGGCGGAACAGCCCGCTCCGGCCGCGCCCGTGGCGTTGCAGGCCGCGGCGGAGGCGATCTCGAGCCTTCCGGATGTTCTCGCCGCCATCAAGAGCGCGGCGGAGGCCAACCGCGTCGATCTCTATTTGCAGCCGATCGTGTCGCTGCCCCAGCGCAAGGTGCGGTTCTACGAAGCGGTTTCTCGCCTGCGCGACGAAAAGGACCATGTGTTCACCGCAGGCCAGTTCATCGATATCGCCGAAGCGAGCGGCCTGATCGGCCAGATCGACTACACCGTGCTATTCCGCTGCGTTCAGGTGCTGCGGCGTCTGCAAGTGCGGACCAAGGACGTCGGCATGTTCTGCAACATCTCCGGCGTCACGCTCGCGAGCACCGATCTGTTCGGCGAATGCATCGCCTTCCTCGAGGCCAACCGTGCGCTCGCGCCTTCGCTGGTGCTGGAATTCAAGCAGGACACGTTCCGCGGCCTCGGCCCCGTCGAGATCGAACATCTCGCCGCGTTGAAACGGCTCGGCTTCCAGTTTTCGATCGACAATATCACCGACCTGAAGATCGACGGCCGCGAACTCGCCGACCGCGGCGTGCGCTACATCAAGGTTCCGGCGCCGCTGCTGCTCGACCAGCAGGAAAGTGCATCCTCCGACATTCACGCCGCCGATCTGACCAGCCTGCTGACGCGGTTCGGCATCGACATGATCGCGGAAAAGATCGAAGGCGAGCGTTCGGTCGCGGACCTGCTCGATTACGACGTGCGCTTCGGTCAGGGCTTCCTGTTCTCCGCGCCACGGCCGCTGCGCCCCGAAGCCGCTGTGCCGGTTCCGGTCGCCGCAAGCCGCCAGCAGCCAAAGGCGCCCAACCCGTCGACCGTCGAGCAGGCCATGACGGTCGCCCGCACCGCCGCCGAGACGCGCCTGTCCGGCACCGCCGCGCTGGCGCGGCGGATCGCGCAAAGCTAGTGTTCCGAATTCGAGGTTCGCCACGATCCGCAGCGCGCTTCGTAGCGAACTTCTGCTCCCCATACTGGTGAAGCTTTCCTTCCTCGCCGCATCGTGGCAGGGGTTTGTCGTGCGCATCACGCGCCTGACCATTTCCCCGGACCCTGCCGATGACCCTGCCCCGTTTCGCTCCGCATTTGCGCGACCTCGTTCACGACACCGATGTTCTCATCAGCGACATCTGGGGCGTGGTTCACAACGGCGTGGTGGCATTTCCCGAAGCCTGCGAGGCTTTGCAGACATTCCGCAATACCGGTGGCACCGTGGTGATGCTGACGAACTCGCCACGCCCGACGCCCGCCGTGCAGGAGCAGTTGCGCGGCCTGCACGTGCCGGACGATTGCTACGACGATATCGTCACCTCCGGCGACCTCACACGCCATGACATCGCCGCACGTCCCGGCCAGCCGCTCTACGCCATCGGCCCCGACCGCGACGGCCCGGTCTTCCACGGCCTCGACGTGAACTTCGCGCCGCTGGAAGAGGCCAATTATATCGTCTGCACCGGCCTGTTCGACGACGAGACCGAGACGGCGGAAGACTATCGCGAGATCCTGCTCAAGGCCCTGAGCCGCAAGCTGCCGATGATCTGCGCCAATCCTGACATCATCGTCGAGCGCGGCCACAAGATGATCTACTGCGCGGGCGCAGTCGCCGAGCTGTATCGCGAGCTTGGCGGCGAGGTGACCTTCTACGGCAAACCGCATCATCCGGCCTATCGGCGCGCGTTCGAGCTTGCCGCCGCGCATCGCGGCGTGGCCGTGCCGCCGGAACGGATGCTGGCGATCGGGGATTCGGTGCGCACCGATCTTGCCGGAGCCAACAATGCCGGCATTCCTTGCGTGTTCGTCACGCGCGGCATTCACGCGGCCGATTTCGCGAGCCTCGAAGAAATCGACGCGGCGACGTCGAAGCAACTATTCGGCGAAACCAAACCGCCCTTCGTGCTGATGCGCGATTTGCGCTGGTAGTCACTGCCCCAGCCTTGCAAAACAAAAATGCCCGGCGCTCGCCGGGCATTTCAAAAACGAACTCGTCGTCCGGTCGATGCTTAGCCGTGATCCGGGAACACCGCGTCGATCTTGGTCTTCAGCGTCGCCGCGTTGAACGGCTTGACGATATAGTTGTTCACGCCGGCCTTCTTCGCCGCGATCACGTTCTCGGTCTTGGACTCGGCGGTAATCATGATGAAAGGCGTGGTGGCGAGATTGGGATCGCCGCGCACTTCCTTGAGCAGGTCGTAGCCCGTCATCGGCTCCATGTTCCAGTCGGAAATCACGAGACCGTATTTCTTGCCGCGCATCTTGGCGAGCGCGGCGGAGCCGTCGCTGGCGTCGTCGATGTTCTCAAAACCAAGCTGCTTCAAAAGATTTCGGATAATGCGGATCATGGTGTTGTAGTCATCGACCACCAACACCGACATCGATAAATCCATAGCCATCGTTCAGCTTCCCCTGAACGCCCCATACGCGGGCGCGCTTTGCCTATATTCTATAGTGGCGCGATCTGGACCTTGCGGCCCCATCTCAGCCTCGGGAAATTGCTAGCATCCCGGCTTAAACAGCCCGTTAATCCGCTCCATCGCCTTGACTTCATCCTTCCCACCCGGTCACTTCCAGCATCCTGTTCGCAAGCGGCGTTATGATAAAAAATCCGTTTCACATCATCCGCGACACCACCCCGCCCGCCGACATCCCGCGCGGCGCGATGATCGCGCTCGGCAATTTCGACGGCGTCCATCTGGGGCATCGCACCGTGATCGCGGCGGCCCAGAAAATGGCGAAAGCCTCGGGACAAAAGGCTTTCGCGCTGAGCTTCGAGCCGCATCCGCGCAGCTTCTTCAATCCGGCGGCCGCGCATTTCCGTCTCACCAACGAAGAGGCCAAGCTGCGCCTGCTCGCGGGCACCGGGCTCGACGGTACGGTGCTGCTCGACTTCAACGCCGCGCGCGCCGCGACCTCCGCACAGGATTTCATTAACCAAGAACTCGTCGAGCGGCTTGGGGTCTCGGGAATCTGCGTCGGCGATGACTTTCATTTCGGCAAGGGCCGCAGCGGCTCGCCTGCGACTTTAGCCGAACAGGGCAAGCGCCTCGGCATCGAAGTCCACATCCAGTCGCATGTCGATCTGTCGGGACTGCCGATTTCATCCAGCGCCATTCGCGCCGCGCTCGCCGAAGGCCGCACCCGCGATGCCTCCGCCATGCTCGGCGGGCCGTGGTTCGTCAGCGGCACGGTCATCCATGGCGAGAAGCGGGGGCGCGATCTCGGCTATCCCACCGCCAATATCCGGCTCGATCCGCATGTCGATCTCAGGCACGGCATTTACGCCGTGCGGGTCGGGCTCGGCGGCGGCAGCGATCCGCAGCGCTTCGGCGGCGTCGCGAGTTACGGACGGCGGCCGACCTTCGACAACGGCGCACCGCTGCTCGAAGTGTTCTTGTTCGATTTCAGCGCGAGCCTTTATGGCCAGACGCTCGATGTCGCCTTCATCGAATATCTGCGCGACGAACTGAAATTCGACAGCATCCCGGCGCTGGTCCGGCGGATGGACGACGACAGCCTGCGCGCGCGCGCCGTGCTGGAGGCTGCCCCCGGCGCGTTTCCCACGCTCGGTGCCATCGACTGAGCCGGAGCCCGCGCGGGCAAAAACATCGGTCTGTTGAGGGTATTTATCGTTTTGGACCGTTTCCCCGCGGTCAGAAAATGCTATTCACCCCGCCATGACCGAGAAGCCCAAATCCGACGCCCCCGATTATTCCAAAACCCTCTATCTGCCGCAGACGGATTTCCCGATGCGCGCGGGTCTGCCCCAACGCGAGCCGGACTTCCTGGCGCGCTGGAACGAGATCGGCCTGTATGACCGGCTGCGCGAGCAGTCCCGAGGCCGTCCGAAATTCGTGCTGCATGACGGCCCGCCCTATGCCAACGGCAACATCCATATCGGTCACGCGCTCAACAAGATTCTCAAGGACCTCGTGACCCGGAGCCAGCAGATGCTCGGCTTCGATTCCAACTACGTGCCGGGCTGGGACTGCCATGGCCTGCCGATCGAATGGAAGATCGAGGAAAGCTACCGCGCCAAGGGCAAGAACAAGGACGCGGTGCCGATCAACGAATTCCGCAAGGAGTGCCGGGCGTTCGCGCAGAACTGGGTCGATATCCAGCGCGAAGAATTCAAGCGGCTCGGCGTGATCGGCGACTGGGCGCATCCCTACACCACCATGAACTTCGCCGCCGAAGCGCAGATCGCGCGCGAGATCATGAAGTTCGCCGCCAACGGCCTCCTGTATCGCGGCTCCAAGCCAGTGATGTGGAGCGTGGTCGAGAAGACCGCGCTCGCCGAAGCGGAGGTCGAATACGAAGACCACATCTCCGATACGGTGTGGGTGAAGTTTCCGGTGAAGGCCGCGTTCGGCCGCCTCGCCAATGCCTCGGTCGTGATCTGGACCACCACGCCATGGACGCTGCCCGGCAACCGCGCGATCTCGTTCTCCTCGAAGATCGGCTACGGTCTCTACAAGGTCACCGACGCACCCGCCGACAATTGGGCGAAGACCGGTGATCTTCTGATCCTCGCCGACAAGCTTGCCGAAGACGTGTTCAAGCAGGCGCGCGTCACAAGCTATGAGCGCGCCTCGGATATCGACAGCGGCATTCTCGACGCGCTCGAATGCAGCCACCCACTGAAGGGCCTGGACGGTGGCTACGAATTCACCGTACCTCTGCTCGATGGTGACCATGTCACCGACGACACCGGCACCGGCTTCGTTCACACCGCACCGGGCCACGGTCGCGAGGACTTCGACGTCTGGATGGCGAATGCGCGCGAGCTTGAGGCGCGCGGCATCTCCTCGGCTATCCCCTACACCGTCGATGCCGACGGCGCGCTGACCACGCAGGCGCCCGGCTTCACCGGCCGTCGCGTGCTCACCGACAAGGGCGAGAAGGGCGATGCCAACGAAACCGTTATCAAGGCGCTGATCGAGCGCGGCATGCTGCTCGCGCGCGGCCGCCTCAAACATCAGTATCCGCATTCCTGGCGCTCGAAGAAGCCGGTGATCTATCGCAACACGCCGCAATGGTTCATCGCGATGGACAAGGATATTCAAGACGGCGGCAAGGCGAAGTCGGGCGACACGCTGCGCGCCCGCGCCCTGCAAGCGATTTCCATCACGCAATGGGTGCCCGAGCAGGGCCAGAACCGCATCACCGGCATGATCGCGGGCCGTCCGGACTGGGTGGTGTCGCGCCAGCGCGCGTGGGGCGTGCCGATCACCGTGTTCGTGCGCGAAAACGGCGACGGCTCGGTCGAAATTCTGCGCGACGAGACCGTCGATCTGCGGATCGCGGAGGCCTTCACGAACGAGGGCGCCGATGCGTGGTATGCTGACGGCGCGCGCGAGCGCTTCCTCGGTGACCATGCCAAGGACGGCTGGAAGAAAGTCGACGACATTCTCGACGTCTGGTTCGATTCCGGCTCGACGCACGCTTTCGTGCTGGAAGACGCGCAGCAGTTTCCCGGTCTCGCGGGCATCAAGCGCAAGGTCGACGGCGGCAACGACACCGTGATGTATCTCGAAGGATCGGACCAGCATCGCGGCTGGTTTCATTCCTCGCTGCTGGAAAGCTGCGGCACGCGCGGCCGCGCGCCCTACGACGTGGTGCTCACCCACGGCTTCACGCTCGACGAGCATGGCCGCAAGATGTCGAAGTCGCTCGGCAACACCACCTCGCCGCAGGACGTCATCAAGCAGTCCGGCGCGGACATCCTGCGCTTGTGGGTCGCGCAGTCGGATTACTCCGACGATCTGCGGATCGGCCCGGAAATCCTCAAGGGCACGATCGAGACCTATCGCAAGCTGCGCAACACCATCCGCTGGATGCTCGGCAGCCTCGCGCATTTTCGTGACGAGGACCGCATCAAGGCCGACGGCATGCCCGAACTCGAACGGCTGATGCTGCATCGGCTGAGCGAGATCGACGCCATTGTACACAAGGCCTATGCGGAGTTCGACTACAAGACGGTGATCGCCGCGCTGTCGCATTTCATGAACACCGAACTGTCGGCGTTCTATTTCGACATTCGCAAGGACACGCTGTATTGCGATCCGCCGTCGTCGGTCGCACGCAAGGCGTCCCTGACGGTGATCGACCATCTGTTCCGCTGCATCGTGACGTGGTTCGCACCGATCCTGTCCTTCACCGCGGAGGAAGCGTGGCTCTCGCGCTATCCCGACGCATCGTCGGTGCATCTGGAGCCGTTCCAGAACGTGCTCGCCGCATGGCGCGACGATGCGCTGGCGCAAAAATGGGAGACGATCCGCGACGTGCGCCGTGTCGTCACCGGCGCGCTGGAGCTTGAGCGCGCCGCCAAACGCATCGGCTCCTCGCTGGAAGCCTCGCCGCTGGTCTACGTCCCGGATATGGCGCTGCTCGGCACGCTCGCCGATATCGACCTTGCCGAAATCTGCATCACGTCGAACGCCATGGTCACGAACGACGCTCCGCCCGCCGGTGCGTTCGCGCTGGGTGACGTGCCCGGCGTCGCCGTCGTGGTCGAGAAGGCGGTCGGCACCAAATGCGCGCGCTCGTGGAAGATCCTCCCCACCGTCGGCGACGATCCCGAATATCCGGATGTCACGCCGCGCGATGCGCAGGCGCTGCGCGAATGGAAGGCATTGGGAGGGACGGCCTAAGTCTATGTCCCCCCTGCTGCGCTCCGGTGTCATCACGGCCATCGTCACGCTGATTGCCGATCAGGCGTCCAAGCTGTGGCTGTTGCATGGGCTCGACATCGGCCGCCGGGGAATGGTGTCGGTGACGCCGTTCTTCGATCTCGTGCTCGCCTGGAACACCGGCATCAGCTACGGCTGGCTTCAGGACATGGGCGCAACAGGCCAGACCCTGCTGATGGCCGGCAAGGCGGTGGCCATCGTCCTGCTGGCGATCTGGATGTCGCGCGCGCAGACCCGCCTCGCGGTGCTCGGGCTCGGCCTCATCATCGGCGGGGCGATCGGCAACGCCATCGACCGCATCGCCTATGGAGCCGTCGTGGACTTCGCCCTGTTCCACATCGCGATCGGCGGAAAAACCTATAGCTGGTATGTATTTAACCTTGCCGACGCGGCGATTGTTGCCGGTGTCGCTGCCCTGCTATATGATTCTCTGGTCGCGCCCGCCGCCGCAAAAACGCCCCGATAAACGGCGATACAGCCATTGGCAGGCGGCACTTAAGTGACTGTGCTATCGCCATATTTCCTGTCGAAAGCTGGACGGATCACGATGATTTCCATGCGCACCGATGACACCCTCACCGCCAAAGCCGCGCTGATGCGTCTGTTCAAGATCACCGGCGTCGCCTGTGCCCTGACGCTCGTTGTCGCGGCCAGCGTGGCCCGCGCCGAGGACGACGAGCAGCAGCAGCCGGAAATGAGCTTCGAGCACAAGATGATCGATGGCCTGCTGCGCGGCCTCGGCGGCCAGAAGATGGAAGACAACAACAAGGGTATCGAATATCGCGAGCGCTCGCCGCTGGTGATCCCCTCCAAGCTCGATCTGCCGCCGCCGGCGTCGAAATCCGCTCCTGTGGCCACGAACTGGCCGAAGGACCCCGACGTGCAGGCCCGCAAGGAGGCGATCGCAGCCAGCAAGCAGGCAGGCCCGGATTGGGATGAAGCCAAGCGGCCTTTGATGCCGAGCGAACTCGCCAAGAAACCGTCGTCCAAAAAGCGCGCCACGGCCCTCAATGACGACCGTCCGGGCATGGACAACTCCAATTACAACTTGCTGATGCCGTCGCAGCTCGGCTTCAAGAACAGCATGATGTCCGACCTGTTCGGCGCCGGTAAGGAAGAGACGGTGAAGTTCGACAAGGAGCCCGAGCGCAGCGAACTGAGCCAGCCGCCGGCCGGTTATCAGACCCCGTCGCCGAACTACGCCTATGGCGCCGGTCCGATGGAAAGCAAGACCAAGACCGAATACAACCCGATCTTCGACAAGCACTGAGCGCGGCAGTCCCGGCCGCTCACGCAGGCTTGCGCGCCCGCGCCATACATTGATTCGCCGTAAGCTTGCGCTGCGTGCCATGATCCCGCCATGCAGGCATCCCACTGAGGGATGTTTTCCGCATTCTTTCGGAGTCGATCTCGGATCATGCCAGATCTCAAAAACATTTCCCGGCGCACGGCGCTGCGCGGCATCGCGCTGACCGCCACCGCACTGAG
>Ga0153956_1003127_pt1 | contig 11057 bp, 7 predicted proteins | sample TSFL040MetaG_FD_104704 | JGI IMG/M metagenome (GOLD analysis project Ga0153956, IMG submission 104704) | Attine ant fungus gardens microbial communities from Florida, USA - TSFL040 MetaG | ecosystem: Host-associated > Fungi > Mycelium > Unclassified | place: USA: Florida, Wekiwa Springs...
CGCGCCAGCTTGAAGAAGAATTAGCGGAAGGAGAATGGAAATCCAATCATTCTAATCTGGAAAAAATATTAACAGAAAATACATCAATGCTTTGGTACACGTTGTTGATACTCTTTATAATGAAAATGGTGGTGGTTGAGCTGCCGAGGTTGATACTTTTTATAACTCAGGTATTATAGGAGATATAGATATTTTGTCATAATGCAAAGAAAAAAATCACTATAATAATCTACTTTTTTTATCACTATTGTCCGAGATAAATTTTAGATTTTTCTTTGAAACGCTTATCAGGACTGCATTTCAGAAGAAAAATGATTGCTTCAAAAACAGGGATAGTACCCCCTATTCTAAAAATCGCTGCAATTCAATGTCAGCAAGGGTTTCATACCAATTTTTAAAATTTTAGTCGGACAACAATGTTTTTTTATATTAAAAGTGAAGGTCGCAGAATCTTTAGCAAATGAGTAAACAATAAGAATAAAATACATAGGCGAATTCTTTTCTGTATTAGAGGAAGATTTAAAAATTAAAATCAAAGGACTCGGTTCTATGACAAGTGTTGGGTATGAACATTGGTATAGAAATTTCAACATATTTTTGTTTATAGACATTAAACGGAGAAATTTATTGTTCAAGTCTTTTTTATTAGGTGTATACAAAATTGTTGGCGGTCATTGTAGAACCAGTAAGACAGTAAATTGACAAAATGAATCAAAATATAGAACATTTACGAAATGCCATTGAACCTTTAAGACGAGAAATAATCAATCATAAAGTTTATTCGGCGATTAAGGACATTGACGATTTAAAAGTATTTATGCAATATCATGTATATGCAGTCTGGGACTTCATGTCTTTGCTAAAAGCATTGCAAAATAGCCTGACTTGCACAACAGTCCCTTGGTTTCCTAAGGGCTTAGCTGACACAAGACAGCTAATTAACGAAATTGTCGTTGGGGAAGAATCGGATATTGATATGAATGGTATTAGAAAAAGTCATTTTGAATTGTATCTTGATGCTATGAAACAATCTGGTGCTGAAACTACTCAAATTGAAATATTCATAGAAACGCTCAGAGAAAAAGGCAACCTAAACCTTGCCTATACATTTTCAGAAACGCCTAAAGAAGCCAGAGATTTTGTTGATTTTACATTTAAAATAATTGACAGCAACAAAGATTATTTACAATCGGCAATTTTTACATTTGGGCGTGAAGACCTAATACCCAATATGTTTATTTCAATCATTAATGACCTTCATAAAAATTTCCCAAATAGCGTAACAACTTTCAAATATTATCTTGAAAGACATATAGAAATTGATGGCGACCATCATAGTCATCTTGCTTTACAGATGACAGCAAATCTCTGTGGCAATAACGAATTTTTTTGGAGAGAAGCCGAAAAAGCAACCATTGAGTCGCTGCAAAAACGCATTGACTTATGGAATGGTGCTTACAGACAAATAATAAATAAAAATAATCAATAGGAAATATGAACAGGGCGACTGTATTTTGTGGTCCAAGTTTGGGAACGGAAGAATTGTATAAATCGCAAGCAACTTTGCTTGGACAAACGTTAGCCCAAAATAACATTCAATTAGTATATGGCGGAGCCAATGTTGGACTTATGGGCGCTGTTGCGGATGGAGTTTTGAATAATGGAGGAAAAGTTATTGGAGTGTTACCCAACTTTTTAAAATCAAAAAAAATTGCACACGAACATTTGACACAACTAATATTAGTTGAAACAATGCACGAGAGAAAGATGAAAATGAATGAGCTTTGCGACGGGGTAATTGCTTTGCCGGGTGGTTTCGGAACATTAGAAGAATTTTTTGAAATGCTGACTTGGGCGCAATTGGGACTACATAAAAAACCGATAGCTATTTTGAATATTGACGGTTTTTATGACCCCTTAATTATTTTAGTACAAACAATGGTTGATAAAGGTTTTAAAAAAAATACATCAGCAAATGCTTTTAATCAATGGCGACATTGACGAACTTCTTGATAAAATGAAGAATTATTTACCACCCACAGTTAAGAAATGGATAACAACCCGGCATTGAATATTAGTAGAATGATGAATGCCTTTATTTATTAAAAACAAATAACTTTATATTTGTGAATAGTCTATGTGGGTTAAATACGAGAAAATTTATTAGATATTGAAGAAAGAATAAAGAAACCGATAAAGCATAGTTTATATCTGAATTATTTAATAAATTTATTAATTGCCAAAGTTGAAATTGAATTTTCTCCCGCCTCATTGATAAATATTTATGCCAGCTTATAGAAACTATACGGATGCCGAACTGATGGCATTGCTCAAAAGCGATGACCATAAGGCATTTGCCCGGCTGTATGAAAGATACTGGCGCAGGTTATATGTTGTGGCAGCAAATAAATTGAACAACAATTTTCAAGCACAAGAGATCGTTCAAGATATTTTCACAGATTTATGGAAGCGGCGCCTTGATATTAAAGCAACAGACAGATTATCCGTTTATTTAGCAGCTGCCTTAAAATATAAGATCATAGATTTCCATCACAAACAGTTCAGAAGGAAAAAATATCAGCAACATGTTATGGATTACGTTTCGGTCTCCGACGAAACAACAGAACAGTATCTTAGTTTTAATGAATTACAAAACCACCTTGCTGCACTCGTCGCAGATCTTCCGGAAAAATGCAGGTTGATATATAAATTAAGCAGAGATGCAGGATACAGTCATAAAATGATCGCCGAAAAATTAAATATATCAGAGAAAACGGTAGAGTCACACCTTTCGAAAGCCATCAAAAAACTTCGTGCCGGACTTAGCTTCCTATTAATCTGGTAATAAGCTCGTTTGCTTTTCATTTTAAAAAAATTTTTTACTGCAATAGGGGATATTCTGCTCTTGATCGATTATATAATAAACATTATATAATCGATCAAGGGATACTCATCATGCATCAGCTAAGTGAAGAGAGAAGAAACGAGTTGGAAATTAAATGGCTTACCGGTACTATAACGGATGAAGAAGCGGAGCTATATGCAATATGGTACAATAGTAATCAAGACAACGATATATATGTAGAAGAATGTTTGGCTTCGGATGAAAATAACCACGAGAAGAAAATGCTTAAAAACATTCTTGGCGCAATAAACGAAAGTTCGGAAAATAAAAGAAACACGAATATATTGTTGCATAACAAATGGCAGGTAGCAGCCTCTATATTCTTCATATTGGGAATAGGGATTTATTTAATATTTACATTGTCAGGTAAAAAAGCCGATAACGAAACTTTATTTCTTTCTGCATCAGATATAATGCCTGCGCAAAAGGGAGCAGTACTCACTTTGGATAATGGAACAAAAGTGATACTCGACAGCTTGAGCAACGGCTGGTCCGCAACTCAAAGTACTGCAACTGTTACCGTAAAACATGGACAATTGGTATATCAGGTGCCTCAATCAGCCGCTTCAAAAGAGATTGTTTATAACACGATTTCTACACCCCGCGGCAGACAGTACAACCTTGCCTTACCCGACGGCACTAAGGTATGGTTGAATGCCGGCAGCTCATTGCACTATCCGGTATCGTTTGATGATACGTTAAGAGTAGTAGAGCTTGAGGGAGAAGGGTATTTTGAAGTGAAGCATGACGCCAAACATCCGTTTCGCATAAAAGCCGCCGGTTACACGATTGAAGATATAGGAACTTCATTTGATGTAAATGCATATAACGACGAACCTCAAATGAAAACAACCCTTGTAGAAGGGTCGGTAAAAATTGGAAATATTTATCTGAAGCCCAATCAGCAAGCAGTAATATCACAAAGCGGAATTTCGGTAAAAACAATAAAATCTGAAGATGCCATTGCATGGAAAAACGGCTATTTCAGTTTTACGGGTGCAGATATAAACGAAATTATGCGGCAAATTTCCCGATGGTACGATGTAGATGTAAAGTTTGAGGGACAACCAAATATGAAATTGTTTGAAGGCGAGATTGGACGATCCCTTACTTTGAAACAATTATTCGACGGACTAAAACGAATGAATGTACATTTTAAGATAGAAGGCAAAGTAGTAACTATATTTCCCTAGCAATCCTGTGTATACTGATAAAAATCGCCCTGAGTAAGGATCAGGGCGAAGAATAATTGTTAAGGATTTAAATAAACAAGTTGAGATTGAATTATTTCTAAACCCAATTAACATTTACTAAGGTATGAAATTTATCCGTTCGCAAGAAGGACGCGCGCTTCCTTTGTCCAATGTTTTCTGTTTTACGAAAACGAAGAAGCTATTATTGCTGCTTATTTTATTACAATTAAATCTGATTGCTTTTGCGCAGATGGTCTCTGTTCAAGGTCGGAAAATTCCGATCAAAGAGACATTTAAAATGATAAAAAAACAAACAGGATGCGCTTTTTTTTATGAACCTGAATTATTGCAAGAAACTACGCCGGTAACAATTAATATAAAGAACAGATCGTTGGAAGATGCTTTAAAAGTAATTTTAAAAAACCAACCGATAAATTTCAATATACAAGGCAACACAGTATTTATAACAAAACGAATTGATCCAGCACAAGACAAGATACAGAAACAAGACAAGGAATCCAGGCAGGTTATTTATCTGCGAGGCGTTATTATTGGAGAACGAGGCAAAGGTGTTGCAGGTGCGACAATACAAGATTTAACCTTGGGACCTGGAGCTATTACAGATGAGAATGGTTCCTTTCTTCTGGAAAATATAAATATGTATGATGAAATAATCATCAGTAATATAGGATATAAAACAATTCGGTTCAAAGTTGTCTCGGCTGCACCCTTAGTGATAACTCTAACCCCGGATATTAAAGATTTAAAAGATGCCGTTGTAATCGGATACGGCTCTGTCCGTAAAAAAGATCTGACAGGTTCAGTTTCTGTAATAGACAATAAACAAATACAGGATGTACCGTTTCTCTCCGTAGACAATGCTATTGCGGGCAAAGCTGCGGGTGTGCAAATTACCAAGACTGACGGCAGCCCGGGTGGAGCGGTAAGGGTACGCGTACGCGGTTCCACTTCATTGCTGGGCGGCAATGATCCGTTATATGTCATCGACGGCGTACCACTACAGGTACAAAGCAACTATATAAATCCTGGATTTGATTTTATAAATCCGTCGGCAAGCGATGTCAGCGGCGGAATAGGTGTCAGTGCAGGAATGTCAACGGCCTTTGTGAATGGCCTCAATAATATCGGCGGACTGAATGTGGATGATATAGAATCTATTTCCATTCTGAAAGACGCTTCTGCCACTGCAATATATGGCTCAAAAGCCGCGAACGGTGTTGTCATTATCACTACAAAATCAGGTAGGAAAGATATGAAACCGCAAATTATGTTCAGCGACTATGCTACTTATTCCGTTCCGGTTCTTCCCGACTTACTGAATGCAGAACAATACAAAACATTGATGCAGGAAGCCGCTAAAAACGATTATGATTATAAAACAAATGCAGGCTTATCCTTCCTTATTTCCCCTACTTTAAATGCTATAGTAAACCACCCCGATACATTTTTTAAAAAGGGCAATACAGATTGGCTCTCTCTCGTGACTCGGAAGGTTATGGCAGATAACGCAATGATTTCCGTGCAAGGAGGCAGTGCGGCTTCTAAATATTACACATCCATTTCCTACAATAGCACGCCGGGCGTGATGAAAGGAAGCGATTATCAACGTATTTCCGGTAAAATAAATATCGAGAATGAGATTGGCAGCCATCTTAAATTCATTACAAACATTGATCTTGGTTATGTAGAGCAAAATATAACAAATGGCGCATACAGCCAAGCACTCAGGGCAAGGCCTGATCTTCTCCCTTATGATTCATCAGGCAATTTCACAGACTTCAGCAAAGTGGGAGCGTCTTATCAAGGATATCAAAATCCGGTAGCATTGCTCAAGGCGATTAATAATTCAAAAACATTCAGTTTGTTAGGTTCCATTTCGGGCATATATGATTTCTCGCCGGCACTGCAATTTAAAAGTACCGTGTCACTGAATATGCAAACCTACAACCAGCGCAACTACACGCCCAGCTTTGTAGCTTTGGGCGGGGGCTTATATTTAGGCAATGTGGCCAACAACGGCGGTATAGGAAGCAATTCCAACAGTCGTATGTCGAATTGGTTTGTTGAAAATACATTGACTTTTAATAAGACTTTCAATACGAAACACAGCTTGAATATACTGGCTGGCACATCTTATGAAACGGACAAAAGCAGCTACTTCAGTGCTACGGGGCAAGGATATCCCAATGATGATATTTTAAACAATCTTTCCTCGGCGGTAACACCCATTTCTATTCGCGGTGATGACCCCACCAAACCACAGAGCTACCTCATTTCATATTATCTGCGTGCCAATTACGGATACAACGATAAATATTTACTGACATTTACCGGCAGGGCAGATGGCTCATCCAAATTCGGGCCGGAAAATAAATTCGGCTACTTTCCTTCAGGGGCAGTTGCATGGCGCATTTCAAAAGAAAATTTTCTTAAAAATGTTTCATGGATCGACGATATAAAATTCAGGGGAAGCTACGGCGTAACGGGCACACAAAACATCGGCAACCAAATGTACCGGACATTGTATTCGCCTTATTCTTACGGCGGTATCAGCGCGCTGATCCCTACGCAGCTCGGCAATCCTTCCATCAAATGGGAAACCACAAAGGAAACGGATGCAGGCCTCGACTTCGCTTTCTTTGGCAATCGCCTACAGGGAACATTAGATTATTACAAAAAAAATACGAGCAATGCGTTATTGTCCTTACCCGTGGCTCCGAGCAGTTCTTACAGCACGCTACTCGGGAATGTAGCAGGGCTGAGCAATACAGGATTTGAAGTATCCCTGCAAGGTTATATAATCCGTAACAAAAATTTCCAATGGACAACATCATTAAATATTACTTGGAGCAAAACGAGGGTAACCAAACTTGATCCGAGTGCCGACCTTACACAAATAGGTAATTTAACTGGCATAGAATTGGGCAACACCACCTTGATAGAGGGGAAGCCGCTCGGCCTAATTACGGGCATTGCAAAAGTTGACGGTATTATCAAAAGCCAACAACAGCTGGATGACTATAAAGCACAGCTTGGCGGCTATGCGGATATAATGTTTCCGTATCTTTCATTAGGCGATCCCATGTTTATGCTAGACAGTTCTGATGGATTCGGCAGGTACCCGACTGTCAACCCTGTAATCGGCACTTCAGCACCCCATTATTTCGGCGGATTTACCCAGGAGTTTAAATACAAAAATCTTAGCCTCAGTCTGTATTTTACTTATTCTGAAGGCGGGCATCTGATGTGGGGAGATGATGTGTCCGCTCTTAATTTTACCAGCATAGCTAACGCGAATGCCATCGCTTTGGATAGGTATAATGAACAAAATACAGGAAGCACCCACCCGAGATTGTTGCTGTACGATCAATTGTTTATGAACAATACTAATCTAAGCCTATACAAATCGTCTTACATAAAACTCAGAACCATCACTTTCAATTACAGCTTCGGTAAATCGGGCTGGATGAAGAAAGCCGGCATACAAGGTGCTTCTCTATTTGCATCTGCAACCAACTTATTTACTATAACGAGTTATCCCGGCAACGATCCGGAAACATCCGACGATCCATACAGCGTTACAGGAGGAAACTTTGATGTAAGCAATTATCCTACAATCAGATCGTTTTCCGCAGGATTTAAGATATTCTTTTAAAGTCAAAATAAATGAATAAATGTATGATGTCCATATTAAAGGAACACTATTATTTCTTCTATAGAATTAAAAAAATATTTATGAAAACAACAAAGCCAATATATTATGTATGCTGTTTTTCTCTCCTTGTATTGCTAAGTTGTAATAAGCAATTGAATGTATTGCCTACGACACAGCAGGTAGACGGAAATATTATCAAAGACAGCAAGGGAGCCCTCACGGTGTTAAACGGCATTTACTATCAGTTTGCCAATGCAGGTTTCGATGGGAATAACAATCCTTCAATTGAATGGTGCGACTACCAAGAAGTGAATCCTTCGATGCTCTCGGGCATGGTAGATTACTTTGCTGATACAAGGGATTTGGCTGCACATACTTACACCCCATCTAATACAGGAAGCGCCATGTGGAACTATTATTACAAAATCGTCAATGCCGCCAATGGTTTTTTAAAGAATCTGGAACCTGTTGATAATATCTCCTCGGAAAGTAAAAAACAGATGATCGCAGAAGCTTTATTTCTACGAGCGTATGCCAATACTAATTTATTATTGTATTACGCACAATACGACACCAGTAACAGCCCTTACGGCGTAGTTTTACGGGAAGAAATTACTACCTCCAACAATATTCCGAAAAAGAGAAGCACCGTGGCGGAAACATATCAGTCAATTCTTCAAGATATTGATAGTGCGATTGCAGGGCTTCCCAATCGCAATACGCAACCATTTTATACTAATGTATGGGCGGCAAAGCTTTTAAAAGCAAGATTGCTTATTAATAGAGGAACCCAAGATGATTATAACACTGTGATTTCGCTTTGCAAAGACATTATAGCTCACGGCGGTTTTCAGTTAGAAAGCTCTGTAAAAAATATCTTTCTGTCTGCAGGGCTAAATAGTAAAGAAGTTATACTTGGTGTACAACCTTATCTGAATGATGTATATAAATTTAATTCCTATTTATTTTATTTCAATGCTACTGCCACTCCATTTATGTTGAACCTATTCAACAACGACCCTCGCAAAAGTTGGATGTATCAAACTGTGTACGACGACGATGTTTCAAGTGATATCTCTCTAATTTCAAAATATTATCCGTCTTCCATCAATGATACTACGGATCCTATCCCCGTATCAATTTCCAGCGTAAGCTATGCAATGCGGCTTAGTGAAGCATATTTATTGGAAGCGGAGGCTATTGAATCATCGGGCGGCAGTATGACAGAAGCTAAAGATCTTCTCACACATATTCTACAATCCGCAGGATATTCCGAGTTTTCCCAATTAGACAATATCAGCACAAATGAAGATTTAAAGCTTTTTACCATTGAGGAAGAAATGAAGAATTTTGTATGCGAAGCAGGGCAGGATTGGTTTGCGGTACGCCGTCTGCCTTTTGACAAGGTACAACAATTGTTACCGACGATCCGCAGCAAAACCTTATTAATTCTTCCGATACCGCAGAGCGAAATGAACCGAAACAGTGGCCTGACCGGTATGCAAAATCCCGGTTATGGAAATTAATGTCTATATATTGCTTCATATATCAATCTATAATTCTTGTAGCAAAAAATATATCTGGCTTAAACAAAATTCCTTATTCAATACATTATTTTAATTATATAAAACCTTAAAAATGAAAAAGATTATTTTGCCTTCTGCATTTGCAATCTTTACAAGCATAAGCAGCGCCCAACTAAATCATGTGACATTAAAAGCCTCTCTTCCCGGACTTCCTGCAGGGAAATGGGTTTATATTTCAGGGATGAATACTAAGAAAATTGATTCCGTAAAATCCATATCAGACGGCTTCAAAATAGAAAAAGACATACCTGTCGGCGAGGGGAATGCCTACAATATTATACTCGAAAGCAGGGGCAATAACGAGGTCAATTCTTCCACTACAGTCTTTCTCGACAGCGGCGATGTGTTTATCCACAGCAAGGGCAGCAATTTCAAAAATGCCGTTTTTTCTGGAAACGCTGCCATGGATGACATGAACAATTACAACACCACGATCGACGCCGAATCGCAACACCTGCACGAATTATACGCTGAACAGGCGGAGGCGCGCTCGAAAAAGGATTCGGCAAAGTTATTTTCATTAAGAGAACAAATAAAACAATCTGAAGAAAAAAGGGGCAATATAATCAAACAATGGCTTAACAATCACACTGCGTCTCCCGTAAGCGCATATGTTCTGATGAACTTACGCTTTTTCTATATGGATATGGACGAAATTTCTTCCTATTACGACAAATTACAACCAATGGCTAAAAACAACCTTGCAGCGAAAGAGCTGGGTGAAAGCGTTAGCGCCAATCGTATGACCGGTATAGGTAAAACGGCGCCCGACTTTACGCAGCCTGATACTTTGGGAAAGCCTGTATCGCTGAAAGATTTCAGAGGTAAATATGTACTGTTGGATTTCTGGGCAAGCTGGTGCCACCCATGCAGAGAAGAAAATCCGAATGTGGTAAAAGCTTTCAATAAATTTAAAGATCAAAACTTTACCATATTGAGCGTTTCCTTTGATCAAAAAGGTGCAAAAGATAAATGGCTGGATGCTATACATCATGACGGACTTACATGGACAAATATTTCGGAATTGAAATTTTGGGATAATAACGCGGCAAAGTTGTACGATATTCAAGGTATTCCTGCTAACTTTTTAATCGATCCAAATGGAATAATCATAGCGAGAGATTTAAGAGGCAAAGAACTTGATCAAAAATTATCAGAAGTTTTGTATAAGAAATAAGAAGCTGTTTGTAACCACTCGCCATTGCTTTTTTGTGTAACTTTATTTCCATATATTTTTCAATTATGGAAACACATATCGTCAAAATACTGTCCGTCGAAAATGTTACACACAATGTCCGCTCGTATAAAACAGAGAAACCCGAAGGTTATACATTCGTGCCGGGACAGGCAACCGAAGTCGCCATCAACAAAGATCCCTGGAAAGATGAAAGAAGGCCTTTTACTTTTACCGGCCTGAACGAATGGCCCTGTCTTGAGTTCACGATCAAATCCTATCTTGACCGCGATGGCGTTACCAAAGCATTGTACCATCTGCAACCCGGCGATGAACTCATCATCCATGATGTGTGGGGCACCATTCATTATACGGCTCCGGGATATTTTATTGCAGGCGGCGCGGGCATCACGCCTTTCATCGCTATTTTCAGAAACCTGTTTCATCGTAATGAACTTAAAGGAAACACGCTTTTCTTCTCCAGCAAAACTTCACAGGATATCATTCTCCACAGCGAGCTGGA
>Ga0153956_1003128_pt1 | contig 11053 bp, 7 predicted proteins | sample TSFL040MetaG_FD_104704 | JGI IMG/M metagenome (GOLD analysis project Ga0153956, IMG submission 104704) | Attine ant fungus gardens microbial communities from Florida, USA - TSFL040 MetaG | ecosystem: Host-associated > Fungi > Mycelium > Unclassified | place: USA: Florida, Wekiwa Springs...
GTGGCAACAACGGCTCGATGAGTTTCCACAATTCGTCATCCAGTAATTGGCGAGGCATGTCTGATCCTAAATTGATATGTGGCTTCAATTTTAGGAGATATTTTTCATTTTGTTAGGCGCTCTAAAGAATTTTTATCTTATAGTCGGGTGATCTGATTTTTCTGTCCAGATCCAGGGTGTACTTGCCCAAGCGGTTGATATGATTGGTTCGATACGGTGCCAGCCCTGCCAATACCTGTTCGTTGATGGTATGCCCTTCCGCCTGCAATTGCTTCAGGATCAGTGTCATCGACTCCACATTGTGGAAGATCGCCATGTTCGCCACGAGCTGGTTGTACTTGATGATTTTGCTCTGCTCGTAGCGAACATTCTCTGCGATGATGCTGTCATTGCCAAAAAATAGCCATTTCACAAAGTTATTGAACTCCTCGCTCTTGTTCGTTGCCGATTGCACAATCTTCCGGAGATCGACATCGTTAATGTATTTGAGCAAGAAAATGGTCCGCACGACACGCCCCAATTCCCTGAACGCAAAATACAATTTGTTTTTCCTGCTCTTGGTGCCCAGCCGTCGCAGTATCGTGGACGGTGTGATTTTGCCGGCTTTGATCGACAACACGATACGCAGCATATCGGGTAAGTGGGTTTCGATCAGGCTCCAGCTGATCGAACCGCTGAACAAGCCATCGATGTGCTGGTAGCGAATTTGGCTGTCGGGCCTGAAAAACGTTAGCTTTTTGATGCCGCGAATCCGTGGCATCAGCTCGATGCCCAACAAATATGCCAAACCAAACACCGGCGTACTTTGCGCCCATAACCGCCGTACCGAATATGGTACTCGGACAACAGGTTCTGTTCGTAGAGATTCCACTTGGTGCCGTCGGCGGAGGCACCCTTGCCCGTTCCCCAAAATTTGGGAAGCAAAAAACGATTGTAGGCATTGATGACCGCAACGATGGCTTTCTCCAGCCGCTCCTCCGTAATATGGCGCAGATTCAACCAAGCCAGTTGCTTGCGGCTAAGCCCCTGGACCGATTGGGCTGTTTGCGTGGGCCCGAGGTTGCAACCGTAGCAAAAAAGTGTGGTAATAAACCGCAGGCGCGGATCATTCAACTTGGTTTCAAAGCCGGAAATCGGACCGAACAATTTATGCAGATCCAACCACCGCTCCGCTTCCACGAGAATGTCCAGGATGCTGATTTCCGACATTCGCTCCCTGAGCTGAGCATCTACATCTTCAACCGCCTTGGACTTCTCCTCGGCTTCATGTTTGCGAATCACGGGACCTTTCGGTGTCAGCTCCAGATATTCGTTGTCGGGGTATTTCTGATCAACGGCTTGAGCAATGTCGATCAACTTTTGTCGGAGGTGGCGGACGAACGATTGCGCGTCCGTGGACAGGCTCACCAGCTGGCCATACTCCTCAATCTGGTCATCGTAGGTATCCCAACCCACCAATTGTTCTCGATAATCGGCGTACTTGTCGCTGTGGCAAACGTACAGGTCGGCGGATTTCAAATCCAATTGGATTTGCGTGAACACGCACAACTCAAAATATTTTCGGTGTATTTCCGTGACCTTGGTATTGGCCGACGGATGTCCGGTCACTAACTTGCGCCACTGCTCCGGCAGCCACTGTAGATTGATTTGATTCTTAATGCCTTGCCCGCTATGGCCTTGAATCGGGAGCCACTCTTTATGGCTGGTGCGATGTGCAAAGATAAATTGAATTGCGCGGATCAGATTCTGGTCACTAGTGGTGGATTTCAGTTCCAGACTTTCGACACAGCTGAAAAGTAATGGCCGCCAGTGTCCGTAAGATTCCAACATGAAAGGCCAGTAATTGTTGCTGGCGTAGGCCATGTACTCATCACATTCCACGATCAACTTGAGGGGATCGGCCTTCAGGGCGGAGCCGATGGCATGCAGGCGCTTAATGCCGCCTTCTTCACGTTGGTAGGCAGTTAAGACGTCGCGGAATCGACCGATCAGCTTTTCTGTGCGTTTGACCTGTTCCAAGTGATACTGCTGCAGTCGGAGCTCCGCCAAATTGTGCAGGCCTTGCATCTTGCGGATGAAAATATCGGCGATGCTATCCAGGGCTTTTTGGCGCTGCACCTGGATAAGGACGACCGCAAGAGCGTAACGCTTAGCGATCTTGAGTTCCCGGACGGAATGGGCATGTAGGGATCGGGCCTCCATCAGGTATTGCTCACGGCGACTTGCGGAGATGGCGTTCAGCGTCGGCATTTGGGTCGCAATGGAGGTCAGCCAGCGCAGATGCTGAAGAAAGCTTTTTATTTCCTTGTGTTTTGGTTGCTTGGGTTCTCGTTTAAGTTGATTCCAGCCACTTTGGTGATCGTCCATGCCAGGGGTCAATAGCTCATCGATGATCGATTTTGCCGTCGGGGTCAGCGCGGAGTGCAAGGCCGCATAACAGCGGTTATTCACCTCACTACGCGCGCGGCGAGCAGCGCGCAGCAAGGTGCTGTAAGCCGGCAACTCAAAACGCTGCTTGATCAGCTCTTCAATCACCTCGTTGATGATGTCCGGCAATGCCTGTTTGGTCTCGGATGCGCGCTCAGCCACGGCCTGCATCACGCGCTCGCCATCGGGGCCGAAGGGACGGATCGATAAGAATTCGCGGATTTTTTTGATATGCCGTTGGCGCGTTCCCGAGGTATCGTAATCACGCAGTTGCCGTAGCGCGATGTTTCTTGCTGTAGTGGAGGTTGTGATGTGCCGAACCACGATGGGAGGAACCTCTGCCAGGGGCGGAAAATACCCTAGGCGCTGGACGCTCTTTAACAATACTAGCAGGCAGATGCGAGCCGTTGGCTGCCTTGCATGGCGCATGGCAAACCCGCTGTCCTCCACAGTGGGTGTATAAATATCAGCCAGCTCTTTTTGGCTTAGATCGGGCTTAATCCGCGGATACGCTGTCTCATGAATGCTGCTCATTACACACTGCCGAATCGATTATTGTTGTTGTGTCAGTCCCATCGGCGGCCAGTGCGCGGGTCTTGAACCGCTGCTTCAACAAAGCAGTGATGGCTGTCGGCGATCTGCTGCACCTCTATGAGGAGATCACGAATCATCGCGTCGAGCTGCTCGGGCGAGTCGTAAGCAACGGTGAGTCCGTAGCGACCGCTGTCCTTGTCCTTGCGTCGCATCGCGTAAGGCCGCAGGCAGACACGCTCAATGGTTTCACGGGCTTTTTTCATGCCCCTTACAAATTTGCTGTACCGCTCAATGGACAGCTGCAATTCAAGCGCCGTTTCCAGTCGTGGAACAGGTTCGCCGGACAGTAACAGCTGCGCGGTTCCTTGTGACAATGCTGCCTCGATGCGCTGTCGGCCGAACGGGTCGGGAGCTTCTATGTAGCGCATGGCGGACTTCGCATCCTTCCAGCCGACGTATTCCATCAGCATCTTCAAGTCCCAGCGATTGGCATTCGCCCACGAGGCGAAGCCGTGTCGCAGCGAGTGGCTGCTATAGCTGTCCGGCGCCGGAATTTGCGCTGCTTGAAACAACTCGCGCAGCAGAGGAATGAAGCTGTTGGTATGCAAAGCTGCGCTGCCGATATGCCCCCAGCGGTCAATGCGACGAAACACAGCACCGTTTTTCAAGCCGGCCGCTTCAATCCAGGCTTGATAGGCGGCAACCGGACACAGTCGCGACAAGGCTGGTGCTTTGAGCGTGGTGCCGGCATAGTGCCGGTCACCTTTCGTTTGCGAGAGAAACAGTATCATCCCTTCGCCAGGTACGACGTCGATATTTTCCACCGAAACCCTGCTCAACTCATCGCTGCGAAAGCCACGCCAGAAGCCAACCAATACTAAGGCTCGGTCGCGCCGGTGTTTCAACAGGGCCACCGCATTGCCAGAGCTGGCTGCGATCGCGATTTGCTGTTCCAGCCAGTCATCAAGTTGCTCCAGCTGTTCGATTTGAAAGGGCTTCGCGCGCTTTTCTTGGGCCGGATGCAGCGCCTGTATACCTTTGAGGACTTTTTTGACGAGGGGTGCCTTGGTGGGATCGGGGAACCCTTGATCAATGTGCCATTGTGCGATCGCGGCCAGTCGCTGGCGCAAAGTATTCACCGCCAGCGTGGGCGCATAATTCACCAAGTAGCGCGCAATGCTGTCGGACGAGGCCGGTAAAAAACCACCCCATGTCACTTCAAAATGTTGAACCGCTGATTGATAACTACGCCGGGTGTTGTTCCTGGTGGCGGCGGATAAATACTGGTCGATGTGGCCCATGTCCTGATCTTATTTGGGTTGTGGTGCACACACGATATACTGCAGCTTGCGCCGTTTAAATAGACCCGTTCGGGAATATCCCAACTCCACAGGATTCATGTGTGCATCTGCATGTTGTCAAAAAGACGGAGGCAGGTGTTGCGCTCCCTGTGTCAGCGCGGGGTGCTGGCGCCAGCGCTGTTTTCTCACTGCCCGCCGGCTCTAGGCGATTGCGGTGAGCGCGCTCTCCACCAGCTCCGCAACGTCGCACAATGCCGCGCCACTGACGAAAACTATAGGCTGTCCCGCGCGGTGGTATCAGCCACCATGGCGATCAGCAGTTGCAGCGAAATGCGGTTCTAAAACGAAAAAAGGCGCCAACGGCGCCTTCAATCAGTGTGTACCATCCGGCCACCACTTACGGTCCGCCTTGCGCGAACACAGGGGTTAATCCTGCTGGGAAGCGCTCTCTCATCCGGTTTGTCGCCTCGATACGCTAATCCTAAACTTTTTTATCGATTTCGTCACGAAAACAGCGCAGATTTCATAGCCCTGTCCTTCTCCATTGTTGGCAACACCCTGCGAGTGTGGCGAGGGTCAGCTCACTATGATTGTGAGGCAGCCGCGCTCCAGACACCGCATACGAGGAATGTCCGGCACTCACGGGCTTTACTAACTTCTGAATACAACTAAAACTGAGGTGAAGGTCAGAGCAACACTGTCAACTTGACTTGCCCGCGCGCTTACGCTGGAGGTTTGGGAGCGATTGCCGAAGGCACCGGAGCCCGAACGCGAGCGGAAACAAGGGCAAGAATTAGAGATCGCTTAAACAACAACGCCCGCAGATGCAGGCGTTTTCTTGCCTACTTTTCTTTTGCCGCACAAGGAAACTTCTTCATCAAGGTTGCCGCCACCACCATATCCGGTGGCGCCCCAGCGTCCTTGTATTGATATTTCTTCGAATACGTTGGATGTGAAATTTCGCCCTTAATAATATTGATAACCTTTCGCTCATCAGAGGCAATTTCAGGCGGCACACAAAAGAGCGGATCCTTTTTCTCTGAAATCAAATAAGTATTGATTCCAGAAGCCCCCCTATAAAGACCAACCATATATAAATTATCTTTGATGAATTTACTGTACCCAGGATCATCCACGTTTTGAGGAAAAACCACCGAAGGGAAAGCCAAACAAAGCGCTGCAAACACAACGCCTTTCGATCTGTAGACTTTTCTCACGCTTTTCACAAACACCACCCCATTGCGCCAATAGCAAAATACTCTGCATCATCTGCACGTCCGGGGACTATTTCCGCTCCAATACAAGTTTTCAGCCAATGCGCTGCATGCACTAATTCCTTCCCAGCAGCAGAAGCCCAACCCCCGTAGGAAAACCTCCATCCTTTCAAGGATCAACATTAACTTGGCTGGCGCTCGGTATTTGCGTGAGGATATTACCCCTAAGGCTTAAAGGGGTAATTGCGATCAGAGTCCCACCAAGCTCGCCGGCCAAATCAGAAAACATTGTGACTTGCCCATTTTTTCACGGCGATCTCAATGCTTGTCGTTCAATAAGCCTTCGATTCTTTCTTCCAATATATTCAAAGGGCCTGCCCGATACTTGCACTGCTCCGGCTTAAACAAGTTTGATGGCACATCGATCAGAGGATAATCCCTATTGACTCTCCCTCCGAAAAGCAAATCAAACTTGTCATCGCAACGTCTGCTTAGAAAGAATTCAGAGCCTTGGTTTTGAAGAGTATTTGGAGGCAAAACTTCATACTGAGAAACATAGGCCTGGGGAAGAAAAAGCTTGGGGTCGAGGCCCATAGCGTTAAATACCTGAGTGCTATTGGGACACCCCTGAGGACCGCCCCCTTCATGCCAGTTGCTTAAAAAAATAACATATTCATGACCTGGCGCCAAAGGCTCTCTTGCCGTTATAAAAGCCAATGAATCGGCTCTCCCCGCTTTCCCCTCATAAGCTTTAACGACAGTGGCTTTTACTAAATTAACGTAGCAACCATCCCTACTAACCAACTCCTTAGGCGACGAAATTTCCACAACTTTCGCTCGAACGATAGTTGCCGAACGAACCATGCCATCTGCCGTGTACGGATACTTTAAGCTGTAACCATGACTGTTTTGCACAATCAAAAAAATGGATACCAAAAATCCTAACCTTTTCGATGCGCTACTCATTCTGGCTTTTATTGCACTCATTTTTTCCAGCACTCTCCTGCTTTTTCGCATGCATTCAGCCCGTTAATGACCGACTTGTAATGCGAAGCCTCCGTGGTTCCTATACCGCCAAAGTGCGAAAATTCATGTCCTAGGATATAGATCGTAGCTCCCAATCTTGAAAACTGATAGATTGGCCCATCTTGGAGATTGGCTCCCATATATTTGCTTTCCGTTGCCATATTTTGCGTAACTGCTACGGTTGCCGAGCGGTATAAGATCATCGCCCCGTTTGGCGCAGCTTCCCCATCCATGAAGCCAGTCTGCGTGCCATTTTCTTGCTGAGACCCAATGAATTTTTCGGCCGCATCATAACTGGAGAAGTTTTCAAAAAGGCAGCACGCACCATCAGGACGCAAAGAAGAAACACGATAATAATCTTTATACGTAACTTTGGTCGCGTCGATCTTAAGTATCGATATAGCCTGCCTTACGTAGGCTGCACCATCTTTGTCATCCTCAAATTTAGCGGATATAAGAAAACTGGTGGAGCCCTTATGGGCAGCTGCATATGCACCTGTTATGGCGCCATTAGCAAACTTCCCGTCAGTGGCAATAGAATAAGTGCCAGATGAGGCCAAAAAAACCACCGACTGCTCGGACCCCGTCAACCCCAGTGAACGCATGAACTCCGAGACCCTCAAACTCTGCGTGGTGTCCTGGTGCGGATCCCGCATTCCTCTCATGAAATCGGTTTGATTGAACCAGTTGCTTTCAAACTCAAAGGCACTCCAATCCGCGGCTGCCATGGTGAAGTTTGTGTTAATCGGCTGATTATAAGAAGTACTTGCCGAGATATTCCAGCCACGGTCGCGACTGTAACCGCCCTGAACATTCACGCATACCGGACCCGCACAAAACCCGGATGAAGATCCTCCGCCATAGTAGGGCACCATACTGCTTCCGCCATACACGTCATCGACAAAAAAGCCGCTTGGATCAGTCAGTGTCAGCGGATTATTCCTCACATAGGAGTAGCGATTATAAGATTGTGTTTCAGACGCATCCTGCACAAACGGGTCGGCTTGAATAAACCGTCCTAATTTCGGATCGTAGACCCTGCCTTGCATATGAATCAGACCTATGCCATCCAACATCTCATGCCCGGTAAATCCTTTTACCGTACTTTGCCCTGACACTGGCAAGAACGAAGCCCCCGACAATTCGGTCTGCCAATCACTTGGACTTACGCGCTCGCCCCACTCGTTATAGGCGAACCGCTCACTAATCCGCCCCTGATCGTCGGTAATAAGGGCCACAGATCCAAGCACATCCTTGTAAAGATATTGCTTGTTTACCCCGGTTGGCACGCCACCGCTATCGAAGTGATGGATCCATACCGCCACTCCGGCAAGATAGCGTCGCAAATCGTATGAACCATCGGGCTTAACGACTTTTTCGACGCTCCCGATGGTATACGTTGTGGCGCTTTGCCCATTTCCCGTGTCCACTCTCTTGTAGAGAGTACGGTCAGCTCCGTAATTGAATGCTATCTGTTGATTACCTTTGTTGATCCAACTGAGCTTGTCGAAAACGGTGTATTGCAACGTGCGACCAGTACCATCTGAGAGAAGATTGCCAACCGCATCATACGAATAATTGGTAGTTCCTCCAGTGGACTCCAATGTGCGTGGGCGGGCGACAAAGTAGGTATAAACCCCCACACCGCTCTTTTCGACAAGGTTGCCAAATCCATCGTAACGCTGATCCTGCTGAGCTTCGCCCATGGCGCAACTTCCGGCAAGACTATCCCGATAGGTCTTAATCAAGCGATTCAGCCCGTCATAACAGAAACGCTGCTGCAAATCCCGGTATGTATTGGTTGCGGCAGACGCCAACCCTTGATCTCTTCGGCTGACCTGGTTCCCCAGCACATCCCAGGTGTAACTCAGGTTCTGTAATGAGCCCCCCCCAGCAACCACTGTTTGATTCAGTAACAGTCCGGTGCGCGCCTCATAATTCCAAGTACTGGTGGCGCTATTGCCAAGCAAGGTGCGGTTGACGTTGCCACGAGCATCCATGCCCTTCACCTCATAGAGCACGTCATTGGTAGCCATGTCGGTAACAGACGACAAGTAATCAAAAGCGTTGTAGTGATTTACCGTACCGCTACCGGTCCCCAGCGCATCGGTCTTCGCCGACACGCGGCCGCTTGCGTCATAACTTATGGTTTCGAGATAAATTCCGTTCCCATCATTCTGCAAGCTGGAACTGAGCCGCCCCAGGTTGTCATAGGCCATCGTTCGAGTAAGGCCACCGCCACTTTCCTGTGCCAACAACCCAAGCCCATGGCTGGCGGTATCATAAATCCAGCTTGCGCTGCCCTCCGGCTGGGCACTCTCCAGATAGTCTGTTCGGCTTGTTATACGACCGCGACGATCGTATTCCATATAGGTACGCTGCATTTGGACACCGTCCGCCATGGCTTGCGAAAGATCGCCGCCATAGTTGTGTACCGACATGGCCTTATATTGGTTAGTCAAATCACCGAAGGCGTTGTATTGGTAAAACCAGGTGCCTTTATCCGAATCAACCATTTTTATTTTTCGCCCGAGCAGGTCATAAGTGACATAGCTCGAGATGGCAATTTGCGCGGCTCCATCCTGTTCCGTGCTGATCGTCCTCGTCAAACGGCCCATCGCATCATAGGCGTAATTGATGCACCCACCGAGGTTATCCTTGACTTTGACAAGCCCGCCAGCGGCATCGCGCCATTCCTCGCGGATTTGGCCGGCGGGGTTAGTGGTCACAGTACGCAATCCATCATAAAGAATGGTGGTAAGCGCAGAGCTGTTATTGGTTGCTGGCGATATTTGCGAGGTAAGCCGGCCAAAAGCATCGTAACTACTTTCCACCCAAGCCTGGAGATCGCTGTTGTAATGGGGATGTGACTTGCGTTTGACAAGGCCGGAGTTGTCGTACTCAATTTCTGTGCTGATGGTGCTGCCGTCAAAGCCAAGTTCGGTTTTTGCCACGCTGCGACCGAGAGCGTCGAAATACTCCTCGGCGCGCCGTCCAGTAGACTTTATCAAGACGACTTTGTAGACGGCCCCCGGTACAAGGCCTGCTTTTTCGTAAGCGGTAGTCAGTTCCATACCCGTGTTATCGCTGCGAGAGGATTCTCTTCCGAGAACGTCGTAGGAAAAATTTGTTGTCACGCCGTTCAAGCCCACTACCTGAGTAGGCAGTCCATAGGCATTGCGGACCTCGACCTGTTCGGTTACGCGCTCACTCCAACCACTGCCATTATAAAATGCACCACTGGCATTAACGATGTAGCGACCATTAGCATCATAGGTGGTGCGCGTATAGCGATCCGCCAAGCCGGGAGCACTCACCGTCGTTCTGACTTTATTGCCGAACGCATCATATTCGTAAGTAGTGGTGAGCGCCGTCGAGTCCGGCTCAACAACCTCGGTCTTCAGCAGGCCTTCCAGTACACCATCGCTGCTACCGTAATAAGTGAATGCGGAGTTACGGACAATATCCGGGCAAGCCTCCGTACAGTTGCGTTTGTGAATGACTTGGGTTCTAGTCAGACGACCAAACTGTCTTTCGTAATTAGTGCTGCCGTAGACGTTGTTGGTTATCGTCTGGGTCAGGAAGACAATATGGGACGAGGCCCCAAACGTGCTGATTGTAGTGGAGGCTACGTTCCCCCACTCATCAGGCGCCCCCGCATCAGTAACAACGTATCGTGTTTCGTCTCCCGTGACCGGATCTCGCGCCATTTCGATCACTTTGCTGGCATAAACCTGATAGTATTTGGCTCCGTCAGCGCCTGTAATTTGCGCATACATATCGGACATTTCTTTGTATTCGACAACAGCTCCATTGGGGCCACTGACTGAAGTGGACAAGGCTCTTCCCGTGAAAGGAAAGTCCTGCCGGTAGACCGTGGTTGTTGTGATCTTTCTGGCGGCGTCATTCGGATTGGCTACTGCGGTTACGGTTCGAAAACCCAAAGCACCTCGCCCTGATGACTCCCACTTCTCGCCTGAATATACATAGGCCGTTTCGCTGGTTGCATTAACATTAATCGATCCAGGCAATGCGCCGGCTGTCGGTGCGGTCACATTGACATTGGCAACAACGTAGGCCGTCGACCTTGTATCTGAAACCGGATAGTTTTTCCCTAAAGTCTGCCGGCCTGTAGGTAGGGACCATTCAACGTTGTTCGCATCCGTTTCACGGATGTAAATATCCGGGCTTGTAAGGGGCTTATACGTTATTGTGGTTTTTTTCCCAAGACCATTATCAACTCCAACAATGCGATTAACGGCTTTCCCCGCGTTATTGGATTTGTAAACGTAAACTTCGTTTGCACTGCCTGTGTAGTGCAAACGCACAATGTCGGCTTTTCCATCGCCATCAAAATCGATGGCCAAGTAACGATCGAACGAACTTCCGCTGAAAGGAATATTCGTATTGGATTCCGGAGAATAACTAAGAGCGCCTAACAAAATGAAAAATATCTCCTAAAATTGAAGCCACATATCAATTTAGGATCAGACATGCCTCGCCAATTACTGGATGACGAATTGTGGAAACTCATCGAGCCGTTGTTGCCAC
>Ga0153956_1003129_pt1 | contig 11050 bp, 6 predicted proteins | sample TSFL040MetaG_FD_104704 | JGI IMG/M metagenome (GOLD analysis project Ga0153956, IMG submission 104704) | Attine ant fungus gardens microbial communities from Florida, USA - TSFL040 MetaG | ecosystem: Host-associated > Fungi > Mycelium > Unclassified | place: USA: Florida, Wekiwa Springs...
CAGCGTGCCGCCGGTGCGGCTGCTGCCCATGGGGATGGTCCACGCCGTCCTGGCGTGCGCCGGATCCCAGGCCACCAGGATCCCCTTGTTGACCGGCTGCCTGTGCTCGCGCGCATACAGCGCGGCACCACCGGTCATGCTGACGTTCCACTTCTGGCCCATGGGGTTGTCGTCGCCCTTGATGGCCACGAAGCCGAAGTCGCCCTGTGATGCCGGGATGTACACGAGGCCGGTGTCGGGGTCGAAGGACATCGGGTGCCAGTTATGGCCGCCGAAGGGGCCGGGACTGGCGATGAAGCCCTTGCCGGTCTGGGCGTAGTGCGCCGCCGGGTTGATCGCCGGGCGGCCGGTCGTAAGGTTCACACCCGTGGTCCAGTTGACCCCCGGCACGAAGGGCTTGGCCGACAGCAGTTGGCCGTTGCTGGCGTCCAGCACGTAGAACAGGCCGTTCTTGTTGGCCTGCATGGCCACGTGGCGCTGCCGGCCATCGATGGTGATGTCAGCGAGGGTGATCTGCTGGGTGGAGTCGTAATCGAAGTTCTCGTGCGGCGTGGTCTGATAGTGCCAGGCGTACTGACCGTCGGACAGGTGCAGGGCCACGATGGAGGCGGTGTAAAGATTGTCGTGCGATGGATCAGGATCGCGCAGCGCCCAGGGCGCGCCGTTGCCGGTGCCGATCAGCACCAGGTCGGTCTGGGGATCATAGGTGATGGCGTCCCAGGGGCCGCCGCCGCCGCCGTTCTTCCACCAGCTGCCGCCCCAGGTCCTGGCGGCCGCTTCCATCTGCGGGTTCTCGAAGCCCTTGGACGGGTCGCCGGGCACGGTGTACCAGCGCCAGTCGAGCTTGCCGGTCTCGGCGTCGTAGGCGCTGAGATAGCCGCGCTGCTCGTACTCGTTGCCGGCGATGCCGATCAGGACCTTGCCCTTGGCCACGCGCGGCGCGCCGGTGAGGGAGAAGGGCTTGCCGTCGCTGCCGACGTCGACGGACCAGACCACCTTGCCGGTGCCCGCATCCAGCGCCACCAGCCTGGCATCGATGGTGCCCAGGTAGACCTTGCCGTTCCATACCGCCACGCCGCGGTTGACGACGTCGCAGCAGGCATTCACCGCCCACTCACCAGGGATCCTGGGGTCGTAGCCCCAGAGTTTCCTGCCGGTCTTCGCATCGTAGGCGTAGACCTTGCTCCAGGCGGTGGTGACGTAGATGACGCCGTCGACCTCGATGGGCGTGGATTCCTGGCCGCGGCGGGTGTCGAAGTCCGCGAACCACGCCAGGCCCAGCTGGCCCACATTGGTGGTATCGATGGACTTCAGGGGGCTGAAGCGCTGCTCGCTGTAGGTGCGCCCGGTGGAGAGCCAGTCCGCGCCGTCCTTGTCCTCGGCCAGGATGCGCGCGCCGTCGACGGCGCCATAGCGCGTTTCAGGCTGCGCCGCGGAATCCCCCTGCGGCGCCGGGGTGGTGCCGGGTGAACCGCCGCAGGCGGTGAGCAGCGTGGCGCAGGCCACGGACAGGAGCGCGAGATGACGCGTCATGGAAACCCCCTCATGAAATCAGTATGCAGCGCCGGCGAGGCGCGCCGCTATTGTGCACCGGCGCAGGCTCCTGCGCCTATGGCGCGGCCGGAAAGTCCAGGGTGACCTTGAGGCCCGGCTGATTGTCGCTGAAGGACAGCGTGCCGCCGTGCAGCCGGGTGATGGCGTCCACCAGCGACAGACCCAGGCCCACGCCGGGGGTGCCGCGGCTGGCGTCGCCGCGGAAAAAGCGTTCGGTCACCCGCGGCCGCTGGGCGGCCGGAATGCCCGGCCCGGTGTCGGTCACGGTGATGCGCGGCGCGCCGCCGGCCGGGGCGTCGGCCAGCACGGTCACCGTGCCGCCTGCGGGAGTGTATTTCAGGGCATTGTCGATCAGGTTGTTGATCGCCTGGGAGATCAGCACCCGGTCGCCGGCGGCCACGCTGGCGGGGGCGGCCAGCCGGAAGGACAGGCTGATGTTCTTCTCCTCCGCCGCCGGTACGTAGAACTCCACCGCGCGCGCGGCGATGTCGGCGAGATCCACCTCGACAAAGCAGGAGCGGCGCATGCCGGTATCGATCTCGGCCAGCCGCAGCAGTGCGTTGAAGATGCGGATCACGCCGTCGACGTCCGCCACCGCCGCTTCCACCTCGGCAAAAGTCTCGCCGGGCTCGGGCCGGGTGAGGGACAGTTCCTCCAGGCGCGAACGCAGTTCGGTCAGCGGCGTGCGCAGATCGTGCGCGATGGCATTGGAGACGTTGGAGACACCGTGCACCAGCTGTTCGATCTGGTCGAGCATGCGGTTGATGGTCCGGCTCAGTGTGTCGAGTTCATCGCCGTGACCGCCGGACAGCGGCAGCCGGTGGCTGAGGTCGCCCTGCATGATGGCCGAGACGGTCTGGCGCACGCTGTGAATGCGTGCCTGCAGCGCGCGGCGCAGCAGCAGGCCGCCGATGACACCGGTGATGGACAGGATGGCGATGGCGCCGGCCAGGCCGTACCAGAAGCGGGTGGTGATCGGCGCCAGCCAGTCGACGTCGCGCGCCACCAGCAGGTTGTAGCCGTCGGGCAGGCGCTCGTGCACCAGGGTCACGCGCGTGGCATGGCCGCCGAGCTGCAGTTTGACCGAGCGGTAGCCGCCGGGCTGGTCGGGTACGCCCTGCGGCCAGGAGGCGAGATTGCCGGCCAGCGGATGCCGTCCGGGATCCGCCAGCAGCAGCAGGCGCTCGCCCGGGATCTGCAGGCCCACGCGCTCGTCGATGAAGGCGGTCAGACCCTTGATGCCGCTGTGCTCGTACATGGCGACCATGCGCTCGGCGTCCTCGGTCAGGACCGCCAGGCGCGTGTCGTCCAGGGTTTCCGACCAGGCGTAGCCCAGCGGCAGGGCAAACAGCACCAGCGCCACGATGCCGAACAGGACGTAGCCGGCCGCGAGGGCCGTGGAGGGGGAACGGATCACGCGTGCCATTTCAGTCTCAGTCCGCGCCCAGCATGTAGCCGGCGTTGCGCACCGTCTTGAGCAGCGGGCGTTCCGGCTCGGGTTCGATCTTCTGCCGCAGCTTGCTGATATGCACGTCCACGACGTTGGTCTGGGGGTCGAAGTGATAGTCCCAGACGTTCTCCAGCAGCATGGTGCGGGTCACGACCTGGCCGGCGTGGCGCATCAGGTATTCCAGCAGCTTGAATTCGCGCGGCTGCAGCTGCACCGCGCGCTCGCCGCGCCAAACCTTGCGCGACAGCAGGTCCATGCGCAGGTCGGCGACTTCAAGCGTGGTGACCGCGCCGTCCTGGCGGGTCCGGCGGGCGAGCACGTCCAGCCGTGCCAGCAGTTCGCCGAAGGCGAAGGGCTTGGTCAGGTAGTCGTCACCGCCGGCGCGCAGCCCCTTGATGCGCTCATCGACGTCGGCCAGAGCGCTCAGGATCAGGATGGGCGTCTGGTTGCCCGACTGCCGCAGCGCCGCGATGATCGACAGGCCGTCGATGTTTCCCGGCAGCATGCGGTCCATGATGATGACGTCATAGTTCTCGCTCGCGGCCAGGAACAGGCCGTCGCGGCCGTTCTCGGCATGGTCGGCGGTATGGCCGGCCTCCTGCAGCCCCTTGGTGACGAAGCGCGTCACGCGCTCGTTGTCCTCCACCAGCAGCACTTTCATGCGACGCCTCCCTCGGTCCCTGCGGTCCCTCCGCTGGCGAGTGCGCTTGCCGCGGCGCGTTCGGCCACGGGGTCCCTGCCACCGAGCCGGATGCGCAGGCGGTCGAGGTACAAGTAGATGACCGGAGTGGTGAACAGCGTCAGCGCCTGGCTGACAATCAGGCCGCCCACCATGGTGTAGCCCAGGGGCTGGCGCAGTTCCGAGCCGGTTCCCTGCCCGAGCATCAGCGGCAAGGCGCCGAGCAGTGCCGCCATGGTGGTCATCATGATGGGCCGGAAGCGCAGCAGGCAGGCCTGGCGGATGGATTCGCTGGGCGGCAGGTGCTGGTCGCGTTCGGCCTGGATGGCGAAGTCCACCATCATGATGCCGTTCTTTTTCACGATGCCGATCAGCAGGATGATGCCGATCAGGGCGATCACCGACAGATCGAAGTGGAACGCCATGAGCATCAGCAGCGCGCCCACGCCGGCCGAGGGCAGCGTGGACAGGATGGTAAGCGGGTGGATGTAGCTCTCGTACAGCATCCCCAGGATGATGTACACCACCACCATGGCCGCCAGGATCAGGTACGGCTCGGTCCTGAGCGAATCGCGGAAGGCCTGCGCGGTGCCCTGGAACGAGCCGGTGATGCCTGGCGGCAGCTGGATTTCGGCCGCGGTCCGGTTGATGGCATCCACGGCCTGGCCCAGCGCCACCCCGGGCGCGAGGTTGAAGGACAGCGTCACGGCCGGGAACTGTCCCTGGTGGTTGATGGACAGCGCGGTGACATGGCCGGTGTCGAAGTGGGCCAGGGTCGACAGCGGCACCTGCTCCCCGGTAACGGGTGACTTGATATAGAGCTTGTCGAGGGTGGCCGGATCCTCCTGCAGCGCCGGGGGCACTTCCAGGATCACGTGGTAGGCGTTGAGCTGCGTGAAGTACTGCGTGACCTGGCGCTGGCCGAAGGCGTCGTTCAGCGTGGCATCGATCTGCGCCGGCTGGATGCCGAAGCGGGCGGCCCGGTCGCGGTCGATGACCAGCTGCAGCTTGGTGCTGCCGCTTTGCTGGTCGGAAGCGACGTCGCGCAGCTGCGGCAGCTTCTGCAGGGCGGCCAGCAGCTTCGGCGCCCAGGTGTCGAGTTCGTCGAGGTTCACGTCCTGCAGCGCGTACTGGTACTGCGTGCGGGTGGTGCGGCCACCCATGGTGATGTCCTGCCGCGACTGCAGGTAGGCGGTGCCGTCCTTCACCTGCGCCAGCTGTTTGCGCAGCCTGACGATCACCTGATCCGCGGTGACGTCGCGCTGGTCGCGCGGTTTGAGGCCGATCATGATGAAGCCGGTGTTGATGGCGCGGGAGCCGCCGATGTACGTCACGTAGGAGTCGACGGCCGGGTCCCTGGCGATGAGGTCGGTGATGTTGTGCTGCACCTGGACCATCCGGGCGAACGAGATGTCCTGGGCGGCGTCGGACAGGCCGGCGATGATGCCGGTGTCCTGCTGCGGGAAGAACCCCTTGGGTTCGAGCACGTACAGCACGCCGCTCAGGCACACGGTGACCAGGAACACGGTGAGAGTGGACCGCGGATGCGCGAGCACCCAGTCCAGTCCGCGCCGGTACCCGTTCAGCATGCCGTCGAAGGCCCGTTCGGTGACGCGGTAGAAGCGTCCGTGCTGCGCATGTTTCTCATCGCGCAGGAACAGCGAGCACATCATCGGCGACAGTGTCAGCGACACGAATGCCGAGATCAGGATGGTGAACGTCACCACCATCGCGAATTCCCGGAACAGGCGGCCGATGATGCCGCTCATCAGCAGCAGCGGGATGAAAACCGCGATCAGCGACAGGCTGATCGACATGATGGTGAAGCCGATCTCGCCCGCGCCCTTCAGTGCCGCCTCCCGGGGCGACAGGCCGTCCTCCACGTGGCGGTAGATGTTCTCCAGCATCACGATGGCGTCGTCGACCACGAAGCCCACGGCGATGGTCAGCGCCATGAGCGAGAGGTTGTCGAGGCTGTAGCCCACCACGTACATGACCGCCGCGGTGCCGAACAGGGCGAGCGGCACGGTGACGCCGGGGATGAGGGTGGCCCAGAAGCTGCGCAGGAACAGGAAGATCACCATCACCACCAGCGCGATGGTCAGGAGCAGCGTGTATTCCACGTCGTGGACCGAGGCATTGATCGTGACCGTGCGGTCCATCAGCGGCGTGATCTTCAGGGAGGCGGGCGCCTCGGCCATGATGTGGGGCAGCAGCGCCTGGACGCGATGCTCCGTGTCGATCACGTTTGCCCCGGGCTGTTTCATGACCATCAGGAGGATGCCGGGATGGCCGTTCTGCCAGGCCGCCAACTGGGTGTTTTCCGGGCCGTCGATCGCGTGGCCGATGTCGCGGATGCGCACCGGCGCGCCGTTGACGTAGGAGACGATCACGTCGTTCCAGGGCTGCGCCGACATCAGCTGGTCGTTGTCGTAGATCGCGTAGTTGTGGAGGCGGCCGTTGATCGCGCCCTTGGGGGCGTTCACGGTGGCGGCGCTGATGACGCCGGCGACGTCCTGCAACTGGATGCCCAGCGCGGCGATCTTGCCGGGGTCGACCTGGATGCGCACCGCCGGCTTCTGCTGGCCGCCGATGCCGACCTGGCCGACGCCGGGGATGCGCGATACCTGCTGGGCGACGACGTTCTCGGCGAAGTCGTCCACCGCGGTCAGCGGCAGGACGTCGGAGTGCACCGAGTACATCAGGATGGGCTGGTCGGCGGGGTTGACCTTGCGGTAGCTCGGCGGGGAGGGCAGGTCCTTGGGCAACTGGCCGCCGGCGGCATTGATGGCGGCCTGGATGTCCTGCGCGGCCGCGTCGATGTTGCGGTCGAGGTCGAACTGCACGGTGATCTGGGTGTTGCCCAGGATGCTGGTGGAGGTGAGCTCGGACACGCCTGGAATGGCCGCGAACTGGTATTCCAGCGGTGTTGCCACCGAGGTGGCCATGGTCTCGGGGCTCGCGCCCGGATAAGACACGCTCACCTGGATGGTGGGGAAGTCCACCTCCGGCAGGGGTGCCACCGGCAGCAGCGGGAAGGCGACGATGCCCACCAGCAGCACCGCCGCCATCAGCAGCGAGGTGGCGATGGGGCGGGTGATGAAGGGCGTCGAGATGCTCATGAGGGGGTGCGGGCGCGGACCGGCGCCGCGCGGGCCTGCTCCGCGGCACTCTCGACCTGCACCCGGGTCCCCGGCGCCAGGCGATAGAAGTTGCTGGTGACCACGCGTTCCCCGGCCCTGAGGCCGGAACCCACCACCACGGTGGTCTCACCGTTGCTCAGCACAGTGACCGGGCGCGCCGCCACCGTCGCGTCGCTGCCGATCACATAGACAAAGTAGCCGTCCTGGCTGCGCTGCAGGGCTGTCGCGGGAATGGTGAGCGCATCCTTCGCGACGTTCACCAGCACGCGGGCGGTGACGTACTGCCCCGGCCACAATGCCAGGTGTGTATTGGGGAAGATGGCCTTGAGCTTCACCGTGCCGGTGGCCTGATCGATCTGGTTGTCGATCAGGGTGAGGGTGCCGTCGTCGAGGGGCGCGCTGCCGTCGCGCGTCAGCGCCGCAACCTTGACCTCGCCGCGCGCCATCGCTGCAGCCACCTGCGGCAGCGCGTCCTCCGGCAGGGTGAACACCAGCGCGATCGGCTGCATCTGGGTCAGCACCACGATGCCCGCGGTGTCGGTCGCATGCACGATGTTGCCGGGATCGACCAGGCGCATGCCGGTGCGGCCCGTGAAGGGCGCGGTGATGGTGGTGTAGCTCAACTGGGTACGGGCGTTCTCGACATTGGCCTCGTCGGCCTTCACCTGCGCCTGCGCCTGCGTCACGTACATGCGCTGCGTGTCCACCTGCTGTTTGCTGGCGAGCTGCCTGGGGGCAAGTTCCAGGTAGCGCTGCATGTCGCGCTGGTCATTGGCCAGCAGCGCCTCGTCCTTGGCTTTCGCTGCCAGGGCCTGGTCGAGCGCGGCCTGGTAGGGGCGCGGGTCGAGCTGCGCCAGGAGCTCTCCCTTGTGGACCGTTTGTCCCTCGGTGAAGGCGATGCGGTCCAGGTTGCCGTCCACGCGTGAATTGATCTTGGCCGTGTAAAAGGCCTGCACCGTGCCCAGCCCGTCAAGGTAGTCGGGCACGTCGGCGCGGGTGGCGGTCGCCACGTCGACCCGCACCGCGTCGTCACCCTGTCCGGACTTGTGGTCGTCGGCGTGATGCGCGCGCAACCAGAGCATGCCGGCGACGGCGACAATGGCCGCGGCGGCGAATATCAGGCGGGTTCTGCCCGCAAAAGCGTGCTGGGCCACGGGACTGTCAAGGCTCCTGTTTGGCTTCCCAGCCGCCGCCCAGGGCCTGGTACAGGCTCACGAGCGCGGTCAGGTGGGCGAGTTTCACCTGCGCCAGCGTGTCTTCGGTGGTCAGCATGCTGGTTTCAGTGTTGAGCACGTTCAGGATGTTGACCGTGCCGGCGTGGAACTGCTTTTGTGCAAAGTCGTTGGCCTGGCTCGCGGTCTGCGCGGCAAGCTGCTGGCGGCGCTGCTGCTCGCGCGTCTCCTGCACCTGGGTGAGGGCGGTCTCGACATTGCCGAAGGCGGAGATCACGGCCTTGTGGTAGTCGGCGAGCAGCTCGGTGTAGCGGGCCTTGTTCAGCTGGTACTGGCCCTTCAGGGCGCCGCCCTGGAAGATGGGCTGCACCAGGTCGGCGCCGATGCTCATGATGCGGGTGGCAGGACTCACCAGGGTGGACAGCGCGGCGCTTTCAAAGCCACCGCTGGCGGTGAGGTTGATGCTGGGAAAGAAGGCCGCGCGCGCCGCGGCCACATTGGCATTGGCCGCGATCAACTGGCTTTCCGCATTCGCCACGTCCGGACGGCGCGCCAGCAGCTGCGACGGCAGGCCGGCGACGACTTCCGGGGCGCCAAGGTCCGCCAGCTGTCCAGTCAGGCGGGTGAGTTCCTCCGGCCGGCGGCCGGTCAGGATGGCGAGTGCCGTGACGTTCTGCTGCAACTGGGCGCGCAGTGCGGGAATGGTGGCGTCCTCGGTGTTCACCACGGTTTCCTGCTGGGCCACGTCGAGCGCGGTGGCGGTACCCACCGAGCGTTCCAGTTTCAGGCCATCGAGGGTCTGGCGCGCGGCCGCGAGGTCGCGCTCCGCGATTTCGATGCGTTCGCGCAGCGTCAGCGCGGTGAAGTAGGTGGTCGCCACCGATGACAGCACCGTCAGCCGCACCGTTTCGCGGTCGAAGCGGCTGGCGCGCGCGCTCGCGACGGCGGCCTGGCGCAGGTCGTAGTTCCTGCCCCAGAAGTCCAGCTGGTAGCTGGCGGCAAGCTGCGCCGTGAAGGAGTTGTAGGTCACGGTGCTCGGGGTTGAGGAGATGGCCAGAAACTGGCGCGAGCGCTGGGGAATGGCTTCGGCCTGCAGGCTGGGCAGCAGCGGGGCGCCAGCGATGCGCACCTGGGCATCGGCCTGCTGCACGCGTGCCATGGCCGCCGCCAGGTCATCGTTCGCCGCCTCGGCCTGGCGCATGAGTTCGTCGAGTTCGGGAGACTTGAAGCCGGCCCACCAGTCCCGCGCCGGCCAGCGGTCCGGAATGACCATGGCGGCGGCGTCCGCGGTGGGGCTGATGGATGCCGAGGCGCCGGAGGCCGGGGCGCTGTTCTGTGCCGTGGTGGCGGTCCATGCCTGGGGTGGCGGGATGTCGGGCCGGTGGTAATGGGGCCCGAGCACCGTGCAACCGCTGAGTGTCAGCGTGATGGCCAGCGGCAGGCAGGGGCCGGAGATGGGGTTTGGCTTGAGCATAAGTCGCCTGCGAGAGTCTGGACAGTGGCGCTTTGCGCCCGACTGGCCGGAGCATTAAATCGGTTTAAGAATTGCATTGCGCTGCAACAGGATGACAGGACCATGGACAGGCCCTGCCGATCGAGCAGCCGGGGCATCCTCCGCCTTATCCGCGGCGGTGAGTCCCCGGGCAGATGTTACGCCTGGGCGTTGTGATGGTGCTTCACATCAGGCAGCAGCGCCGCGAGCAGGCCCAGCAGCGGCAGGAAGGCGCATACGCGGTAGACGAACTCGATGCTGGTGGCGTCCGCCAGCTGACCGAGCACGGCGGCGCCGATACCGCCCATGCCGAAGGCGAAACCGAAGAACAGGCCGGCGACCGTGCCGGTGCGGCCAGGCATCAGTTCCTGTCCGTACACCACGATGGCCGGGAACGCCGAGGCCAGGATGAACCCGATGGGCACGGTCAGCACCACAGTCCACAGCAGGTTGGCATGCGGCAGCAGCAGCGAAAACGGCAGTACGCCCAGGATGGACAGCCAGATCACCGGTTTTCTGCCGATGCGGTCGCCGATGGGCCCTCCCAGGATGGTGCCCAGCGCCACCGCGCCCAGGAACACGAACAGGTACAGCTGCGAATCGCGCACGCCCACGTGGAAGTGCTCGATCAGATAAAAGGTGTAGTAGCTGGTCAGGCTGGCGAGGTAGAAGTACTTGCTGAAGATCAGTCCCAGCAGCACCAGCATCGGGCGGCGCATTTCGCGGTCCCAGGGACCGGGACCTGCGGCATGCGTGGCGCCGCGCGGCTTGAGCCGAGCCAGGCCGTGCTCGCGATACCAGTGGCCCACCCGTGTCAGCACCACCATGCCCACCAGGGCCGCGAGGCTGAACCAGGCCACGCCGTTCTGACCCCGCGGCAGCACGATGAAGGCCGCCAGCAGCGGTCCGATCGCCGAGCCCAGGTTGCCGCCGACCTGGAACACCGATTGGGCCAGGCCATGCTGGCCGCCGGAGGCCATGCGCGCCACGCGCGAGGACTCGGGGTGGAACACGGAAGAACCGGTGCCGATCAGCGCAGCGGCCAGCAGCAGCAGCGGGAAACTGGCGGCGCGCGACAGCAGCAGCAGGCCCACCAGGGTGAAGCCCATGCCGACGGCCAGGGAGTAGGGCTTGGGCTTGCGGTCGGTGAAGGCGCCGATCACCGGCTGCAGCAGCGAGGCGGTGATCTGGTAGGTGAGGGTGAGGAAGCCGATCTGCCCGAAGCTCAGCGCGTAGCTGGTCTTGAGCATGGGGTACAGCGCCGGCAGCAGCGACTGCATCATGTCGTTCAGCAGATGGCTGAAGCTGATGGCAAACAGGATGCTGAAAGCCGTCGAGTGGACGACTGCGCCCCGGTGGGCGTCTGTGGCTGCGGTCTGGTTCAATTCGGGCTCCGGGCCTTTGGGGGTTGTCAGGCCAGGCGGCGCACTATACACGGCGCTCCGGGTCCGGGTCCGGTACTGGCTGCACGGCCACGTCCACGGACAACTGCTGACTGCCGCCCCCCAGGATGATGCCGCGCAGGGGCGAGACATCGCCGAAGTCCCGGCCCCATGCCAC
>Ga0153956_1003130_pt1 | contig 11046 bp, 10 predicted proteins | sample TSFL040MetaG_FD_104704 | JGI IMG/M metagenome (GOLD analysis project Ga0153956, IMG submission 104704) | Attine ant fungus gardens microbial communities from Florida, USA - TSFL040 MetaG | ecosystem: Host-associated > Fungi > Mycelium > Unclassified | place: USA: Florida, Wekiwa Springs...
ACGAAAGTCCAACAGAGCATCGACCAATTAAATAAGCTGGCCGACATGCAGCAGCAACTCGCTGCGCAAACCAAACAGAACGGATCCGACATAAAAGGTCTAATACAAAAGCAGGCGCAGATTAAAAAAGACTTCGACAATGTCAGGAAATCGCTGAATGATGCTGCGCAAAAAAATGACCAGCTGGATAATAAAACAAATTTTGAAAATCCGGTATCCGACCTCAATAAAATTGACAATCAGCTAAGTAAAAGTTCCAATGAATTGTCACATGATAAGAGGAACGAGGCTGCAACCGGGCAACAGGCTGCTGCCACCCAAATGCAGCAGTTGGCGCAGAATATGCAGCAAAAGCAAAGCAATGCAGACATGCAGGATGTCGTAATCAATAGCAATAACCTCAGGGACCTGATTAAAAGTTTAGTAGAGAATTCATTTAGCCAGGAGCGCATTATCAAAGGGTTAAAAGGTTTGAAATCCGACGATCCTTCTTATTCAACATGGGTGGAAAAACAAAAATACATACAAGACAATATGCAGACGATGCAGGATAGCTTATTGGCGCTTAGTAAGCGGCTGCCAGAAATAGCCTCTACGGCGATCAGTGAAACAGCTACCCTCAACCAAAACCTGGATTCGGCTTTGGGCTTTTTAGGCGATCGCCGGACATTCGAGGCCAATAAGAATCAGCAGCAGGTAATGACTGCAATGAACAACCTGGGATTGATGCTTTCGGAAACGCTATCGAAAATGGAAAGCGATCTAAAGCAAACTTCGAAGAATGCATCGAATGGCGGCGGTGGTTCCCATCAGAAAAAGACAATATTGGAATTAAGCGAAATGCAGCAGAAGCTGAACGCCAACATGCAGGCCATGCGCGAAAAGATGCAACAAAGCGGCCCGCAATTCGGCAAGGTTGGCGCCAGTTCACCCAACCAGGGGGAAGGAGACCCGACCAGCGAGCAATTTGCCCGCCTGGCCCAGCAGCAGGCTGAAATCAGGCAGGCATTGCAACAGATAAATATTGATGATAACAAAGACGGACATCATCAGTTAGGTGATCTCGGTGCAATGGCCAAAGACATGGAGAAAACAGAAACGGACCTGGTCAATAAGCGCCTAACCGATGCCACCCTTTCAAGACAATTACAAATCAGGACAAAGATGCTGGAAGCCGATAAAGCGGAGCAGGAACAGGAGCAGGACAATAAGAGAGAAAGCGAGGCTCCGAAAAAGAATATCCCGCCCGGATATATAAAAGCGCTGCAGGCCTATGAACAGGAAAAGCTGAAACAGACAGAGCAGTTGAAAACGGCACCCGTACAATTAAATAATTATTACAAGATAATCGTAAATAAGTATTTCGAAGAGGTAAACAAAACAAAATAACCGATGTGTTTTTTGAACCCCGGAAAAAAAGTAAATAGAAGATTTACGGAGCGTAGCTGTGGAGCAGCGCTATCAATGTTTATACTGCTGCGGTATCATAGTTATATCTGAATAGAAAATTGGGTAAGGTATAATGCTTTATTAACGGTAATCAAATGGCGCTTTGTTTGTGTCCGCACCAGCCGATGATTTTTACATTCGAAGGCTCTGCGGATTATTTTATTCACAGTTATTTTTATCACTTTAAAAGTAAGTCAGCTATGACTTTTCTTATGGGAAAATGTAAATTTCTTTGCGCCATTGCTCTATTTCTGTTTGCTTCGAAAAATGGAGTTGCACAAACCGTGCAACAATATGTGTCAAATGCACAAACCATACAACAGAGGGCGCCGAGGGAAATTTTATACCTGCACTTTGATAAACCGTCTTATATTATTGGTGATACAATATGGTTTTCGGCGTATTTATTAGACGCCCACAACCATGCACCCGTGTTGTTGAGCGGCATTGCGTATATAGAACTTATTTCGCCTTTGGGCGGCATAGACAAAAGACTTGCCATCCATATGGCTTACGGACATGGGTTCGCCCAGATCCCTTTAAGTGAAAATTTGCAACCGGGTACTTATGGTATTCGCGCATACACCAGATGGATGGAGAACTTTCCCGATTCTTTATTTTTTTATAAGGCAATTCCGGTAGCAGGCGGTGAGCGGAACTGGTTGATGAACATCACTTCTTTTCATCAGGAGCAGACGGCAAATAAAGATACTGCGAATATGCAATTTTCTTTGACGGACCAAAACGGGAAAATAGCAAGACACAAAACAGTTACGATCAATATCGCAAGTGATAACGGCAAAACATTGCTTTCCAAAGAGCTTATGACGAAACAGGATGGTGGCCTGAATATTGACTTCAGTATAGATAACAACAAAAAAAATAACAGCGTCTTATTGAATATTCTGGACCGGAATAAGGTTCTAAGATTTTCCTATCCGATCCATTTTGACCATACAGGCAATAAGGCCGATATTCAGTTTTTGCCAGAGAGCGGACATTTGATCGCAGGAGTTAAAAATAAAGTAGCATTCAAAGCAATCGGTGGAAACGGTATGGGTATTGATATTCAGGGTATCATTAAAAGCAGCAGAGGCGGCACTGTCGCTTCATTTGCATCATTACACAGGGGCATGGGGGCATTCTCTTTTGTGCCGCAACCTGGTGAAACCTATTATGCCGAATTGAATAATCGTGATACAATTCATTTGCCTGCCGTTGAAAATTTGGGAACACTTCTTCGTGTCGATGCCCTCTCCGAAAAAGACAGTATTATTGTCTCCCTTTGTACAACCAAGGATTTAACAGGGCAAGAGTATTTATTCTTTGCGAAATACAAAGGGTTGATTTTATATGGGGGAAAAATCGACTTGAATGATTCGGTAACAAGGATAGCGCTCAGTAAAAATATTTTCCCGACAGGCATTAATTCTGTAGATCTTATAAAACTAAACGGGCAATTGCTGAACACCAGGCATTTCTTCATCAACCATCACGACAATTTAAAAATTGCTGTACAACAGCCTGTGAACTCTATTCTTACAAGAGACTCTGTCCCGGTTACAATAAAAGTAACTGACCAAAACGATCGCCCTGTTTCGGGAATATTTTCATTAGCCGTTACAGATAATAACCAGGTGAAAAAAAATATTGCTATTGACGGGAACATTTTGTCTTATGCTTTATTAAGCTCCGATCTGAAAGGAACGATCGAGACGCCCGGTTACTATTTTTCAGACACCAGCATCGAATGCCAAAAAGCGATGGATAATTTAATGCTGACACAAGGTTTTGTCCGGTACGATTGGGACACAGCTAGAATGACCATACTTGCAGAGCCGGAATTTGAAGTCAGTGGAAAAGCAACCAACTTCTTTGGAAAACCCTTGAAAAAGGGAGACATTACTTTACTCGGTGAAGGCAGACAAACCATTGTTAAAGACACGATAACCGACAATAACGGGCGCTTTGTCTTCAATAATATTCCCTTGTTCGACACCTCTGCTTTTCTGATACAAGCGAGAACCAAAAAGGATAAATCGTTTGGCGTGAGTATCCAACTGAAAACGTATAGCTTCCCGATTCCAAAAAGTAACATAAACCTTTATTCCGCCCCGGCGAATGTGAACATAGATACACCGTTGCAAAACCGGATTGCGCAATTTGGAAAATACAATATCAGAAAATACGGCAAGGGAAGATTACAAGATGTCGTTGTAACAGCTAAAGCGCGTATAGATGGCTCTGAGAATCTTAACGGGCCAGGACAATACGATGAAGCCATTACAACCGAGGATTTGCAGCAAATGGGCGATTCCACTTTATTGCAAATCCTGGAATCTAAATTAAAACATTTTTACATAGGCAATTGCGCCGCCTCAAGGAATCCAGGAAAACTGTATATGTTGAACGGGAATAAAGTCCGTTTTATATTCGACGGCATAAAGCTGGACTTTTATTATCGTGATCATGCCAAAGATGAGACCGGTTCTATAGATCCTTACTATCAGTTCGTTACAGATTTTTTGGAAAATTACACTGCCAAAGATATTAAAGGTATCGAAGTAATGGAATCCTCGAAATATACGGCTGCTTATTTAAGCAAATACCTCGACATGAAGGAATACGCAAATTATAATCGGGCAATGGACTGTGGTTATACATTTATTGAGATCACAACATACGGTAAGGTAGGGCCTTTTCTAAAGCACAATGCAACGATAGACACCTACCGGCCACAACCGTTCTCTTACGGGAGAGCGTTTTATCAACCTAAATATATCAATCGCCAGCCACAGGATTCACTACCGGATGTGCGCTCTACGATATACTGGAACCCGCAAATCATAACGGATAAAAACGGAGAGGCGGAGCTTCATTTTTATTCCGCATCCTTACCGACGGATTATTTGTTCTGGTTGGAAGGAATGGATTTAAGTGGGCATCTGGGTGTGACAGCTAAAGAAATAAAAGTAGAGGATGAATAAAATGTAACCTGAAGTTTAGGGTTAGTCCATCTTGTAAATGAAGAAATCCGATTTTACACCTTTAAAAATACTATTTATACCCCTTCTCTAAAATATATTCATCGTTTCTTTGTAGCATAATAACAAATGTTTTTTTGGAGACCATAAGGAATATAATATCTCGCCAATTGGGTAAGTGTGTTTAAGGTGCTTGATAGGACAACCCTGCCAGAAAGTGAATTTGATATTTAAATTATTTTCAAGGTCGTGCTTGTTTGTTAAATACAATTCAGGACGTTAATTTTTTGGTGTTGCTTTTCATTTGATGTTTCATCATTTAACCTATAAAATTATTCTTCACTTAAAATTGTCATAATTATGAAAAACTGTCCACTCAATTGGAAAAGGCTATGTCAAATTGGTTTTCTGTTCTTATTTTTATTTGGATGTAAAAAAGAAAACACTTCTACAAATGCACCTGTGAAGCAAGAAGATGATAAGAGTGCTTCAGCACCAAAAGAATCGTCACAAAAAAGTGCTTTATTTAAGGCCTACGCTCAAAAAAAGTTAGATTCTGCCATTAAATCGAGAACTTCCTCAGCATTGGTCCAAAACAGAGCAAGTAAATTAGTTGTTACTAATACTACAACTGATGAAGAAAATTGGGAGAACTTAATAAATGATGAAATGGACGATGAAGACGATGGCGACAATACGTATAATGATGCGAGTGCGGAATCTACGTACACCGATTTTAATGATTTCAAAAATTCGTCGTTTAGGTCGTATTTTGATGATTTAGATGATAACACGTTGTTATCCTATTTTGGACGAGGTGGTAATTACAATGCTACAAATTATACATTAACGCTTAGAAGAACCGCTCCCTATCCGGTTAGGCCTACATCTGTTTCAATAGAGATACCTGTTAAATATATACAATTAGGCATTCATGACCAGAATTCATCAAGCTATGATACCCGATTCTCCGAAGGAACAGTTACCTATCCAGCAAGTAGTAATGATGATGATTATGTATATCTAACAGGAACTCATGGTGATTGTTCGAGGAGCAACTTAGATGTTAATGTTTATAGCAAATATAATGGTGATGGGGACTTCAGCACCACAATAATAGAAACTGTAGCTAAATTAACAACCACAAATAATCAAGTTTCTATAGCTGTTCAAGTCGCAGGTAATTTCGAAATATTATCGGGCTACTCTATGACGCAACAGGAAATAAGCACAGCTTCTCAAACTGCTTCGTATTATACTACTGCACACGACGTTACCGGGCAATTTCGTTGGAAAGATGGCTTTCCGGTAAATAGCAATGGCGTTCCGCAGTTCACGGTCTATTTCAATAGTGTTTGGCATCCTTAATTAGAGATCGGAAAATGTCCCGACAAGTATTGTTTTGTAAGATATTCCAAGAATCAATGACTACCCGTAATTTGGAATTTGAATATGTTGATCTCTTTGAAGACAAACCAGTGGGATGGATAAAAGGAAAATTATTTTTCTAAACGTTTTTCGCCGGAGCGGTTCTAAATTACGGATAAGTCATTAAAAAATTATATAAATGAAGATTAAGTTGGCTTTAGTTTCTATATATTTATTTTCAACGCTAATTTGTTATTCGCAAATTGTTGACAAAAATAAAATTAAAATAAGAGTTGTACCGCGAAAAGAGTTTTCATTCAATAAGAATGATTCCAATGGAATGAATTTCTATCAAAATGACTTGGTTATTGATTAGAGACATCCGTATACCACCGCCATTTTTGATAATAAACAATTAATCAATAAGGAAAATATCAAATTGAATATTGAAAAGTACATGGGTGGTAATTATGATATTCTTTGCTATTCTGCCAAGGAAGGGCATCTGAATCATATACATTTAGCGAATCCAAATGATTCTGAAAAATACTGGAGATTTATACGCACACCTGGTTACCCGGCTTTATTGGATAAAAATAAATGGAAGTACGTGCCGAAGAATCCGGGGAACTACCGCCTTATCGGCGTATTTACAGGGTTGTCGATATTTACTTATGAAGCTTATTATTTTGAACCTAAAACAGGCAGCATCATGTTTGTAACTTATTTAAGCGATGATATGAATGATCGCGGTCCGGAGTTGAATAGCAAATTGGGAATATCTTTTTGGTTAAAGGACTCTATCAATCCTTTGGTGGCTCACCCGAATATGCTGGACAGCTTTTATATTAAAGTACCGCCCACTACTGCACATTTTGATGCAACACCTGTATTGGACTCAACACGATAATTTTTCATATTAAATCAAATTGAGATTAAGAGGAACAAGTATTAACACAAATATAAATCTCAATGTTATTGTCTATTTCATTTTTCTTCCTGTAAGAAAGGAAGATATCCAACAAATGTATCTGTTTTCGTCTCCTTTTCTGATAGATCACAATGTAAATAATTTAACCGTGCAATACCAGATTGCAAAGTTCGGGCAAGGTTTTACCACATCATATTACTTTACCTCCAGTCATGATATCAACATTGATTGTTCAGAATATGTTTTAATGCCCGGAGATTGGGAAATAAGAGCAGAAGTAACCGATAACGATAACAGTACAGGTAATAAATATTATTCCAATGCTCTTGAAATAGCAGCGCTATATCCTGATGTAGATAGTATTAAAAACAGCTCTGATGTTTTAGGTGTTGTAGATGGTGCCTGGCAGGAAACTAAAAGTGCAGCCACCGCCAATAGCATTTATGAATATGGTGGAGGTGTTTACATAGTTAGTGCTATATTTGGATCATCCCCAGTTTTAGTTTATGAAGTGGGACCGGATCAGCAAAGCCCACCATTTGGTTGTTCATCGACTGAAACCTCATGGCCCATTGGAGTCAATTTTACTGGTGATCCCGTTGATGGGGCTACCTTTCTAGCAGCTACTTATCATACACACCCACCGTTTACATATTGTAGCTATGGCGATTGGCGTTATGTTGGCCCTTCGGATTGGGATAATTCATCAACGGTACCCGGCGTGCTTATTGACTATGTTGGTACAGGCGGCAAAACCTTTTGGGGAGATGACATAAATGGAACTACGGAAATTTATACTTATGGGCCTGAACGCAGGTCAATTCAATAATATTAATATTTAAAATCTCTAATTATGAAAAACCTTTTTCGAATTATTAGCTTCTTAGCATTCTTAAGTGTTAGCACAAAAACGTTATACGCACAACCTACAGAATACAAGCTGACACAGGCACAAGTTGATAAACTTATAAAACAGCAGGAGGCTGTAATTTCAAAATACGAAAGTGCATCTTTTAATCAACTGCTGACATCTGATAAGAATGCCTTTATGATCGCCAGAGCAAAAGAAGTAGTTTTGACTTTTGGTCCGGAATGGTATAGAAGTGGGTTGGCGCCATCTATAATTGATACAATTAAGGAGGTATTGATAGTCGATAGTAATGAAAAAAGGACACATAAAAAGGATCAAGTATATGTAGTGAACTTCCCTTATGACAGTACTAAGGAGTTTTTATATCATCATCGTTATATAACTAAGGTATCGTTTTTAAAATCTACCGGCCAACTTTTAGACTTGGAATTCATAAGCTTAAGAAGAGGATTATTTTTTGGCGGGGGAAAATCTTCTTTTGAAGAAATGAAAAAACTAAGGGCTAATGCTTTTCATTATGTACCTAGGAAAAAGCAACACCCGCTTTCTGATTCGATATGGGTTGATTAACTATAATAATCATAGACTATGAAATTTGTATGTAAAGTTATCTTTTATCTGCTGGTGTTCAAGGTGTCAAACACTTTTACATGACCAACCTGCCGAATACAAACTTTCGCGGGCACAAGTTGACAACCTAATAAAGAAGCAAGCTATAATCTCAAAATATACAAACACGCCATTCATTCAATTGAAGGCTTCTGCGAGGAATGCCGTTCTGGTTGCGAAGGATAGAGAAGCCATTCTGACTTTTGTTCCGGAATGGTATAGAAGTGGGTTGGAGCCTATTATAAAAGCCCGTAATAAAAAATATGGCGGGCAGCAAATTTATGTGGTTGTATTTCCTTATGACAGCACAAAAGAGTATTTAACAAAAAAAGCAGATTACATTACCAAAGTTTCGATTTTAAAAAATACAGGGGAGCCTTTAATACTTCAATTCGCTACACGTTGGAAGATTCTTTATTTCGGTGGTAAATCTTATGCTGAATGGAAAAAAGAATGGGGACAAAAGGTTCCTTATGTTCCGGGAACAAAGCATCCAAATGATTCCAATAAGGTTTGGATTGAATAAATATCCAGTAAATATGTCACATGAAAATTCAATTTAAAATCATTGCGTTAATCCTTTTTTCTGCATGTAACAATGGAAAATTTCCCTCGCATGCTCAAATATACGTGGAAGAATAACCCGTACTATATAGAGAAAAAGGTGGATCAGGACAGTCTGGATGTTCTTTGTGTAAGCTGGTAAGGAATAGCATTGTGACTTTGCCCACAGAGAAGTCCCTGAAAAAGCAGGAGAATCTTTTCAAAATGGATACCGCTTGGTTAGCCACGGAAGGCAGTGTTTATCACAAATACGGATTGGTATGGGTTGACGGTTTGCTATACAGTTTTGAGCTGTTTTCGCCAAAGCAGTCACGTTATTATGAGTATGGTAGTCCTTTTCTGGAACTGAAGAAATATCCTTATATCGAAGAGTTTTATAAGGTTGCAGGAATTATCCTGCTCGTCAAAAAGTGTTTAGGGCATTCCTATTTTGAAACTTTGAGTAAGGAAAGGTATTATTCACCGGAAAATAAATTTGTTGATCCGTAAGACAGGGCGAAAAGAAACCTTTTCTCAATTCTTTTGTTGTAGGCGTATAGTTCCATTAATTTCCACTTTATGACTATTTGATTGTGGCAATGAATCGTTCTTAAACGGATTCGCAGGATTGATTGAACTGTAATCATAAATGAACACGGAACCGGGAGCATAGCAGAATTTCCGGAATAATCCCTTGCCGGCTTTACCGTACGCCACTATATAAAGCCCCGGAATATCTACCGGCTCTGTGTATATGCCTAAAAAAGAAAAGCCGTGTAATGTTTTGGGTTCTTTAAACAGCTTGAGCTCATTGGCTTTTACTTTTATATATTTTGTTGTTTTCGTTTCAATAATATTTTTTGCAGAGTCATAAAAGGCTTCGTACAAGGTATCATTATTGCTTTCTGTATAAAACTTTTTAACATGTGTGGTTTCAAAAGGCTTTTGCCAACCTTTAGAACCCATTGTAGATGAGGAATATTTAACATTGTCTAATTCGAAAGCTTTCTTTTGATTAGGAGTGTAAGTTCGACATTGGGTAAGCAGGGAAGCCATTATTGCTACGAAAAACAGAATTTTCATTTCTAATTTAATTTATGTGACGGTGTGAAAGTGGTATGCAGGGACAATCTGTCCCTGCAAAATCTTCAATTTAAAAATTACATCCGTTAATCCGGGTGTATGCTGCCGGCAAGCCTGTCTTTATCCGGCCTATCTTAATAATTTTCATGAATGCCTGTGAATGTGGTACCACTATTGTCCGAACCAACCGCCAGGTTGCCTCTGACATAGGCACCTCCGTCAAGCGTAAAAGCATTCGAATACAGGTATAGCTTATAGTGCAGATCATAATCAGTATATGTATATTCAGAGGATTGAACTGTTTCGCCATCACCAAATGAGAAGCCAACAGGATATTGTCCTGGGATTCCTAATTCAATTCTAAAGTTACCGTCCTCTGTTTTAATATACACCCTTGTCTCTTTGGCTGTCTGGTCAAGGAGAGAATAAGATCCTCCATCATTAACAGGAGTGTACTGCAATTGAAAATCGCTGGTTATATCACTGATTGTTCCCATTCGGGGACCCGTGATAGTTATTTTTGAATTTAAAGGTAAATCGTTGGATACATCTACATAATTGAAACCAAACTTGGGATTACTTTCTGTTCCTTTAATCAACCCGACTAATAGCTTGAATTTTGATAAAACGATAATATCTCTCTGGCTGTATGACGCGCTTGTGGTGCCTTCAACCCGTAATTTCCCGTAAAGTTTATCGATCGTATTCGGTCCGAATTGTTCGTCGCCTGTTTCAGAAGGGATTACCTCTGAATTATCAAATTCTTCATAATCAAAGTTTCCGTCATCGGGAGAAACTGTACTTTCCGAATAATCACCACTTTCATCATCCTGGGTGTTTAAAGAACGTTTGAGAAGGAGATGTTCACTTTGCTTATCTTCCGCAAATTTTTTAAATGCCATCGGATCACGGAATATGTTGTCGTTTGTAGTTTTTGAAATGACATCGTCTTTTACTTTCGAGGTTGTATTCTTGGAACAAGCAAATAGGACGGCCAAGCATGGTAAGTAAAATAGTTTTTTCATAAGGAAAGATTTTATGGTTAACAATAATCAAATTTACAAAAAAAATTAACAAAGCAACATAGAGCCTGTTTAAAATTAAATGGAAATAATATATGAATCCGTTTTGTCGTCATGCCGAACTTGTTTCGGCATCTCCTGGTTGATGATTTTTACAGCGTTTAGATGCTGAAACAAGTCCAGCAT
>Ga0153956_1003131_pt1 | contig 11038 bp, 11 predicted proteins | sample TSFL040MetaG_FD_104704 | JGI IMG/M metagenome (GOLD analysis project Ga0153956, IMG submission 104704) | Attine ant fungus gardens microbial communities from Florida, USA - TSFL040 MetaG | ecosystem: Host-associated > Fungi > Mycelium > Unclassified | place: USA: Florida, Wekiwa Springs...
CAGCCAGCGCAGGTGCGCCCGGGCCGTCCGGTTCGGATGTACCTGACGGGCGTCGAGCAGTACCCCGACGTGCCGCAACGGCGCGGTAAGGTCGCGATACCGCTTGCCCAGCACAGTGGCGGTGCCGTCGGTGGGGCGGTCCAGGCCGACGATCATCCGCATCGTGGTCGATTTGCCCGCACCGTTGGGTCCCAGAAAGCCCGTCACATGACCCGGCTCGACGGTGCAAGTGAGCCCGTCGACCGCGCGGGTCTTGCCGTAACACTTTGTCAGCGAGGTCAATTCGATCATGGGTGCAGTGCCTCGATGATCAGGTCGGCAACAGCCCGCATACCAGCGGCGTTGGGATGCAAGGGCGCAACCCGGCGTGGCAGCGGCAGATAGCCGGCATCGTTGCCGCCGATCGTGACGGTGACAAGGTCATAGCCGAGTTCGGCGGCCATGGAACTGCCCAGGGCGACGTAGCGGGGCGTCACTTCACCGGACTCGACGCCTGTGCCCAGAATCGCTTCGGGATGCGGCCGGCCCGGTGCGCCAGCCGTCCGGCGTCGACGGCGGCCGCCATCGCGGAGGCCATCATCGGCGGGTCGGAGGCCCGCGTCACCGCGGAGGCCAAAAGTACTGCATCACAACCCAATTCCATGGCCAACGCGGCATCACTGGCGGTGCCGATGCCGGCATCCAGGATCACCGGGACGCCGGCCGCGGCCACGATCATCTCGATGTGATGGGGGTTGGCGATACCCAGACCGGTGCCGATCGGCGAACCCAACGGCATCACCGCGGCACATCCGACGTCCTCCAGGCGCCGTGCCAGCACCGGGTCATCGTTGGTATAGGGCAGCACGACGAATCCCTCGTCGACCAATTGTTCAGCAGCCCTTACCAATTCGATCGCATCGGGCAGCAGGGTGCGCTCGTCGGCGATGACCTCGAGCTTGACCCATTCGGTACCCAGGGCCTCGCGGGCCAATTGTGCGGTCAGCACCGCCTCGGCGGCGCCGCGACAACCGGCGGTGTTCGGCAACAATGCGATACCCAGTCGGTTCAGCAGATCCAGCACACCGGTGCCGGTCTCGGCGTCGATGCGCCGCATCGCCACGGTGGTCAGTTCGGTGCCCGAGGCCACCAGCGCCTGTTCCAGGATCGCCAGGCTCGGTGCGCCTCCGGTGCCCATGATCAGCCGGGACCCGAATTCACGACCGGCGATCCGCAGGACGTCCGGACCGGTCTCAGCCACCCTGCACCGCCGTGACCACCTCGATCTTGGCGCCTTCGGTCAGCGCGTCGTCCCATGACGAGCGCGGCACCACCGTCCAGTCCACCGCGACGGCGATGCCCTTGACCGGAAGACCAAGGGTGTCAAGCAGTTCGGTCACCGTGATGCGCTCACCCACCTCCACGTCTTCACCGTTCACCGTGACGTTCACTTGAGCTCCTCCGCGATCCGTTGTGCTGTCCAGGGTGCCAGCAGAAAGCCGGAACGGCCATGACCGACGGCGACCAGGGTGCGCTCATCGAGCCGGCCGACGATCGGCAGGTTATCCGGCGTCATCGGGCGCAGACCCGCCGCGCACTCGGCCAATTCGTATTCGCCCAGCGCCGGCATCACCGTGCAGGCGTCATCGAGCAGGTCACGCACCCCGGTGACGGTGGGGGTGGTGTCCCGGCCGTGTTCGTACTGGGTGGCGCCGACCACGACGCCGTCGGCACGCGGCACCAGGTAGACCTGCCGGCCGTGCACCCGGGCCCGGATGACGCGCGTCGGCACCGGCAGGCAGCCGCGGCGCCAGCGCAGCCGCAGGATCTCGCCTTTGACCGGGCGGACGGGCAGTCCGGGCCACAACGCCGGCGCGTCCAGACCGTTGGCCAGCACCGTGACGTCGGCGTCTCGGGTCTGCTCCAGTGAGGTGACCGGCGGGGCCCATTGCACGCCGAGACGCTCGCAGTGCGCGGCCAGGGCCTCGACGACCAGGCGGTTGTCCACGGCCAGTTCGGTTTCGGCGGTGAAGCCATGGCGGATGCCCTGCGCCAACAGCGGTTCGACATCACGCGCCGCGGTGGTCTGCCGCACCGGATGCCCCTGTGCCTCCAGCCACCGCGCGACGGTGTGCAGTTCATCGAAATCGGCCCGGTCGACCGCGACGACCAGCGATTCGCGGGCCGTCACCACCTCGTCGGGCAGTCCGTCCAGGAAGCCCGAGCGCCACAACGCCAGCGATTCGAGCCCCAGTGCCAGCAGTTCTTCTTCGCCGGGCCAGCCCTCCGAATGCGGGGCCAGCATGCCGCCGGCCACCCAGGAGGGACCGCGCCGGTCATCGCGGTGCACCCGCACCTGTCGGCCGTCCAGCGCTGCACGCCGGGCGATCGCCAGACCGATGACGCCGCCACCGATCACCGCCAGCACCGTCGTGGTTCCTCTCGCCCGACCGAGCCCGAAGTCGGCCCAAAATCTCGGCGTCCACGCTAGTCGCTACCGTTTTGGACGTGCATGAACCCCGGTCCCGCCTGCAGTCCGCGTCCCTGTATCTGTGTACCGACGCCCGCCGGGAACGTGGTGACCTCGCCGAATTCGCCGATGCTGCGCTGGCCGGCGGGGTGGACATCATCCAGCTGCGGGACAAGGGTTCCGCCGGTGAGACCCGCTTCGGGCCGCTGGAGGCCAAGCAGGAACTGGCCGCGCTGGAAGTGCTGGCCGACGCCGCGCGGCGCCACGGCGCCCTGTTCGCGGTCAATGATCGCGCCGACATCGCGCGGGGTGCGGGGGCCGATGTGCTGCACCTGGGGCAGGACGACCTGCCGTTGACGTTGGCGCGGGAGATCGTCGGCGCCGGTCCCCTGTTGGGCCGCTCGACGCACGACGAACAGCAGGTGCACGCCGCGGTCGGCGAAGCGGTCGACTATTTCTGCGTCGGACCGTGCTGGCCCACTCCGACCAAGCCCGGACGCACCGCGCCCGGGTTGGATCTGGTGCGGACCGCGGCGGCGACGGGCACCGACAAACCCTGGTTCGCCATCGGGGGTATCGACGCCGACCGGCTGCCGGAGGTGCTCGACGCGGGCGCCCGCCGGATCGTGGTGGTGCGGGCCATCACCGCCGCCGACGACCCGGCCGCGGCGGCCCGGGCGCTCAAGTCGGCGTTGATGTAGCCGTTGACTTGGCGCCCACGCAAAGTCAACGCGCGTCGAGCGGATGTTCGGCGGCCAGGATCCGCAGCTGCTCCCAGCTGGCGGCGAATCCGGGGTGCAGCGGCAACTCGGCCACCTCGTCCTCGGCCACCCAGCGCAGCTCGGCGCTCTCCAGATTGGCCACCGTCTCCAATTGATGCGCCGCGTCGGCGATGACGGTGGTGTAGGTCCAGACCTCGCCGTGGGCGGTCGCGGTGACCACCGACGTGCGCACGGTCACCTGATGGGCATACAGCCCGGCTTCTTCGGCGGCCTCCCGGACCGCGGCTTCCTCGACCGTTTCGTGACTGTCGCGGGCCCCGCCGGGCAATCCCCAGGTACCGCCCTGGTGGCTCCACGGGGCGCGGTACTGCAGCAACACCGCGGTGCCGCCGGCCGGATGTGGCGCCCGCAAGAGCAATCCCGCCGCGCCGTGTCGGCCCCAGAAATGCGCGCCATCGGCGGCAAGCACCCAACCATCACCATCGCCACGCACGGTTCAACAATAAGGAATGGCATCCACGCGCAGCGTCCAACTGCACAGACGCGCACGGTTCGACGCCACAGATCGGTAATCCCCCCTCTTGGCCCATCAAGCTCTTAGACTGCTCTTAACAGGTTCGGACTAGCGGAAAGTTGAGGCCGCGCACACGTGAATGTGGAGTTGGCGCACCCCTCGACCGAGCCGATGGTGTCTCGCACATCCACCAACGCTCAGCTGCCCCGCTGGTGGTTCCTGTGGACCACGCCCGGGCGGATCCTGCTCATCGGCGTGGTGCTCTCGGCCCTGGTCTTGGCGTGCGCGTTCGCCACATCCACCACGATCCGGATGCGCCAGCAGGCCCTGACCGCGGTGCTCGACCATGCCGAACCATTGGCGTTCGCGGCCGGTCAGCTCTACACCACGTTGTCCATCGCCGACGCCGCCGCCGCGACGGCCTTCATCGCCGGTGCCGAACCACGCGATGTTCGGCACCGCTACGAGCAGGCCATCACCGATGCCTCGGTGGCCGTCACCCGCGCCGCCAGTGGGTTGACCGACGAACCGATGGTGCAGCTGCTGGGTCACATCAATGCCGAGTTGGCCGTCTACACCGGGCTGGTGGAAACCGCCCGGACCAACAACCGGGCCGGCAACCCGGTGGGTTCGTCCTATCTGTCCGAGGCGTCCTCGCTGATGCAGACGCAGATCCTGCCCGACGCCCAGCGTCTGTACGAGACCACCTCGGCCCGGGTGGATTCGGAGATTTCCGCATCGAGTCAGTTCCCGGCGCCGGTGATCCTGGTGGTGGCGGCGACGGTGATGTTCGGTGTGTTCTCCAACCGGTGGTTGGCCCAGCACACCCGACGCCGGGTCAACATCGGTTTCGTCGCCGGCGGTATGGCAGTGCTGATCATGGTCGTCTGGTTGGGGACCACCTTGACCATCTCCACGGCCAGCAGTCATACCGCGCGTAACACCGCCGCGGCATCGCTGAAATCGGTGACCACCATGGCCATCACCGCGCAACAGGCGCGTGCCGACGAGACGCTGACCCTGATCCGTCGCGGCGACGAGGACATCCGCCAGCAGTCGTATCACGACCGGATCAATGTGCTCGAGCAACAGTTGGCCGCATATTTGGGGCGTGACAATGCCATTGGCCGCGGCGAACTGGCCAATGCCGAACAGTTGTTGCAGCGCTGGCGATCCGCCGATGACCGGATCAACGCGTTCATCTCGGTCGGCAATTACCAGTCGGCCACCCAGGTCGCGCTGGGCACCGGCGACGATGACTCGACGCCCTCTTTCGATAAGCTCGACGGAGCCCTCACCAAAGGTATCGAGGAGAGTCGCCGACAGTTGCGCAACGACATCGTCAACGCGCGACGCGCGCTGTCCGGGGCAACGGTCGGGGCCATCGCACTGAGCCTGGCCGCGGCGCTCGCCGTCGCGTTGGGCCTCTGGCCGCGGATGAGCGAGTACCGATGATCCGCCGGGCACGTGCCACGCTGGCTGCCTTGTCGACGGTGGTGCTGACGCTGGCCGGATGTGGTGAAGCGCCTCCGGTGACACCGTTGCCGAGTGTTCTGGTCCCGCCGCCCACCCCAGCCGGTATGGAAGTCATCACTTCGGCGGCACCGCCGCCGGCACCGGCCGATTCGGCCGATTGCACCGGCAGCCTGCGACCGTTCCCCACCCCCACGCTGGCGGCCGACGCGGTCCGCAACATCCACGACCGGGGCCGGCTGATCGTCGGCCTGGACGTCGGTAGCAACCTGTTCTCGTTCCGCGATCCCATCACCGGGCAGATCACCGGATTCGATGTCGATATCGCCGGTGAGGTGGCGCGCGACATTTTCGGCACGCCCTCACAGGTCGAGTACCGCATCTTGTCCGACACCGAGCGCATTGAGGCCCTGCAACACAATCAGGTCGATATCGTGGTGAAGACCATGAGCATCACCTGCGAGCGGCGCAAACTGATCAATTTCTCCACTGAGTATTTCTCTGCGCACCAACGCATCCTGGCCGCCCGCGATTCGACGATCGTCAGACCCGACGACCTGTCCGGGAAACGGGTGTGTGCGGTCAAGGATTCCACGTCGATGCAACGCGTCGAGCAAATTGCCCCGCCGCCGGTGATGGTGGCAGCGGTGGCCTGGGCGGACTGCCTGGTGGCGCTGCAGCAGCGGCAGGCCGATGCGGTCTCCACCGACGACGCGATCCTGGCCGGCCTGATGGCGCAGGATCCGTATCTGCACATCGTCGGACCCAGCATGGGACAAGAGCCGTACGGTATCGGAATCAATCAACAGAACACCGGGCTGGTCCGGTTCGTCAATGGGACGCTGGAGCGGATCCGTCGCGACGGCACATGGAACACGTTGTACCGCAAGTGGTTGACGGTGCTGGGTCCGGCGCCGACGCCCCCCGCGCCGAGGTATGTCGACTGATGAGCACCGGCGGCCCCGACGCACCCGAGAACGACGAACCCGACACCGATCCGGGAACCCAACCGGCCGACGCCAGTTGGGATTCGCTGGCGACGATGCGCCCGATGGCCACCCAGTCGGTATTCCGGCCCCAGTTCGACGACTCGGTGAGTATCCCGCTCAGTACCCAACCGACCCGAACCGAGGGACATCCGGCCCCGAAAACCATGATTACCCGGTCGATTTCGCCGATCCGACGACTCGGTGGTGGGCTGGTGGAAGTTCCGCGGGTATTCGAGAAGGACCCGCTGGCAGCCCTGATGGACAACCCGGTGGTTGCCGAGGCGAAACGGTTCTGCTGGTCCTGCGGCAAGCCGGTCGGCCGACACAGCACCGATAGCGAGGCGCGCCTGGAGGGCGTGTGCCCGCAGTGCGGTAGTGCGTATTCCTTTCTGCCGCAGCTGACTCCGGGCTCCATGGTGGCCGACCAGTACGAGGTGAAGGGCTGTATCGCCCACGGCGGACTGGGCTGGATCTATCTGGCCTTCGACAAGAACGTGAACAACCGGCCGGTGGTGCTCAAGGGCTTGGTGCACGCCGGCGACGCCGAGGCGCAGGCCATCGCCATGGCCGAGCGACAGTTCCTGGCCGAGGTCACTCATCCGGCGATCGTCAAGATCTTCAATTTCGTCGAGCATGCGGACAATCAAGGCGATCCGGTCGGCTACATCGTGATGGAGTACGTCGGCGGTACTTCGCTGAAACAGGTTCGCGGCACCAAACTTCCGGTGGCCCAGGCCATTGCCTACATGATCGAGATCCTGCCCGCGTTGGGTTACCTGCATTCGATCGGGTTGGTGTACAACGACCTCAAGCCCGAGAACATCATGGTCACCGAGGAGCAGCTCAAGCTGATCGACCTGGGCGCGGTCTCCCGGATCAATTCCTTCGGATTCCTTTATGGCACACCGGGTTATCAGGCTCCTGAGATCGTCCATACCGGCCCGACGGTGGCCACCGACATCTACACCGTCGGGCGCACGCTGGCGGCGCTGACCCTGCAGCTGCGCACCGAGAAGGGCCGATACGTCGACGGCCTGCCCGAAAACGATCCGCTGCTGACCAAATACGACTCCTTCGGTCGGCTACTGCGCCGCGCCATCGATCCCGACCCGCGGCGGCGGTTCTCCAGCGCCGAGGAGATGTCCGGACAGCTCAGCGGTGTGCTGCGCGAAGTGGTCGCCCTGGACACCGGCATTCCGCGTCCAGGTCTGTCGTCGGTGTTCAGCCCCTCGCGTTCGACGTTCGGCGTCGACATGCTGGTGGCACACACCGACGTGTACCTGGACGGCCAGACCCACACCGAGAGACTGACCGCACCGGAAATCGCACGGGCACTACAAGTTCCACTTGTAGATCCGGCCGACGTGGGCGCCACCGTGTTGTCGGCGACGGTGCTGAGCCAGCCGGTTCAGACCCTCGATTCGCTGCGGGCCGCTCGGACCGGGGCGCTGGATCCCGAAGGCGTCGATCTGTCCGAATCCGTGGAACTGCCGTTGATGGAAGTGCGAGCGCTGCTCGACCTCGGCGATGTAGCCAAGGCCAACCGCAAGTTGGAGAATCTGGCCGACCGGATCGGCTGGCGCTGGCGGCTGCTCTGGTTCAAGGCGGTCGGCGAGATGCTCTCGGGTGACTATGATTCTGCGACAAAGAATTTCACCGAAGTGCTCAACACCCTTCCCGGTGAGCTGGCACCCAAAATGGCACTGGCGGCCACCGCCGAACTCGCCGAAGCCGCCGCCGATCGGTCGTTCTATCAGGCCGTGTGGAACACCGACAACGGCGTCATCTCCGCCGGATTCGGGCTGGCACGGGCCCAGTCGACCCTCGGTGACCGCGAAGCCGCCGTGCGCACCCTGGACCAAGTGCCGCACACCTCAAGGCATTTCACCACGGCACGGCTGACCAGTGCGGTCACCTTGTTGTCGGCACCGATCACCGCCGAGATCACTGAGGAACAGATCCGCAACGCCGCTCGGCGCGTTGAGTCCCTGCCCGAGACCGAGCCACGGGTGCTGCAGATCCGGGCCTTGGTGCTGGGTACCGCGCTGGACTGGCTGGCCGACAACACCGCCAACACCAAGCACATCCTGGGCTTCCCATTCACCGAATACGGGCTGCGGCTGGGGGTGGAGTCCTCGCTGCGCGGATTGGCCCGGGTGGCACCGACCAAGGCACACCGGTACGCGTTGGTCGATCTGGCCAACAACGTGCGGCCGATGAGCACGTTCTAGTGCGGTGACCATTGGGGACGTCATCGGATGTTGTTGTGAGCGAACGCGATACCGAGCCCTACATTCTCGTCGGTGTCGACGAGTCACCGTCGGCTCGTAATGCCTAGATCTGGGCGCGTCACCCAGCTTCTTCAATCATCTCGACGCAGCCGCCGAACAGATTCTCGCCGAAGCGGTATCACTGGTCCGCGAACAACACCCCGGTGCCCAGGTAACGACCATGAAGGCTTCCGGTCGTACTGGGGTCAGCGGTGGCCCGAAGGGTGAGCGGGCCATCGACTGGGCCGCCGTGCGGCCTGCCCGGTACTGGTGGCCCGACCCGGTAGCGAGCCGTCCGCTCACTCGTCGCCGCTCAGATCTATTGAGCGGTAACGGCCCGCGCCCACTCGATCAGCACGGGATCATCGAGGGTATCGGTGACGTAGTCGCCATCCAACTGAGCGCCGGCCTGCGACGGCACGGTGATGAGAAAAGTCCGCGCTGCCCGCGCGGCGGCCACGCCGGTCGACGAATCCTCCAGCGCCACACCGGCTGTCGGATCGGCACCGAGCATCGCGAACGCCTCCAGATACAGCTGGGGATCCGGCTTGGGACGCCGTACCTCGTCAGCGGCGATCGACACCGGGAAGAACTCCGCCAACCCCGAGGCCGCCAGCGCCGAGGTGAGCAAGGCGCGCGGGCTGTTGGTCGCGAGCGCGATCGGCACTTTGTCGGCAAGGGACTCCAGCAGCGCGCGTGCGCCCGGCATCGGTTGTACGTCAGTGGCAAGTTCGGCCTCGACGCGCGGCAGGAGTTCGGTCTGCAGTTGTGGACCCGTTCCGGGGTGACCGAAATAGTCGGCCATGTTCTCGCAGGCCGCGGCCAGAGATCTGCCGATCAGCAGATCCTTCTCCTGCGGTCCGAAGTCGAATCCGTAGTCGGCAAAGAGTGATGCTTCCGCTCGCGACCAACATGTTTCGGTATCCAGAAGCAGCCCGTCGCAATCGAACACGATCGCGCTCACGCGCGCCGGCAGTGTCATGGCATTCACCCTATCGAGTGCTTGTGGTCGTCCGCCGAGTCAGCCGATCAACCGGCACACCGAATTCGGCAGCGGGCACCGCGAATCGGATACCGGCGTCCCGTATGCGGAGTGCACCGGAATCACACCCACCCAGCTCTCACCGGTCGGCATCGACGGAGGGCCGCTGCGCTGTTTGGCGATCCAATTGTCGCCGGTGATCGCCAGCTCCAGCACCAGTGTTGCGGCCAATTCTCTGGTCGTGTGTGCGGGACATTCGGCGGGGCGTCCGGGCAATATCCGCTCGGTGAACAGGTCCAGCGTTGTCGCGGTGTCTGCTTCGCCAACCTCGGTGCAGGTGCCGCGCACCACGGCCGAGCGATAGTTCGCCGAGTGTTCGAACTGTCGCTCGGCGACCACCAGGGCGTCGAGCAGGAACGCACTGACCGCCACGGGTGCACCGTTGGCGACGTGACGCAACGCGCCGGCTCCGGTGGATCCGTGCAGCAGCAATCGATTTCCGTCGCGGATGACGAAGGTCGGCACCACCCAGGGTTGCCCATCCACGACCGTCGATACCGTCGCGACCAGCGATCTGTCGAAGACCTCGTCGAGGACGTCGCGCTCGGCGGCTCGGTCCGGCTTCCGGGTCAGCGTGCACAAAGCTTCATTCATGGCCGACAGTCAACAAACATCAGGCAGCGTTCGACAACTGATTTTCGGGTGGGACGCGCGCGGCCGTGATCGACGGCTGATGTGCCGTTGCCACCGAGGGAACGCATCAACCGATGTCAGCTCCTTCCACCGCCGTGAGCCTGTGGAATGCTTTCGCCATGGGCCAGCACTGCTACACCGTCGAGATTTCCTGGTCGGGCGCCACCACCGATTACCTCGGCTATTCACGCAACCACGAGGTGAATGTCCCTGGGCTCCCGTCAACTTCCCCGTCGCTCACGAGCCGCAGACAACAGCGGGGAACTGAGACTCGGCCTACATCTTGCGCGCGATGAGATACGCCTGCGGCGTGGTCTCCAACCCGTCATCGTCCGGCTGACGCACCACCTCGGTGTGCACACCGAAACCCGCATCGGCCAACCGATCCCATACCCATTTCGGCCGGCGCCGGATGAAGGTCAAGTGCACATCCTGCCCGAAGGCACTGGTCTGCCATCGTTGCTCACGAAAGCCCTTATCGTGCGGTGTAATTCCTCGGTACCACTCCCGGATCTACACTCTGTCCGCCCACGTCACTACGTCGGACAGGTCCCGACGCGGGGTGACCGAGCCGCCGCCGTTCTGCCCGGCTGAGCGGTAACGGTCGCGCAGCTGCGGATCGTTCTCCCACCACATCCCGCTCGACGGAGCCTGCGACTCGGTTTCCGTCGGTGCATCAAGTTCCGCGTCGACCTCAGCCGCCTTTCGCCGCTCGTCGGAACCCAACGCACGCATCAGCAGCAGGATGAACGGCACACCCAACACATCACCGAGGATCCACAGCACCCCGGCGCCATAGGTCTGGTCGTCGCGGATACTCGGACCGAAATCGCGATGCAGCCCGGCGTAATAGTCGTAGGCGATCACCGGCCCCAGCCACAGCACCAGGCCCAGGATCCCGTCGCCCAGCCCCTCGGCGACGCTGATGCCGATCGACATCAGCGGC
>Ga0153956_1003132_pt1 | contig 11038 bp, 7 predicted proteins | sample TSFL040MetaG_FD_104704 | JGI IMG/M metagenome (GOLD analysis project Ga0153956, IMG submission 104704) | Attine ant fungus gardens microbial communities from Florida, USA - TSFL040 MetaG | ecosystem: Host-associated > Fungi > Mycelium > Unclassified | place: USA: Florida, Wekiwa Springs...
CAGCAGGCGCCAGTTCACCAGGTCGCGCGAATGGTGGATTTGCACCCCCGGATACCATTCGAAGGTGGAAGTGGCGACGTAATAGTCATCGCCGACGCGCACGATGGAAGGGTCCGGGTTGAAGCCCGGCAGGATGGGATTGACGATCTCAGGCATAGGCTTCGGGTTTCCGGATGACGGTCCAGGCGACGATGGCGGCGACGATGTCCAGCGCCGCCAATGTGACGAATACCGGGTTGTAGCCGATTTGGTCCACCCGCTGCCCCAACTCATAGGTGAAGATCAGGATGCCCAGATTGGCGCAGGTCCCGGCCATGCCGGCCACGGTGCCGACCTCGTTGCGGGGGAACAGGTCGGTGGCCATGGTGATCATGGTGACGGACAGCGTCTGGTGGGCGAAGCCCGCCAGGCTGATCAGCGCCACCGCCACCAGCGGATTTTGAACGAAACCCGTGAAGGCCACGCCGATCATCATCAGCGCGCCGAACGTGAAGGCGCCGCGGCGGGCGTCGATCAGATCCAGGCCGCGCTTCTGCAGGAACAGCACCACACTAGGGCCGAAGATGCAGCCCAGATCGGCAGCCAGGAAGGGCAGCCAAGCATAGATGGCGATGGCCTTGAGGTCGAAATGGCGCACTGTGGTCAAATAAAGCGGCACCCAGAAGGACAACATGCCCCAGGTCGGATCGGTGAGGAAGCGCGGCAGCGCGATGCCCCAGAAGTTGCGCCGTTTCAAGATGGAAAAGATGGGGGGCTTCCTGTCCTGCGACTGCAGGAAGCTTTCCTGGCCGGAGACGATATATTGGCGCTCTTCTTCCGAAATCTTGGGATGTTTGCGCACCGGATAATAGAAGAGCAGCCACACCGACACCCATACCAGGCTGATCAGGCCGACAATGACGAACGAGGCTTGCCAGGAATAGTTCAAGATCGCCCAGGCGACCAAAGGTGGCGCCAGCATGGAACCAAGCGACGGGCCGATATTGTAAAGCCCGCCAGCCAGTCCACGTTCTTTGGCGGGAAACCATTCCGACACGACCTTCAGCCCGCCGGGCGAGAAAGCGCCTTCGGCGAAACCCAGAAGGCCGCGCAAGCCTGCCAGCACCCCCCAGCTGCCGGCCAGGCCGTGCGCCATGCTGATCACCGACCAGAGGAACGCGAACAAAGCGAAGCCCGATTTCACCCCCAGGATGTCGATGATATAGCCCACCACTGGCTGCATCATCGTCCCGCCCTGGAAGGCGGCGGTGATCCAGCCATATTGCGCGGTGGTGATGTGCAGGCTGCTGATCACCGTGGGCGCGGCGATGGAAAGGGTCTGCCGGGACAGGAAGTTGACCAGCGCGCCCATCATGATCAAGGCAATGGTGATCCAGCGGACCCCGTAGAAGCGGCGCATATATCCTCCCGGCGGCCCGCTCATGGGCGGGCCTATTCTATCGCGCCGTTGAGTGGGCGCCGTGGAAATGGTAACGGTAACGGCACCGCCCGCAAAGACAAAAAGGGTGGATCGTGAGGGAGGGCGTGATGGAAGAGGTTTCTCGGCGCGATCTGGCGCGCGCGGCGGCCGGCACGGCGATTCTTGGCGCGAGCCTTGTGGGCGGCGCAGCAAATGCGGCTGCCGGAGCCGACTCACTCGATGCATTGGCTAAAGCCAAAGGCTTTGCCGGCTTCGGCAGCGCCATCGGCGGCGGGGCGGAGGATTTCGCATCGTCCTTCAATGACGAGGGCGTGCGCGAAATCCACGAACGCGAATGCGGCATCCTCACCTGCGAGAACGAGACCAAGTGGGTGGCGCTCAGGCCCTTCCCGGGCGAGTTCTCTTTCTACCTGGCCGACCGCATGGTGGATTGGGCGCTGAAACACAACATGATGGTGCGCGGCCACACGCTGCTGTGGCAGAAGACGCAGTATTTCCCCAGATGGCTGCAAAACTACGATTTCGGCACGCGCCCCGCGACCGAGGCGGAGCGGTTGCTGCGCGAGCACATCACCACCGTCTGCGATCATTTCGGCAAGAAGGTGTTCACCTATGACGTGGTGAACGAAACGGTGGACGAAACCAACGGCGAAATCCGCCAGACGCCTTTCACCAAATATCTGGGCGACGCGGCGATCGACATCTGCTTCGACGCCGCCCACAAGGCCGCGCCGCACGCCAAGCTGGTTTACAACGACTATATGGGTTGGAGCGTGGGTAGCGCCAAACACCGCGACGGCGTGTTGAAGCTGTTGTCAGGTCTGAAGGCGCGCAAAGTCCCGGTGGACCTGTTGGGCGTGCAAAGTCATATCGGCCCTGGCACCAACGTGGAAAGCCAGGGCTCCAATACCTTCAACGCCGCCGATCAGGCGGTATGGAAGCAGTTCCTCGATTCCGTGGTGGGGATGGATTTGCGCCTCTGCCTGACCGAATTCGATGTCAGTGAGCGCGGCACCCCGGGCGATATCGCCGAACGCGACCGTTTCATGGCCGACCTGGTACGCCGTTACCTGGACTTCATGTTCGCATATCGCCAGACTGACTACCTGATCGCTTGGGGCATGATGGATCACTATTCCTGGTTGCAGAAGTTCACCGCGCGCCCCGATGGGCGGATCAAGCGGCCTTCACCCTATGATGACAGCTACCGGCCCAAGGCGATGCGCCAGGCGATTGCGGACGCGTTCCGCAATGCGCCTCAACGCGCCTGATGCCGCGAAAAGCCCGTAAAGGGCTGGAGGGGCGTGTGACGATGGATACCGATGCCCTGCCATTGCGCCCTGGGCGCCTGTTCGTTGTCGCATTGCTGGCCTTGTTCAGCGCCGGGGCCGCCGTCTCAATGCGGGCCGTCACTGCGGTGCATATGCGCGCCGACTATCTCGATGCCATCGACCGGGTGAATGCCGGCGAGATGCTGGGTACCGTGCTGGGTGCGGCCTTTGCCGGCTTCGCGCTTACCTTGTTCTTCGTCAGCCCGGTGCTGGCGCTGATCGGTTTCCGAAGGGCGTTGATCGTCGCCGCCACGCTGCTGATTGCGGGTTTCGCCCTGGTGAGCCATGCCGGATCGCTGGGTGTTTCGCCTTATACCGGGTTGCTGGTGGGCATGCTGATCCAGGGCCTGGGCTGGGGCCTGATCGAGACTGTGATAAATCCGTTGACCAGTGCCGTTTATCCGACCGACCGCGTGTCGCGACTTTCCATCCTGCACGCCTGGTATCCGGCGGGGCTGGTCGCGGGTTCGCTTTTCGGGTTGTTCATAGACGCGCAGGCGCTGCCCTGGCGCGTAGACCTGCTGGCGCTGACCGTGCTGTGCCTGGCCTTTGCGGGGCTGGCGGCGGTGGAGAATTTCCCCGGCGTGGCGCGCGCCACCGACGCGCACGCGACGCCGGGTGAGATGATCAAGGCGACCGTCACCCATCCCACCATCTTTGTGTGGGTGATCCTGATGATGTTCACCGCTTCGACCGAATTCGCGCCGGGCCAGTGGGTGGATGTGGCGCTGAGCCAGATCGTGGGCATGCGCGGCATCTGGCTGCTCGCCTATGTGAGTGGCCTGATGTTCGTGATGCGCCATTTCGCGGGCCCGCTGGTGCATCGGCTGGGCAATGTCGGTTTGCTGATCTTCTCGGCGGTATTCGCCGCCATCGGGCTTTATGCCTTGTCCTTCGCCGACAGTCCGGCCACGGCGTTGATCGCGGCCACCGCCTGGGGCTTCGGTGTCTGCTATTTCTGGCCGACCATGCTGGCGACGGTGGCGGAACGTTATCCGCGCAGCGGCACGGTGGTGTTCGGGACCATGGGCGCCGCCGGTGCGGCTTCAACCTATGTGGTCCTGCCATCCCTGGGCGCGATTTACGACAAGGCGGCGCTGAAGGCGGCGGGCGGCAATGCCGATGCGGTGGCCAATGCCACCGGTCCGCAGTTGCACTACGTCCAGGTGGCGGCGGCATCGGCCTCGTTCCAGGCGGTGGCGCTGATTCCGCTCTGCCTGATCGTGATCTTCATCGCCATCGCGGTCGCCGACCGGATGCGGGCCAAGGGCTAGGCGGCGAAGGCATCGCGCCCGGCCAGGGCCCGCCATTCCCCGGCATAGGCGTCAAGTTCGATCTCCAGCGGAATCACCCGCGCCAGCGCGCTCTGTGGCGGCAAACGGTCATCCACCAGTTGCAACGCCCCCAATGGCACATTGTCGGCCACCTGCGAGCGGTAGACCACCTGGTCCGGGCGCAGGGCGGCGAGGGCGCGGGCGAATACCATGTCGCCGGCGAAACGGCCTTCAATCACCAGCTTGTCGTGACTGCCGATCAAGTCGAGCGAGGTGTCGGCCATCAGCGCCAGATAGAGACTTGTAACGGCGCGGCGCTCCATCTGGCTGTGGGGCCGCCGGGTCCAGCCGCCTTTCGCATTTGGAAAAGCGCCGACACCGTTCTGGAAGGTGGGCAGGGCGAAGATTTTCTGCTCCGCCATCTCGCGCGCGATGCGTAGCAGATCGTCTGTGAAGGCGCGGGGGTCGATCGGTTCGCCGTCTTCCAGGATTTCGGCCTCGCGTCCGCCCATGAAACGCGACGAAGGCACCGGCGCGCCGAAGGCATCGACATTAACCAGGCAATCGCGTTCCTCGGTCAGCGAACCCAGATCCACCGATGCATCAGGCGCGAGTGTGCGCATGGCGATGAACCAGGTGCCGGTCGAGAGCATGGTGCAGGCGCCGCCCGCCACTTCGGAATATTGCCGCGCCGCCAGCAGCGCGGCGTTGGTGTCATGGATGCCGCACAAGACGACGCAATCTTTCGGCAGGCCGCAAGCTGTCCGCCAGACATCCGACACCGGGCCCAATATGTCGCCCGCGGCACGGCGCGGCGCCAGCCGCCCCGCCCAACCGCGCGATACCGCCAGCGGCGATGGTCCGCCGGCCAGCGGCATCCACAGGTCGCTGTGGCAGCCCAGGCTGGTGACTTCGCTGGCGGCGATTCCGCACAGCAGCCACGACCAATATTGTGGCCAGGTCAGAATCTGCGCATCGTGGGCGCGGTCTTGTGTGCCGCGCGAGGCGGCGTTCTCCAGCCAGAAAAGTTGCGCGCCCAAATTCAACCCACCGGGCAGGCAGGGCGAACCGGTGATATTGAAAGGGTCACGCGCGGCGTTATAGGAGCCATGCAGATCCTCCGGCGGTGTGTCTTCATAATCCAGCGAGGGTTGGGCGAGGCCGCGATCATCCACCAGGCACGCCGCGGCGCCGTGGCCGACGGGGATAATCGCGGCGATGTCACCCTGGCGCGCGAACTGCGACAGCGTCTCCTCCAGCCAGCTAGTGATCCCCGGCACGTCCAGACAGAGAAAGCCGTCCACATCGTGCGAAAGATTGGCCCGAGCCCGCCGATCCACCATGCGCCGCTGTGGCGACCACAGTGTGAGCTTGGTCAGGCTTTTGCCGACATCCAAGACGACGATATAACCGCGCCGCACCAATTCCCCCTTGTAGAGATAGAGAGAGTGTGTGGCTCGTGTTCAAAAGCCGTCAAGGTGAACGTGTCGCGTGTTGTCGCCAAGCCCTGTATACTGATGTTGTTTGAAAATTTTTGGTTGGATATGATCGCTTTTACCAAAGCGACGTCTCCCATAAGTTCAAGAAGATGACAGCGCCACTGCCTTCCGAACCGATCATCATTCATAACCGCACGCGGGAATCGGCGGTGCGCGAAGATTATGAAGCGCTGGGCAACGCCCTTGCGCGGCGTGGCCTATCCATCGATGCGATCAAGGCTCAGGTGGCGGGTTTTTCCGTGGCGCTGCCCAGTTGGGGCCTTGGCACAGGCGGCACGCGTTTCGCGCGCTTTCCCATCGCGGGAGAGCCGACCAATGTGCATGAGAAGCTGTCTGACGCTGCGGTGGTGCAGCAATTGGCGCGCGTCACGCCGCGTCTGTCGCTGCATTTTCCCTGGGACAAGGTGGACGATCCGCATGGGCTGCGGGAAGAAGCGGCTGGGCTGGGTCTGACGTTCGACGCGGTGAATTCCAACACCTTCCAGGACCAGCCGGGTCAGGCGCACAGCTATCGCCATGGCAGTCTCAGCGCTACGGACAGGAGTGCGCGCGATCTGGCGGTGGCGCACAATATAGAATGCATCAAGCTGGGCGAGGCGCTGGGATCGCGTGCGCTGACGGTGTGGGTGGGTGACGGCAGCAACTATCCCGGCCAGCAGAACCTCACTGCCGCGTTGGACCGCTATCTCGACTCCGCCAGGCAGATCTACGCTGCGCTGCCCCGCGACTGGCAGATGCTGGTCGAGCACAAGCTGTATGAGCCCGCTTTCTACGCTACGGTGATCGCGGATTGGGGCACGTCTTTCCTGGTGGTGCAGGAACTGGGTGACAAGGCGCGCTGTCTGGTGGATCTCGGCCATCATGCGCCCGGCACCAACATCGAACAGATCGTGGCGCGGCTGGCGCGCTTCGGAAAGCTGGGCGGCTTCCACTTCAACGACAGCAAGTATGGCGACGACGACCTGGATTCCGGTTCGATCAATCCGCACCAGTTGTTCCTGGTGTTCCACGAACTGGTACAGATGAAAGGCTCGCAGCCTTTCTACATGATGGACCAGTCGCACAATGTGACCGATCCCATCGAAAGCCTGCTCGCCAGCGCCGAAGCGATCACCGGCGCTTTCGCCCGCGCCTTGCTGGTGGATCAGGCGGCATTGACTGGGTTCCAGTCGGAAAATGACGTGACCATGGCGGTGCGCACCTTGCGCCGTGCCTATGAGACCGATGTCTCGTCCATCCTGGCGCTGGCGCGGATGGATGCCGGCGGTGCGGCCGACCCCATCGCCGCCTATCGCGAGTCGGGCTGGCGCGGAATAAAGGCGAAGGAACGGTCGCCGTCGAAAGCGGGTAGCGGAATTGTCTGAGGATTAGTATAGTCGTGCCGATACAGGGGCAGGGCATGTCGTCACCGGATAAGATGCACGCGACAGAACGCGACCGGGTCATCCTCGGTTTGCTGAACGAGGAAGGCTTTGTTTCTTTCCGTGAATTGTCGCGCCGGGTTTCGGCTTCCCCCGCCACATTGCTCCGCGACCTGGAGCGGTTGCAGACCGATGGCAAGCTGTTGCGTGTGCGCGGCGGGGTGCAGCCCACCACCGGTCCGCGCCGCAATGCCGGGGCACTGCAGGGCGTGCCGTTCCATGAGAACATCCATCGTAACCGCGCCGCCAAGGAAGCGATCGGCAAGGCTGCCGCCGAATTGTGCCGGCCGGGCGAGGCGATCATCATCGATGGCGGTTCCACCACCCTGAACATGTGCCCCTATCTGGAGTCCCTGAAGCTTCAGGTACTGACCAATTCGCTGCATATCGTCAGCGCGCTACTGCAACAGCCCCATACCGGCGTTTCCATCCCGGGCGGTATCGTCTTCCGGGAGCAGAACATCGTTCTGGATCCGTTCGACGAAGTGGATGACGGCACTTTCCATGCCGCGCGCATGTTTCTCAGTGCCGCGGCGGTGTCGCGCCACGGGTTGATGCAGAGCGACATCATCGTGGTGCAGGCGGAGCGCAAGCTCCTGGCCCAGGCCGATGAATTGGTGGCGCTGATCGATTCCAGCAAGTTCGAGGCGTCAGCCGGTCATTCGCTGTGCGAACTGGCGCGGGTCAAGACCTTGATCACCGACGATCGCATCAGCGACGCCCACGCCGCCATGGTCGAACAGGCGGGTGTTCAACTGATCGTGGCGCCGCTCAAAGTGTGACCGGCTGGAGCTCGCCCTTGCCATTGCGGGCGAAAACGTCGCGAGCGCGCACACCCGAGACATCGTCGAAGATCACGGCTTTCCGCCCATCGGCGTTCAGCGCGGTCATCTCGATATCCTCCAGCACCAGCCCGCGGACATGCCGCGCATACAGACCCCAGGCGGGCAGGGCGCCGAACATGTCGGGATCGGGATAATCCTCCACCTTTTCCGGTACGGTGCGGTCGGCATATTCGGCGGACGCGCCGCCCTGATAGATCCAGCGCATGCCGCGCACCGTCACATCTTCGACCATCGCGCCCGGCACGCCGGTGATGGAGGAACAGATGCGGGGATCAACGCTGACGCAATCGATATTGTCTATGGAGACGCGGCGCAATTGCGCGATCGGCGTGCCTTCGGGCGCGCGACGGCGGTCGGCCAGACGAATGAACAACGGGGCGGCGGTAGCGTCGCGCATCACCAGGTTCGAGACGGTGACGTCTTCCAGCACGCCCCCATCTACGCTTTCGATGGCCAGCCCGTTGCAGCAGTCGAACACGCAATTGGACACCGCGATGTTGCGGAAGCCGCCATTGGATTCGGTGCCCAGCTTGATGCGGCCGCTGGTGCGGTGGTTCATCAGCGGATGAAGCTGGAGCTTGCGGTAGGTGCCGTCCAGCAGAGAACCTACGTCATAGCCGGTGACCTGGCAGTCGGTGATGGAGACATTTTCGGTCGGACGGGCCATGCCGCCCAGGGCATAGCTTGACTTCAGCACGATGCCGTCATCGTAAGGCGAATTGACGGTGCAGTTGGAGACACGCGCATTGCGCACCACGTCCAGATCCATGCCGTCACGATTGGTGTCGATCTTGAGATTGTCGAGCGTGATATTGTCCACTCCTGTCAGCAACAGGCCGAAATGGCCGGCACGCAGGAATGACAGATCGCGCACGATGATGTTCTTGGAGTTTTTCAGCGCGATGGCCTTGTTGCCCTGGCCGCGCATGGCGGCGACCTGACGGTGGAAGTCGGCGATGGCGGCTTCGCGTTTCGGATCGGGGGGCAGGTTGCGGCCGATGCCCACCGACCAGGGCGCGGTCGGGCTTTCGCGCGTCAGCCCCGCGCCGTCGATCAGTCCGGGGCCGGCAAAGGTGATGTCCTCCAGCCCGTCACCCCACATCAGGCTGTTGTGCCAGTAATTGTGGCCGAAATCCTGGTGCTGGTCGAAACGGTTTTCTTCCGGGAAATCGTAATGACCTTTGTGGATGGCGGGATCGGCCGCCACCAGCACCGCGCCACTGTCGAACAGAATGGTGATATGGCTGCGAAGGCGCAGGGTGAAGCTCAGGTAATGCCCGCGCGGCAGGAAGACCGTGCCGCCGCCGGCCTGTGCCGCCGCGTCGATCGTCCTCTGGATCGCGCCCGTGTCCAGCGTCACGCCATCGCCCTTGGCGCCATAACTGCGGATGTTGAACACTTCCAGCGGTGCGGCACGCGAAGGCGTGACGCAGGCTGCGAGAAGGCCGAGGCTGATGCCCGACATGGCTTGGCGGCGGGAATGCATATGTCCTCCTCGGCCCGATTGTAATTGAAGGCTTTTGACGCATAATGCATGTTTTCAAATGGGAATAAAGCGGTTCGCATGTCACAGCGTTTCGCCGTCCGGTTGATCGCGTGCGCCCTGCTGTGCGCGGCGCCTTCCGCTTTCGCGCGCGATGTGCTGCTCGATAATTTCCGCAACCCTCCACAAAGCGCCAAGCCACGCGTCTGGTGGCACTGGATGAACGGCAACATCACCCGTGAAGGCATCAAGGCCGATCTGGACTGGATGAAACGGGTCGGCATTGGCGGCGTGGACGCGATCGACGCCTCGATCGACACGCCGCAGGTGGTGAAGAAACGCATCGTCTACATGTCGCCGGAATGGAAGCAGACTTTCCACTATGCCGCCGGACTCGCGGACAAATACGGTATGGAATTGTCCATCGATTCCTCGCCGGGCTGGAGCGAGACGGGCGGCCCCTGGGTCAAGCCGCAGGCCGCTATGAAGAAGCTGACCTGGAGCAGTATCACGCTGGAGGGGGGCAAAGCTTTTCATGACATGCTGCCCGCTCCGCCCGCCGTGCCGGGCCCGTTCCAGAACATCCGCCGCGCCGCCAAGGAGGTACCCGACTTCTATAAAGATGCTCTGGTGCTGGCCTATCGCCAGCCGGTCAATGCGCCGGTGATCACGGCCGTCACCTCAGATGCTGGTGATATTGACGCAGCCAAGCTGGCTGACGGCGATCTGGCGGCCGCCCAGACGCTGACGCCCGAAAATCCCGACGGTAAAGTGTGGCTGCATGTCGCCTATGACAAACCCACGCAAATCCAGGGCCTGACGCTGGCGCTATCCACCAATGACGGCCAGGGTTTTGCGGCGGCAGTGGAAGCCAGCGATGATGGCACGGCTTGGCGGAAAGTGGCCGATGTTCCGCCTGCCGCCCAAGTCCGCCGCTTCGCGCTTCTGCAACAGACCATTGCCTTTCCACCCACCACCGCGCGCTTTTTCCGGCTGGTGGTGAAGCCCGCCGCGCCGATCCCAACCAGCTTGCGCATCGTGGATCGCGCGTCCGGCCTGGCGGAAGCGCTTGCTGCACCCGTGCCGGCTGAGTCGCGTCGCTATAACCTGTATGAACTGGTTTTCCGCGCAGCCGCCACCGTCAACGAATTCGAGAAGAAAGCCGGCTTCGTCATCGCGCGCGACAATTACGCTATCGCCAATGGCGGTCCCGCCGCGCCAGGCAGCACCATAGATCCGGCATTGGTGATTGACGTCACCGGCCATGTGCATGACGGCGTGCTGGACTGGACGCCTCCCGCCGGGCGCTGGACGGTGTTGCGGCTGGGCTATTCGCTGACCGGCGCGGAGAACCATCCCGCGACGCCCGAAGCCACCGGCCTGGAAGTGGACAAGCTCGCGAGCGCCGATGCGCGCGACTATATGGAACATTATCTCGACACCTATGCGGAAGCTGCCGGGCCTTTGTTCGGCAAGCGCGGCCTGACGCATCTGGTGGTGGATTCCACCGAAGTCGGCGCCCAGAACTGGACCGCGGCCATGCTGGCCGATTTCAAGCGGCTGCGTGGCTATGACCCGATACCTTGGCTGCCGGCGCTGACCGGCGCGGTGGTGAAAAGCGCCGCCGACAGCGACCGCTTCCTCTGGGACTTCCGCCAGACCATCAACCAGCTTCTGGCGCAGAACCATTACGGCACCATCGCGCAGGTGGCGAAAGCGCGCGGGCTGACCACGTACATGGAAGCGACGGAGGATCATCGCCCGA
>Ga0153956_1003133_pt1 | contig 11034 bp, 10 predicted proteins | sample TSFL040MetaG_FD_104704 | JGI IMG/M metagenome (GOLD analysis project Ga0153956, IMG submission 104704) | Attine ant fungus gardens microbial communities from Florida, USA - TSFL040 MetaG | ecosystem: Host-associated > Fungi > Mycelium > Unclassified | place: USA: Florida, Wekiwa Springs...
AAGGCCGGGGAGACCCCGGACCTGGTCATCTGCTTCATGCCCAACGAGCCCGCGATGCACGCGGCGCTGGCCGCCGACCCGGAGCTGTTCGAGTACGCGCTCGAGCGCAACGTGCTGTTGGTCGGCCCGACCTCGCTGATCGGGCTGCTGCGGACGATGGAGCTGGGCTGGCGCCAGGAGCGGATGGTCGCCGAAGCGGCCGAGATCGCCGAGGCGGCCGGGACCCTGCACGGGCGTTTCTCGCGCTTCCTGGGCGAGTTCGAGCGCGTCGGCAAGGGCCTCACCACCGCCGCCGGCGCCTACGACAAAGCGGTCGGCTCGATGGAGGCGCGGCTGCTTCCGTCGCTGCGTAAAGTCGAGGGCATGGGCGTCGCGCCGGGCAAAGAGATCGAACCGCCGGAACCGACCCAGATCACGGTCCGCCAGATCTCCGCGCCGGAGCTCCGCGAGGCAGTGGCGGAGACCGAGTCCCCCGGCGAGCGCGACGCCGCCTAGGGCGCAACGCATCTAGGATTGCCCGCGGCGGGAAACCGAAGACTCGAGCGGTAATCAAACGGAGGCAAAGCTTTGGCTGTCGATACCAGCAACCTGACCAACCTCAACGTCGAGCCGGGGACGCTCCCGGAGACGATGGCTGCCTGGGTGATCCGGCAGGAGCGCGAGGGCGAGCCCAAAGACGCCTTCCAGCTGGAGCAGATCGAGGTCCCGGAGCCGGGCGCCTTCGAGGTCATCGTCCGCGTGATGGCGGCCGGGGTGAACTTCAACAACGTCTGGGCCTCGCTGGGCAGACCGGTCTCCGTCTTCGGCTACGGCGATCACCCTGAGTTCGGCCACCACATCGGCGGCTCCGACGCCTCCGGAATCGTCTGGAAAGTCGGCGAGGGCGTCACCCGCTGGAAGCCGGGCGACGAGGTCGTCATCCACTGCAACCAGGCGTCCTACGAGGACGTCGAGGTGCACGGGCTCGACCCGCTCGCCGCGCCGAGCCAGCGGATCTGGGGCTACGAGACCACCTGGGGCTCCTTCGCCGAGTTCACCAAGGTGCAGGCCCAGCAGCTCCTCCCCCGCCCCCAGAACATGAGCTGGGCGGAGGCCTGCTCCTACGGCCTCACCTACTTCACCGCCTACCGGATGCTGATGGACCAGTGCAAGCTGCAGCCGGGCCACAACGTCCTGATCTGGGGCGCGGCCGGCGGTCTCGGCGTCTTCGCCACGCAGCTCTGCAAGGCGGCGGGCGCGAACGCGGTCGGCGTCGTCTCCAACGACGAGAAGGGCGAGCTGGTGAAGCAGCTCGGCGCCGTCGACTACATCAACCGCTCCGAATTCGGCGAGATGATGCGGACCGACGCCAACCTCACCGACCCGGCGGCCGACAAGGAGCGCTTCCGCGCCTCGCGCGGGTTCGCCAACCGGGTCAAGGAGATCCTTGGCGACTCCCCCGACATCGTCTTCGAGCACGTCGGCCGGGCGACCTTCCCGACCTCCGTCTACGTGGTCAAACCGTTCGGCAAAGTCGTCATCTGCGGCGCCACCTCCGGCTTCCAGCTCGACTTCGACGTGCGGTACCTGTGGATGCGCCAGAAGCAGATCATCGGCTCCCACTTCGCCAACGCGTACGAGTGCATGCGGGCGAACCAGCTGATGGCGGAGGGCAAGGTCCGCCCCGTCCTCTGGCAGACGATGGGCTTCGACGGCGTCCCCACCGCCCACCAGCTGATGCACGAAAACAAGCACCTCGGCAAGATCGCCGTCCTGGTCGGCGCCGAGTCCGAGGACGCGGGCAAGACCGAGGAGGGTCCGGGCGCGATCCGGGCCGAGGTCGGGGCGTAAGGCGCCCGCGGCGACGATGCGAAAGGATTAGCCGATGCTCTACGTCTGCAGACTCGATTGGCACATCGCTCCGTTCCGGAGGGATCGCTGGCTGGAGGCGTGGGAACCGGCGGCCGCCAAGTGCACCGCCTACGGCGCCAAGAGCTGGTCCCTGACCCGCGCCGACGACGATCCGCTCTCCTTCCAGCAGACGATGGTCTGGGAGAACAAAGCCGACTTCGAACGCTACTGGTACTCCCAGGAGATCGCCGAGATCCGCGAGTCCATCGTCCACTGGTACGTGATCCCGCTGCTGCCGACCTGGCACACGCTCCTCGCCGCCGAGTCGGTCGTCCCCACCGGGGTCTGACCACGTCCGCCCCATGAAGCTGGGGATCGTCGGCCTCGGCTACGTAGGACTCCCGCTCGCCCTCGCCTTCGCGGAGGCCGGGAACGAGGTCGTCGGCCTCGACACCGACGCCGCCAAGCTCGCCGACCTGCGGGCGGGCCGCAGCTACATCGAGGACGTCGACGACGCCGAGCTGGCGGCCTGCGGCGCGCGCCTCCACCCCACCGGCGACTACGCCGACCTCGAGGATTGCGAGGCGGTGATCCTCTGCGTCCCGACCCCGCTCTCGAACTCGCGCGAGCCCGACCTCTCCTACCTGCGCGAGGCCGCCGCTGCCGTCGCCGCCCTCCTCCAGCCGGGGCAGCTGATCGTCCTCGAGTCGACCTCCTACCCCGGCACCACCCGCGAGGAGCTCCTGCCGGCGCTGTCGGAGGGCGGGCGCACCGTGGGTGAGGACTTCTTCCTGGCGTTCTCCCCGGAGCGCATCGACCCGGGCCGCTCCGACCACACGATCCGCACCACGCCGAAGCTGGTCGGCGGCATCACCCCCGCCTGCACCGAGCGCGCCCGCGCCCTCTACGAGCAGATCTGCGACACGGTCGAGGTCCTCAGCTCCCCCGAGACGGCCGAGCTGGCGAAGCTCCTGGAGAACATCTTCCGCTCCGTCAACATCGCCCTCGTCAACGAAGTCGCCCAGCTCTGCGACCGCCTGGGCATCGACGTCTGGGAGGTGGTCGACGCGGCGGCGACCAAGCCGTTCGGCTTCATGCGCTTCGACCCGGGCCCCGGGATGGGCGGCCACTGCCTCCCGGTCGACCCCTTCTACCTCGCCTTCAAGGCGCGCGAGCACGACTTCTACCCCGAGTTCGTCGAGCTCGCGGGCAAGGTCAACCAGGCCCAGCCGGAGTTCTGCGTCCGCCGCATCGAGCGCGCCCTGAACGACGCGGGCAAGCCGGTCAAGGGCTCCCGCATCCTCATCCTCGGCGCCAGCTACAAGCCCGGAATCGGCGACACCCGCGAATCCCCAGCCCTCCGCATCATCGCCCTCCTCCGCGATCTCGGCGCCGAGATCGCCTACCACGACCCCTTCGTCCCCGAGCTCCCGGCAGAGGGCCTCAGATCGGTCGACCTCGCCACCGCCCTCCCCGCCACCGACCTCGTGGCGATCGTCACCGCCCACCCGAACGTCGACCATGCCGCCGCGATCGCCGCCGTCCCCCAGGCGATCGACTTCCGCGGGGTCACGCGGGGGCTCGACGCCGGGAACGTCGAGCGGCTTTAGGGGGAGTTCGGGGCGCCCGCAAGCTGGCGCCCGGGGAAAGGGACGGGCCGTCTCGTCCACGGCCCGGGCAGGCTGTGGCCGTGGCCGAGACGGCCGGGGATGTGGGGAGTGACGAGGGATCGTCGCCTACAGGTCATGGGAGGGTCACGGATGCGTGATGAGACTCGCAAGTCGTGAGGGAGGTGTCGGGAACGTCACCCTTCCGCGCTTCTTCTTCAGAGATCCAGGGGCTCGACACAGGCGCGGGCGACCCTAGTCAGCCATGGGTTGACTAGGGTCGCCCGCGCCCTGCCGGGCCGCGCGGAAGGGTCACGGAAGTCCGACCTTCGTGCCGTCCCTGTGCCCGGTGTTTCACGAACCCCTCACGTCCCGGGCGTCTCGTGGCGGTCACAGCCTGCCAGGGCCGCCACGAGACGTCCGGGACGCAGCTCGGACGGGCGGAGCGCCCTCAGCCCCGCTCCAGCGGGGCCATGGTGAGCCCCGCGCTCTCCAGCTGCTCCCAATAGTGCTCGGCCAGCTCCCGCGGCCCGGTCCAGACGATCGCCTGGCCGGAGTTGTGGATCTGGTCGGCGATGCGGTGGCCCTGGTCGAGGCTGACGCCTGGCAAGACCGAAGCAAGGGTTTGGGCGACGTGGTCGAAGGTGTTGTGGTTGTCGTTGCGGACGATCACGCGCCAGTTTCCGCCCAGGCCTGAACCTGGGCCGGCGACGCGTGGTTTCTCGATCGTCGAAGGGGCCACGTCCGCGATTATGCACCGCGAGGCAGGATGAGTAGGCCGAAGGACAGCCGCTTCCCCTACATGCCGGGGATCGACGCGATGCGGGCGCTTGCGGTGCTCGCCGTCTTCGGCTACCACGCGGGCCTCGACTGGGTCCCCGGCGGCTTCCTCGGCGTCGACGTCTTCTTCGTCATCAGCGGCTACCTGATCACCTCGCTGCTGCTGCGCGAGTTCCGCTCGACCGAAAGCATCGCGCTCGGCCGCTTCTGGCTGCGGCGCGCGCGCCGCCTGCTCCCCGCCGTCGGCGTGCTGATCGCGGTGGCGATGATCGTCTCGGCGATCGCCGACCCGGACAAGATCGACACGATCCGCGGCGACGCGATCTCCTCGCTCTTCTACTTCGCCAACTGGCACTTCATCTACGAGCACACGTCCTACTTCGAACAGTTCGGGCGCCCGTCGCTCTTCACCCACCTCTGGTCGCTCTCGGTGGAGGAGCAGTTCTACCTCTTCTGGCCGCTGATCTTCGCCGCCGGGATGAAGCTCTTCGGCCGCGGCCGCCTGCTGATCGGCGTGCTCGCCGGCGCGGCCGGGTCGGTCGCCCTCGCCTGGATCCTCTTCGACCCCGGCCACGACGCCTCGCGCATCTACTACGGCACCGACACCCACGCGGTCGGCCTGCTCGCGGGCGTCGCCCTGGCGATGGTCTGGAGCCCGGTCCAGCTGCGCACCCACAAGTCCTTCGGCCCGCTGGTCGGCCCGATCCTCGACGCGCTCGGCGTCGTCGCGCTCGGCTACCTGATCCTCAGCTTCGCCCACGTCCACGACTACGACCTGGCGCTCTGGCACGGCGGTTATGCCTGGGTCGCGCTCGCCACCGCCCTGCTGGTCGCCGCCGTCGCCCACCCCGCGGCGCGCCTCGGCGGCATCCTGGGACGGCCGGCGCTGCTCTGGCTCGGCCTGCGCAGCTACAGCTTCTACCTCTGGCACTGGCCGGTGCTGGCGATGACCCGCCCCGGCGTCGACATCGACCTCCCCCGCGGCATCCTCATCCCGCTGCAGCTGCTCGCCTGCCTGGCGCTGGCCGACCTCTCCTACCGCTTCGTCGAGCTGCCCTTCAACGGCAAGGCGAAGCTGCCCCGCATGCCGGAGGGCTGGCTGAAGGTGGCGCGCCCGGCGCTGATCCTCACCGTGCTCGGCGTGATCCTGGTGGTCGGCTGGAGCGGCATCGTCAAGGCGGGCAACGGCGCCTCGGCCTCCGCGGAAGCGGCCTCCGCGGCCACCTCCGTCCACGTGATCGCGAAGACGAAGGGGGCCTCGAGACCTGACCCGAAGCCGGACCCTCAGAAGCAGGGGCAGGAACACAAACCGCTTCCCCCCGCCAAGCACTGGCCGCGGATCGTGATGCTCGGGGACTCGGTGATGATCGGCGCGGAGGGCAACCTCGCGAAGCAGCTCGGGCCGGGCTTCTCGATGGACGCCAAGGTCGGGCGCCAGGCCGACGAATTCCTCAAGATCATCGAGAAGATCAAGCGCGAAGGCCACCACCCCGCGGCGATGGTCATCCAGTGGGGCAACAACGGCCCGCTCTACGGCGAAGACATGGAAGGGCTGCGCGCCGCGACGACGAACGTCGGCCAGCTCTTCCTGATCTCGGACCACGCGCCCGTCTCCTGGCAGGACGAGTCCAACGAAGCGATCGCCGAAGCGGCGAAGGACTGGCACCACACGACCGAAATCCCCTGGGCGCAGGCGGCGGAAAAGGGCGGCGAAAGCCTCTTTTGGGACGGCATCCACCTGACCCCGAAGGGCGCCGGCGTCTACGCCCGGCTGGTCAGCCGGGTGGTCCACGAAAAGGTCGCGTTCCCGCGCGGGGGCTGACGCTCAGTGAGCGCGGAAGGCGGTGCGCAGGCCGAAGTGGGGCTTGCGGACCTGCGCGGGCCGCTGGCGGGAATTCGCGCCGCAATGGGAGCCGAAGTCCTGGGTCCAGACGTGGGCGCCGCCGTGGCCTTCGAGCGTCCCGACCGAGAGGCCGATGCCGATCTGGCTGTAGCGGCCGAGCATGTTCGCGCGGTGCTCGGGCGAGTGGAGCCAGGCGACGAAGATCGAGCGCACCGAGGCGTCGCTCAAGGCGCCCCAGGCGATGTTCTCCCCCGCCCGCCAGCACCGCGCCGCCAGGTAGCCGCTGCGCTGCATCCAGTAGGTGAAGGGCCGGTCGCAGGCGAAGTGGCTGAAGGTGTCGCAGCGGAGGATGTCGTCGCCCTTGCGGGTTGCCGAGCGGTCGAGCGCGGCGGCCCTCCCGAGCTCCCCGAGGCCGGCGTGCTCGCGGGCGAAGTTCGTCATGCAGCGCATCGCCTGCTCCTGGACGCCGGCCGAGTCGGCCAGGTCGGTCTGGTTCGGACAGGCCGACGGCGGGGCGACGAGGGCGTTCAGGCGGCGTGCCTGGGCCGGGGCGGCGGCGAGCGCGGCGATCAGGACGAGGGCGGAGAAGGCGACGATCAGCTTGCGATACACACGCCAGTTCTCGCCAGAACTGCTCCCCAATATTCGCTTAGGGGTCCTTTTCTGGACGTTTGTTGGACACGCGCGCCTGTGAGCGGAGGGCGGTTTCTCGGCTCAGCTGCCGCTGCGGGCGCCGAAGTCGACCGTGTAGGTCGCCGAGCCGTGGGCGCCACCCATCGGGTAGCCGCGGGCGACGCCGACGCCGGCGTCGCGGAAGGCCGGATCGAGGATGTTGGCCCGGTGCGGCGGGCTGTGCATCCATTCCTCGAAGACCGCCATCGGCGAGCCGTGGCGGGCGCCGTGGCCGCCGCCGATGTTCTCGCCGACCGAGAAGGCGCCGACGTGGTGCAGGTAGCCCGTCCGGGTGATGCGGCTGTCCATCGAGCCGCCGGGACCTTCGTGGGCGAAGTAGTGGTGGGTGACCATCGAGTCGGAGTGGCCGCTCGCCGAGTCGCGCAGCTCGGCGTTGAAGGCGAGCGGATGGAGGCCGTAGTGGGCACGGACCCGGTTGATCAGGCAGAGCTCGGAGGTCTGCATCTGGTGCACGGTCAGCTGGCGCGGCGCCGCGGTCGAGTTGCCGCAGGGCACCTTCGAGGCAGCCGCGCCGGACCCCGTCGCCAGCGAGGCGAGGAGCGCCGCGCAGAGGAGCGCGGCCGCGAGGGCCGGTCGGATGATGGGCCTCGCAAGAGCGTTTGATGATCGCCTACTCACAATTGATCGGGGCAGGTTACCGAACGCCAAACTCGTGAAACGTGAACGAGTCGTGTTCGATGCGAGACTCCATACCGATGCGCCACCGCCTCGGCCACATCCTCTCGATCGCCCTGATCACCGCCGGGCTGCTCGTCCTCGCCGACGTCGGCATCACGCTCGCCTACCAGGAGCCGCTCTCCTCGATCTACAGCTCGATCAAGCAGAGCGAAAAGGAAAGCCAGCTGAACCGGCTCGAATCCAACTTCCTCACGCGGTCCGACGTCAAGGAGATCCAGCAGGCCGAGCTTTCGAAGAACCCGCGGGTCCGCAAGACGACGGTGAGCGCCAACGTCGCCAAGCTCGCCCAGCGGCTGGTCGACGAATCGAAGCCGGGCGACGCGCTCGGCCGGATCGAAGCGCCGGGGATGGACGGCCTGAACATGGTCTTCGTCCAGGGCACCGACGAGGCGAGCCTCGAGCTCGGCCCCGGCCACTACCCCGAAACGGCGATGCCGGGCCAGGGCAAGACGGTCGCGATCGCCGGCCACCGCACCACCTACCTGGCCCCCTTCCGCCACATCGACTCGCTGAAGCCGGGCGACAAGATCACCCTGAAGATGCCCTACGGAACCTTCATCTACAGCGTGCAGAAGTCGGAAATCGTCGATCCGTCGGACGTCGGGATCATCCACAACACGGGGTACGAGCGGCTGGTGCTGAGCGCCTGCCATCCCCTCTACAGCGCCTCGCAGCGCTACATCGTCTACGCCCGGTTGGTGCACACCGAACCGGGCCCGCAATGAGGCCACCCGCCGAGTGCGACCTCGTGGTCGTCGGCGGCGGCATCCTGGGCGGGGCGGTCGCCCGCGAGCTGCTCGCCCGGCGCCCGGGGGCCCGCCTCGCCGTGCTCGAGGCCGAGCCGCGGATCGGCGCCCACCAGACCGGCCGCTCCAGCGGCGTCATCCACTCCGGCGTCTACTACGAGCCCGGCTCGCTGAAGGCGCGCCTCTGCGTCGAGGGCTCGCGCGCCCTCTACGACTACTGCGACGCCAAGGGCATCCCCTACCGCCGCTCGGGGAAGCTGATCGTCGCCGTCGACGACGGTGAGCTGGGACGGCTCGACGAGCTCGAACGGCGCGGGATCGCCAACTCGGTGGTCGGCCTGAGCCGCCTGGCCGGAGACGAGATCGCCGCGATCGAGCCCCACGCTCGCGGGGTCGCCGCCCTGCACTCGCCGGGGACCGGGGTGGTCGACTTCGTCGCCGTCGCGAGCGCCTACGCCGACGACGTCGCCGCGGCCGGCGGCACCCTCCACCTCGGCACCAGCGTCCGCCGCGCCCGCCCGCTCGCCGACCGCCTCCTGATCGAGCACTCCTTCGGCGCCACGGTCGCCAAGCAGGCGGTCTTCTGCGCCGGCCTCTGGTCGGACCGCCTCGCGGTCGCCTGCGGCGCGCCCGCCGATCCGCGCATCGTCCCCTTCCGCGGCGGCTACCTGCGGCTCGGTCCGGCGGACGCCGAGCTGATCCGCGCCAACATCTACCCGGTCCCGGACCCCGACCTGCCCTTCCTCGGCGCCCACCTCACCCGCAACTTCGCCGGCGACGTCCTGATCGGCCCGAGCGCCCTGATGGCCCCGGCCCGCGACGCCTACGACCTGCGCCGCGCCCGCCGCCGCGACCTCGGCGAGACCCTCCGCTGGCCGGGCACCTGGAAGCTGATGGCCCACCACTGGCGCGCCGGCCTGATCGAGATGCGCCACGCCTTGAGCCCCGCCTCCTTCGTCGCCGCCGCGGCCCGCATGGTCCCCGCCCTCAAGGGCGCCAAGGCGACCCCCGGCCCCGCCGGCATCCGCGCCCAGGCCCTCACCCGCGACGGCAACCTGGTCGACGACTTCGTCGTCCACCGCACCGAGCACGCCGTCCACGTCCGCAACGCCCCCTCCCCCGCCGCCACCTCGTCCCTACCTCTAGCCCGCCTGATCGCGGACGAACTGGACGCCAGCTGACGCTTGCCGCCGCCTACACGGCCGCGCCGCCAGGTCGCCCGTCAGCCGCCGGTCCGCCGCGAGAACCGCCGATGCGTTCGCACTTTCCCGTACATAGGAGGGCAAACTGCGAACGCGTGGTGACAGGAACGTGACTTCGGGACTCTCGCTTCCTGAGGCGATCTGGGCCAGCCTCGCAAGGACGCAGGGAAGCGAGGCGAGGGGAGCGCACTCCAGTGCGTGACCCGAGGCGAGCGACCGAGGACACCGCGAGGCGCCCCCAGATCGCCTCAGAACCTGACGGGGGTCCGCACCACGATGGCTTCGAAGCCGGCGATCAGGCCGCTGCCGTTGTTCGGGGCGCCGGCGGAGAGGGCGGTCATTTCGCCGTCCATTTCGGCGCAGGTGTCGTCGCTTGCTTCGATCACCTGTTCGCCGGCCAGGTAGCCGCCGATCTTGCAGGTGCCGGCTTCTTCTTTGGCGCCGCTGATTACGCGGAGGCGAAGGACGTTCGCTTTTTCCGGCGGCTGCACGGATTTGACGTTCTTTTTGATCGCCAGGAAGTGGATGCCTTCTTCGGTGACCTTCACCAGCTGCACCTTTTTCTGGGACGGGAAGACGCGCAGCTCCAGCTTGTTGCCACCGCCGACCCGCAGCTGCATGCCGAGGAAGGCTTTCTTGACGACCGCGGGCGGCGTGCCGCTGATGATCCGCCCGGTCGCGGCGATTTCGAGGTCGCTCCCGATCACCGGGGTGCGGTAGGCGCACTCTTCGGTCAGCTTGCCGACCGTGACCTTCAGCGAGGTCTGCGCCCCGCCCCGCGTGCAGCTTTGACCCGCGACCTTGAGGATTTCGCTGCGCTGGGCGGTCGTTTCGAGCGCGTTGCGGTAGATCGCGACGAAGGCGCCCGAAGCGGAGGCTACGGCGACGAGGGCGAGCGCCGAGGCGAGAACGGTGGCAAGGATGAGCTTGGCTTTCATAAGCGGTCGCCAACCTAAACACAGCGCAGGCGAAGTGTTGCGCCCAGATGAACCTTGGGCGCGGGATTTCGGAAAGCTCCACCTTCCTCCTATCCCAAATATCATCTGCGACATGAGCAACCATCGACTTCCCGAGCGCGACCGCCCCTGGGTGATGCGCACCTACGCAGGCCACTCCGACGCGAAGCGCTCCAACGAGCTCTACCGCGGCAACCTGGCGAAGGGCCAGACGGGGCTCTCGATCGCCTTCGACCTGCCCACCCAGACCGGCTACGACCCGGATCACGTGCTCGCTCGCGGTGAGGTCGGCAAGGTCGGCGTCTCCGTCGCCCACAAGGGGGATATGCACCAGCTGCTGGAGGGCATCCCGCTGGACGAGATGAACACCTCGATGACGATCAACGCGACGGCCGCCTGGTTGCTCGGCCTCTACGTCACGGTCGCCGAGGAGAACGGGGTCGAGCGCGCCGCCCTCTCCGGCACGACGCAGAACGACATCATCAAGGAGTACCTCTCGCGTGGCACCTACGCCTTCCCGCCGGAGCCCAGCCTCCGCCTGATCGCCGACATGGTCGCCTTCAGCGTCAACGAGGTCCCGCGCTGGAACCCGACCAACATCTGCAGCTACCACCTGCAGGAGGCGGGCGCGACGCCGGTCCAGGAGATCGCCTACGCCCTCTCCACCGCGATCGCCGTGCTCGACGAGGTGAAAGCACG
>Ga0153956_1003134_pt1 | contig 11033 bp, 15 predicted proteins | sample TSFL040MetaG_FD_104704 | JGI IMG/M metagenome (GOLD analysis project Ga0153956, IMG submission 104704) | Attine ant fungus gardens microbial communities from Florida, USA - TSFL040 MetaG | ecosystem: Host-associated > Fungi > Mycelium > Unclassified | place: USA: Florida, Wekiwa Springs...
TAAGCGGACCTTCATTCAAGCGAAAAGCCCCGGCGCGCAATGCCGGGGCTTTTTTTGCAACTCGGAGAGCTTTCGCCGTCATTGCGAGCCAACGGGTCCGGCTTCGCCGGCCCGATGACAGGCTCCGCGAAGCAATCCACTCTTAAAAGGAAAAGTTGGATTGCTTCGTCGCCATAGCGCGTCGAAGACGCGCGTAAACGCGCTCATGGCTCCTCGCAATGACGATCGCCTCAGAACACCGCAAGATATTTCAAAATCGAAATAATGCCGACGATGATGACGATCACGCGCACGATCTGCTTCGCGCGTCCGTCGATAGGCAGCATGTTGACCAGATAAAGGACGAGAATAACGACAAGAAACGTAATCAGAACACTGATCAGCAAAGACATGGATGACCCCTCATGCGATCGTTGGCGGGATCACGGGCGCGGCCCGTCTCCCACGCTGTCAACAATCACAGGCAGATTTGGTTCCATCCCTGGAACAGGATCATTGCGCCGCCACCACCGGCAGCTTGCTGAACTGAGCCCGCGCCGAGCGCGACACCGGCGAGAAATTCACCGCGGCGCCGCGATGTTCGGCACCGCGGGTCGCGACCACCAGGCCATCCGCGCCGGCGACGATATCGCCCTTGCGCAAGGTCGGGTCTTTCTCGACATCGATTTTCGCAAGGCCGCCCGCGTCCTTGCCGTTGCAGGTACAGCCCGCGACAAGCTCGGTGCGATACTTGAAGGCATTCGGCAGATCCGAATAGGGCTTGCCGCTGTCGGTCGCCGCGTTGTCGATGGTGCTGCCGTAGACCACCCTCGTCTCGCTGGCAGGACACAGGCTCTTGCAGCTTTCCGCGCGGCTCTGGCCGCCGGATGCGCTCATCGGGAAGTAGCGGCCGTCGCAGGTGCGCACGCAATAGGCCGCGCCTCCACCCCGCGCGACACGCGGCTGCGATTGCTCCGGCTGCTGACCTCCGAACAACTCATTCACGAACGGCGGCGGCGACGGCGCGCGCTGCGGCGCTCCCATCAGGCCGCCGAAAAAGCTTGAGAAGAAATCACGCGCCTCTGCATGAGGCGCGATCGCAACACCCGCGGTCGCGATCACGACAACGGCCGCGCACCGGCGGATCAACAGCATCTGACGCATGACGGACCTCTCGAACCACCCGCAACAAACGCGCGAGCACGCCATCCGGTTCCGGCCGCGCCGAAGTCCGGCGCGGGCGCCATCGCGGGAACCTTCGAGGTGCGCGATCAGAGCAAGCCGGTCGCGGAGCTATCCGTCGACCGGCGAAGCGACGAACGGCCTCCGGTCATCCGACGACCGGAGGTCGTTTCGTCACACCCGCGATCATCGGGCGGCGGCTGGCGCTGAATGCGCTGGCGGTGTTCATCGCCCTCGCCTTCTGGACATGGCTCTGGGGGCCGATGGGCGCGTTTCTGTCATCGCCGCTGCTGATCGTCGGGCTGGTGCTCCGGGAGCACTTGATGCCAGTCAAGGACAGCCAGCTTCCCGACCTGCAGACGGCCATGGAACCTTCCCGCGGAAGGCGCGTTTCCGGTCCACGCAATGCCCATTTCAGGAGCCGTGATTTCAGGAGTTTTGGATGTCCAGCACCGACGGTGAAGACGCCATGAAATCCATGACGGATAAAGCCACCTATGAACGCCTGCAGAAGGATGTAGAAGCCGTGAAAAACGATATCTCCGCGCTCGCCGACCAGATCTCCGACGTGATCGAGGCCTTCAAGGGCGATGCCCGCAAGCAGGCCAAGCGCACCTACAAGCAGGCCCGCGCCAACGCCGAATCCATGATGTCCGACGTCCGCCAGCACGGCAGCGACGCGATGGACGCGGCGCAGGACTATGCCAGCACGCTGGAAGAATCCCTCGAAGACGCGATCAGCCAGCGCCCGCTGGCCGCCGTCGGCCTTGCCGTCGGTCTCGGCTTCCTGATCGGCGTGACGTGGCGGCGCTGACACCCGCCGTTTGAACCGGATGCCGCCGGCCGCAGGACCGGCAGCATGTCGCACGTTGATTGATGGATACTGGATTGGATCGCGATGTTTCAAAAATTCATGGATGACTTTCGGGAGAGTACCGGAAGCGCGTTGCGGCTGACGTCGCTCGCCGTCGCGGTGGCGGTGTCGCTGTTCATCACCACGGCCTTCCTGTGCGCCGCCGCCTTCGTCTTCGTGCTCGAACGTTACGGCCTGCTGTACGCCTGCCTGGCAGGCGCCGCCGTCTTCTTTGTCGCCACGCTGCTGGCGGCGATCTGCTACATGGTCCGCAAGCGCCAGATCAGGAAGCGGCCGGTGGACGCCGCGAAATCCACCATGCAGACCGCGCTCAGCGATCCGATGGTGCTGGCGGCGGGCCTGCAGATCGTCCGGACCATCGGATTGAAACGCATCATCCCGCTGGTCGCCGTCGGCGGCATCGCGCTGGGCCTGCTGGCCAGCCGCCGCGCGGACGGTTCTGCATCGGATGAGCCCGGCGAATAGACATCGCGACATCATCAAGCAAAAAGAAAGAGCGCCCTGACCGGCGCTCTTTCTTTTTGTCGATTACACGCAATCACCGATCAGGTGATGCAGCGCCCCGGCTGCAGTTGCTTCGCCACCGGGGTCAGCACGCTCACGACAGGCTCGCATGCGATCGGCCGCGCACTGGCGGACGGCCCCTTGCTGGACCCGACGGTGACGGCTGGCGCCCTGCGCAAGGCGTTGGCGGTCTCGCCGGCCGGAATGCGGATCAGCACCGACGTGTCGGGCAGGCTCGGCACCTTGAAGGACAGCGTCATGCCGCCTTGGGCGGACGGCGCGGAGGCGCGGTCTCCCTTCGCGGAGCGATCCACACCATTCATGTTGCCATTGTCGGCGCGGGCCGGAGCGATCACGCTCGCATCGCCGCGCAGGGCAGGCGCGAGCTGATCGTTGCCTGCAGCCACCTCGAGATGAACAGCGCCCAGCGCCATCGCGGCAGCCACTGCGCCCAGAGTTCCTGAAGTGAGGTAAGACATCTTCCGCCTCGACCGTTGAAAAGCCGCGCTCTCTCGCGGCTCCCAAACAACGTGAGTCGCCCGGCTTTCGTTCCAGCCGGCGGAGGCGGAAGCCCTTAAGAAAAAATGTCGAAAAACATCGCAAACGCGGGAACGCTTTTGCCGCTGTCGCGTCTTACGCTCGAGCCGGTCAATCCCCCCTGCCCCTAATCGACCGGCTTCGGGGGTGTGGCCGTGGTGATGCCGGTCGCACCCCTTTTTCCTTGGAAGACTGCGGAAACAAAAAGGCCGGGACATGCGTCCCGGCCTTTTGATTCCGTCCGGAGTTTATATCAGGACGCCCGGGCCTGGCGGCTGCGCGAGTTGCGCTGGAAGAACAGCGCCTGACTGGCAACCGCCGACACCATCGCCGGCTGGAACGGCTTGGAAATCAGGAAGGCCGGTTCGGGCCGCTCGCCGGTGAGGAAGCGCTCGGGATAGGCGGTGATGAACACCACGGGCACCTCGAACGTCTTCAGCAGTTCGTTCACGGCGTCGAGACCCGAGCTGCCGTCGGCAAGCTGAATGTCCGCCAGGATCAATCCGGGCCGCTTCGACTTCGCCAGCGCGATCGCGTCGGTGTGCGTGCGCGCCACGCCGATGACGTTATGGCCGAGATTCTTCACCAGGCTCTCGAGGTCCATGGCGATGAAGGTCTCGTCCTCGATGATGAGAACGTCGGTCGCGATTTCGGCGGCCAGTTCGCGGCCCGCGGTGTCGGCGAGTTCACGAATTTCGCCGACGTTCTTATTCAGGATGTGCGCGACCTCGTCCTCCGAAAATCCTTCCAGCGAGAGCAGCAGGAAAGCCTGACGCGCGAGCGGCGTGAGATTCGACAGCCTGACTTCCGACGTGGCCTGCACCGGCGCGCTGTCCGCCGTGCCGTTGAGCGAGACGGAATTCCAGATCTTGGTGAAGAGCCGGAACAATCCGGCGCGTGCCCCCTTGTCTTCATCAAGCAAGGAAGGATCCTGCAGCAGCGCTTCGAGCATCGCCGCGACGTACGCATCGCCCGATGCCTGGTTTCCGGTCAGCGCGCGTGCATAGCGACGCAACAGTGGCAGATGTTCAGCGACAAGCTGAGAAAGAGACATACCCCCTCCATTCGACGGTTCGATTCATTTCGGACAGGCAATCGGCGATCGCCAGTTCCCCGCTGTGCACTGACTACGTTTGATACAGACAAAGGTTCCTTCCTGCTGGAACTTTCTCACATCAGCGACGTTAGACCGTCATAGAAACGGGCAGAACGGCTCTCGAGACGGCCTCAAGAAGCGAGAAATGCAGCGTTTCTAGATAGTTAGCCAGGGGAAACGGATCATCCATATGACAGACTCAAAGCCGCCGCGACCAGCCGCCAAAGGGGGTCTCAATACCGAGATTCAGTCGAGGATCGGACATCAACTCCGCGCGATGTACGACGACGTGGTCAGGCAAGGAGTGCCTGATCACTTCGCAGAGATGATCCGGCAGCTCGATTCCCGGGGCGCTGCAGAGCGCATCGATAATGGCATCAAAAAAGATGGGAGGGACTAATGCCTCTCACGGATTCGTTACGCGACGATATTCTGGCGACCGTGCCGAGCTTGCGCGCGTTCGCCATCTCCCTCAGCGGCAATGCCGACCGGGCTGACGACCTTGTTCAGGAGACACTGTTGCGTGCGCTTGCGCACATCGACTCCTTCCAACCGGGTTCGAACCTTCCGGCATGGCTGTTCACGATCCTTCGCAACCTGTTTCGCTCCGACTACCGCAAGCGGCGGCGCGAGGTCGAGGACGCCGAGGGCAACCACGCCAAGACCCTGAAGACCCAGCCCGCGCAAGGCGCGCATCTGGAGTTCGAGGAGTTTCGCGCGGCGCTCGACAAGCTGCCGCAGGATCAGCGCGAAGCGCTCATTCTGGTCGGCGCGTCCGGCTTCTCCTACGAAGACGCGGCGGCGATCTGCGGATGCGCGGTCGGCACCATCAAGAGCCGCGTCAACCGTGCGCGCTCCAAGCTCAGCGCCCTGCTCTATGTGGATGGGGCCGAGGACTTCGGACCGGACAACACGATCCGCGCGGTGATCGGCGGCGGCGGCGGCGGCGGTTAGCCGCCGTCTTCGCCGAACAAGCAGGCAAACGAAAACGGCCACCTCGCGGTGGCCGTTTTTCTTTATGCGGACATCTCATTCTTACGCAAACATCTCAGTGCAGCCCGCCCAAGGCCCAGATCAGGATAAGAACCGGAATCGGAATCCCGAGAAACCACAACAGCAGGTATCGGCCCATCACGCTTTCCCTCGTATCGACATCTGTCGCCGCGTCAAGTCATCGCGGGAAGGATTGTTCCGGCAAAGCCGCTTAGCGCTTTTTCACCGGCGCGCGAAGGCGCTGGGTGCGTTCCATTTCGTTCTCGTCCACCACCGTCGCCATCGGCGCGACCAGTTCGTAGACATAACTGACGTCGGTGAAATAACGCTTCGACGTGCCGCCCAAAGCTTCCGGCGCAACGCGGTCCAGCAGCACCAGACCGAATTCGCTGTCCGCCCGCCGCGTCGCCTCGCTGGTGTTGAACTCCTCCCAGCGAAAATAGAACATCGGCTCGACATCGTCGGTGACATTCCATGTCGCGGCGATATGCGGATGCTTGCCCACCAGCGACAGGCCTTCGTCGGCATGGGACGCCAATTCAAAAAACAGCAGCGACAGGCTTTGCGCCGCGCGGGCGCTGACCACGATGTCCGGACCGTTGAGCGCGATGCGATCGGTATGCGGAATCGCGCGCGGCTCGAACAGGCCTTTCAGCCTGACGCCCTGCCACTGGCTTTCGCTGAGCAGCGAAACGACATGCGACATGGCGTGAATGCGGCCGATCAACAGATCGCGCGCGACATCGATATTCGCGCCATGGCGCATGGTGCGCGTTACGATGGACTGGATGACCGCGAGAATGTTTTTCACGCGGTGATTCAGTTCGTCGATCACCGCGGTGAGCCGCCGCTCGAAGCCGATCCGGGTTTCGATCTCCCGGCTGAGCCTGATGTTGTTGTAGGAGACGTATCCGAACAGGCCGCAGAGAATGGCCGTGAGCGTCACGCCGATCAGCATGACCATGCCGGCGAGTTCCTGCGCTCGCGTCGACGGATTTGTCTTGGCGTAATAGATCAGCGTCCAGTCCCGCGCGCCGAAAGACACCACGCGCACCAGCGGCGGATTTTCCGCATCCAGTTGCAGCGGCACCGCCGTGATATTGCCGGCGCTGTCCGTGCTGAGATTGTTCGATGCATTGCGCGGATCGCGCAGCGCCACCGAGAATAGCGAGAGTTCATCATTGGCCAGCATCAGCGGCGACAACCGGTAGGAAATCGTCAGAAATCCCGCGACGCTGTTGTTCTCGCCCTTGACCGGAGAGGCCAGCACGATGCCCATCGGGCCGTCGGCCCGCAGCAGGGGAAACGGATCGGACGAGACCGGCCGGCCTTCTTCCGCCGCACGCGCCAGAATGGGCACGACAACCGGATAGGTATCCACCAACCGGCCCAGAAAGGGCCGGGTCTCGTCGTTCTGCGGCTCGACATCCATCAGCACATTGGCCGGATCGTGCACCGTGGCCGGATTGATCGGGCTGTCGTCCATATTGCGCGGCACCGGATTGGGTGCGCCTGCCGCCTTCAGCTCGTTCTGCGCCCGGCCCAGCGCATCCCGCGGCACGCGCGCGATCCAGCTCGCAACCATGAAATCGGTTCTGAAAGCATAAATCGACGCACGCAGCGGCTGAAGCGCGTGGGCCATATCGACCGACGGCGAGCGGAACAGGCCCACCGCGACGCGGCTCAGGAGTTCGCGCTCGCTCAACCGCTCCTGAGCGAGACTGGCATGGGTATCGACCGACCGCGCCAGCGCGATCCGCGCGATCGACAACTCCTGATCATAGACCTTCATGGCCGCAAGACCGGAGATCACCGCTCCGATCAGCGCCATCAATCCTAGAATGAGGCCGAGACGGACCACGCACTTACTCGGTAATAAAGGAGGACATCAGAGACCGGCGGACAACAAGAAGAACACTCCGGCGGTTATCGCAACGACATGCAGCAACCGGATTGACGATGATGAATTCAAGGTGGCCCATCGGAAAAAGACACCTCACGCGGCCGAATGTATCGTGGTTGGGTCAATTTTGGTGCGAGAATTTGGTTCCACGACCGGAAGAAGATTTCCATCATGGTAAATCCTGCGGCGGTGGGCCCGTTATTGCAGGGACTGCGCGAAGGCCGGGATCGCCGGGGAAGCCGGATGCGCCGCCACCATCGTGAGACCCAGAACCGCCGCCACGACCCCGAGCAGGATCACGGCGAGAAAGACGCCGCTGTAATCTCTGGACTTCGCGATGGTGCGTTGCTGTCTCATGACAGGCTAACGTCAAACCGGCGACACCCGTTCCGAAAATAGCCGCAAGGGAGGCCGGTTTGTTGGCTCCTCAGCCCGCTTTGGCAGGACCCCTGGGGCGAAGCCCGCCCTTGGCCTCGATGAAGCCGATGATGCGCGCGAGCCCGTCGCTCTTTTTCAGGTTGGTCATGACGAAGGGCCGCTCGCCGCGCATCCGTTTCGCATCCGTGTCCATCTTCTCCAGCGAAGCACCGACATAAGGCGCCAGATCGATCTTGTTGATGACCAGAAGGTCCGATCGCGTGATGCCCGGCCCGCCCTTGGAGGGAATCTTGTCGCCGGCCGCAACATCGATGACATAGATGGTGAGGTCCGCCAGTTCCGGCGAGAACGTCGCGGCGAGATTGTCGCCGCCCGATTCGATCAGCACCAGATCGAGATCGGGAAACTTCACCCGCATATCGGCGACCGCGGCGAGATTCATCGATGCGTCCTCGCGGATCGCGGTGTGCGGGCAGCCGCCGGTTTCAACGCCCGCAATCCGATCCGGCGTCAGCGAACCCGAACGCACCAGGAATTCCGCATCCCACTTGGTGTAGATGTCGTTGGTGATGGCCGCGATGTCGTAGCGCTCGCGCATCGATTTGCAGAGCAGATCCATCAGCGCGGTCTTGCCCGAACCGACCGGGCCGCCGATGCCGACGCGAAGCGGGCCGTTCATGCTGTTGCCCAAGTTGCTGCCCAAGTTGCTACCCATGGGATCCATCCTTTCGTGCGCGATGCACTCACGACCTGAACAATCTCGTGTATTGCGTTTCGTGGCGCATGCTGGCGAGATCGGCGCGGAATGTCGCGCTGCCGAGATCGTCCAGCGAGCCTTGCAGGGATTTCTCCGCCGTCTGCGCGATGACACCTTCCAGCGCGGCGAGCGCATGCTGGCTGTCGGTTTGTCCCAGCGGAATCAGGCGCACGCCGGCGGAAATCCAATTCGACGTGGTGGCGTGAAGAAAGGCATGCAGCGTCTGCGATAACGCGATGCCATGTCCCGCCGCCAGCACGCCAACGGCGACGGGATATGTCACCGGACCGCCGACATGCGCCGACAGAAGATCCAGCGCTGCGCAATGCCAGGCGGAACGCGCGATCTCGACAAAGGCGCGGCCCTGCGCGGTGGCCTCCAGATGGCGTTCGCGCGAGGGCATGAATGCAGCAGAAAGCTCCGCGATCTCCGCGAGTTTCGCGCCGTCCCCCGCCTCCGCCGCGCGCCACGCATGGCACAGGAAGAGACCATCGCAGAAGCCCGCGCCGTCCAGCAGCATCGCCGCGAGCCAGTCCTGCAACGTGGCTCTGTCCGTGATGTCGCCGGCCTCGACCGCCCATTCGATTCCGCTGGAATAAGAAAAAGCACCGACGGGAAACGACGGCGACAGCCATGTCATCAGCCGGAACAGCGCGGCGGACTCTTCGATCTCCGCCGCGGCATCGTTCCGGTTGCCATCACTTGTGGTCATGAGCATGGGAATGACCGTGGTGGTGATCATGGTCATGATCGCAATGGTCATGGTCGTGCGTGTGGCCATGATGCGCGTGATCGTGCTTGTGAGCACCATGATCGTGATGCCCATGACCGCCATGGCCGCCGCCGGAATAGGCGCCGCCCTCCGGGTCGAACGGCGCCTCGATCACGATGACGCGCGCGCCGAGGCCCTTCACCATCTCCTCGATGACATGATCGCGCCGGATGCGCAGGCCCTTGCCGACGATCTGCGTCGGCAGATGGCGGTTGCCGAGATGCCAGGCGATGCGCACCAGATGATACGGATCGCTGCCGCGAATCTCCACAAGCGGCTCCGGCGCGGCGACCACCTCGATCAGGCGGCCATCGTCCAGCACCAGCGCATCGCCGCCGCGCAACGCGACGGCCTCTTCCAGATCGAGCAGGAATTCCAGCCCGCGGGTGCCGGTCATCGCCATGCGGCGGCGATGCCGGTCGTCGAAATCGAGCACCACCGTGTCGGCGGCGCCAGTCCAGCTTCCCGGCGGGCGAACCTGCACGGCGCGGATCATGACGTCAGCTTCTGGACTTCGCCGCCAATAATGACTTCGATATTGGTCGGCGAGGCCTTGAATGGCCCTGACAGCGCCCGCCACGCTTTCAGATGCGGCGTGAGGCGATGCGCGGCGAGATGATCGTGGCTTTCCCAGCGCTCCACGAACACGAACGTATCGGGGTCGGACACGCTGCCATGAAGATCGTAGGCGATGCAGCCCGGCTCCTTGCGGGTCTCGGCAATGCAATCCTTCGCGCCGGCGACATAGGCGGCGCGGTGCTCCGGCTTCACTTTGGTGGTGGCGACAACGTAGATCATCGGACCTCCACATTCGCCGGCGTGATCACCTCGATCTTCGGCGGCGCGGCGAGGCACTTCACCACGACGCGTCCGAACGTCTTCATGTGCTCGGCGGAACGATGCGGCACCAGCGCCTCGGCGTTTTCCCACTGCTCGACGAACACCAGCTTCGCAGGATCGGTGACGCTCTCGTGCAGATCGTAGGCGATGTTTCCCGGCTCCTTGCGGGTCGCCGCGATGCAGGCTTTCGCCGCTTCGATCAGGTCCGCGCGTGTTTCCGGCTTGATGGTCAAGGTCGCAACAACGTAAATCAAGTTTTCCTCCCGGCTTCTGTTATGCCGGGACCCTAGTACATGAAATAACGCTGCGCCATGGGCAGCACCTCGGCGGGGGCGCAGGTCAGCAATTCGCCGTCGGCGCGCACTTCATAAGTTTCCGGATCGACCTCGATGTTCGGCGTCGCGCCGTTATGGATCATGCTCTTTTTCGAGATGCGGCCGCGCGTGTTTGAAACAGGATACAGCGTCTTGGCGATGCCGAGTTTCTTCGCCAGCCCCGACGCAACCGCCGCCTTCGAGGTGAACACCACCGACGAGGCCGTCAGCGATTTGCCGAAGGCCGCGAACATCGGCTGGTAGTGCACCGGCTGCGGCGTCGGGATCGAGGCGTTCGGATCGCCCATCGGCGCGGCGACGATCGAGCCCGCCTTCACGATCAGATCGGGCTTCACGCCGAAGAACGCGGGCGACCACAGCACGAGGTCGGCCATCTTGCCTTTCTCGACCGAGCCGAGCAGCTTCGCCACGCCATGCGCGATGGCGGGATTGATGGTGTACTTGGCGATGTAGCGCTTGACGCGGAAATTATCGTTGTCCTTGCCCTTGTCTTCCGCCAGCGCGCCGCGCTGCTTCTTCATCTTGTCCGCCGTCTGCCAGGTGCGGATGATGACTTCGCCGAGGCGGCCCATCGCCTGTGAATCCGACGAGAGCATCGACAGCGCGCCGATATCGTGAAGGATGTCTTCCGCCGCGATGGTTTCCTTGCGGATGCGGCTTTCGGCGAACGCCAGATCTTCCGCGATCGACGGATCGAGATGGTGACACACCATCAGCATGTCGAGATGCTCGTCGATGGTGTTCTTCGTGAACGGCCGCGTCGGATTGGTGGATGACGGCAGCACGTTCTTCAGGCCGGCCACCTTGATGATATCCGGCGCGTGGCCGCCGCCCGCGCCTTCGGTGTGGAAGGCGTGGATGGTGCGGCCCTTGAACGCCTTCA
>Ga0153956_1003135_pt1 | contig 11030 bp, 12 predicted proteins | sample TSFL040MetaG_FD_104704 | JGI IMG/M metagenome (GOLD analysis project Ga0153956, IMG submission 104704) | Attine ant fungus gardens microbial communities from Florida, USA - TSFL040 MetaG | ecosystem: Host-associated > Fungi > Mycelium > Unclassified | place: USA: Florida, Wekiwa Springs...
CTGCAGGATTCCTTCCTGGCGGCCGAGATCGCCATCACCGACGAGGAAGCGGAGCGGTTCACGCCTCTCAACCATCGTTTCGATCGATCGGTGGCGGTGTCGATCGCGGTCGGCGCGGAGGAAACGCCGCCGTTCCACGGGCAGGCCGCGTCATTCGCCGAGCGCCTGACGGGGCAAGGCGTGCGCGTTTCGCGAACCGCTGTTCCCGGAACCAATCACATGAGCAGCGTTCGTGACCTCGGCTTGCCCGGTACCAGAGCTGCTAAACTGCTGGGAAATCTTGTCCTGGACCGGGAAACGACGCCTTCGACAATCCCGTAACGGGCCCCGCTTTCCCGGCCCTCGCCCCCTCGCCTGCCGACTTCTTCAGCCGGCAGCTATCGCCCTCATGCGCTCACACTCATATCGACCAGAGCGCGCCGCCGTCGCAGGCGACGGCCTGTCCGGTGATGTAGCCTGCCCTGTCGGAGGCCAGGAATGTGGCGAGCGCGGCGAACTCCTCGGGCTGGCCGATGCGGCGCATGGGGATCACCCCGGCGACCTTTTCCAGGTCGAGCTTCGCCTCCGACAGCCGTTCCGTCATGGTGTAGCCCGGCATCAGCGCGTTGACGGTGATGCCGAAGGCCGCGAATTCGCGGCTCAGCGTTTTCGTCAGCCCATGCAGGCCGGCGCGCAGGGCGTTCGAGATGGTGAAATTGTTGATCGGCTCCTTCGCCGCGATCGACGTCACCAGCAGGATACGCCCCCATTTGCGCTCCCGCATGGCCGGCATCGCCGCGCCGATCGCGTCGGTCGCGCTCATGAACAGGCCCTCGAAGGCGTTGCGCCAGTCGTCCGGCGCGATGTTCTCGAACGGCATGGTCGGCGGCCCGCCGGTGTTGACGACGAGGATATCGACCGAACCGAGCGCCGCTGCCGCCTGCTCCACCACGCGGCGTCCTTCTCCCGGCCGCCGCAGGTCGCCGACCAGGGCGGTTGCGCCAAGCTTCTCCGCGGCTCCCTTGAGCCGTGCCTCGTCGCGCGCGCATATGGCGACCTTCACGCCTTCGGCGGCCAGTTCCCTGGCCACGGCGAAGCCGAGCCCCTTCGAGGCGCCCATGACGAGGGCCGATCTGCCGCTCAAACCGAAATCCATGACAAAACCTCCTGCTTCAGTTCACTTCGAGGCCGCGCCGGCTCAGGCCCCGCTGACCGTGACGCTGCCGATGCCCGAGACATCGAAACGATAGTCGAAGGGCCCCGTGGGAAAGCGCGTCGTCACGATGCTGCCCGTCATGACGACATCGCCCTTGCGCAGCATCTGGCCGGAGGCGGCAAGATGATTGGCGAGCCAGGCCAGCGGCACGAAGGGGTGTCCCAGCACATCCGCCCCCGTGCCGCGCGCGATTTCTCCGCCATCCTGGAACGCGACGCCCACGGCTTCGTCCAGCCGGGCCGGCGGCGGCACGAACTCGCCGAGCACGATCCCCGCATTCCAGGAATTGTCGGCCACCAGCGTACCGCAATGCAGCACGCTGTAGTCGGCATTGCGGTCGTCCACCAGTTCGATCGCCGCCGCAACCGCCTCCACGGCGGCCCCCGCCGTCTCGGCGGTGAACGGCGCGCCCGTTGCCGGAAGATCGCGGCCGAGCCGGACGCAGATCTCGAATTCGAGGCCGAGACGCCCGTAGTCGGCCAATGCCAGGCGGGCGCCGGAGTGGACGACCCGGTTGGTGAAGATCGTTCCCCGGATCGGCTGGTCGATGCCGCACATCTCCTGCATGCGCTTCGACGTCAGGCCGATCTTGTAGCCGGCGATGCCGCTGCCCGCGATGATGGCGCCGACATAGGCGTCCTGTACCCGATAGGCGTCGTTCAGGTCATCGGTGCCGTCCAGCCGGTGGAAACGGGCCCCTTCATTGTGCTCGGCAACCAGTTGCCTGGCGATTTCGTCGCTGGTCCGGGTCAAATCCTCGTTCCTTCAGCTTTGAGGTTGATCTCAAATTCCCGTGCCGGAAGCAGGTCTCGCTAGATGGCCGCCGGCGCGGCGAACACGCTGGTCAGTGTCCCGCCCGCCGCCAGTTCCGCCGCCCAGCGTTCCTCGAGGCGGACGCGCTCCAGCGCGGACGTTAGCATGGCTTCGGCGTCCTCGGCCGGGACGATGGCAAGACCGTCATTGTCGCCCAGCACGATGTCGCCGGGCCGCACCGCGATGCCGCCGAATATGATCGGGCCGTTCACCGCACCGCGTTCCTTCGACAAGGGACCGCGCGCCGTGGTGCCGAGGCAGAAGACGGGGAAATCCGGCCAGCTTGCGATCGTATCGATGTCACGGACGGCGCCGTGCACGATCACGCCGGCAATCTTGCGTCGGCGCGCGCTCGAGCACAAAAGCTCCCCGACATAGGCCGTGTCGATGTCGCCGCCGGCATCGAGGACGACGACATCGCCTGCGCCGGCGAGATCGATCGCGTGCAGCGGGGCCCCGAGATCGGCGCGCTCGCACCAGCCGGTCACCGCCCGGCCGACCATGCGGGCGCCGAGGTCGAACGCGCGAAGAGGCCTTATCCTGGGGCTCGCCAGCGTGCTTCCCGCCGTCACGTCCGACAGGATCGTGACCGGTACGCAAGCCCAGCCCTGGACGATCCGGTCGGCGACCCGGTGCGGCCGGGGGGTATGGATTCTGGTCGGCATGTTTTCGCTCCTTGAATGAGGCGCCTGGTCAGGCACCGCGCCTTGCGGTCAGCAGCTTGCCGAGGGCGGTGATGCCCTTGACGATAAGCTCGTCGGGCTGGGTGGAATAGCTGACCCGGGCGTGATTGGTCTCCTGCTCGAGCGGAAAGAAGGTCGCGCCCGGAACATAGGCCACCTTCGCCTCCGGCAGGGCGTGCTCGGCCATGAAGCGGGTCGTATCGAAACCCTGCGGGAATGTGAGCCATGTGAAGAGGCCGCCGCTGGGATCGGTGAAGGCCACGTCCTGCGGAAAGCTGCGCCTGATCGTATCGAGCATCAGGTTCTTCTTGCGGCGGTACGTCTCGCGGATGGCTCCGATATGCGCGTCGATGTCGAAGCGGTCGAGGAACAGCGCGACCGCCGACATGTTCAACGTGCTGCATTGGGTGTCGGCGGCCAGTTTCAGCAGGCCGAGCTGCTGGATGAGCGGCTCCGAGGCGACCGCCCAGCCGAGCCGCAGCGCGGGCGACAGGATCTTGGAGAAGCTGCCGAGATAGATCACGCGGCCCTCGGTATCGAAGCTCTTGATCGGCGGGATCGGCTGGCCCTCATAGCGGATCTCGCGATAGGGCGTGTCCTCGAGCACGACGAGATCGAACCTGTTCGCCAGTTCGACCAGTTTCCTGCGGCGTTCCAGGCTCATCGTAACGCCGGTGGGGTTCTGGAAGTCGGGCACGGTATAGATCAGCTTGGCGCCCGGATTGCGCTCGAGGGTCCGCTCCAGGTCGTCCATGTCCATGCCGTCGCCGTCCATCTTCACCGCGGCATAGCGCGGCTCGCACGGCGCGAAGGCGATGAGGGCGCCGAGGAAGGTGGGATTCTCCGTGACGATGACGTCGCCCTTGTCGACCAGCATCTTGGCCACGAGGTCCAGACCCTGCTGGCCGCCCTGGAGGACCAGCACATTGTCCGCCCCGCATGCGACGCCGCCGCGCGTCATGCGCGCCGCGATCTGCTCGCGCAGCTTCGGAATGCCGTTGGAGACGGTGTATTGCAGCGCTTCGCGGCCGTTCCTGGAGATCGCTTCGTGGAACACGGTTTCCAATTGTTCGATCGGGAACAGCGAGGCGTCAGGATAACCTCCGCCGAAGGAAATGATGGCTGGATCGGCGCCGAGCCGCAACAATTCGCGGATGGCCGAGGGCTTCACCTGCGACATGCGGGCGGCAAACCGGATATTCATCGTCATCTGACCACTTCCTGGCTCGTCCGGCGACGATCGCGCCGCCGGTGCGGACAGTGCGGCGGGCAGACGCCCGCCGCGCCGGCATGGTTCACTTCATTTCGGTAACGATTGCGTAGTCGTCGCCAGCCACCTTGAACAGGGCGTAGCTGCCTGGCACATCGCCATTGGCATCGAAATCGACGTCGCCGGAGGCGCCCTTGTAGTCAATCTCCTTGCCTGCGTCGATCAACTCCTTCGCCTTCTTCCATTCGCCCGGCATGATCGGCTCGCCCTTGCCGTTCGAAACGGCGCGCAGCGATTGCGACAGCTTGGACTTGTCGCCACCCGCCTTTTCGATGGCCAGCGCCATCAGAAACACGGCGTCGTAGGAAGGCGCCACATAGCTGGCGTTGATGTCGCCGCCGATGCCCGAGAATGCCTTGTTGAAGATTTCGAGGGCTTCGGATTTCGAGCTTATCGGGGCAGACGCCATGAAGGTCGTCAGGTTCTCGGCGCCGATCGCCTTGATCGGGGCGGACGTCTTCATGCCTTCGGCCCCGACGAAGTTCTTGAAGAAGCCGTTCTCGATCGCCTCGCGCAGGACCGTCAGGCCGGAAGTGTCGCCATAGTCGAGCAGCACCAGCGTGTCGGCGCCGCCCTGCGCCAGGTTGGCCAGATCGGAGCGGTAAGACGACTTGTTTTCCTCATGCGCCTCGTAGCCGGCGATTTCGCCGCCCTTGGCCTCGTATTCCTTCTTGAACGCCTCGGCGATACCCTTGCCGTAGTCGTTGTTGATGAAGGAGACAGCGACTTTCTTGGTGCCGCGCTCCAGCAGCGTGCGCGCCAGCGCCTGCCCCTGATATTCGTCGGAGGGGATCGTCCGGAACACCAAGTCGTTGTCCTTTAGCGTGGTGATCTCGGGCGATGTCGCCGCCGGCGAGATCAGCAGGACGCCGGCCGGTATCGTGGCCGAATTGGCTGCCGCCAGCAACGCGCCGGAGCACCAGGGACCGACCACGCCGATGACCCCGGAGACGTTGACGAGCTTGGTGGCCGCGTCCGCCGCCACCTGCGGGCTGCAGCCGTCGTCGGCGCTCACGCCGACCAGCTTCTGGCCGTTGAGCAGGCCGCCCTGTTCGTTCACCTGATCCACCGCGAACTGGTAGGAACGCGTGATTTCCGGCGCCATCGCGGCGGCGCCGCCGGTGATGCCGGCGAGTAGGCCGATATTGACGTCGGCCAGCGCCGGTCCGGCTAGGGCACTTGTGCCCAGCAGGGCAAAAGCCAGTCCCATGAGTTTCCTGTTCATGTCTTCCTCCATGTTGTCGGCCCGGCGACCTTCCGCCTCGCCATTTGAACTCAGTCCTCGATCTTGCCCGCCGCCGGGGCGGTCCGGTCTTCAGCCGCCCGGCGCCGGTTGCCATCGCGCGGTGTTTTACGCAGCGCCTCCGGCAGCAGCCCCTGCGGGCGAAACCGCAGCACGACCTGCAGCAAAAGTCCGATAAGGAACATGCGGCCATATTTCGCCTTCAGCGCGAATTCGGCCGGCAACTGGTCCGTCACGATTTCCGACATCGACCAGATGACCCAGACGATGACCGCCCCCAGAAGCACGCCGCGATTGTTTCCCGAGCCGCCGAGGATGACCATGATCCACACCAGGAAGGTGACCAGCATCGGGTCTATGGCGTCCGGCGTGATGGTGCGGGCGAGGTGCACGTAGAGCGCGCCAGCCAGGCCCATCGTCGCCGAACCGAGGACGAAGGCTTCGAGGCGCCGGTGGGGCACGTCCTTGCCCATGGCCCGCGCCGCGTCTTCATTGTCGCGGATGGCGCGCATCATGCGGCCCCATGGCGAGACCGCCTGCCGCTCGACCAGCAGGTAGACGACGAGCAGGATCGCGGCGGTGATGCCGAGATAGGCCAGTTGCGCCTGCGCATAGGGCAAGTCGCCGAAGGGCCGCGGGATGCCGCTGATGCCGCGGGCGGAATTCGTCAGCCATTCCTCCGAGCGCGCGACAAGGCGGATTCCCTCGGCCACGCCGATGGTGACGATCGCCAGATAGTCGGACCGGAAACGCAGGCATATCCTGCCGATCGGCCATGCGATCAGGGCGGCCAGCAGCATGGCGCCGACGATCCCGGCCGGGACAGGCAGGTCGAAACCGCCGATGCGGCCCTCGGCGTGCGGCGTGGTCAGTATGGCGGAGGTGTAGGCCCCGATGGCGAAGAACCCGGCGACGCCGGCGTTGAACAGGCCGGCATAGCCCCATTGGATGTTGAGCCCGATCGCGAGGCAGCCGTAGATGCACACGAAGATCGCCAGATAGACCGGGTAGTTGAGGATGGAAATCCACTCCATGGGGCGACCTCTACAGGACCTTGCCTCGGAACAGGCCGGTTGGCCTGACCAGCAGCACGAGAAGGAGAATGGCGAACGCGCTCATCACCTTGTATTCCCCGGGGATGATCAGGACGGACAGCTCCTCGGCGATTCCGACGATGAGGCCGCCGACGATGGCGCCCTCGATGCGGCCGACACCGCCGAGGATGGCGGCCGCGAAGGTAGGCAAAAGGATGTTCCATCCCATCACCGACTTCAGCTCGGTGTTGATGCCGAGGAAAAAGCCGGACGCCGCGCACAGGCCACCGGCGATGATCCAGGTGAGCGCGATAACCTTGCCGTTGTCGACGCCGGACAGGAGGGCGAGATCGGGATTGTCGGACATGGCGCGCATGGCCTTGCCCCATTTGTTCCGCGTCAGGAATTGATGAAGGATCACCACCAGTGCGACAGCTACCACAAGGGTAATTATTTCGTGGCTCTTGATGCGGATGCCTAACCAGTTTTCGGGCCGCGTGATGCCATGGACGTAGCTGGTGGTGTTGACGCCCCACACGACCTGCACGAACGAGCGCAGCATCAGCGCCACGCCGAAGGACGCGATCGTCGTGATGATCTTGGGAAAGGTGCGCAGATGGGCGTAGAATAACCGATCGATGCAGATCGCGAAAATGCCGGTGAACACCACCGCCACGGGCAGCGCGGCGTAAGGCGACAGGCCGAGCGCCGTGGTGACGGCGAGCGCTATGAAGGCGCCGAAGGTCGCGAGGTCGCCATGCGCGAAATGGCCATAGCGCATGATGGCGTAGATGAGGGTGACCCCGATCGCGCCCAGCGCGTAGATCGCGCCTTGGACGATGCCGGGAAGCAGGAAGAAATTGATGAAGCTTAGTAAATCCATTCAAATACTCGCCTACCCGCCCAGGAACATCTCGGCGATGTTGCGGTCGGCCAGAAGCGCCGGTGCGGTTCCTTCGTGGCGGTTGCGCCCGGCGGCCAGCACATAGCCGCGGTCGGCGAAAGCCAGGGCCTGCTTCGCATGCTGCTCGACAAGAAGGATCGCGACGCCGGTGTCGCGGACATTGCGGCTGATCTGGAAAATCTGCTCCATATATTTCGGCGAAAGGCCCGCGGTCGGTTCGTCGAGCAGGAGCAACTGCGGGTCGAGCATCAGGGCGCGGCCCATCGCCACCATCTGGCGCTGCCCTCCCGACAGGCTGCCGGCGACCGCCTTGCGCTTGGCCTTCAGGTCGGGGAAAAGCTGGTAGACGCGGTCCAGGGCAGCGCTGTAGTCACCCTTGCGCAGGAAGGCCCCCATCTCGAAATTCTCATGGACGGTCATCTCGCTGAAGATGTTCTGCACCTGCGGGACGTAGCAGACACCGGCCTTGACGATCTGGTTGGGGGCCCAGCCGGTGATGTCCGTGCCGCCGACTGCGATCGAGCCCGCATGGATGTCGAGCAGGCCGAAGATCGACTTCATGGCGGTGGATTTGCCCGCCCCGTTCGGACCGACGATGACCACGATCTCGCGGCTGGCGACTACCATGGAGACGTCGAACAGGATGTCCGCGTCGCCATACCCCGCGCGCAGGTCCCTGATGCTCAGAAGGGCCGTCACGCCGCGCCCTCCTGCGTTTGCCCGAGATAGGCCTCCAGAACATGCGGGTCGGAACGGACCGTCTGGAAATCGCCCTCGATGAGCACCCTGCCTTCAGCCATGCAGATGACCGGGTCACATAGCCGCTCGATCATCTCCATGTCATGCTCGATGAGGATGAACGTATAGCCGTTCTCGCGGTTGAGGTGCTCGATCTTCTCTTCCAGCTTCCTGAGCAGGGTACGGTTCACGCCGGCGGCGGGCTCGTCGAGGAGAACAAGCTCGGCGTCCGTCATCATGGTGCGCCCCAACTCGAGAAGCTTCTTCTGGCCGCCGGATATCCGACCTGCCCGCTGGTCCGCGATATGGGTCAGTTCGAGGAACTCCAGCACCTCCCATGCCCGCCGCGAGATCTGCGTCTCCGCCCGCCCGACCAGAGACGGACTGAACCAGTTGCGCAGCAACGACTCCCCCGGCTGCGCCGGGGCCACCATCATCAGGTTCTCGAGGACGGACAGGTGCTGGAACTCGTGGGGGATCTGGAAGGTGCGCACAATTCCCTTGTGAAACCGGCGGTCGGGCGACAGCCCGGTGATGTCCTCGCCCCGATAGAGGATGCGCCCGCCGCTCGGGCGCAGGGCGCCCGCGATCATGTTGAAGACAGTGGTCTTGCCGGCTCCGTTCGGCCCGACGAGACCGGTGATGGAGCCTTTGGTGACTGAAAAGGAACACTCCCGGACGGCGCGGAAAGACCCGAATTCCATCGCCAGTCGTTCACAGGAAAGCAGCGTGGATGAGGTCGTCACGGAGCTAGTATGCCTTTAGCCGGCCGCATCCGCCGCCCGTCGTTCGCCGGTTCAACATGAAACTTCTTCCCTCAACGCCAAGCCACCCGTCGCGCCAACCAACGCTCATCCGAGGCGTTGTCCGGGCGGTCTCTCCCACTACACTTTTCTATCGGGATAGTAGTCATGCGCCATCGCGATTTTCGCGCAAATTAGAACGCGTCCATGATAAGATCGTGCTTTTATGCAAGAATCGATCAGCTGATGCCAGAAACAAGCATGAAACTAGATGCCATCGACCTCCGGATCATCGAGGCCCTGCGCCAGGATGCGCGCTGCAGCAATGTGGAGCTGGGGCTGAAAGTCGGGCTTTCCGCATCGGCATGCAGCCGCCGTATTCGCAATCTGGAGGAAACAGGGATCATCAGGGGCTACACCACCGTCATCAACACGGCGGCTTCCGAGACGCGACGTCCTGTCTTCCTGCAGATGAAGCTCGTGAATCCGACGCAGGACTGCCTGAACAGGTTCGAGCAGGCAGTCAGAAAGTGCGCCGAGGTACGGGAGTGTTTCTGTGTGAGCGGTTCCGCTGACTACCTTTTACGTATCGAGGTAAGTGATTTCGAGGATTTCGAACGGGTTCATTCCGAAGTGCTCACGAGGCTCCCGGGAGTGGCAAGCATCATTTCGAGCTTCACCATCAGAAATGTCTTCTCGTACCGGCGATGACGTTCCTCGCTCCGCGGCCGAAACTTCGGGCGGCTGCGGGCGGGCAAGACGAGTCGCTTTTGCGGGACGGCTCCATTTCCGCCAAGGACCCGATGGCGCGCCACAAAGAGTTTGGGCGAATTGGCGTGCCCGGCGGCACGCGCGGCGCTTGGTGAACCGGCCTTTGCCGCGAGCGCGCCGTAGCTCCTGGTTTCTCCCGACGCAATCACGCGCAGGGCGGTCGAGACCTTCTTCTGAAAAGCAGGGCGGCAGCCATCCACCGCAACGGTGAGCGGCTCCGGATGCTCACCCCAGTCCGGGGCCGACCCAGGCCGGCATCGTCGCGCGGCACTGCTGTGGCGACAGCCCATTGAAGATGCGGAAGCATTTTGCGAAGTGCGAGGCGGATATGAAGCCGCAGGCGATGGCGATGTCTATGATCGGCATCCGCGTGCCTTCGAGCAGCCGCCTGGCATGGTCGACCCGGATCCGCAGATAATGGCGCACGGGCGGCAGCCCTATATGGGTGGCGAACAGCCGCTCCAGCTGCCGGCGGGAGACCCCTGCCCGATGCGCCACCTCATCCATGGCGAGCGGGAGCTCGACATTCTCCTCCATGATCCGCATGGCCAGCACCAGCTTGTCGCTCACGCCGGCGAAAGCCAGGCCTGACGGGCCTGTCTGGCGGTTCGAGCCGGAGCGTTGGCCCTCGACGGTGGCGTGGCGGCAAACCTCCTGCGCGATGAAGACGCCGGCATGGCTGCCGATCAGGTCCACCGCGAGGTCGAACGCCGCCAGTTCGCCGGCGCAGGTCGAATACTGTCCGTCCTTGACGAACAGGGAATCGCGGATGCGCGGCTTGCTGAACATCTCGGAGAACGCGGCAAGCCGCGACCAGTGGATCGTGCAGCGCGTATCCGCCAGGAGGCCGATCTGGGCGAGCAGCCAGGTTGCCGTGCCGACGGCCGATATCGGCACCCGGCGCCGGGCGATGGTGCGCACGAAAGCATTGAGCTGGGGCGTCAGCTGCTTTTCCACCGGCTCGCCCGCGACGATGGTGAGCTGGTCGGCCCTGCGGTCGTCGACGCCGGCCAGGAATTCGTCCATCGACGCATCGACCGCGACCGAAAGCCCGTTCGCCCCCTCGACGGGCTGCCTGCCCGTGCCCACGATCAGCCAGCGGAACAGCGGCAGCTTCGAGACGGTATTGGCGATGCGGAACGGCTCGATATAGGCGTGAAGCGCAAGATGGGAAAAGCCGGGCAGCACGAGCACCGCGACGTCTAATGTCCGCACCGCCGCCAGCGCCGTTTCCCGCGCGGTCAACGCCCTCAATGCGCTGATGTTGGCCGGTGCGTTCATCAAGGCCCGTATATGGCCACCGGCTTGCCGAACAGGCCGGGCTCCGGCTTCACGCCCAGCCCCGGCCGCTGCGGCACGGCTATGTGGCCCTTCTTGATGACGATCGGGTTCTTCGCGTCGAAATGCCCCTTGATGTATTCCTGGGCGATCCAGGCGCCCTCCATGCGGCGCGGCTCGACGGTCGAGGCCAGATGCACGCAGGCCGCCGCGATGATGTCGCCGCCCCAGGCGTCGTCGCAGCTGTGCGGCAGCGAGCGGATGGCGCACAGGTCGCGCACGGTCGTCATTTTCGTGAGGCCGCCCAGGCGGGTGACCTTGAGGCCGAAGCCGTCTGCGATGCCCAGCGAGATCGCCC
>Ga0153956_1003136_pt1 | contig 11027 bp, 8 predicted proteins | sample TSFL040MetaG_FD_104704 | JGI IMG/M metagenome (GOLD analysis project Ga0153956, IMG submission 104704) | Attine ant fungus gardens microbial communities from Florida, USA - TSFL040 MetaG | ecosystem: Host-associated > Fungi > Mycelium > Unclassified | place: USA: Florida, Wekiwa Springs...
CACCTCCATCGATCCGGTGCAGATGGATTTGCTGTTCGAGCGCTTCGTCAGCGAGGAGCGCAAGGAGCCGCCGGATATCGACGTCGATTTCGAGCACGAACGGCGCGAAGAAGTCATCCAGTATGTTTACCGGCGTTACGGTCATCATCGCGCTGCGCTCGCCGCGACCGTCATTCATTACCGCCCGCGCAGTGCCATCCGCGAGACCTGCAAGGTCTTCGGACTGACGGAAGACATCGCCGCCGATCTTGCCAGCGGCGTATGGGGAAGCTGGGGCAGCAATCTCAGCGAAGCGCAAGTGCGCCAGGGCCAGCACAATCCGCTCAACGTGATGATCGCTCGCGCCGTGAACGCCGCGAACGAACTCATCGGCTTCCCGCGCCATCTCTCGCAGCATGTCGGCGGTTTCGTTCTGACGGACGACCGGCTGGACGAATTCGTGCCCGTCAGCCCCGCCACGATGGAGGACCGTCATTTCATCGAATGGGACAAGGACGACATCGATGCCATCCGCATGATGAAAGTCGATGTGCTGGCGTTGGGCATGCTCACCTGCATCCGCAAGGCGTTCGACCTTGTTCAGACGCATGAAAAAAAGACTCTTGCTCTCAACATGCAGGCCACCGATCCGGCTGTGTATGAGATGTTGCAGAAGGCCGATGCCATCGGCGTATTTCAGGTCGAGAGCCGCGCCCAGATGAGCATGCTTCCAAGGATGAAGCCGAGAAATCTGTACGATCTCGTCATCGAAGTTGCGATTGTACGGCCCGGCCCCATCCAGGGCGGCATGGTGCATCCCTACATGCGCCGCCGGGCAGGCGAAGAACTGGTTATCTACCCTGCGCCTGCGCCGGAACATGGTTCTCCCGAAGAACTACACGGAGTCCTCGGAAAGACGCTTGGTATTCCTCTGTTTCAAGAGCAGGCCATGAAGCTTGCCATCGTCGCGGCGAAATTTACGCCGTCAGAAGCGAACGGATTGCGGCGCGCAATGGCGACATTCCGCAATCTCGGAACTATCGACAAATTCAGAGATAAGTTTGTCGGCGGCATGACAGCGCGTGGTTATGAGCAGGATTTCGCTGAACGCTGCTTCACGCAGATCGAAGGTTTTGGCTCTTATGGATTCCCTGAAAGCCATGCCGCCAGCTTCGCGCTTCTGGTATATGTTTCGGCTTTTATAAAGCGCTATTATCCTGCGGCGTTCGCTTGTGCGCTTCTCAATTCACAACCGATGGGCTTCTATGCGCCGGCCGAAATCTTGCGCGATGCGCGCGAGCATGCTGTGGAAGTTCGTCCTGTCGACGTGAATTACAGTGAATGGGACAATCTACTGGAACAAGATGGAAAAGGCGGTTTGGCGCTGCGTCTTGGGTTCCGTCAGATCGATGGCTTTAGTGAAAACTGGTGCAAGGTTCTTATTGGCGCCCGCGGCAACCACTTTAGCGGTGTCGAAAGGCTGTCTCGCAAGACCCGGCTCCCCAAACGCGCGATGATCATTCTGGCAGAAGCGGACTGCTTTCAGTCACTGAACAAGGATCGCCGCGAGATCCTTTGGGAGGTGCGTCGCCTCGCGGACACCGAAACTCTTCCGCTTTTCTCTGCGCAATATGTTGAAGAACAGCCAGAAGAGGAGATCGCGGCGCTGCCAGAGATGCCGCTCAGCGAACATGTTCTGGCGGACTATCAGATGCAACGCTTCTCCTTGCGTGCGCATCTGATGAGCTTTCTGCGCGATCTTTTCCGGAAGGAAGGCATCGACGATTGCCGATATATTTCCAGCCCGGCCGATTATCCTTTTCCGGTATCGCGCGATGGCGAAAAGGTCCGCTGCGCCGGCATCGTCCTCACGCGCCAGATGCCAGGCGATGCCGGGGTCGTCTTCATCACCCTCAGTGACGAAACCGGAATCGCCAATGTGGTGGTCTGGCCCGACCTGGTTACAGAATTCCGTCGTGAGATCATGAGCGGCCGGCTGCTCGTTGTGGAAGGCATGGTTCAGCGAAGCAAGGACGACGTCGTCCATCTGGTCGCCGAGCGCATCATCGACCGCACTGCGGAACTGGACCGCCTTTCGAAAGACGACATCGACGCTCCGTCGTTCCGCTCACAGGCCGCGAAACATCTCAGCCGCCATCCACGCAATATTCGCGTGGTCCCGAAATCGCGGGATTTCCATTAACTACGCTCTCTTGAGAGAAGGCTCTTCTTATCTTAGAACGAACCGCCTTCCTTGTGACTATTGTCGATACCGCTTCATGCGCATTGCCATCGTTGACTATCCGGGACACGCATTCGCGATCCAGCTTTCTCGCTGCCTGGCTCGGCGAGGGCACACAGTTCTGCTTTCCTACTATGCGGGCTTTCCCAGCCCCAAGGGGCCCCTTGAGCGGCGGGCGGACGATCCCGAAACGCTGACGATCAGGTCTGTCGATCTCGATCAACCGTTTCAGAAATTCAATTTCTTCAAAAGGCGCCAGCAGGAAATCGCAGTTGGCAAGGCTTTCGGAAAGATTGTCGATGATTTTGCTCCGGACATCGTCGTCGCTTGTACGGTTCCGATCGACACGCAATCCATATTAATGCGTCATGCCCGTCGCGCGAAGGCGGCGATCGTTTTCTGGTTGCAGGACATCATTTCAATCGCCATGCGCGAAATCCTGAGCCGCAAGCTGCCGGGTTTGGGACCGCTGGTCGCGATGTATTACCAACGCAAAGAGGCCCGCCTCTTTCACGACAGCGATGCGATCGTAGCAATTTCAGAGGACTTCTTTGGGGCTCTCGCGGATCTGCGTCTCGATCCGTCGCGCTGCTATGTGATGCCTAATTGGGCGCCATTGCCTGAGATGCCTCAGTGCCCGAAAGACAATGAATGGTCACGCACACAGGGGCTGGCCAACAAAAAAGTGGTTCTTTATTCCGGCACGCTGGGGATGAAGCACAATCCCGAATTTCTTGCGGCACTCGCGCAATCGACCCGCGATCAAGCCGACACTGCGGTCGTTGTTGTCTCAGAAGGACTTGGCACCGACTATCTCATGACAGCCAGGAACGAGCGCAATCTGGAAAATCTGATATTGCTTCCGTTTCAGCCAGCCAACCTGTTGCCCAAGGTTCTGGCGGCAGCGGATGTTCTTACCGCTTTCGTTGAGCCCGAGGCGGGCACTTTTTCCGTTCCCTCAAAATTGCTGTCGTATTTTTGCGCTGGCCGCGCCGTTCTGGCCGGAATAGGGAAGAACAATGCCTCTGCACGAGAAATCCGCAGGCATGAACTGGGTCTTGTGGTCGAGCCTGACGACGAAGCAGCCTATATCGCTGCGGCCCGCAGGCTGCTCGTGGAGTCGCGTCTGCGCGAAGAGTTTGGCGTGAGGGCGAGGGAATACGCTGAACGGACGTTCGATATCGAAAAAATCGCCTCGCAATTCGAATCAATCTTCGAGGCTGCGATCAAGCGTCGTCACCATCCCGGTCAGTGACATTGGCAATTGCGCAAATGAGCCCCGGCGTAAGCCGGGGCCCACTAACACGAATTAGCGGTGCCAGTTCGAGCGCCCGTGGAAGCCGCGACCGTCAAATTTGCCGGAATGGTATCGCTTGTGACCTGAAACATCGATGAAGACGAATCCGTTCGCCTGTGGCTCGTAATAGCCTGGGCCGTAGTATCCCGAGTCATAATAGCCATTGTACTGCGGTCCGATCGCCCAATAGGCCGGCTTGGGGAAATGACCATTGGGATGATAGTCCCAGCATGAGGTATGCTTGTGCGTGTAATAATAATGCGGCGAACCGCAACGATGATCAGCAGCCGACGCGCTTCCGGCGAAAAGCACAGAAATCGCACCGGCGGCTAATATAGCTAAGCGCTTCATAGTTTGAGCCTTTCTCTTGAATTACCGTTGTTCAACGCGTGAAGGGACTTTTGGTCGCATTTATCGCATGAACGGCCGCTGAATAGCCACTCAAGATGTCGGAAATGCGGGAGGATTGGAACCGATTCGCATCGAAGCGATGTTGTTTTCTTTGATTATCTCAAATCACAGAGCATGCTGCAGTACAATGTGGCCTACCTGCGGGCAGCGTAGTCTTGATATGTTTTCCGGATTCCCTCCTGTAGGGAAGTTCTCGATTTCCAGCCAAGGCCTGCAAGCCTTGATACGTCCATGATCTTCCTTGGTGTCCCGTCCGGCTTGGTGGTGTCGTACACAAAGCCGCCCTTCCATTCCGCGACGCCGGCTACAGTTTCCGCGAGCTCGCGAATCGTCACGTCCGTTCCAGTCCCCAAATTCAAGAACTGCGCGTCCGAGTAGTTCTTCATCATAAATATGCAGCCGTCGGCGAGATCTTCGGAGAACAGAAACTCGCGTCTTGGCGTTCCCGTGCCCCAGATCTCGAGCGTCGCCGCGCCGGATGCTTTCGCTGCATGCACCTTCATGATCATTGCTGCAGCCACATGGCCTTGCGTGAGGTCGTACCGATCGCCATAGCCGTATAGATTAGTGGGCATAGCCGAAATGAAGTCACATCCATATTGCGCACGATAGGCTTCGCACATCTTGATGCCCGCGATTTTGGCTATGGCGTAGGCTGCGTTTGTGGGCTCCAGCGGCCCCGTCAACAGATATTCTTCCCGCATAGGTTGGGGCGCGTTGCGGGGAAAAATGCAAGAAGAACCCAAAAATAGAAGCTTCTTCATGCCGACGCGATAAGCGGCGTGGATTAGGTTCGTCTCGATAGCCAGATTCTCATAGAGGAATTCCGCCGGCCTCTCGTTATTGGCCAGGATGCCGCCCACGCGCGCAGCTGCAACGAACACGGCATCCGGCTTTGCTTCCGAAAGCCATTCCTCGGTGTCGCGTTGCCGCGTTAAGTCCACCTCTCCACGCGTGGCCGTGACTACCTCGCAGCCTTCGGAGGCGAGACGGCGGACTATCGCGCCGCCAGCCATACCGCGATGACCTGCGACGTAAACACGCTTTCCACGAAGCGGAAACAGCTCATTCATGATCGGATCTCGAGCGTACTTCGGCAGCCACGGCCACCATGTCAGCATCGACCATTTCCCGAACGAGCTCATGAAAACCAGTTTTATGAACCCAGCCTAGCTTGTCGCGTGCTTTTTTCGGATTTCCGACGAGAATATCGACTTCCGTAGGGCGGAAATAGCGAGGATCGACTTCGACAAGTACCTCTTCGGTCTTCGCGTCCACGCCCTTTTCTATTTCATTATGGCCGCGCCATGTGATCTCGCGCCCGACGTGCTTAAACGCGAGCTCTATGAACTCGCGTACGGAATGTGTCTCTCCTGTCGCCAGCACGAAGTCGTCGGGAACGGCATGTTGCAGGATGCGCCACATCCCTTCGACGTATTCCCGTGCATGGCCCCAGTCCCGCTTGGCGTCCAGGTTTCCGATATAGAGCGTCTTCTGCAATCCCAACTGTATCGCGGCGACAGCGCGAGTGATCTTGCGAGTTACGAAGGTCTCTCCGCGGAGAGGACTCTCGTGATTGAAGAGAATTCCGTTGGATGCGTAGATTCCATACGCTTCCCGATAGTTCACGGTCACCCAATAGGCATAGAGCTTCGCCACCGCATAGGGGCTTCGCGGATAAAACGGTGTAGTCTCTGACTGGGGCATCTCTTGAACTTTGCCGTAAAGTTCCGAGGTCGATGCCTGATAAAAGCGCGTACGTTTCGAAAGGCCCAGAAGCCTTATCGCTTCCAGAATCCGCAAGGTGCCGAGAGCATCCGCGTTGGCGGTGTACTCAGCAGTCTCGAAGCTCACCTGGACATGGCTTTGTGCGGCAAGGTTGTAGATTTCATCCGGCTGCGTTTCCTGAACCAGCCGGATAAGATTGGTCGCGTCCGTCATATCTCCATAGTGAAGATAGAGTGGACGGCCTTGTTGATGAGGATCGTGATAGAGGGCATCGATACGAGCGGTATTAAAAGAAGAAGATCGGCGCTTCACGCCGTGGACGGTATAGCCCTTGTCGAGCAATAACTCGGCCAGATATGCGCCATCCTGCCCGGTGATCCCGGTAATCAAGGCTGTTTTTGAAGTCATTCGAAGAAGGGCTCTCTTACGTTATTTTATGTCGGCGCCCGGGGGCGCTGCGAATATAGCCAAGACCGCTTGCGCGCAAAATAGGCGCTAGCGAGACCGTTTGGACATATTCAGTCACTTACTGTGTTTTGCGCAACGGTTTTGCCCACTATATTTCCGCCATGCACCGACGAAACGACAAAGCGCCGCGAAAGGCCCGAAATGAACACGATTCCGTTTATTGACCTGCAGGCCCAAAGGCGTCGGATTGGAGCCTCCATGGAGGATGCCATCAAGGCTGCCGTAGACGGCGGGCAGTGGATACTGGGTCCCCAAGTTCGCAGCCTGGAAGAAGAGCTCGCGAAATTTGCCGGCGTGAAACATGCGGTGACCTGTGGCAACGGTACCGATGCGCTGGTGCTTTTGTTACGGGCTTGGGACATCGGTCCGGGCGATGCCGTGTTCGTTCCGGCGTTTACCTTCGCAGCGACAGCAGAGGCCGTGGTTCTGGCGGGGGCTTCGCCGGTCTTTGTCGATGTCGTCCAAAATACCTTTAATCTTGACGTCGCAAGCCTTGAAACGGCGATCGAACAGGTCAGGCGCGACGACACGCTCAAGCCGCGAGCGATTATTCCGGTGGATTTGTTCGGGCAGCCGGCTGACTATCAGCGAATTCTCCCTATCGCCCAGCGTGAAGGTTTGAAACTCTTGTGCGATGCCGCTCAAGGGTTCGGCGCGACTTATGGAAATAAGCGCACAGGCGCCATAGGTGATGCTTCCGCAACCAGCTTCTTTCCAGCAAAACCGCTCGGCTGCTATGGCGATGGCGGCGCTTGCTTTACTGACAACGATGCGTTGGCACAATTGCTCGTTTCGCTGCGGATGCATGGACAGGGCCAAGATCGTTACGAACACGTCAGGATCGGAATGACATCGCGGCTGGACACGATCCAAGCGGCCGTTCTCCGCGAGAAGCTCAGGGTATTTCCAGAAGAAATAGAGCGACGCGATGAAATCGCGCTTCGATACAGCAGCGTCTTTCGCGATATCAGCGGCGTGAAAATACCAGAAGTGGTCCAGAATGCACGCTCCGTTTGGGCGCAGTACACTTTGCGCGTGAAAAATCGTCAGATTCTGCAGAATTACCTGAAAGAGCAAGGAATACCCACGGCGATCTACTATCCGATTCCGCTGAATCGTCAGCTGCCATATCGTGAATATCCCAGTGCTCCGACGCCGGTTACGGAAAAATTAAGTTCCGAGGTTATCAGCCTCCCGATGCATCCGTATCTCGACGCAGCGACACAAACTCGTATTATTGATGCGGTCATAACCGGCGTGGGAGCGAGTTGATTTTCGAGCAGATTGCCCGCTCCACCTCTTAAGCCTCATGCAGATGGACGGTTTGATGAAATTGGCGAGAAAAGCTCCGGTATTCTCTTTTTGCACGCTCTTCACCACTTTTGTGGTGGCGTTGTTCTCTACACATGTAGCTGCGGCCGGGGCCGCATCGGATTGCGCTGGAGATGGCAAGCAAGACGCGACCGCCTGTCTACAAGCGCATCTTGATCGGGGCGGCGTCCAACTCCTGCCCGGTAAGACCTATCTCACCACGAAGTCTCTGTCGGTCGGCGCGCACGCAGAATTGGATGGTAATAACGCAACGATAACGACACCTTCTCCTGTCCGCGCCATCATCATCGCGGGAGATGGAGCGAGCGTGCACGACTTGACACTGGTCGGCAGCGATCCGACCGCCGATGGGATATTTATCGCAAAAGGCGCATCCAACGTTGCTGTCCGAAACAATCAGGTGACGGGCAATTTTCGCCAGGCGATCCTTTTGGGTGCATCTGGGCAGCACGATCTAATCATAGAAGGCAACAAAGTGTTCCCCGGCAAGGGGCAGCGGATTGCGTTCGGTGTCATCGCCAACCCGTCGCGTTTGGCGCGAGACGGTGGAACTCCGCCTCGGAATATAGCTATTCGAAATAACGTGCTGACCGACTTGACGGGCGATGCCATAGAGATCAATTCGCCGCCCCCTGTGAGTGTCTCCAATCTTCAGATTGAAGGAAACACGCTAAGCGCGCCGTTGCACCAAACGTCGACCGCGGGGTTTTGCATTGGCATGGCAGGCGTCGTCGGTGCGCGGATTGTCGGAAACAAGATCGCGAACTGCAAATGGCAAGGGATACATATAGAACACAACTCAACAAACATCCTGATACAGGACAACAGTATCGATAAGACCATTGGCCCCTCCGGCATTCAAATGAATGGGCGTCGCAACAGCGCCGGAATACTTCTGCTGAATTCCAGTAACATCAAAATATATCGCAATAGAATAATAGACACCTATAACTCTGGCATTGAATTGGCATGGAACCCGAAAGGCACGAATTCAAACATAACGATTGCCGGTAACGTCATAAATCGCGCGGGCGATTACGGTATTCATGTTGGCGGACCGGCAGGGCGTGATATGGGCGTTATCGTGGGCGCAGCGGACGGATTTGGCGCAAATCAAATCACCGGGTCGAAACTGTCGCCCTTTGCAGGATGCAACAGCTCCATTCGCGGGAGCGATGTCCGTTTGGCGAATTGCGCGCAGCAAAAATAGCCCGCGCTTGTCACTCACCGGGGTATGCGCTCGCCGGACTCGGATTGGCGCAATCGTTTGGCGATCTCATCAGCATTATCGCGGTACCAGGCCACGATCGATGGCAACTCGTCCTGCAAACGACGTCTTGAGCGCCAGCCCAGATTGGAGATTTTGTCCCATGAGATGGCGTAGCGCCGGTCGTTGAAAGGACGATCCTCGACGAAGGCTACGCTGTCATCGAAGGCGGCATTGAACTCGCGGCAAATCATGCTCACGACTTGGCGATTTGAATATTCTTCTTCGGCGCCGATGTTATAAACTTCATGTATTTTGCCCTTCTCCGACAGGAGTATCAGCGCGTCTGCAAAATCGTGAGCGGACAGATAGTGCCGGACATTTGTACCGCTGCCGTGAAGCGGGATCTTCTTTCCGTACAGCAGAGACATGATTGCTCTTGGAATAAGCTTTTCGGGATACTGCCGAGTTCCGAAAATATTGTTTGCACGAACTATTACGACAGGTGATTTGAAGGAGTGGACGTATCCGTTCACGATCATCTCGGCCGCAGCCTTCGATGCAGAATAGGGATTGGTTGGGTTAAGGGTTTGCGCTTCATCGCAGTCCCCGGTCAGAACCTCTCCATAGACTTCATCGGTGCTCACATGGATGATCTTGGAAACCCGTGCGTCGCGGCAAGCTTCCATAACGGTGTGCGTGCCCAGCGCGTTGGTTTGCGTGAACAGGATGGAGCTGTGGAACGATCGATCAACGTGGCTCTCCGCGGCGGCGTGGATCACGAGGTCACAGCCGGTCGCGAGCGATTTGCAGAGCTTGTAGTCGCAGATGTCTCCGACAACGAGCTCCATCCGGTTGGATGCGACCAAGTCCATAATATACCGAAAATCGGCGGCATATGTCATCTTGTCGAGGACGATGACTTCGCTATTAGGGAATGCGGCACACACATGCTCACAGATATGGGATCCAATGAAGCCTGCGCCCCCGGTAATCAAAATTCTACGCATCCCGCAATCTCCGGCCCAATAACATGCAATACTCGATAAGACTGACCTGCGTCTGCAAGTGTCCGAATTCGGACTGCCATTTATCAATATTCAGGAAAAATGCATCATAAATTTCGTGGCTCTTGGCGATAAGCTGGCCTTTTCCAAAGCCGGCCATAAGCGCGGTGGCCAGAGCTCCACAAGGAGTGCCCAAACCGCTCCCCAAATTGAATGTCCCAGCTTTTCCTGAGAGCGCCGTGCGAAGGATGGCTTCGGCACAGGTCTCGACGGGCAGAAAGTCTTTGGCGGTGTCGGGACTCATGTCGAAAGTGATTGTTCCTTGGGTGCGCAGGGTGTCGAGCATCATGCCCATAAATGTTTTACGCGGCCGCACCGGCGCGTATTCAAATCCAATGATGTTGGAAAGCCGCAGGACAGCCGATCCAGGACATAGGCTTTGGATCGCTGTTTCGCTCGCGGCCTTGTTTCGGCCATATAGTGTCTCGTCCCCGCTCGAGACACTTTGTTCGGTGGCACCCCATTTCACTGCTTTGGAGTAGACTCGCCGTGTGCTGAGCATGGTGAAATGCGCGTCTTTCTCCGCAGCTATTTCGGCAGCCTTTAGGTCGTAGTCCTTCGCTTTGTCATATGGGGCGTTCTGAAAGTCTGGATGGCGAGCAAAATTTATCAGCCGGTCTTCTTTACGAAGCAGCCCGGCGAACTTCGCGTCGTGGGGAAGAGCAAGGATATCGATCTTCGCTTGCTGCGCGCATTGCTTGACGTGAGATGCAATAAAGCTTCCCGAGCCGACCAGTACTAGCCGCATTGTCCATCTCTGTCGCTTGGAACGTATGTACCAACAATATGGATTGCCGATGATCCGGCGCGGAGATCGTGCAACTTAGAAATCAATAGGCTCCCCGCCGGGTCGCGACGAACCATGCAGTTTGAAGCAGGATCACAAGGTCGGTCCAGAACGTCCAGTTCAGAATGTACCATTCATCAAAGATAATTCGCTCGTCTGACGTCGTGTCGCTGCGGCCGCTAACCTGCCACAAACCGGTAAGGCCCGGACGTACTCTTGCATAAACGCGTGCGGACGAACCGAAGTGACGTATCAACTGTTCACGGGGAACGGGACGAGGCCCGACAAGGCTAAGATCACCGATGAGGACATTGAAGAGCTGCGGTAGCTCATCGAAGCTTGAAGGCCGCAACCACTTTCCAGCTCTTGTAACGCGCGGATCGTCGCGAAGTTTGTAAGTCTTCCAGAACTCTTCATACAGTTCCGGATTCTCGGCGCGCCATCTCTCCAACCGCTCTTCCGCGTCGGTCGCCATGGTGCGAAATTTCAGGCACGAGAACTCCACCCCG
>Ga0153956_1003137_pt1 | contig 11015 bp, 11 predicted proteins | sample TSFL040MetaG_FD_104704 | JGI IMG/M metagenome (GOLD analysis project Ga0153956, IMG submission 104704) | Attine ant fungus gardens microbial communities from Florida, USA - TSFL040 MetaG | ecosystem: Host-associated > Fungi > Mycelium > Unclassified | place: USA: Florida, Wekiwa Springs...
AGATGCGCTCGATGATCTTCTTGCGGCCGAACTCCGGGAACTTGGCGAGCACAGGGCCGAGTGATTCGAGCACCTCGCGTGCAGCTTGGTGAAACTCGGCCTCGCCGGGGTTGCGTTGAACCACGGCTTCGTAGATGGGCTCGAGCTTCTCATCCATGTGAGTCATCGCGTCCTACTTCCTTTTTGCAACGGGCGGGTAGCCTAGCCCGCTGACTTTCCGGTCGTGCCCGCAAATAGCGGCGCGCCGAACGATTGCGTCCGGTGGTCGTATCGAAATGGGGTATTAGTGCTCACGTGAGCATGGGAACAATTGCCCAAGATCGAGGACGGCTAGCCCTGCGGCCGCGCGCGGCGTTCAAGGCGCGGAGATGCGCGTGTGGACCTGGGTGATGGCGGCGATCGAGAACAGACTGCTGGCGATCTCGCCCAGCGCTTGTTGGCAGACGGCGTCGCCGCGCAGGGTGACCTGGCCTCGCTGGATCTCGACTGACACGCGGATGCCTTCGCGCTCCGCGGCGGACGCGACCAACTGTCGAATCTCATCCTCGATCTCGATCGATTCGCAGGTCGTCGCCGCTTCGTCGCTCATCTCGCTCTTCGGATCTTGCACGGTGCCACACGTCGTCACGAACGCGCGCGGCGGAATGATCGCTTCAGGGTCCGCCCAAGCAGCGCGCCGCGCCATAGGGACAAATGCCCAGTCCCGCGCGTGTGTTCCAGCTCGGACGCTCGCTCGCTCACACGTGGCGCATCACCCGCACCGCGCGCGTGGCATCATCGGGCCGCTGGAACCGGGCAGGCGGTCCGCGACGTCTCTCGCCGGATCAACCTGCCGCGATCTTTCACGAGAGTTGTCGTCATCCGTGCGCGTGCTCTTCGATACGACGTCTGTGTTGCGGTGGCTGCTGCTCGCGTGGCTCGCCATGTGCGCGCCGTTCGCCAAGGCGCGCGCGCTCGACAAGCAAGGGAGCGCCCACGCCGGGCAGGTGGCGGGGCCGAGCAGCGGCGTCGAGATCAGCGGCTCGGTGCTGGCGGGCTCTGCGCTCTACAACCCGAGCTACGCCGCGCGCCCGGACAACAGCGGTCTGGCGTTGCTGCGCGTGGCGTCGCACTTCGATGTCGACCTCATCGGCCATCGGCTCTCGATTCCGTTGGACGTCAACGTCTTCAGCGACCGTCGGCGCAGCAGCTTCGGGAAGCTCGCGCCGAGCGAGTTGGATCTGATCTCCGGCGTCACCAGCACCTGGGGCCTGTGGGAGGGTGGCGCGGCCGAGCTCGGCGCGCGCTACGAGCGCGACATGCCGGTGGACCGCGGCGGGCGGGTGCAGTCCTACGCGGACGCGCGCACCAAGCTGCTGGCGTCCGCCGCGCAGACGAGCCCGCGGCTGCGTGGGTTGTTGCGCGGCACGGACGTGCTCGGCTCGGCCACGCTCGGCTGGTTCGCCTACAACCCGAGCTACGCGGCGCGCCCCGACAACACGAGCCTGGCCTTGCTGCGGTATGCGCTGCACCTCGATTGGTCGCTGCCGCAGCAGCACCTGGGCTTCCTCGTGGACTCGACCTTCTTCACCGATCGCAGGGCTCGCCTGCCGACGCGACCGAGCGAGCTCGATCTCACGCTCGGCGCGGCGCTGCGCCTCGCGTCGTTCGAGGTGAGCGTCACGTTCGAGCGCGACATGCCGGTCGATCGAGGGAGCTACACGCAGCAGCTCGTGTTCCTCTACCTGGCCTGGTCGTTCACGGCGTTTCAGCAGGCGCCGGTGGTCCCTGTGGGGGCGGGCGCGCAGCGCGCTCAGCCGCTTGGGGCCGCGCTGTGAGACTCAAGCGCGCGTCACTGGCCTGAGGCGACTTCACTGGCGGGCGCGGCTTCGCCACCTTGCGCGCTCGCCACGGCGCCGCCTGGCGCGGGCACCTTCTCGGCCACCGCGGAGGACAGCCCGCCGAGGCCGCGCTGCACCAGGCCGATCCAGCGTCCGTTGGTGAGCATCATGCGGCGCATCTGATCTTTGCCCTCCACGAGCAAGGGCCCGCTCGCGCCCACCACGTCGCCCTCGAGGCGCAGGCGCGCCACGAAGTCCACGGCCACCACGAAGAAGCCCGGACGCAGGTAGCTCCAGAACTGCTCGACGGTGACCTTGACCTTGGAGGCGCTGGCCGCGCTCGGATCGTTGGCGCTCACCACGTTGTACCCGCGCTGGGTCAACGCTTGAGCCACGATCTCGCTGACCACCATGGGGACGCTGCGCCCCTCGGGCAACACAAAGTCTCCCTTGGCGCCGCCGAACGAGCCGCGCTTGCGGCCGTAGGCGCGCGCCGTGACAGCGGAGTCGGTGATCTCTTCGGCGTATTTGAGCGAGGGGATGTCGGCCTTGTCGGGCTTGGCCTCGAAGGGGCGCGCGTCCACGGTCTCGATCACGACGCTGGGTCCTGAGGCTTGCGCCGCCGCGCCGCTCGCGGGGACTTGGAGGTCGTGCACCGAACGGCTGCGGATGCAGGCGCTGAGCGAGGAGAACAACAGGGTTACTGCAAACAACCGCGCGGATGGGCGCGCGAACAACACGGAGAGGTGTCGCATCAAGGGCTCCTTGGGCTGGACTGCGAGGCGATTCTGCAGGAATCACAGCGCGCGCGCAAACGATGAGCCGCGCGTCCAAAGCAAGGGCTATGGCAGACTCGAGAGATGGAGCCCCGCACGAAGCCATCTGCTCGCGTCGCCAAGGCCTACGAGGCGCTGCGCAAACACGGACTCGCCTATCCGGAGGTCCATGAAGACCATCCCTGGGGACACAGCGCGCTCAAGGTGAAGGGGAAGGCGTTCGCGTTTTTGTGGGCCGATGGGGAGGGGCTGAGCATCTCCACCAAGCTGCCGGAGTCCAACGCGTTGGCGCTGAACCTGCCGTTCGCGCAGCCTACCGGATACGGGCTCGGTCGCGCTGGCTGGGTGTCCGCCAAGTTCGGGAGCCGCGACGAAGTCCCGCTCGGGCTGATGTTCGCGTGGCTCGAGGAGAGCTACCGCACGATCGCGCCCAAGAAGCTCTCGGCCACCCTCGGCGGTGCGCGAGGGGCGGAGAAGAAGCCGCGCGCGGAGGTGAAGCAGGCGAAGCCCGCGCGTCAGCCGGCCGCAAAGCGCGGCGCGGGCGCCAAGGGTCCACGCAAGTAAGGGATGTTCGCCTGCCGAGGGGACGCGCGTGCATCGCTCGCGCGAGCGCGCGGACGCGGGCCCACGTGAGTGGCGGTAAGATCGGTGAGTGTGCGTCGCGCGGACCACGTTGGTCGCGCCGAGGGCGCGCAAGAAAGCTCGCTGACGATGACCAAGAACCGCCGTTTTTTGCTGGCCTCACGCCCCACGGGGGAGCCCACGCCGAGCAACTTCATGCTCGTGGAGGAGACCTTGCCCGAGCTGCGCGCGGGTCAGGTGCTGGTGCGCCATCACTTCCTCTCGCTCGACCCCTACATGCGCGGCCGCATGAGCGAGGAGAAGAGCTACGCGGCGCCGCAGCCGCTCGGCGAGGTGATGATCGGCGGCACGGTGGGGGAGGTGGTGGCGTCCCAGAGCGAGCGCTTCGCGGTGGGTGACAAGGTGCTCGGGATGGGGGGCTGGCAAGAGTACGCGGTGGTCGACGCCGCGCAGCGTGGCGCGCTGCAGAAGGTGGACGTGAGCCGCGTGCCGCTCAGCGCGTATCTCGGCGCGGTGGGCATGCCCGGCGTCACCGCGTGGTACGGCCTCCACGAGATCATCGCACCCAAACCGGGCGAGACCGTGGTGGTGAGCGCAGCGAGCGGCGCGGTGGGATCGGTGGTGGGGCAGCTGGCCAAGCAGAAGGGCTGTCGCGTGGTAGGCGTGGCGGGCGGCAGCGAGAAGTGCGACTACGTGGTGAAGGAGCTCGGCTTCGACGCCTGCCTCGACTACAAGCGCTTCGCGGAGTTCAAGGCGCTCCAGGCCGCCTTGCGCGAGGCGGCGCCCGCGGGGGTGGACGGCTACTTCGAGAACGTGGGCGGCAGCGTGTTGGACGCGGTGATGCTGCAGATGAACCCGTTCGCGCGGGTGGCGGTCTGCGGCATGATCGCGAGCTACAGCGGGCAACCCATCCCGATGAAGTACCCGCAGCTGATCTTGACCTCACGGCTCTCGTTCCGCGGCTTCATCGTGACCGAGCAGCCCGAGTCGTGGCCTCGCGCGCTCAAGGAGCTCGGCGCGCTCGCGGCCACGGGCGCGCTCCGCTACCGCGAGAGCATCGCGCAGGGACTCGAGAGCGCGCCGGAGGCGTTCATCGGGTTGTTGAAGGGGAAGAACTTCGGCAAGCAGCTGGTGAAGTTGATTTAGGGGGCCGCTCGAACGCTGGCGTCGGGGGGCCACGCCGATCGCGGTTGACGCCCGACATGACGAGGTGTTGCGGCAGGAGGAGTATGCCGCGGCGAGCCCGAAACTTGGAGCTGAGTGCTACGCAGCGTAGCGGCTGGAAGCGATCTCGCTCGCGCCGCCAGCAAAGTAAGGTCTACTGACAGGCTGGCTGCTCGCTCGAGGCCTCTCCCTCTTCGTTCATGTAGAACGTCTTGCGAAAGTAGTTCACCTCGTTGTCGGGCTTCTCGCTCGGAGCTCCCGAGGGAGAGTAGGACCAGATCCACTGCGCCTCGCTGTTGAGTCCCACCGAAGACCAAGGTGGCTGACTCGACGGGCCCAGCGACACGGCATTGGCCCAGCCGCTGTCGTCGAAGTCGAGCGCGTCCCAGTCATCGCTCAGGGTGGCGCTGACCTTCCATGAAGTGTCCGAGTTCACGTAGGCGGGTGAGCCGTTCAGCGTGTAGAGCAGTTCCGCCACGAGACCGCGATCGTATCCATCCTGCTCGTAGACGTTGGTGGCCTTGAAGGCGATGACGTTCTTGCGGTTGGGATAGAGGAAGACCGCGACCTCGTACTCCTTGAGCGTTTGCCACAGGCTCGTGGGCTCGGCGACCAACTCGCCGTTGAACCAGATCGACACGAGGTCGTCCGCGGTCACGCGCAGCTTTGCGGTGACCGTGGCGTCCTGCCCGGCATCCACGTTGCAAGGTGGGAGTGCGGCATCCACCAGTGCGCCGCTATCGGCCGGTGCGCCGCTATCGGCGCTACTCGCATCGAGGGATGCGTCGCCGTGCTCTTCCACTTCTGCATCTCTGTCTGCACCGCCGTCGGAGTCCATGTCGATGGGCCCCGCGTCGTCGTCCGGGCCTGGCTCCTGCTTGTTCCCGGAGGCAGAGCCCCCGTCGATGCCGGCGTCTGTCGTGTCGAGGAGCTCATCGGCCTGACCACCGCTGCAGCCGACCACGAGCATCACCGTTACGCATGCCCAGTTGGGACCGCTCTTCGATGCGAACTTCTGCATGACGAACCTCACTCCTCAAGATACCGGCTGCGCCGCGCGGGGTGAGTCTTGGACTTTCGACACCCCGGGACAAGCCAAAAAGGAGGGAGCTCGAGAAGCGCTATCAAAGCGTCTTCCTGGTCAACCTGCAGAAGCTGGACGCCGACCTCGCCAGTATCGAGACCACGCCGAATTTCGTGCGCGCATCGTCGTGGTGCCCGCGCGCAGAGGGAGGCTCACCAGAGCTCGGCGGCGGCGGGCACGTCGTTGTCGCTGTACGAGCTCACGTTGCTGCCGATGCCGAGCGCGCCCGAGTAGTTGGCGCCGGTGCACTTGAGCTTACCGTCGGCCAAGAGCGAGCAGATGAAGCTCGAACCGACGCCCATGGCGACGGGGACGCCGCCGAGGTCGTAGAGGGGGAGATTGTCGCCCATCTCCGCGGCGCTATCCCCGATCAATCCGCCCGTGGTGCCCAGGGCGAGCTCGCCGTATTGATTGTCGCCCCAGCACTTCACGGCGGCGGGATTGCGGCTGATCACGCAGGTGTTGGTGGCGCTCGTCGCGAGCGCCCAAGGCGTGATGCCCGTGCCCAGCTTGACGGGCGCCAGGTTGCTTCCCATTTCGTCGGGGTCGTCGCCGATGTCGTTCGCGGTGCCGTTGCCGAGGACCGCGAAGGAAGAGTTGAGGCCCCAGCACTTCACCGCGTCCGTCTCCGAGCGCGTGCAGAACGAGAGACCGCCGGCCGAGACCTCCGAGATCTCGTCGTTGCTCCCGAGGTCCACGGTGGGCAACATGTCTCCCATTTCGTCCGCGTTGTCCCCGAAGTTCTTCGAGGTGTCGCCGATGCCGAGCTGCCCCGAGCTGTTGTCGCCCCAGCACTTTACTTTGCCGGTGTCGAGCACGGCGCAGGCGGTCTTGTACGCCAAGTCCAGGGCGCGCACGTGGCGGCCCGTGCCGAGGTCGACGGCCTTGAGCGCGTCGCCCAGCTCGCCGGCATCGTCGCCGCGCGCGGTCGTGTCGCCCTGCCCGAGTTGGCCGCGACCGTTCTCGCCCCAGCACTTTACGCTGTGGTCATCGAGCACCGCGCAGGTGAATTCGTAGCCCGCGCGGATGGCCACGGCCTTGCGACCGGCACCGAGCTCGACGGCGGGGATCTTGTCAGGCGTGCTGCTCGCGGTGTCGCCGCGCATGGTGTTGTCGCCCTGCCCGAGCTGACCGTAGTCGTTGGCGCCCCAGCAACGCACGCTGCCGTCGTCGAGCAGGACACAGCTGTACTTGTAACCGAGCGCGAGACCGAGGGCCTTGCGCCCCGCGGGGAGGGCCAGAGGGGCCTGGGCGGTCACGGTCTGCCCTGTCGCCGCTCCATAGGAGCTCGTGTCGCCGTAGCCGAGCCGGCCCGCCGTTCCGTCGCCCCAACACTTCACGCTGCCGTCCAAGGGGATGACGCAGACATGGGAGTAGCCCGCTTCGATGCGCGAGGCACAGCCGAAGGGCGCCTGTCCGTCACCGACCCAACCATCTGCACAAGCGCAGGTGTAAGAGCCAGGAGTATTGACGCAGCTCGCGTGAAGATCGCAGCTCGCGCGGCCTTGCTGACACTCGTCGACGTCTTGGCAAGTGCCTGACCCGTCGTCTGCGTAACCGACGGCGCAGTCACCTGGGCCGCTATCTCCGTCGCCCGTGCCGACATCGCCGTCGCCTGCGGCGTCGCCATCGCCATGGCCGCCGTCAGGATCTCCGCCGCCGTCGCCATGGGGATGTGCGTCGCCGTCGCCTTCGCTGGCGCTCGAGCCGTCGAGCGATCCTCTGCCCGCATCTCCATCTTCGAGCGTGTCGTGCTCTGCGCCGCTACATGCGGTGATGGAGAGGAGCAGCGGGAGTGAGAGAGAGACGCTCAGCAATCGGCCAGAAAGCCGCACAACGCCTGAATCAATACGCTTCTGCATGAGGCGAGATCGTAAGTCACTTCCCGTCAGGTCCCTCTGTAATTGCAGAAGGTGTTCTTGGTTTGCTGATTTTTTTTGCCCATGAGGGTGGCGTGAGCCTGCACTGATGAGCAGTGTCAGTGCTTTTGTCCGAGCCTGGTCCGAACAGACCTGAGCATCCACAGACCGGAAACCACTCCGCGTACGCTCGCGCGTAGAGCAGGGAGATGCGCCAGCTGCGATGGAGATGGAGATCCTCTGCACCAACGGCGGATCCGAGAGCGATCAGCTCGAGAACCCAATCCGTGCGCGAATGACGCTGGTATCTCCCGTGCCCTTGAACTAGACATCGAAGCTCCTTGATCGCTCGGCTCCCAGCATTGCTCGTTTGCTCATACCTGCTGATCGTCGGGCTGTTCACGACGCGCGCGGCGCACGCGCAGGAGCAAGCGTGGTTTCAGTGGCGCGCGCCGGCTTCCTGCCCCGCCGAGGAGCATGTGTTGCGCGAACTTGTGCGCTGGATGGGTCACGCTCCGACCTCCGCGGAGGTGCGGCTCGTGCAGGCGCGCGGCGAGGTCGAGCGCACGGCAAACGGATACAAGCTCACCTTTTCGCTGCGCACTTCCTCGGGTGAAATGCAGGAGCAGCACGAGTCGCCCGAGTGCGTCACCCTGGCCGACGTGGTGGCCCTCAAGCTCGGAGTGGCCATGGATCCTGCGGGCATCGTGAGCGTCGAAGCGGGCTCGGCCCGCGAGCGAGAGGTCGAGGCAGGCGAGCAGATCCCCGAAGCATATGCGGAGACTTCACGGGTCCGCGCTCCCCGTGCATGGGGAGCTCGGGTCGGCTTGGGGCTCGAGCTCTCGGCGCTTCCCCGTTTGGCTCCTCTCGCCGACCTCACGACTGCGCGTGCGCGCGGCCTCTGGCGCGGCGAGCTCGGCCTGCGCTTCGGTTCCACCAAAGTCAGGCACGCGCGGCGCGACGACGCGGGGGCTCGGCTCGACCTGATGGCGCTCGACGTGCGGGGCTGCGCGGTTGCGCGGCTCGCGGCTTGGGCCATGCCCTTCTGCCTCGGGTTCGAACTCGGGATGTTGCGCGGTCGCGGCTTCGGGGTGATAGCCGAGACGTCGAACCAGTGGTGGCAGGCCGTCACTTTCGGGCCGGCCCTGCACGTGCCGCTGCGGCCGAAGCTGCTGCTCGTGACGGCGCTAGAGAGCGTCTTCACGTTGGCTCGTCCGAGCTATCGCATCGAGAGCTTGGGGCCGCTCTATCGGGCTCCTCTGCTAAGCGCGCGGGGCCTGGTGGCCATCGAACGCCGTTGGCCATGAAGTTCTGCGCGCCATGGCGATCTCGCGCATGAGATTTTTTGCGAGATTCGAGGCGAGCCGGGCATCCATCTCCGTGAGCTCCGCACCCACGCCACGTCTGCGACCCGGGGCGGCCCCTCACACGGCCACCCGTGGCATGCCGCCTGACCCCGAAAATGCAAGGTCCTTCGCGCACTTGTTCCAGCAGCACGCTGGCTTCGTATGGCGCGTCCTGCGGCGGCTCGGCGTGGGCGACGGCGAGCTCGAGGATGCCGTGCAGGAGGTGTTCATTGTGGTGGCCAGCCATCTCTCCGAATACGACGAGCGAGGGGCCGTGCGCGCCTGGCTGTTCACCATCGCGCGTCAGGTCGCGAGTCACTTCCGCCGGGCTCGCATGCGCCTCGCCAACAAGGAGCAGGCCCTGCGCGCCACGGCGGCAACGTCGCAAGCCCCCGATCCACGTGACTCCATCGAAGCGGCATCTCTGGTGCACGCATTTCTAGCCAAGCTCGATCCCGAACAAGCCATGGTGTTTTATCTGTCGGACGTGGAGGGCATGAGCGCGCCCGAGATCGCCGTCGCGCTGCAGCTCAGCCTCACCACGGTCCACGGCCGCTTGCGGCTGGCCCGCAAGCATTTCGAGGCACGCGTGCGTGCTCACGAGAAGGCGACACGGTGACCTCATGAGGGAACTAAGCCCGGCCGCCAAGGCCGCCTTGGAGCGGTATCGCAGCGCGGATTCACCGCCTGCGAGCGTGCAGGCACGCTTGCACGAGCAGCTACAAGCACGCCTCGCACAGGGCGCCGCGCCGCTGCGGCACGTGCAGGCCTCGCTGCAGTTCGTCGCGGCCAGCAAGCACGTGCCCTGGTATGCGGGGCTGCCAGCCAAGCTCTCGATGCTGGGTGTGTCGGCGGGCATGGCCGCAGCGCTTGCGCTCACGCACGCGCCGGCCTCGTTTGGCGCGCGGGCGGATCCGCCGGCTTCGACTTCGCATCGAGCCGAGGCACATCGGCCGCTCGTTTCGAGCGGCGCGCTGGTGGTCGCAGAAGGGCCCTCCGAGGCGCCCCTGATCGCACGGCAAAACAGGCAAGAGCGGCCGGGTCCCCAGCCGGCGTTGGCGCCTAGCGCGCGGCTTGGCATCACGGCGCGCGCAACGCGCAAGCGCGCGAATCCTCGCGCGGCGAGCCCCTCCGGTACCCAGGCTCATGCCTCCCGCGAAGAGCTCACGCTCCCAGCCGTCGAAGCGGGCGGCTCCGCCCGCGAGCCCAATGAAGCGGACGGGTTCGCCCGCGCGCCCAATGAAGCGGGCGGGTCCGCCCGCGCGCCAAGTGAGGCCGGCAGGCCTGCAGGAGAACGTGAGAGCTCAGTGCTTCCGCAGACCACGCCGATCCCGACGTTCAGCCTGCGTGACGCTCCCGTGCCCAACCCTCTCAGTACCGAGCTCGCGCTCCTTCAAGATGCGCACTTGGCCCTGGAGGTGCGTGACTTCGCCGCCGCCCACGCGGCCCTCGACGAACACGCACGGCGCTTCCCGCGCGGAGAGCTCTCCAAGCTGCGCGACGTCACGCGTCTGCTCGCGCGTTGTCAGGCCGGACGCAACGCGGAGGTCCGCGAGGCGGCCCGTGCTTTTTTGCAAGCGAACCCTGACTCACCTTACACCGCGCGCGTACGCAAGGCCTGCGAGTGAACGTACTCCAGGCCCGCCCGAAAAATTGCTGAGTCGCCTCTCTCCCGGGCATCCCCCATCATGCGACGTTCATCGACTTCTTTCTTGCTCACCGTGCTGCTCGCGTCCGCCTGTTCGGGAAAGAACGGCGGCAGCGTGGGCACTTACCAACCGAGTGAAAAAGACGCGGGGGACGACGGCCAGGTCACCTCTGTCGATGATTCGGGGATGAGCTCGAACGGCAGCACGCTTGAGGTCACGGTGAGTGCGGCCACGGCGCGCGTGTGCAAGGGCCAGTGCACCACCCTCACCGCGGCCGCCAGCCAGGGCATCGAGCCCTACCGCTTCGCCTGGGACCACGCGCTCCCTGGCACTTCCGGACCACACCAGGTCTGTCCCAGTGAGACCACGAGCTATCAACTTACGGTCACAGACAGCGGCGACAGCACGAGCGAGTTCAGCGGCCCGCAAGGTGTCGTCAGCAAGACGGTCGAGGTCACGGTCGACGAAGCGTGTGACATGCCAGGTAGCGTGGTGTGCAGCGCGACATGGACGCTCGAGGGCGAGGAGTCTGCGCACAGTTGGCCCTCCGTCGCCACCGATCGCGATGGCAATGCCGTCGTGGTGGGCTCCTTCATCGGCAACATTCAGATCGAGGACAAGAACATCACTTCCTCGCGCCTCACCGGCTTCGCAGCCAAGCTCGCGCCCGATTGCAAGCTCCTGTGGATGCGCGAGATCGCGTCGAGCGACGCGGCCGTTGCGTACGACGTCGGC
>Ga0153956_1003138_pt1 | contig 11014 bp, 10 predicted proteins | sample TSFL040MetaG_FD_104704 | JGI IMG/M metagenome (GOLD analysis project Ga0153956, IMG submission 104704) | Attine ant fungus gardens microbial communities from Florida, USA - TSFL040 MetaG | ecosystem: Host-associated > Fungi > Mycelium > Unclassified | place: USA: Florida, Wekiwa Springs...
CAGCGCCCTCGCATTCGTTTCGACCAATGCTTTCGCGGCGACGAGCGTGTCGTTCGCTGCCGGTTCGGGAACATTGGCGGCTGGAACCACGGTGTTCGAGAATTTCGATGGCTATGCCCATGGGCAGGCGCTAACGGGCGGCAGCAACGCTTTCGCTTATGACACGACGAGCGGGGCGGGCGCGATCCCGGCTTACGGCAGCACGGGCCGCTATGGCTCGGTGCTCGGCGGTGGCAGCTGGACGGTGAATTTCGGGCCAACCTCGATCTTCTCGTTCGTGCTTGGTTCGCTCGATCCGTTCAATACGCTTGAGCTGCTTTATGCCGGCGGCGGTTCGGATGTTTATAACGGTGGCCAGATCATCAATGGCATGTCGTTCCCGAGCGGTGACCAGTCGGCGGCCGGCAGCAACGGCGTCGTGACCTTCAATACCGGCAGCGGTCCGAGGATTATCGGCGCGATCTTCTCCTCGTCGCAGAATTCGTTCGAGTTCGATAATCTCGCCAGCGGCGCGGTGCCGGAACCGGCGACCTGGGCGCTGATGATCCTGGGCTTCGGCGCAATCGGCGGGATGATGCGCCGCCGCCGCGTGTCCGTCTCTTACGCCGCCTGATCGTCCGGGCGGTCATTCCGGCCCCCAAAAAAGCCGTCGGCCTTGCGCCGGCGGCTTTTTCGTCGGAGGGCGCATCGCCGCTATGAGGCGATTGGCATTGTCGCCGGACGGTCGATTGCGCTAGGCCGGTGCATACCGCAATTCGACATGAGGGCCGCGTGCTGACGATCACCATCATCCAGATCCTTCAGGTGCTGCTGAACGTCGCGTGGTGGGTGATCGTCATCCAGTTCGTGCTGTCGCTGCTGATCGCGTTCAACGTGGTCAACATGCAGTCCAATTTCGTGCGCAGCATGGCTTATGGCTTCGATCGGCTGACCGAGCCGCTCTATCGCCCGATCCGGCGCATCATGCCGAACCTCGGCGGGCTGGATCTCGCGCCGGCGGTGGTGCTGATCGCCATCGCGATCCTCCGCATCGTTCTCGGCAATATCGCGCTCAGCGCGCTGGCGGGCGGCGCCTGAGCGCGTGGAAGGAATCCCCGGACGGCATCGTCGCGGCCGTGCGCGTCACCCCGCGCGGCGGGCGTGATGCGCTGACGGCGGGGGCGGAGGAGCATTTCGCGGCCCGGATCGCCGCCGCGCCGGTCGATGGGGCGGCCAATGCGGCGCTGATCGCGCTGGTGGCCAAGGCGTTCGGCGTGGCGAAGCGCGATGTGACGATCGTCGGCGGCGAAAGCGCGCGGCTGAAGCGGCTGGCGATCGCGGGCGATACGGAGGCGCTGGCCGAACGCGCCTGCGCGCTTTATGGGGCCACGCCATGACTGCAAGGACGATCGATGGAAAAGCCTTCTCCGCCGGGCTGCGCGCCCGTGTCGCGGATGGCGCTGCGCGGGTGCTGGCTGAAGGCGGCCGCAAGCCGGGGCTGGCGGTGGTGCTGGTGGGTGACGATCCCGCCTCGTCGGTCTATGTCCGCTCGAAGGGCAAGGCGACCGTGGCGGCGGGCATGGAGAGCTTCGAGCATCGCCTGCCCGAAACTACGCCGGAGGCCGAACTGATCGCACTGGTCGATCGCCTCAACGCCGATCCGGCGGTGGACGGCATCCTCGTCCAGCTTCCGCTGCCGGCGCAGATCGACGAGCGCGCGGTAATCGCCCGCATCGATCCGGACAAGGATGTCGATGGCTTCCACCCGATCAACGCCGGGCGGCTCGCGACCGGGCTGGATGGCTTCGTGCCGTGCACCCCGCTCGGCTGCCTGATGCTGCTGAAGGACGAGCTGGACGACCTTTCCGGCAAGGATGCGGTGGTGATCGGGCGCTCGAACATCGTCGGCAAGCCGATGGCGCAATTGCTGATCGGTGAAAGCTGCACGGTGACGGTGGCGCATTCGCGCACCCGCGATCTGGCGGATGTCGTGCGGCGCGCGGATATCGTCGTCGCGGCGGTCGGCCGGGCGAGGATGGTGCAGCCTGACTGGATCAAGCCCGGCGCGACGCTGATCGACGTCGGCATCAACCGCACCGAGGCGGGGCTGGTCGGCGATATCGATCCAGCCTGCGCGGCGGTCGCCGGGGCGATGACGCCGGTGCCGGGCGGCGTCGGCCCGATGACGATTGCCTGCCTGCTGCGCAACACGCTGGTTTCGGCGTGCCGCCGGCTCGGCGTGGAATACGACAAGACGCTGTGATCGAGCTGTTCGCCTCCGCCTTCGTCACCTTCTTCGTGGTGATCGATCCGCCGGGCTGCGCGCCGATCTTCGCCGGGCTGACGACCGGCGCGGAGGCGGCGCATCGCCGCGCGATGGCGCTGCGCGCGGTCGGCGTGGCGGCGGCGATCCTCACGGTGTTCGCGCTGTTCGGGGAGAAACTGCTCCACGGCCTCGGCATCGAGCTGGCGAGCTTCCGCATCGCCGGCGGGGTGATGCTGTTCCTGATCGCGCTGGAAATGGTGTTCGAGAAGCGCACCCAGCGCCGCGAGGATCGCGCCGCCAAGGTGACGGCGGAGGAGGCGGAGGACGTCTCGGTCTTCCCGATGGCGATGCCGATGATCGCCGGCCCCGGCTCGATCGCGTCGGTGATGCTGCTGATGGCGCGCAACGAGGGGTGGGAGCGCAGCCTCGTCGTGCTGGGCGCGATGTGGCTCAATCTGGCGCTGACGCTGGCGGCGTTGCTGGCGGCGGGCAGCCTGATGCGGGTGCTCGGGCCGAAGCTGGAGGCGGTGATCACGCGGCTGCTCGGCGTGCTGCTCGCCGCGCTGGCGGTGCAGTTCGTGATCGACGGGCTGCAATCGCAGTTGCGCTTATAATGGAAGCGATGCCTGAACGATCATCCATTGAGCAGTTTATCAACGGCCTTTGGATCACGATCAATCAAAGTCAATAGAACTTCTCCAACGCCATCGATTGATTTTCCGCTTTCCCAATTCTGCACGGTTCTGACCGATAGGTGATACCGTTTGGCGAATGCTGGCTGAGATAGTTGGGTCTTTGCCCTTATGGCTTTCACCTTCGCTGCACGACGAGCCTTGATGTCGTCCACTGCCTCACGAAGCCCAGCGATGATCCCTTCCGCGTCTTCCTTATCCATTCCTCAATGCCTTCACCAAGTCTTGCAGCGAATTTACAAACTGCCGGCTGACATTCTCCCGTTGGGTCTTTGAGCGGCTCTATTCGATCCGGAATGCCCTGAGCGGAGAACCTGCCGGGAGCGGCACCGGCGTCAGCCATGCGAATTTCCCGCCCTTCGCCAGTTGCGAATAGAAGCCGCTCGGCGCGCGCGAGCGATAAATGGTTGATTCGGCCATGTTGGGGCACACCAGCAGCAAGGTCGCGCCGTGGCGCTTCATGATCGCGCGCGCCTCGTCCGGCGAACGGCTGAAGGCGTGCTGCACGTCGAGGATCGCGTCGCCGTTGCGGTGATAGGGGCCGGCGATCGCCGAATGATGCGTGAGGGTGATCAGGCGCGGGCCGAGATCGACGAAGGCGAACACGGTCTGCGCCGGCAATCGGTTCAGCGGCCGCATCGCCGGCAGGGTCACACAGCGCCCGGAGGCCTTGTTGACCCGGCTTACATAGGCGCTGGGCTTGGCGATCGGCGTCCATTTCAGCAGCATCCCGGCGAACGAGCCGGACAGGATCAGGAACGCCGCCGCCGTACCGAGCACGCGGACGAAGATCGAGCGATGCCCGATCAGCCATGGCGCGATGATCCAGGCGAGCGCCGAGACGCCCGGCACCGCGAGCAACTGCGCCGCCGGCCCGGCGCGAATCTGCCATAGCAGCATCGCGGCGGCGAAGGCGGCGAACAGCGATACGCACGCCCAGCCGACCAGCGCCTCGGGCGTGCGGCGCGCGCGCCAGGTCGCGATCCCCGCGCCGATCAGCCCCATCACCGGCAGCGTGGCGATCGAAACGCCGAGGCGGAACGGGTGTTTGAAGATCGGCTTGGCCTCGCGGATATTGCCGAGCCAGTTGCGGTAAAGCTCGTCGGAAACCTGCTCCGGCCGGCCGAGGCATTGCGGAAAGACCAATGCGAAGGCCGCGACGATCACCGCGCCCGCCACCGCCGCCATCGCCAGCCGCGCCCGGCGCTGGCGCGGCGACAGCATCGCCAGCACCAGCAGGAACGCGCCCGCCAGCACCATCACCGAAAGCCATACCGGCGTCAGCGCGTCGCAGCGCAACACGCGATTGTCGTATGAGGCGAAGGCGGCGAAGCCCGCCGCCGATCCGCCGGCCAGGGTCAGCGCATAGGCCGCCAGCCGGTCGCGCGATTCGGCCTGCCACACCCAGCGCAATGCGATGATCGCCCCGGCCATCGCCGCATAGGGCAGCATCTCCAGCCCGATCGTCAGCGACGTGGCGCTGGCGAGGCCGACGATCGCGCCGCCGCGCGCGCTTTTCGGATCGCACAGGCCGGCGACCGTCAGGCTCAGCATGGCGAGCTGCCAGCCGTGATGGTCGATCCGGTCGGGCATGAACATCGACCATGCGACGGTCGAGCACAGCATGAATGCGATCGCCAGCGGCCAGGCGAGCGGCGCGGCCAGCCGCCGCACCGTCGCCGCCAGCCCGATCAGCGCCAGCGCCAGCGGCAGCAGCGGCGCGATCCCGCACGCCAGCCGCTCCGCCTCGCCGGTGCCGACGAACGGGCGCAGGATCAGGATCAGCGCGGCGATGGGGAGGTCGACCAGACGGGTCCAATGGATATTGAAGCCGGCCGGCGGATCGAGCCGGTAGTTGCGCAGATCGTACCAGCCCTGCCCGGCGAGCAAGGCGCGAACCTGCATCAGCCGCATATTGTCGTCGGTGTCACCCAGGGACAGCCAGTGGATCGCCGCCCAGCGCTGCGCCACATACCAGACCGCGATCACCGCCCAGGCGATCAGCGTGAGCCGGAGCCAGTGGCGGTCGATCGCGGACAAAAGGGATGCGCCGTCGCGCTTGATCAAGGGGACTTTCCTCAAACCGTCCGGGCGACTAGACGCCGACAGGGTAACACCCGGTTCGCCGCCATATCGCGGCCGGCGCAAAGGGCAAGGCGTGGAAGCGGTTCGCAGGCATATCCGGTCCCCTCATATGCGTGAGGTTTTCTGGCAATTGGTGCGTTTCGGCGTCGCGGGCGGCCTTTCGACATTGATCTATTCGGCGGTCTATCTGCCGTTGACCTTCTTCGTCTTCTCCCGCGTCCATGCCGTCTATGCGGTGCCCTTCGCCTTCGCGGTGGCGGTTACGGCGGGGTTCTTCCTGCACAGCCGCTGGAGCTTCAAGGGGCATGGCAAGCGCGAGCCCGGCGGCGTGCAGCAGGTGAAGTTCGTCGCGGTGCAGGCGTCGGGCATGGCGCTCAACGCCGCGATCACCTGGTTCGGCACCGCGTGGCTCGGCCTGCCGCCGTGGGCGCCGCTGCTTCCGGCGGTCGCGCTGGCGACGATCTTCACCTTCATTCTCAACCGCTGGCTGGTGTTCGCTTGATATGGACCGCGTAGTTTATGACCGGATGGCGGCGCACGATTCCACGCATTGGTGGTATCGCGCCCGGCGCGACATTCTGGCGGATTATCTGACGCGCTACGCCGGGTTGCGCGAGGGCGCGCGCATTCTGGAGATCGGCTGCGGCACCGGGCACAACCTGCCGATGCTGGCGGCGTTCGGCGCGGTCGATGCGATCGAGATCGATCCCGCCGCGCGCGCCATCGCCGGCTGGCGGCTCGGCAAGGAAGTGGGCGCCGCGCCGCTGCCCGCGCTGACCGGTGTGCCGAAGGGGCATTACGACCTGATCGCGGTGCTCGACGTGGTGGAGCATATCGAGGACGACGTGGCCGCGCTTCGCGCGATGCGCGAACGGCTCGCGCCGGGCGGCCGCATCCTGATCACCGTGCCGGCGCATCAATGGATGTGGAGCGCGCATGACGTGGTGAACCACCACCACCGCCGCTATTCCCGCGCCACGCTGGCGAAGGCGATCACCGACGCCGGGTTGCGTCCGCGCAAGCTGGGCTATTTCAACTCCTTGCTGTTTCCGCTCGCGGCGGGCGCGCGGGTCGCCGGGCGGCTCACGGGGCGCGACGACAGCGACGACGCCCCGCCGCCCGCGCCGGTCAACCGCCTGTTCGAAACGATCTTCCGGCTGGAACGTCACCTTGTCGGCCGCGTGCCGATGCCGCCGGGCGTGTCGATCGTGACCTTCGCGGAGCCGGTATAGAGGCGGAACACGCTGGCGTCGGTACCTGTCATCAGGCTCGATAACATTGTATCGAGAGCCATGCGCATATCCGATGATCGCCTGATCTGGATTCTGCCGGTCGTGGCCGGGCTGGTGATGCTGTTGCCGCAATGGCCGGGTTTGATCGATCTTCCCGGACATGTCGCCCGTTACCACGTCGAGCTTGATTTGCAGCAGAACGAACTGTTGCAGCGTTATTATAGCTTCCATTGGCGCCTTCTTCCCAATCTGGGAATAGACCTGCTTATCTACCCCATGGCGCGCCTGTTCGGGTTCGAATGGGCGGTGCGATTGTGCGTCGCACTGATACCGGCGCTTTCGGTGGCAGGCATGTTGGCACTCGCGCGGGTGACATATGGCCGGATTCCGGCGACTGCATTTGTCGCCTTGCCATGCGCATTCGCCTATCCGCTGGTCTTCGGCTTCGTGAATTATTGTTTTTCGGCGGCATTGGCGCTGCTTTTTGCGGCGGGCTGGCTGTATTTGACCCTCGCTCGCCGGCTTTGGGCGCGCCTTTGCTTTGGCGTTATTGTTTCTCCCGTGTTGTTCATTGCCCATCTGACGGGCTGGGGTCTATTCGGGGTGACGGCATTTGGCATGGTGGTCGCCGCCGAACGCCCGAGCGGGCTAAAAAAGGCGGTTGCCGGCGGGATATTCGCGTGTCTGCCGCTGGCCTGGCCGATCCTGCTGATGTTCGCGGGAAGCAGCGGTGCGCCCGGCGTCACTCAGGGCTGGCCGGACCTGAACAATGTCGCGCGGCACAGTATCGGGATGTTGCGCGAGCAATTCGCGGTGCTGGACGTTCCGAGCGTCCTGCTCCTGTTCGCAACCGCCCTGGCGCCGGTCATCGCTCGCCGCCGCTTCGCCTATGAGCCGCTGTTGTTGCTTCCGGCGTTGCTGTTGTGGGTTATGGTTCTCGTCTTGCCGGCGATGGTGCTGGGTTCCGCCTTCGCCAATGTCCGGCTGATTCCGTGCGCGATGGTGCTGACGATATTGGCGGTGCGCCCGCTCGCGCCGTCTTCGGCGCTGATCATATTCGCTTGCGCGTTCTTTGTATTCCGCCTCGCCGTGACGGCGACCGCGCTGCTGAGTTTTGATGCGGTGGCCCAACGGCAGTTGCGCGCGCTGGATCATATCCGGCCGGGCAGTCGCGTGCTGGGCTTCAGGATGCATGAATGCGCGCGCTCATGGGCGCCACCGCGCTCGCAGAATTTGACTCTGCTCGCGACGGCGCGGCGCGACGTTCTGACCAATGGGCATTGGGCGGAAGCGGGCGCGCAATTGATGTCGCTCGACGATCAGGCGTTTCGGAAGCTCGCTCTGTTCAAGGGCAATGCGGTCGTATCCGCGCCGTGTCGGCGTTGGGCGCTGCCTGTTCTGTCCGACGTGCTTGCGGACAAAGCGTTGACCGGATTCGATTATGTATGGCTGCTCGACGTTCCCGATCGCAATCAGCCGCGGGACCGACGGCTGCGGCTGATCTGGAAGGATCGCGGATCGGCGGTATATGCCGTGGTCAGGCTGCAAGCATCTTGACCATCAAGCGAACGCCACTTCCGCCCGGTCCAGCGTCGCGGTCGCCTCGGCATAGCTGGCGCAATTGCCCGACCAGTTCTGATAGATGCGGCCGTTCGCCGCCTTGTACCAGCTATTACAATGCGGATCGGCCCAGACCGTGCCGGACAAAGCCTGCTCGATCCGCTGATAGAAGCGGCGTTGCCCCTCCGCCGTAACGTCCGCCGCCGCCGCGCCTTCCGCCTCCAGCGCGGCGAGCGCCCTGAGCATGTAATTCACCTGCATCTCGATCATGAAGCTGATCGAATTGTGGCCGAGATTGGTGTTGGGGCCATAGAGGATGAACATATTGGGAAAGCCCGACACCATGATGCCAAGATAAGCTTCCGGCCCGTCCCGCCAGCGATGGGCGAGCGTCTCGCCGTCTTTGCCGGCCACGTCCATCGACCAGTTCCATTGCGTCGTCTCGAATCCGGTGGCGAAGATCAGCACGTCGAGATCGTGGAAGCCGCCCGCCACGCGCACGCCGTCCGGTTCGATCCGCTCGATCGCGGCGGTTTCCAGCGTCACATTGTCGCGCATCAGCGCGGGGTAGAAATCGTCGGTGATCAGGATGCGCTTGCAGCCGACCGGATAATCGGGGGTGAGCTTGCGGCGCAGATCGGCGTCCGGCACCTGCGCCTCCAGATGATCGAGCGCGGTGCGGGTGAAGGCGGCGCGGCCCTCCGGCGTCCATTGGAACGCCTGCCATGAGAAGCTGTCGGCCTGATCGAAGATCATCTGCCGCTGCATCGCGCCGAGCTTCATCGCCATGTCGATATCGGTGGCAAGCAGCACCTTCGCCTCGGGCGTGATCGGCAGGTCGTTGCGCGGCACGCACCAATTGGGCGTGCGCTGGAAGACGACGAGGTGCGCCGCCTCTTTCGCTATTTCGGGGATGAACTGCACCGCACTGGCGGCGGAGCCGATCACGCCGACACGCTTGCCGGCCAGATCGGCCGCCGCCGGCCAGTCGGCGGCATGCCATTTCGGGCCGGCGAAATCCGCGACCCCGGCGATATCGGGAAAGGCCGGGCGGCTGAGCTGGCCGAGCGCGGGGACGAGCACGTCGAACGTATCGCGCGCGCCCTTCTCCGTCTCGATCGACCATTGCCGCGTCTGTTCGTCCCAGTCTGCGCGCGTCACGCCTTCGTTGAGGTGCAGCACGTCGCTCAGCCCGAACTGATCGACCAGGGATTGCGTATAGGCATGGATTTCCGGCCCGCGCGCGAAATGGTGGCTCCACAAGGGATAGGGCGCGAAGCTGAATTGATAGAGGATCGACGGCACGTCGCACGCCACGCCCGGATAACGGTTCGCGCGCCACGTTCCGCCGACCGAATCGGCATGTTCGTAGATCGTCACCTCATGCCCGGCCTGCCGCGCGAGGATCGCGGCGCACAGCCCGCCCATGCCGGCACCCACTATTGCGATACGCTTCGCCATCTCATCGCTCTCCGTGCGCGGTCGTTTCGCCGCTTCGGGATGCAGGATGCCGCGAAGCGGACGGAGAGGGAAGGGGTTTTAAGTCGATTGCGTTAGAATGAACCGCCATTCCGTTCCGTTGAAACACCGGCATGACGATTCGTTTCGTCAGATCGCGTCGAGCGCCTGCGCGAAATCGGCGATCAGGTCCCCGGCATCCTCCACCCCGATCGAGATGCGGACGAGATTGTCGGTGATCCCCAACGCCTGTTTGCGCGCATCCGGCACGGACAAATGCGTCATCGCCGCCGGGTGGCTCGCCAGCGTCTCGGTGCCGCCGAGGCTGACGGCCAGCTTGGCGATGCGCAGTGCGTCGAGGAAGCGGAACGCCTCCGCCTCGCCGCCCTTCAGGTAGAGCGAGAAGGTGGAGCCGGCGCCGGTGCAATGGCGGCGATAGATATCGGCCTGCCGCGCGTCCGTGCCGTTTTCGAGGAAGCCGAGATAGCCGACGCGCTCCACCCTGGGATGATCGGCGAGGAAGGCGCAGACCTTCGCGGCATTCTCGCCCGCGCGGCTCATGCGCAATTCCAGCGTCTCCAGCGAGCGGAGCAGCATCCACGCCGTATTGGGGTCGCAGATCGTGCCGATCGTGTTGCGCATCGACCGGATGGTGTTGATATGCGCCTTCGACCCCAGAACGCCGCCGGCGACGAGATCGCTATGCCCGCCGGCATATTTGGTCAGCGAATAGACGACGATATCCGCGCCGTGCTGCAACGGTTTGTGCCACAAGGGGCCGAGGAAGGTGTTGTCGATCGCGATCGGCGGGCGGTTGGCGGCATCGGGGAAGATCGCGTCGCGGCTGGCCGCCACCGCTTCCACATCCACCAGCGCGTTGGTCGGGTTTGCGGGGCTTTCGAGATAGATCAGCGCGACCTTGCCCTTCGCCGCCTCGGTCAGCACCGTATCGATCTCCGCGCGGGTCGCGCCTGCCGGGAAATCGAGCCATTTCACCCCGAACCGGCCGAGGATGCGCGCGATCAGCGTTTCGGTGGCGGCGTAGAGCGGGCCGGAATGGACGATCGTGTCGCCCGGTTCGACCATCGACAGGAACAAAGTGGCGATGGCGGACATGCCGGAGGAGAAGGCCAGCGCGTCCTCCGCCTCCTCCCAGATGGCGAGGCGATCCTCCAGTATTTCCTGATTCGGGCCGTTGAAGCGCGAATAGACCAGCCCCTCCGCGCCGCCGGGGCGTTTGCCGGTCAGTCCCTCGAAATGGCGCTTGCCCGCCGCCGCATTGGGAAAGACGAAGGTGGAGGTGAGGAAGATCGGCGGCTTCAGCGATCCTTCGGAGAGCGCGGGATCATAACCATGGCCCATCATCAGCGTGGCGGGGCTGAGCTTGCGCGTTTCGTCGGTCATCACCGGTCACTGCGCCCGATAGGGGATGAAGCGGCCGAGCGAGCAACTGCCGGTGTCGATCCGCGCAGTCATGTTCACCGTCCGTGCGATATCGCCGCGGCACAATTGCGTGGCGAATTGCCGCGTCACCAGCGCGTCGCCGCGCGCCACGCCTTCGCAGCCGCCGATGGTCTCGTTGACGTAGGTCAGCTTGCGGTTGACGCGATAGATCAGGCGCGGGCCGATCGCCTTCAGCGACGCCTGCTGGAAGCGCGTGTCGATGCAATCGACCGGCTTGCCGGGGGTGAGGCCCTCGACAGCCTTCTCGAACGCGGCCTGATCGGCGGCGGCTCGATCGG
>Ga0153956_1003139_pt1 | contig 11013 bp, 9 predicted proteins | sample TSFL040MetaG_FD_104704 | JGI IMG/M metagenome (GOLD analysis project Ga0153956, IMG submission 104704) | Attine ant fungus gardens microbial communities from Florida, USA - TSFL040 MetaG | ecosystem: Host-associated > Fungi > Mycelium > Unclassified | place: USA: Florida, Wekiwa Springs...
AACCCGTGGTTACAAGAGTTGCCAGACCCGGTATCAAAAGTTACCTGGGACAACTTTGCTGCCATGTCGTTAACAGACTTGAAAGCAATGAACCTGCAAGAGGGCGATGTTGTAACTATCGACGCTAATGGTACTACCATTGCTTTGCCGGTGTTGTTACAACCTGGCCAGGCTCAGGGTACTATATCAATAGCTGTAGGTTACGGCCGTGCTAAAGGCGGTAAGGTAATTGAATCAGGTATTGGTAAAAATGCTTACCCAATGCATAGCTTCCGCAATGGTACTGTACAAACTACAGCGGTTGTCAGGATCTCTGCTACCGGCGATAACATTAAATTAGCTCAAACACAAACTCACCACTCATACGAAGGGCGTAACGTTATCCGCGAAGCTACTTTCACTGAATACAAAAAGAATGCTTATGTAAACAGTGGTAAAGACGGCGAGCATAAAGATTACAAGTCGCTTTGGGAAAACCATGACCGCCCTACATTTAACTGGGTGATGGCTATTGACCTTAATGCTTGTACCGGTTGCGGCGCCTGCGTGGTAGCTTGTAATGCTGAAAACAATGTTCCGGTTGTTGGTCGCGAAGAGGTTCGTAACCGTCGCGAAATGCACTGGATACGTATTGACCGTTACTACACCTTTAACGAAGAGGGTAAAGGCGTAACCGAAGAGCACGAGATCGATACTTTGAAAAACATCGACAACGTATCGGTTACTCACCAGCCAATGCTTTGCCAGCACTGTGATCACGCACCTTGCGAGACGGTATGCCCGGTATTAGCTACCGTTCACTCGTCTGAAGGTTTGAACCACATGGCTTATAACCGTTGCGTAGGTACCCGTTACTGCGCTAACAACTGTCCGTTCAAGGTTCGTCGCTTCAACTGGTTTAACTACTGGAATGATTCACGTTTTGAAAACTATCTGCAAGAACAACATACACAATTGGTATTGAACCCTGACGTAGTTACCCGTTTCCGCGGTGTTATGGAGAAATGTACCATGTGTATCCAACGTATCCAGTCAGGCAAATTACAAGCTAAAATGGAGAAACGCCCTGTTAAAGACGGCGAGATCAAAATGGCTTGTCAGCAAACCTGTTCTGCAAATGCTATCATCTTTGGTAACGGTAACGACCCTGATTCTGAAGTATCAAAAGCATTACGCAGCGAAAGAACCTACTACGTGCTTGAAGAATTGAACGTACAGCCGGGTATTGGTTACCAGGTTAAGGTTAGAAACACTAATGAATTAGAAGCTTAATCTTTATAATAGCTACGATATGTCATCTCATAAAGAATCAATAATAAGGGAACCATTAGTTACCGGCACAGGCATAACCTATGCTAAAGTAACTGATGATATATTGAATCCCGTTGAAAATAAACCAAACAAAGCCTGGTGGATTGGCTTTACTGTATCATCATTAGGCGCTTTGCTTTGGGTGTTTGCAGTAAGCTGGACCTTCTGGTATGGTATCGGCTCATGGGGCCTTAATAAAACAGTAGGCTGGGCTTGGGACATCACCGGTTTCGTGTGGTGGGTAGGTATCGGTCACGCCGGTACGCTAATCTCGGCGGTATTGTTACTATTCCGTCAAAAATGGCGTAACTCCATTAACCGCTCTGCTGAAGCGATGACCATCTTTGCGGTAATCTGTGCGGCTACTTACGTAGTATCGCACATGGGCCGCCCCTGGATGGCGCTATATTGTTTACCATTGCCTAACCAATACGGTTCACTTTGGGTTAACTTTAACTCACCATTGATCTGGGACGTATTTGCGATCTCGACTTACTTCTCGGTATCATTAGTGTTTTGGTATACTGGTTTATTGCCAGATATTGCTACCATCCGCGATCGCGGCAAAGGCTGGTACCGCCGTATTTATTCTATCCTTTCTTTTGGATGGACCGGCTCGGTAAAAACCTGGCAACGCTTTGAAACCGTGTCATTGATTTTGGCAGGTGTTTCAACTCCGCTAGTACTTTCAGTACACACCATAGTATCTATGGACTTTGCAACATCGTTAGAGCCGGGATGGCATACCACCATCTTCCCTCCATACTTCGTTGCAGGTGCTATCTTCTCTGGTTTCGCCATGGTGCAAACGTTGTTGCTGGTTACCCGTAAAGTACTAGGTTTAGAGAACTATATCACCATGTTCCACATCGAATCAATGAACAAGATCATTCTTGTTACCGGTTCGGTAGTAGGTGTGGCTTATATCACTGAGTTTTTCATCGCTTATTATTCAGGCGGCGAGTATGAGCAATACACTTTCTTAAACCGTTTCATTGGCCCGTACTGGTGGGCAGCTTGTATGATGTATGGCTGTAACGTACTAATGACCCAGGTAATGTGGTTTAAACGTGTACGTACCAACATCGCTATGTCATGGGTATTATCAATCATCGTAAATATAGGTATGTGGTTTGAGCGTTTTGTGATCATCGTTGTATCACTTCACCGCGATTACATTCCATCAAGCTGGGCTATGTTCTATCCAACCTGGGTTGACGTATCTGTATTCATCGGTTCAATAGGTGTATTCTTTACCTTATTCTTACTGTTTATCCGCGTGTTGCCTTCAATTGCAATGGCCGAGGTTAAATTATTGTTGAAAGATCAAAGCGAAGAGTACAAATTGAAACAAATTAAAGAAGGTCATCTTGATCCTGAGCAGGTAGAATTCTACAAAAACTCATTGAAGAAATTTGACAGCGTTGATATATCAGTTTACGAAAACGCATAAAAGACTATGAGCAGCACTAAATTTATATTAGGCCTTTTTGACGATCCGGATGTGATGATGCACGGTATCGACAAATTACAGAAAAATAGCGTTCCTATTTATGATGTATATACACCAATGCCTATTCACGGTATTGAAGCAAAATTAGGTGTAAAAGAATCGCGTTTAGGTTACGCAGCGTTTTTGTTTGGCTGTTTAGGTGGTACAACCATTTTTAGTATGGTGTATTACTTCCTGGTACATGACTGGCCTATGAACATTGGCGGTAAACCATTCTTCGCCGTTCCGGATTTTATCCCGGTAACCTTCGAATGGTCTGTATTATTTGCCTCATTTGGTATGGCCTTCACATTTTTTTACTCTACGCATCTTTTTCCGGGCCGTGCGCCACGTGTAATGGATCTGCGTGCCACTAACGACCGTTTTGTTATAGCTATTGACGCTAAAGGAAACACCCCGCACGAAGACATTACTAATATCCTAAAAGAAGCAGGAGCAGTTGAAATTAAGCATAACGACAGAAAATATGTTAGCTATGAATAAATATAAAGTATTGGGTATAGCGGTTGTTACCGTTGTTGCAGCGATTGTTACTTCATCGTGCAACAATAAAAGAAGTCCCGGATGGGAATATGCTCCCAATATGTATGAGAAAATCGCTTATGATCCGGATCAGGCTAATCCGAATTTTAAAGACGGTAAAACGGCACAATTGCCGCCTGCAGGTACAACCCCTGTTGGTTTTACAAGATTTGATTATCCAAAAACGATGGATGGCTACAACCAGGCCAGCATCGAGGTTAAGAACATACTGGCCAATACTTCAAAAAACATTGAAGACGGTAAAGCATTGTTTATTACTTTTTGCTCGCCATGCCATGGTAAAACCGGGCAGGGTGATGGTACAGTGGTGGCTCATGGCTTCCCTGCTCCGCCATCATATTCAAAAGGACAGTCATCACGCGGTGGCGCAATGAAAGACTTAACCGATGGTAAAATATACCACACCATTACTTACGGCTTAAACGCAATGGGTTCATACGCATCACAACTAAGCCCTGAAGAGAGATGGAAAGTAGTAATGTATGTTCACCATTTACAAACTTTATAAGAATTGAATTTAATGGAAACTCATAATACTATAAACGAACAATTCCAATTTGGCGGTAAGCTAAAAACCTTCAGCCTTATAGCTATAGTTATAGGTGTTGTAGGTATCGTTGCTGGCTTTTTATTAGGCCCTGAACGAGAATTTGCCAACCTGCTGTTAAATGGTTACTACTTTGCCTGCGTTTGTATCGCCGGTATATTTTTCTGCGCGGTGCAGTATGCTGCACAGGCTGGTTGGTCTGCCGCTATATTGCGCGTGCCACAGGCTTTCGCAAAGGTGTTACCTTATGCATCTGTTATTTTATTAATAGTTGTTGCTGCCGGTATTTTTATGCACCAGCAAGTTGTTACCGAAGAAGGCGGCCATACCATCACCGGTACTTACTTGTATAAAGAGTGGGCTCCAAAAGCTATCACTACTCCGGGTACTGAGGCTTACAATAAAGTTATCGATGGTAAATCCGGTTACTTAAATATTCCTTTCTTCTTTGTACGTATGGCATTTTACCTGGTAGCTTACAGCATCCTGGGTTTATTGCTGGTAAGATACTCAAACAATGAAGACGAACTGGGCGGTATGTTTAATTACAAAAAAAGCTTTAACGTAGCTTGTGCTTTCCTGGCGATATTTGGTTTCACCGTTCCGTTGTTTGCCTTTGACACAGTAATGTCCTTAGATGCACACTGGTTCTCGACCATGTTTGGCTGGTATAACTTTGCCGCCCTTTGGGTAAGCGGTTTATCAGTTATCACTTTGGTTATCATTGTGCTGCGTAAACAGGGTTATATGCAATGGCTGTCTGCAGATCACCTGCACAATTTGGGCCAGCTGATGTTTGGTTTCTCGATTTTCTGGACCTACCTGTGGTTTGCCCAGTTCCTGCTGATCTATTATGCCAACATTCCTGAAGAGGCTGCTTACTTTTACAAAAGATGGGAGCCTGAGTTCCAGCCGTGGTTCTGGTTAAACATTGTGGTTAACTTTTTAACGCCGTTCCTGGTGTTGATGTCCCGCGACTCAAAACGCCACGAAGGTGTGATGAAGGTAGCTTGTATCATTTTAATATTAGGCCACTGGCTTGATTACTATATCATGATCATGCCGGCTACTGTAGGCCCTAAAGGCAGAGGTTTTGGTGTACAAGAGATTGGTACCTTCTTAGGATTTGCCGGTTTATTTAGCTTCCTTGTATTTAGCGCGATAAGCAAGTTTAAATCAATGGTGCCTAAAAATCACCCGTTCCTGCAAGAGAGTTTACATCATCACATATAATAATTCTTAAATTTGCAACTCAATTCAGAATTCCAAACGACCAATACAATGGCATTCAATAAAATAATAAACGGCGGAGCCCTCTTGAATACCTCTGAGAGCAAACCACCGATGAAAAATTCTAAAAAGTTACTTGCGTTTTTAGCGGTGTTTATGCTTAGCGGCACAAACCTGTTAATGGCACAAACAGAAACTACCGATGCTGCCGCTAAACCAGGTGTTAACTGGTTGGGCGTGGGCTACTATGTGTTGCTTTTTGTAGTAGCTGCTATAGTAATTGCCATTATCGGCAGAATACTACGTGTGTACGAGCTAAGCCAGCAAATCCGCGGTAAAAAAGGCATCAACTGGAATAACGTTATCGCTACCTTATTCTTGGTGTTTTTGGTGGCGGGTATGTACGGAGCTTACTGGGATATTACCGAACAAGGCAGCATGACCTTGCCTGAGGCGGCTTCAAAACACGGTGTACGTATTGATGCCATGTTCCTGACAACTACCATCATTACCCTGATTGTATTTGTTATCACCCAGATATTGCTGTTTACCTTCCTGTTCAGATACAGACACTCAGATAAACGCAGAGCATACTTTTTACCTCACAACAATACCATTGAAAAAGTTTGGACCATCATCCCGGCTATTGTCTTAACTATCCTGGTAATATTTGGTTTCTTTACCTGGCAGGATGTTGAAAACAGCAGCGATGCTAAAGGCGGCCCTGCATCAATCAATATTGATGTTACCGGACACCAGTTTGCCTGGGAAATTCGTTACCCTGGTGCCGATGGCATATTAGGCCGTAAAGATTTCAGACTTACAGTTGGTGCCAATAAACTGGGTATTGATTTTAAAGATAAAAACAGCATGGACGATTTGCAGGCTGATACCCTGGTATTACCTGTAAATAAAACAATACGCTTAAATATATTTGCACAAGACGTAATACATAGCCTTTATATGCCGCACTTCCGTGTGCAGCAAAACGCTGTGCCTGGTTTGCCAACCTTCTTTAAATTTACACCTACTATCACTACCGAAGAGATGCGTAGAAAAGTAGATGACCCTAAATTTGAGTACTTGTTGTATTGCAACAAAATTTGTGGAAGCAGCCACTACAACATGCAAAAAGTTGTACGCGTTGTTACACAGGACGAGTACAATCAATGGGTTTCAAAGTTAAAACCTTACTTAACCCCGGCGTTACGTACAGAGTTGAAACTGGCATCAGCAGATCAGAATAAAGGTATTACAGAAAATAAGTTAGCGTTAAACAATTAATTAGCGATTATGTCAACATTATCAGTTCACGATCACGGAGTAGCACATCACGAAGAGGGTCACGAGCATCACCACGATACATTTCTGACTAAATATGTATTTAGCCAGGATCATAAAATGATTGCCAAGCAATTCCTGATCACAGGTATTACTATGGCGGTTATTGCCATGCTGTTGTCAATCCTGTTCAGGATTCAACTGGCATACCCTGATAAAGCATTCCCTTTGCTGGAAACTTTATTAGGCCGCTTTGCACCTGAAGGGCGCTTAGACCCGGAGTTTTACCTGTCGCTGGTAACCATTCACGGTACCATCATGGTATTCTTTGTATTAACTGCAGGTTTGAGCGGTACCTTTAGTAACTTACTGATCCCATTGCAGGTTGGCGCACGCGATATGGCGTCACCTTTCATGAATATGCTGTCATACTGGTTCTTCTTTATGGCCTGTGTGATCATGCTATCATCATTCTTTGTACAAAAAGGTCCTGCCGGTCCGGGATGGACAATATACCCCCCGCTTTCTGCCTTACCGCAAGCCATGAAAGGTTCAGGCATGGGCATGACCTTATGGCTGATCAGTATGGTTCTGTTCGTAGCGTCATCATTAATGGGCGGTATTAACTATGTAAGTACTGTATTAAACATGCGTACAAAAGGTATGGACCTTTGGAAAATGCCTCTTACTATCTGGGCATTCTTCTTAACCGCTATCCTGGGTATCTTATCGTTCCCGGTATTGGTAGCAGGTGTTGTATTATTGATTTTCGACCGTAGCTTCGGTACAAGTTTCTATTTATCAGACATTGTTGTAAACGGCCAGGTTATGCCTTTCGAGGGTGGTAGCCCTATCCTGTTCCAGCACTTGTTCTGGTTCTTGGGTCACCCAGAAGTATATATCGTAATTATGCCGGCAATGGGTATTTCGTCAGAGGTTATGTCTGTAAACTCACGTAAACCAATATTTGGTTACCATGCAATGGTTTACTCTCTGATCGGTATCACCGTGCTATCGTTTATTGTATGGGGGCACCACATGTTTGTTACCGGTATGAATCCGTTCCTTGGTGGTGTGTTTATGATCACTACGCTAATTATCGCGGTACCATCGGCAGTAAAAACATTTAACTGGCTGGCTACCTTATGGCGCGGTAACATCAGGTTTACACCTGCAATGTTATTTGCGGTAGGTATGGTGTCATTTTTCATCTCAGGCGGTTTAACCGGTATATTTTTGGGTAACGCTGCGCTGGATATTAACCTGCATGATACTTACTTTGTGGTAGCTCACTTCCACCTGGTAATGGGTTCGGCGGCGATATTTGGTATGTTAGCCGGTGTTTATCACTGGTTCCCTAAAATGTTTGGCCGTATGATGGGCGAGAAGTTAGGCTACCTGCACTTTTGGTTAACTTTTACCGGTGCTTACCTTGTGTTCTTCCCTATGCACTTTATGGGCCTTGATGGTGTGCCACGTCGTTACTACGCCTTTACTGAGTTTGCTTCAATGAGCCGCTGGTTATCTGTAAATGTATTTGTAACATGGGCTGCTATTATGGCTGCTTGCGCACAGGTTGCGTTTATATTCAACTTCATCCACTCAATTTTCTGGGGTAAAAAGCTACTCAAAACCCTTGGGAATCAAATACTTTAGAGTGGACTACTCCGGTTGAGCGTATCCATGGTAACTGGCCGGGCGAGATCCCTAGTGTTTACCGTTGGCCGTACGATTACAGCAAGCCGGGTGCAGAGCAGGATTATATTCCGCAAACTGTACCTCTTTCAGAAACTATGAGCTCAAACGTTCCGCATGATTTTGAAGATAACCCGACAGGTTTAGAGGCGTTGAGCAAATGGTCAACCACACAACAAGCAAATCAAGAAGTAAAGTAATTTTAAATTACTGATCTGATATAAAAGGGTATCTGTACCTGTTTAAGTCAAAAAGTTAAAAGTCTAAAGTCAAATCGCGCAAGCAACTCCAGACTTTAAGGCTTAAGACCCAAGGCTAACAGAGATAGATACCCTTATTAGTTTACAAAATATTTAATGAGCAGTCCAAAATCAAAAAACAGATTCAGAAAGACCAACCTGGTTGGTATAGCTCTGCTTTTTTTGGTGATACTGGCAGGCGTTGTAGTACGTAGCACCGGTTCGGGCATGGGCTGCCCCGATTGGCCTAAATGTTTTGGCTGCTTAGTACCACCGACATCGGTGTCTGACCTGCCGGCAAACTACAAGGAAACTTACGTAAAAGGCCGCGAAAAGAAAAACCAGCGTTTTGCCAAAACCTTAGACTTTTTAGGATATAAAGACATGGCCCGCCGCCTGCGCGAAGACAAGTCAATACTGGTGCCTGAAGAGTTTAATGCAGCTAAAACCTGGACCGAATATATTAACCGGTTGGTAGGGGTGGCATCGGGTATTGCACTGTTATTAACCGCCATTTACTCATTCAGCTACCGCGAGGTTAACAAGCTGATACCGTTTTTAAGCATATTTAATTTAGTGCTGATAGGATTTCAGGGCTGGTTAGGATCTATCGTGGTTTCAACCAATTTGGTATCATGGATAGTTACGGTACACATGCTGCTGGCTTTGGCCATATTGGCTATAGCTATTACTACCTATCATCTGGCCAAAGTTACCGGTAGGCCGGGTTTACGGGTTAACCCGGTTACCAAGTTTGTGACCATACTTGCATTGCTGATCAGTATTCTGCAAATCACCTTAGGTACAGAGGTGCGCGAAAAAATTGACTCGGTAGCTACCCGTTTTCAAGGCGGGTATCGTACTGAGTGGATCAAGAATGCAGGCGATATATTCACCAATCACCGCGACCTGGCTATTTTAGTGCTGGTGATAAACCTGATGTTGTATGCTTTGGTGCGCCGGGCATTTAACAAACATTCGCTGCAACAGCAAATCATGAGCTTTGCTTTTTTGATGCTGATCTTGCAGATCGTATCGGGTGTGTTGCTGTCGTATCTGGCGTTACCGCCTTATGCGCAGGCATTGCATATACTGCTGGCCAGCCTTTTATTTGGTGCCCAGTATTACTTAATGCTCAATTTATACAAATCAGTTAACATACACGGGGGACACAGATGACGAGGGCCGATTTTTCAAAACTGATCAAGTTCAGGCTAACCTTTTTGGTGGTGTTCTCGGCATCGATATCATTTATCATTGCCGTTAAAGCCAATGGGGGCAACACCTGGGGCTCATTATACAGCAGCACCATGTGGATAAACTGGGGCAAACTGGTTATTGGCGGCTTCCTGGTAACGGCTGCGGCTAATTGCTTCAATGAGGTTATTGAGGTTGACCTTGATAAACTCATGAAACGTACTATGGATCGCCCAATGCCGGCCGGCCGTATGACTACCGGTCAGGGCTTAGTGTTAGGTTTAGGCATGGGCATGGCTGGCACCTACTTGCTGGGTTCTTTAAATATATTAACCGGGCTGCTTTCGGTATTCTCGATTTTATTATATGCGTTTGCTTACACGCCGCTAAAGCGCAAGTCGCCTTTTGCGGTTTTTGTGGGCGCAATACCGGGCGCATTGCCTGCCCTTATAGGCTATGTAGCCGGGCAGCCGCATGGCCGTATCGACGAGATAGCCCTGATACTGTTTTCAATACAGTTTGTATGGCAGTTTGTGCACTTCTGGGCCATTGCCTGGGTGTTAGACGATGATTACAAACTGGCAGGGTTCAGGTTGCTGCCTACCCAGAAACGCGACAGGGGCAGCGCCATCATTACCGTAATACTGGCGGTGATCTTAGTGCCGGTGAGCTTATTACCAACTATTTATCGTTACGGTGGTTACTATGTTGGCGGGGTGTCATTGGTGTGTAGTTTGATATTTTTGTGGCAGGCCATAGGCCTGTTGCGCACGCTGCAAATTAAAGAAGCACGCAAGCTGATGTTTGGGTCTTTCTTTTATTTACCGGTAGTGCAATTAATGTTTTTATTTGATTTTATAGCGAAGTGATGGCGACGATACAAGAGGATAAGGTAAACCTGGGCGCAAAAAAGTTTGTGATGTGGATTTTTATATTCACCTCATTTATGCTTTTTGCGGCGCTAACCAGCGGGTTTATTGTTTATATAGGAGGCAGCAGTGCGCATGGTCTGCATGTCACGCTGCCATCGTCTTTCAGGTATAGTACGCTGGTGTTGATTGCCAGCAGCGTTACGCTGTTCATGGCCTCAAAAGCAGCCAAAAGGTTGGAGTTTAGCAAACAAACCGGCCTTCTTTGGGCTACCATAGCTTTGGGGTTATTATTTTTGGTATTGCAGGTTTACGGCTGGTATACGCTGGCATACAAAATGCATATATACCTGGTTGACCCCAACGCAACCCGTTCTTTTGTTTATGTAATGACTTTTCTGCACGTATTGCACATTATAGGCGGCCTGGCCTGGCTTGTAAGCGCAGTAAGCGGCAGTATGAAACCTGTACCGCAGGTAAGAAATTTATACCGTATGGAAATGGCATCTATTTTTTGGCATTTTCTCGATATTATATGGATTTATCTGTATGTTTTTTTACTTTTGAACCAATAAATTAATAACTCTA
>Ga0153956_1003140_pt1 | contig 11011 bp, 7 predicted proteins | sample TSFL040MetaG_FD_104704 | JGI IMG/M metagenome (GOLD analysis project Ga0153956, IMG submission 104704) | Attine ant fungus gardens microbial communities from Florida, USA - TSFL040 MetaG | ecosystem: Host-associated > Fungi > Mycelium > Unclassified | place: USA: Florida, Wekiwa Springs...
CATTCAGGATCGCCACAAGCGCGAACTGCTGTATGGGCCGACCAACGAGGAAATGATCACGGAAATCTTCCGGGCCTATGTGAAGTCGTACCGCAGCCTGCCGCTCAACCTCTATCACATCCAGTGGAAGTTTCGCGACGAGCAGCGCCCGCGTTTCGGCGTGATGCGCGGCCGCGAATTCCTGATGAAGGATGCCTATTCGTTCGACATCGACGAGGCGGCCGCAAGGCTGTCCTACAACCGGATGTTTGTCGCGTACTTGCGAACCTTTGCCCGCATGGGGCTGAAGGCGATCCCGATGCGCGCCGAGACCGGTCCGATCGGCGGCGATCTGTCCCACGAGTTCATCGTGCTGGCGGAAACCGGCGAGTCCGGTGTGTTCTGCAACAAGGACGTTCTCGACCTGCCGGTGCCGGGCGAGGATGTCGATTACGACGGCGATCTGACCCCCATCATCAAGCAGTGGACCGAGTTGTACGCCGCGACCGAGGACGTCCACGACGAAGCCCGCTACGAGCGCGAGGTGCCTGCCGGCAAGCGCGTCAACACCCGCGGCATCGAGGTCGGGCAGATCTTCTATTTCGGCACGAAATACTCGGACTCGATGAAGGCATTCGTGGTCGGATCGGATGGCGCGGAGAAGCCGGTCCATGGCGGCTCTTACGGTATCGGCGTGTCGCGCCTTGTCGGCGCGATCATCGAAGCCTGCCACGACGAGAACGGCATCCAGTGGCCGGAGGAGGTGGCACCGTTCCGTGTCGCCGTCCTCAATCTCAAGCAGGGTGCGGCGGAGACCGATGCCGCCTGCGAAAAACTTTACAAGGAATTGTCGGCGGCGGGCGTCGACGTGCTTTACGACGACACCGACCAGCGGCCGGGCGGCAAATTCGCCACCGCCGACCTGATCGGTGTTCCGTGGCAGATTCTGGTCGGGCCGAAGGGCCTCGCCGAGGGCAAGGTCGAGATCAAGAAGCGCGCGGACGGCAGCCGCGAGATGATGAGCGTCGATGAGGCGTCTCACCACTTCCAGACGAAATGGAAGTCCGCCAACGGACATGACCGATATTTAAGGTCGCATGGCCGGTGATGGCGCGATTGAGCGGTGAATCATTGCGTTGCGGGGGCGGCGCAAGCGCGTGTGTCGACTACAATTCGCCTGATTCGCATGGAATTCGGGGCGATGGACAGATTTGATGAGTGAGCCGGTTCGGACTGCCCCCTTTGCGCCTTTCGAGTGGCTGATCTCGGCCCGCTATCTGCGGGCGCGACGCAAGGAAGGATTCATTTCCGTCATTGCGGGCTTCTCGTTCCTCGGCATCATGCTGGGCGTCGCCACGCTGATCATCGTGATGGCGGTGATGAACGGCTTCCGCAAGGAACTGCTCGACAAGATCCTCGGGCTCAACGGCCATCTTCTGGTGCAGCCGCTGGAATCGCCGCTGACCGACTGGAAGGAAGTGGCCGACCGCATCAGCGGCGTGCAGGGCGTCCGCCTCGCGGCGCCCATCGTCGAGGGTCAGGCGCTGGCGTCCTCGCCGTTCAACGCCTCCGGCGTGCTGGTGCGCGGCATCCGCGCCGCCGATCTCGAAAAGCTCACCTCGATTTCCAAGAACATCAAGCAGGGCACGCTGGAAGGTTTTGACGACGGGCAGGGCGTCGCCATCGGCCGCCGCCTCGCCGACCAGTTGTCGCTGCATGCGGGTGATACCATCACGCTGGTCGCGCCGCGCGGCGCGGTGACGCCGATGGGCACGACCCCGCGCATCAAGCCCTACAAGGTCGCCGCCGTGTTCGAGATCGGCATGTCGGAATACGATTCCTCCTTTGTGTTCATGCCGCTGACCGAAGCGCAGGCTTATTTCAACCGGGCCAAGGATGTCACCGCGATCGAGATCTATACCGATAATCCCGACAAGGTGGATGAATACCGTAAGGCGGTGACGGAGGCGGCGCAGCGGCCGGTCTTCATGGTGGATTGGCGGCAGCGCAACGCGACGTTCTTCAACGCACTGCAGGTCGAGCGCAACGTCATGTTCCTGATCCTGACGCTGATCGTGTTGGTGGCGGCGCTGAACATCATTTCCGGTCTGATCATGCTGGTGAAGGACAAGGGCAGCGACATCGCGATCCTGCGCACCATGGGGGCGACGCAGGGCTCGATCATGCGCATCTTCCTGATCACGGGCGCGGCCATCGGCGTGGTCGGCACGCTGGTCGGCTTCCTGCTTGGCGTCATCATTTGCCTGAACATCGAGAACATCCGCCAGTTCATCTCCTGGCTGACCAACACCGAGTTGTTCTCGCCGGAGCTTTACTTCCTGTCCAAGCTGCCCGCCGAAATCAGCGTCGGCGAGACGGCGGCGGTCGTTATCATGGCGCTGACGCTGTCGTTCCTGGCGACGCTGTACCCGTCATGGCGCGCGGCGCGGCTCGATCCCATCGAAGCCTTGAGATACGAGTGAGCGCACCGATGCAAGACGCAGACAACGACGCGCCGGTGGTGTTCCTCCACGACATCCATCGCCAGTACCGGCAGGGTGAAACCACGCTGACCATTCTTAACGGCGCCAAGCTTGCACTGTGGGCGGGGCAGTCGGTGGCGCTGGTGGCGCCGTCCGGCACCGGCAAATCGACGCTGCTGCATATCGCGGGATTGCTGGAGCAGCCGGATTCCGGCGAGGTCTATGTCAACGGCGCGCCGACCTCGACACTGTCGGATTCGGACCGCACCCAGATCCGCCGCACCGATATCGGCTTCGTCTATCAGTCGCACCGTTTGCTGCCGGAATTCTCGGCGCTGGAAAACGTCATGCTGCCGCAGATGATCCGCGGCCTGCCGCGCAAGGAGACGGTGCAGCGCGCCAAGGAAATCCTGGCCTATCTCGGCCTCGGCGACCGCATTACGCATCGCCCGGCGGAATTGTCCGGCGGCGAGCAACAGCGCGTCGCGATCGCGCGCGCGGTCGCTAACGCGCCGCGGGTGCTGTTCGCGGACGAGCCGACCGGCAACCTCGACCCGCGCACCGCCGATCACGTCTTCAATGCGTTGATGCAACTTGTGAAGGCTACGCAGGTGGCGATGCTGATTGCCACCCACAATATGCAGTTGGCCAACCAGATGGACCGCCGCGTCTCGCTGGCGGACGGGCAGGTGGTGGAATTGGACTGATCCCGCGCCTCAGCGCGTTTGGTGCTTCTTGCGCTTATGACGGATGTGCCGTGACGGGGCATGCGCCGGTGCCACGCGATAGGGATCGTAATCAGGATCGATATTGCCGAACGGCGAATAGGGCACGCGCGGCTGCTTGATCACATAGGGGCTGCCCGGTGCGCCGTCATAGAACGGATCGCGGTAGCACATTGCCGAACGGCCCGAGGCGCTCATCTGGCACTGGGCTAGCGTGGAGAAGCTGCAATCGGTGTACTGATCGCGCGTGTAGACCTTCATGCAGTAAGGATATTCAATCAGCGCCTGCGCGGGCGTGGGGCCTGCCGTGGAAAAAGCCATGGCGAGGCCCAGCGCGGAAATGGCAAGGCCGAGGCGGCGATGCGCGGTTGTGCCATCCATGATGAATCTCCTCGGTGCCTGCCAGTTCATGTCAGTACGCATCGCGATAAACGCGGCGCCCCCGGCGCGGCGCGTCGGGCGCGCGGTGGTAGAATGGATTGCGCTCACAATAGGCGAAGAGACCGGCCGCAGTCGCCGCACAGGCGGCGTAGCTTGGGTAGCTGCAATCGCCAAAACCCGGGTAGTCGCGGCCGCGGATGCAGTAGGGGTAGTCCTGCGCGGCCGCCGGGGTGATGTCGAGGCTCGCAAACGCGCTGAGAGCGAGAGCTGCGAAAAGCAATTTGCGCATCGGTATCTCCTGAATCGTTTACGTTAGTTCGTGAACGTCTCCAGTTCCATGGTCAATACACTTTGGCGCCACTGGTTCGTCGTGGGTTTGGTCTCTCCCGTAAAACCTTCGTTAAGGCTGTTTATTCGGTCACGCTGCCGAGCGCCTTGACGAAAGAACATACATAGAACATTGTTCTTCATATGTTCCAACCAAGCTTTCCGGGTATTCCGGGGATCAAGGAGCCGACCATGCTGAAGATGTTTTTTGAAGAAGCCGCCGCATTGGCCTCTCTCGTGCTGTTCGTGGGAACAGTTGCGGTATGGGCACACCTTATTCCGCAACTCTGAGGTGGCTGGTGGCCGCAGGCTGGGGATAGGGATGATGGCACGCTCCCCGGTGCGGTTACGCATGGACAGGGCGGTGGGCGGACGGCACCGTTGAGATGGCTGAGTCGCTCCCGCGACCCTCGCCTCGCTCAATCCCCAACGCGCGAAAGTCTGCCGGATGGCTTCTCCCGGATTTATCCATCTTCACGTCCACTCGGCTTACTCGCTGCTGCAGGGGGCGATGAAGATTCCCAAGCTAGCCGAGCTCGCGAAGGCCGATCATCAGCCTGCGTTGGCGTTGACCGACCGCGACAACATGTTCGGTGCACTTGAATTCTCCGAGAAACTGGCGGGCTCCGGTATCCAGCCGATCGTCGGCTGCGCACTTGCGGTCGATTTCGGTGATATCGACCCGAATGCGCGTAATGCAGCAAGCCTCGGGCCTGCCCGCATCGTGTTGCTGGCCGCGAACCAGGACGGTTACCGCAGCCTGATGCGGCTGAATTCGCGTGCTTTCCTCGACATGCCGGCCCAGCAGCAGATGCCGCACGTCAAGGCCGAATGGTTGAGCGATGATGCCAATGGTCTGATCGCGCTGACCGGCGGGCCGGAAGGGCCGGTGTCGCAAGCGCTCCTTGCCGAGCAACCGGAACTGGCGCAGCAGCGGGTGGAAAAACTGGCCGGCCTGTTCGGCGACCGGCTCTATGTCGAACTGCAACGCCACGGGCTGGACAATGAGCGGCGCATCGAAAGCGCGCTGATCGATATCGCCTATGGCAAGGGCCTGCCGTTGGTCGCGACCAACGAGCCGTATTTCGCCACCGCCGATGATTATGAATCCCATGACGCGCTGCTGTGCATCGCGGGTGGACGGCTGATCGCGGAGACGGAGCGCGTTCATCTCACGCCGGACCACCGCTTCAAGACCCGCGCCGAGATGGCCGTGCTGTTCGCCGATCTGCCCGAGGCATTGGCCTCCACGGTCGAGATCGCGCAGCGCTGCTCGTTCCGTCCCAAAACACGCAAGCCGATCCTGCCGCACTTCACCGTCGGCAGCGAGCATGACGAGGACCCGTCCATCGCCGAAGCGGCCGAGTTGCAGCGACAGGCCGAGGAGGGGCTGGCGAACCGGATCGAGAAGCACGGGCTCGCAGAGGGGCAGACCGAAGAGGATTATCGCAAGCGTCTCGCCTTCGAACTCGATGTCATCAAGCGGATGAAATATCCGGGCTACTTCCTGATCGTGGCCGACTTCATCAAGTGGGCGAAGGCGCAAGGCATTCCGGTCGGACCGGGGCGCGGCTCCGGCGCAGGCTCACTGGTGGCCTATGCGCTGACCATTACCGATCTCGATCCGCTACGCTTCGGTTTGCTGTTCGAGCGCTTTCTCAATCCCGAGCGCGTGTCGATGCCGGACTTCGACATCGATTTCTGCCAGGATCGCCGCGGCGAGGTGATCCAGTATGTGCAGGAGCGTTATGGCCGCGATCAGGTCGGCCAGATCATCACCTTCGGCACCCTGCAGGCGCGCGGTGTACTGCGCGACGTCGGCCGGGTGCTGCAGATGCCTTACGGGCAGGTCGACAAGCTCACCAAGCTGGTGCCGCAGAATCCGGCCGCGCCCGTGACGCTGTCGGCCGCCATCGCGGGCGAGCCGAAATTGCAGGCGTTTCGCGACGAAGACCCCATCGTCGCGCGGGCCTTCGATATCGCCATGCGCCTCGAAGGGCTGACGCGCCACGCCTCGACCCACGCGGCGGGCATCGTGATCGGCGACCGGCCGTTGTCCGAACTCGTGCCGATGTATCGCGATCCGAAATCCGACATGCCGGTGACCCAGTTCAACATGAAGTGGGTCGAGCCCGCGGGATTGGTGAAGTTCGACTTCCTCGGCCTGAAAACGCTGACGGTGCTCGATGTCGCGGTGAAGCTTTTGAAGCAGCGCGATATCGATGTCGATCTTGCGCGTCTGCCGCTCGACGACAAGCCGACCTACGAGATGCTGACGCGCGGCGATGTGGTCGGCGTGTTCCAGGTTGAAAGTCAGGGCATGCGGCGCGCGCTCGTCGACATGCGTCCCGACCGCCTTGAGGACATCATCGCGCTGGTCGCGCTCTATCGTCCGGGTCCGATGGCGAACATCCCGACCTATTGCGCGCGCAAGCATGGCGACGAACAGTCGGAATTCATGCACGATATGCTGGAGCCGATCCTGAAGGAGACCTTCGGCGTCATCATCTATCAGGAACAGGTGATGCAGATCGCGCAGGTGATGGCGGGCTATTCGCTCGGCGACGCCGACCTGCTGCGCCGCGCGATGGGCAAGAAGATCCGCGCCGAGATGGACAAGCAGCGCACGATCTTCGTCGCGGGCGCGACCAAGAACGACGTGCCGAAGGGGCAGGCCGAGCAGATCTTCGAACTGCTGGCGAAGTTCGCCGATTACGGCTTCAACAAGAGCCATGCCGCCGCCTACGCGCTGGTGTCGTACCAGACCGCCTTCATGAAGGCGCATTATCCGGTCGAGTTCATCGCCGCCTCGATGACGCTCGACACCGGCAATACCGACAAGCTGTCCGAATTCCGCGCCGAAGCGCAGCGGCTCGGGATCAAGGTCGAGCCGCCGTCGATCAACCGTTCGGAAGGCACCTTCACCGTCGGCGAGAACACGATCTTCTATTCGCTCGCGGCGCTGAAGGGCGTGGGATCTCAGGCGGTCGAGATGATCGTGGAAGCGCGAAAGAACGGCGGGCCGTTCGCTTCGCTTGCGGATTTCGCCGCGCGCGTGCCGCCGCGCGCGATCAACAAGCGGGTGCTGGAAAGCCTCGCCGCCGCGGGCGCGTTCGACGAATTCAACTCCAACCGCGCAGCCGTCTTCGCGGGCGCGGACGCGATCATGGCCGCGTGCCAGCGAGCGAATGACGCCGTCACGATCGGGCAGAGCGACATGTTCGGCAGCCAGAGCGGCGCGCCGTCACTGACGCTGCCGAATGTCGAGCCGTGGCTGCCGGCCGAGCGGTTGCAGCGTGAATACGGCTCCGTCGGATTCTTTCTCTCCGGCCATCCGCTCGACGACTACAAGGTCGTGCTTCAACGCCTGAGCGTGCAGTCGTGGGCGGAGTTCTCCAGCGCGGTGAAGAACGGCCGCACGGCGGGCAAGGTCGCGGCGACCGTTGTGTCGCGCATGGAGCGGCGCACCAAGACCGGCAACAAGATGGGCATCATCGGCCTGTCCGATCCGACCGGCCATTTCGAGGCGGTGCTGTTTTCCGAGGCGCTTGGCCAATTCCGCGACATGCTGGAGCCGGGGCTTGTGGTGCTGCTGCAACTCGGAGCGGAGTTGCAGGGCGAAGACGTGCGCGCGCGCATCAATAATGTCGAACTGCTGGATCAGGCGGCGGCGAAAACGCCGATGGCGCTCAAGATATTCCTGCGCGACGACAAGCCGGTGGAATCGATCCGCCGCCGTCTCGACGATCATGCGCAGGGGGCAGCCGCGCGTTCGGGCAGCGCGGGCGAAGTCACGCTGGTGATGATGCTCGATCTCGACAAGGAAGTGGACATCAAGCTGCCCGGACGCTTCAAGGTGTCGCCGCAGATCGCGGGTGCGTTGAAGGCCACCCCCGGCGTGGTGGATGTACAGACGCTTTAGAGGCCGTTCAAATAATATTCAGACACGCTCGCATCGAATATGCCATGATCGCGACGTATCGTATCGGAGACCGTTATGGCGTTTCGTGTCTGGGGACTGTTTGCCGCCGCTTTGCTGGTTATCACGTCGCTGCCGGGAGTAAGTGAGGCGCAACAGCCGCAGCCATCGCAACAGCCGCAGGAAAAGCGCATCGCGCTCGTGGTCGGCAATGGCGCCTATGCCAAGGCGCCGCTCGCGACCGCCGCCAATGATGCGGGCCTTGTCGCGCAGACATTGCAGGCAGCGGGCTTCGAGGTGATCGGCGCGCGCGATCTCGACGGCGATACGCTGCGCGGCAGCTTCCGCGATTTCATCCAGAAGGCGGAAGCCTCGGGCCCCGATACGGTGGCGGTGGTCTATCTCGCGGGCTACGGCTTGCAGCTTGCGGGCGAGAACTATTTCATCCCGGTCGATTCCAGGATCGAGCGCGATACCGACATTCCGACCGAGGGCTTACGTCTCAGCGATTACATGCGCCAGCTTGCGGCGTTGCCGCTGAAGGCGGGCATCGTCGTGCTCGACGTCGCGCGCCAGCAACCCTTCATCGAAGGCGACATGCAGATCGCGAGCGGCCTTGCGCTGGTCGAACCGGCGCCGAGGATGCTGATCGCGTTCAACGCCGCGCCCGGTACCGTCGCGCCGGAGGAGCAGGGGTCTTACGGCGCTTACGCGCAGGCGCTCGCCGAGATGATCCGGGCCGGTGGTTTGCCGCTGCCGGAATTGTTCGACCGCGTGCGGCTGCGCGTCAACGAAACCACCAAGGGCGCGCAGGTGCCGTGGGATGCCGGGAAGGTGGACGCGCCGTTCGTGTTCTTCGACCGCGCGCCCGATGCGCCGCCGCAGGCGACGCCCGAACAGGCGGAAGCCGCGCGCAACAAGCCGATCAAGGACATGGGCGCGCAGGATGCCTATGCCGCAGCACTCGAGCGCGACACGCTGCAGGGTTATGAGGATTTCCTCGGCGCCTACGGTGACGATCCGATGGCCAAGCGCGTACGCGTCATTGTCGCCGCGCGACGCGAGGCGATCACATGGCGTCGGACCTATCGCACCGACACGCCGGACGCCTATTGGTCGTATCTGCGCCGCTATCCGCAGGGCCCGCACGCAACCGACGCGCGGCGCCGTCTTGCGATCCTGTCAGCCGCCGCGGAGCCGCCGCCTTCGTTCGCGGCGATCGATTACGACGTGGCCCCGCCGCCGCCCGACGAGATCGTCTATGTCGACCGGCCGGTGCTGATGTTCTCAGATCCGGATTTCGATTTCGCGCCGCCGCCGCCGCCGCCGGTCTACTACCTGCCGCCGCCGCCGGAGGACTTCATCGATCTGCCGCCGCCGTACTATTCGGATGATCTGTTCATCCTGCCGCAGCCGCTGTTCGTGCCGATCCCGATCTTCGTGCGGCCGCCGCTCTATGTGCGTCCGCCGCAGAACAATTTCATCTACGCCAACATCCACAACCGCGCGGTGATCGACAACCAGATCAACCGGCGCGGGCCGGGCGGCTTCAACCGGCCGGGACCGAACGGGCCGGGGATTTTCCCGCCGGGCGCGAAGGGACCAGCGGGTCAGCGTCCGGGACCGCAGTTCAATGCCGGGACGATGCTGCCCGGTGCCGCGCAGCGTCGCGCCGCTCTTGTTTCGGTAGGCAAGGCGCAACGTCCCGCGAGTTCGCTGATCAATCCGCGCGCCAATATCGGCAATGTCGACCGCCGTGCGCCGCTGCCGGGGCCGCGCAAGTTTGGCCACAATCCGGCCATGCTTCAGCCTGCACAGAATTCCCGTACCATGACACCTGCGGCGGCGCCTGGCCGCAATGCGTTGCCGATGCCCGGGCGTGGCAATGTGCCGAACGCGGCACCCGCCGCGCGGGGGGCGCAGCCGAATCCGGCCGGGCCGCAAATGCGTCCGGGCGCTCCGAATATGGCCGTACCCGCGGGACCTCATGCTGGTCGTCCCGGTCCGGGTGGACCGGGCCGTATGGCTCCAGGTGCCGACCACCGTGGACCGGACAGACGGGGACGCGGACCGGATGCGATGAAGCCGCCATCGGCCCGGCCGTCTCCGCCGCCCGCAGCGACGCGCCCGGCACCTCAGGTTCAAAATCAAAGGCTTGCGCCGTCCCGTCCCGCGCCGCAGATGCGTCCGCAGGCCCAGCCCCGGATGGCGCCACCGCCGTCTCATCAGGCTGCTCCGCAGCGCATGGCTCCGCCAGCCCGTCAGGTAGCTCCGCGACGCCCGCCGCCAATGGCCCGTCCTGCGGCACCCTCGCGTCCGGCTCCGGCCGCGCGTCCCGCGCCGCCGCCACGGATGGCTCCACCGAGAGCGGCTCCGCCGCCGCGTCCGGCCCCGGCAGCCAAGCGTTGCCCGCCGAACGCGCCCAGATGCTGAAAAGGCGGGGCTGAAAACATCAAGGCCGGCGGGTATTCCGCCGGCCTTTTTCGCGGGCCGGAACCCGGCGGGCAGGGGCAAATAACGCCCCCAAATCCTTGCTTTGTACCGACTCTGTGGGTATAAGCCGCGCCATCTCACACGGAAACATGGCTGTCACAGGCCGTCCGGTGGCAACCGGGCCGCACGATTTGTCCATTTCGGACGCATCCTGAGGCTTGATTGCTCACACGTTTCCGGAGGAACCAACCGGAGAATACACAAATGGCACTTCCCGATTTCACGATGCGTCAGCTCCTGGAAGCTGGCGTTCACTTTGGTCACCAGTCCCACCGTTGGAATCCGAAGATGGCGGATTACATCTTTGGTGCCCGCAACAACATCCACATCATCGACCTCGCTCAGACCGTTCCACTGCTGCATCGTGCGCTGCAGGCGGTGAGCGATACCGTCGCCAAGGGCGGCCGCATTCTGTTCGTCGGCACCAAGCGTTCGGCGCAGGACGGCGTTGCCGAGGCTGCGAAGCGTTCGGCCCAGTATTTCGTCAATTCCCGCTGGCTCGGCGGCACGCTGACCAACTGGAAGACGGTGTCCGGCTCGATCAAGCGCCTGCGCCAGCTCGAAGAGATGCTCGGCTCCGCCGAAGGCGCGCAGTACACCAAGAAGGAGCGCCTGACGCTTCAGCGCGAGCGCGACAAGCTCGACCGTTCGCTCGGCGGCATCAAGGACATGGGCGGTCTGCCCGACCTGATCTTCGTGATCGA
>Ga0153956_1003141_pt1 | contig 11010 bp, 16 predicted proteins | sample TSFL040MetaG_FD_104704 | JGI IMG/M metagenome (GOLD analysis project Ga0153956, IMG submission 104704) | Attine ant fungus gardens microbial communities from Florida, USA - TSFL040 MetaG | ecosystem: Host-associated > Fungi > Mycelium > Unclassified | place: USA: Florida, Wekiwa Springs...
CACGCAGGCCGCGGTCCCGATCCGGACCACCGCGAACAGCCCGTAACGTTTGCTGAGCCCGGCGGCGACCAGCGCGCCGATCAGATAGCCCGCGGCATTGACGGTATTCATGAAGCCCGCGGCGGAATAGGACCACTGCAGGCTGTCGCGCATATCCGGCAACACCAGCGAATAGGCGAAGCGGCCGATACCGAGCCCGATGGCCGGCGCGAGCGAGAGAGTCAGGATCAGCCACGCCGGATTGCGGCGCGAAAACGATGAATCGGGTGAGGTCACGGGCAACTCCGGCGAGACCTCACTGTCGCATGTTTCGCGCCCGGCGCAACGATGCCCGCGGCAACGCTGTCTTGCCAATGCCGCAACGACGGCTTAGCACTCGGCCGAAATCAGGCAATCAGAAAAGGTACGATCATGGCGGCGCATAAACTGCTGGTTCTCCCCGGCGACGGCATCGGCCCCGAAGTGATGGCGGAGGTGACGCGCCTGATCGACTGGATCGACGCGCAGGGCATCGCCAAATTCGAAACCGAGCAGGGCCTCGTCGGCGGCTGCTCCTACGATGCCGACAAGCTGCCGATCACCGACGCCACCATGGCCAAAGCCGACGCCGCCGACGCCATCATCTTCGGCGCCATCGGCGGCCCGAAGTGGGACAGCGTCCCCTACGAGCATCGCCCCGAAGCCGGCCTGCTGCGCCTGCGCAAGGATCTCGGCCTGTTCGCCAATCTGCGACCGGCGGTCTGCTATCCCGCGCTCGCGGACTCATCGAGCCTGAAGCGCGAGGTGGTCGAGGGCCTCGACATCATGATCGTGCGCGAACTCACCGGCGGCGTTTATTTCGGCGAGCCGAAGACCATCACCGATCTCGGTAACGGCCAGAAGCGCGCCATCGATACCCAAGTCTACGACACCTATGAAATCGAGCGCATCGCGCGCGTCGCCTTCGATCTGGCCCGCAAGCGCGGGAACAAGGTGACGTCGATGGAGAAGCGCAACGTCATGAAGTCGGGTGTGCTCTGGAACGAGGTCGTGACGCAGGTGCATGGCCGCGAATACAAGGATGTCGCGCTGGACCACCAGCTCGCCGATTCCGGCGGCATGAATCTCGTGAAGTGGCCGAAGCAGTTCGACGTCATCGTCACCGACAACCTGTTCGGCGACATGCTGTCGGACATCGCGGCGATGCTCACCGGCTCGCTCGGCATGCTGCCATCGGCGTCGCTCGGCGAAGTGGACGCCAAGACCGGCAAGCGCAAGGCGATGTATGAGCCGGTGCACGGTTCGGCGCCGGACATCGCCGGCAAGGGCATGGCCAACCCGCTGGCGATGATCGCGTCCTTCGGCATGGCGCTGCGCTACTCGCTCGACCTCGGCGCCCTCGCCGACAAGGTGGATCAGGCGATCGCCGCGGTGCTGGCCAAGGGCCTGCGCACGGCGGACATCAAGTCGGACGGCGCCACCGTCATCTCCACCGCGCAGATGGGCGAAGCCGTGCTGGCCGAGCTGCAGGCGTTGCATAAGTAAGCTGTAGGATCGGCAATGAGCCTCATGGTGAGGAGCCCGCCTCCTGGCGGACGTCTCGAACCATGGGGCGGGCTTTGAGGCTGACGGCCCATCCCCGGCGAATGGCATTGCCATTCGCAAGGAGACGCGGTCGAAGACGACCGCTCCTCAGGATGAGGGCGGCGTTTGATTTTTCGTCACTTCCCAAAAACAAAAATGCCCGGCTCAAGCCGGGCATTTTCGTATCTGACGCGCGCCGCTCTCAGTACGGCAACGGAATCCGGTTCGGATAGCCGCCGAGATCGCTATCGCCGTACAGCGGCTGGCGATCGATCGGACGGTTCTGGTTCTGCATGCCGAACGACGGACCCGGAGGATAGGCATAGTCGTTGAACTTGCGGTCGCCGGGCAGAACTTCGGTGCCGGCATCCAGCCACGAGCGGCGCGTGATGTAGACGCGGGTGCGCGGACCCTGCTGGTAGGAAACGTTCGGACCACGCGAACCGTACTCGAAACGGCCGTGATCGGCGGCGACCCTCTTGCGCTGGGTCTGCGCATCGGCCGGAGCGGCGACGCCGATAGCGATGACGGCAGCCGCCGCGAGCAGCACACCGGACAGTTTGGCGGCGGAGAATTTCAGGGTCATCGAGTCCTCTTGGCAGTCCGAAAGAATCGTCATTTCGCAAGTTCCCCGCAATTTAGCTGGCCGAGCGGTCCGCCCACAAGGTCAATCCGGCCACACCTGCGCAGAATAATGCGCGATCCGGCCGAATGTTGCATGCATTCCAAGACCTTGCTCGCCGCTCCGTCACAGGCTGCCCCGCAGCGGCAGGTTCCTCGTGCCGACGATCCGGAAGATCGAAGGATCGCCGCCGCGCCGATCCTCGTCCGATGCACCTCCATAAGAGCCTGTTATTACTACGGTATTTTCCGACCTCTTGACCACCCCGGAATTCGGACCGCCGGCAGCGGCCCGGCCTGCTTTCGGACCGGCCGGCATCCAGTCCAGTTCCAGATGGTTGAACGCCGCCACCGCGGCGATGGCAAGCAATGCCAGACAGCCCAGATAAGCGAGCAGGCGCCCGACCACGGCCGTGCATTCGTCCGCGAAGCTCGTGACCGCCGGACGCAAGTCGAACTCGCGCTCGCGGTTGTGGGGCGCAGAAATGAAACGCATCAAGACACTGGGAACGCTCAGGACGTTGTGTTTGCGGCATTTCTCGCATAGAAGCGCTCGCGCTTCCGTTTCCGCGAATGACGGCCGGAAGGCATATTTCTTCGGAGAGTAAACGATGGGTTACAAAGTCGCGCTGGTCGGAGCGACCGGCAATGTCGGGCGTGAAATGCTCAGCATTCTGGACGAACGTAAATTCCCCGCTGACGAAGTCGTGGCGCTTGCGTCCCGCCGCAGCATGGGCGTTGAAGTGTCCTTCGGCGACAAGACCCTGAAATGCAAAGACCTTGAGACTTACGACTTCAGCGACGTCGATATCTGCCTGATGTCGGCCGGCGGAGCCGTGTCCAAGGAATGGTCGCCGAAGATCGGCGCGGCCGGCGCCGTGGTCATCGACAACTCGTCGACCTGGCGCATGGACCCGGACGTGCCGCTGGTGGTGCCGGAAGTGAACGCGGCGGCGGTCGACGGCTTCACCAAGAAGAACATCATCGCCAACCCGAACTGCTCCACCGCGCAGCTCGTGGTGGCACTGAAGCCGCTGCATGACAGGGCCACCATCACGCGCGTCGTGGTGGCGACCTATCAGTCGGTGTCGGGCGCCGGCAAGGAGGCGATGGACGAACTGTTCTCGCAGACCAAGGCCGTCTACACCAACAGCGAGCTGGTGAATAAGAAATTCCCCAAGCGCATCGCCTTCAATGCGATCCCCCAGATCGACGTGTTCATGGAGGATGGCTACACGAAGGAAGAATGGAAGATGATGGCGGAGACCAAGAAGATTCTTGATCCCAAAATCAAACTCTCCGCGACCTGTGTGCGCATTCCGGTGTTCGTCAGCCATTCGGAATCGGTCAATGTCGAGTTCGAACAGCCGATCTCGGCGGACGAAGCCCGCGACATCCTGCGCAACGCGCCGGGCTGTCTCGTGATCGACAAACGTGAGCCCGGCGGCTACGTCACGCCCTATGAAGCGGCCGGCGAAGACGCCACCTATATCAGCCGTATCCGCGAGGATGCGACGGTGGAGAACGGCCTCGCCTTCTGGTGCGTATCGGACAACCTGCGCAAGGGTGCGGCGCTCAACGCCGTGCAGATCGCGGAATGCCTGATCAACCGCAAGCTGATCACCGCGAAGAAGAAGGCCGCGTAAGGCGAGCCTTCAGACAAGAAGATCAAAAGGCCGGGCAAACGCTCGGCCTTTTAGTTTGGTCGCTCCGTCCTTCATGGTGAGGAGCGCGACTTCGCGCGTCTCGAACCATGAGATGGCCTGGCTCGGAGCATACAATCCATCCTTCGAGACGCGCGCGATGCGCGCTCCTCAGGATGAGGGCAGAGTTTTTTGTATGAGGGCCAAGTTCAATCCGCCGACTTTGCTTGCGCCACCGGCTTGAACACCTTTTCCACTTTGTCGAGCACCGACAGCGAGCCGAGCGCGACGCCGAAATAGGCGCCGTGCAGCAGCAGGTCGCCGCTTTCGACGCGCTTCCTGACGAAGGGGAAGGTCATCAGGTTTTCGAGGCTCCTGAACACCGCCGCCTTCTCGATCCGGGTGACGAAATCCTGCATCGACTCATGCTCGCGGATTTCGACATTCTCGCCCGGCTTGATGAACATCGCCATCCAGCGGCCGATGAAATCGCCCGGCGACAACGGCGCAGCTTTGTCCACGAATGCGCGGATGCCGCCGCATTGTGCATGGCCGAGAATGACGATGTGCTTCACCTTCAGCACCTCGACGGCATATTCCAGCGCCGCGGACACGCCATGCCCGCTGCCGTCGGGTTGATAGACCGGCACCAGATTGGCGATGTTGCGCACCACGAACAGTTCGCCGGGCGACGCATCGAAGATCACTTCCGGCGATACGCGCGAGTCGCAGCAGCCGATCACCATCACCTCCGGCGCCTGGCCTTTTTCCGACAATTCGCGGAACCGCGACTGTTCGGTGGGGAGGCGCTCGGACGAAAAGGTCCGGTAGCCGGCGATGAGTTGCTGCGGAAATGTTGCGGTCATGGTCTGCCTCTGCTGGCCCCGGATAACCATAGCATGCCGGCGCGAACAAGCCTTCCGGGCGGCGATCCGAGATGCTATCGCGGACATCCGGTCCATAAGCAAATATCGATTCCGAGGAAATGACGCCATGACCCGTCCGCGCCGCAGCCACTTGTTCATGCCCGGCTCCAATCCGCGCGCGCTGGAAAAGGCCCGCACCGTCGCCGCCGACGGCATCATCCTCGACCTGGAAGACGCGGTGGCGCCGGACGCCAAGGCGACGGCCCGCGCCGCCATCGCGGAGACGCTGGGCAAGGGCGGCTTCGGCAAGCGCGAGGTGCTGATCCGCATCAATGCGCTGGATTCGCCGTGGTGGATCGATGACGTGGCGATGGCTGCGAAAGCCAAGCCTGACGGCATTCTGGTGCCGAAGATCTCCAGCGTCGAGGATCTCAACACCGTCGCCGACCGGCTCGCCGATCTCGGCGCCGACATGTCGATCAAGGTCTGGGCCATGATCGAGACGGCGCGTGCGATCCTGCATGCGGAGGAACTCGCCGCTTGTGCGGCGGATGCCGAAATCCGCCTTGCCGGTTTCGTATGGGGCCCCAATGACATCGCTCGCGAGACGCGCATCCGCATGATGCCCGGCCGCGCATCGATGCTCGGAATGATCACCCATTGCGTGCTGGCCGCCCGCCTCCACGGCCTCGACATCCTCGACGGTCCCTACAGCGATTTCAGCGACAACGCCGGCTTCATCGCGGAAGCCGAACAAGGCCGCGACATCGGCTTCGCCGGCAAGACATTGATCCATCCCAGCCAGATCGACGCCTGCAACAAGGTCTTCACGCCGCCTGACGCGGACGTCGCGCAAGCGCGCCGCATCATCGCCGCGTTCGAGCAGCCGGATAACGCCAAGCGCGGCGCGATCCAGCTTGACGGCAAGATGGTCGAGCGGCTGCATGCAGAGATGGCGAAGCGCACGATCGCGATTGCCGACGCGATTGCGGCGATGGGCTGAGAGCCCCCCTCACCCGCCCGGCTTCGCGGCGGGTGAGGGGGTAGATGCCGTCAGTTCACGCCCAGGCGCGTTCGGCCTTCAGCTTGTCTTCGTAGCTGTCGATGGCCGTCTTCTTTTCCATCGTCAGGCCGATATCGTCGAGGCCGTTGAGCAGGCAGTGCTTGCGGAACGGGTCGATTTCGAATTTCACCGTGCCGCCATCCGGGCCGCGGATTTCCTGGTTGGGCAGGTCGATGGTGATGGTGGCATTGGCGCCGCGCTCGGCATCATCGAACAGCGCGTCGAGATCCTTCTGCGAGACGCGGATCGGCAGAATGCCGTTCTTGAAGCAGTTGTTGTAGAAAATGTCGCCGAACGAGGTCGAAATCACGCAGCGGATGCCGAAATCCAGCAGCGCCCAGGGCGCATGCTCGCGCGACGAGCCGCAGCCGAAATTATCGCCGGCAACCATGATCCTCGCCTTGCGATAGGCCGGCTTGTTGAGCACGAAATCCGGGTTCTCGCTACCGTCGTCCTTGTAGCGCTGATCCGAGAACAGGCCCTTGCCGAGGCCGGTGCGCTTGATGGTCTTCAGGTACTGCTTCGGAATGATCATGTCGGTATCGACATTGATCACCTTCATCGGTGCCGCGACGCCTTCCAGCGTGGTGAACTTGTCCATGTCCAGCTCCTTCTCGCTGTGGTCATGAGCCTCGTTCATCCGGCCGTCAAGACCTTCGCACCGTCCCCCGAGAGGCTCCGCCTTCGATGGGAAGAAATACGGAATGTCACCTTCCCGTCATTCCGCCTTGGCCTCGATCGCCTCCATATCGGCATCGGAGAGCCCGAAATGATGGCCGATTTCGTGAATCAACACATGGCGGACGATATGGCCGAGCGTTTCGTCGTGCTCGGCCCAGTAATCCAGGATCGGGCGGCGATACAGCCAGATCATGTTGGGCATCCGGCCGGACATGTCGCCTGACTGAAACGGCAGCCCGACGCCCTGAAAAAGGCCGAGCAGGTCGAACTCCGTCTCGGCCTGCATCTCCTCCAGCACCTCGTCGGTGGGGAAATCGTCGACCCGGATAATCACACCCTCGCACAGCCTGCGGAAGTCATCCGGCAGGCTGGCGAACATGCCGTGCGCCATCGCTTCCATTTCAGCGAGGTCAGGGGCTTTTGCCTGGTACCACATAGGTTCCCTGTCTAGACCATCCACCTCTTGTGACAAGACGGCACCTGTTGGCAAGGCGGACCACGGCGGTTGACGGCCGGGCGTCAATCGGAGACGTTGCGGCGTTTTCCTTGCAGCATGACCCGCGCCGAAATCGGCATTTCCTTTCGGAATCATGCTTTTGAACGACGGTTTGGGGCGTACCGATGCGGATCATGACGGCGACATTGGCGGTGGCAGTTGCCTTTGGCGGCCTGTCGCTGAGCGGCGCAACGGCTCAGACCGCGCCTGCGGTGCAGCGCGCGACCGACATCTCCGCGCAAAGCAGAAGCGCCCGCCCGCGCGTCCGCATCTATCGCAACGACAGTCCGCGCGGTGTTTATCCGCGCTACAATCCCGGTCCCAATGCCGTGCGCGACTGCACGGCGCACCTTGTGCAGGAACATCGTCCGAGCGGCACGGTGATCGTCCCGCACATGAACTGCTTCTGGCGCCGCGGCTGAGCGATCGCGCGGCCCATCCACCCGTCGCATGACGGGCGCGATGCAACCGTGCTGTTCCGTTGCACGCGCAGCCGCATTTGTTCCAATGCTGCGACAGAAAACCACGCGGCATATCGCACCCCGTTCATTCATTTCGCGTTCACGTCTTCGGACCTAGCGTTGCCTCATGGGCGATCGGTCCATGCAGCATGCATCTTCAAACGCATGCGGAACTCAGGAGAGAATTCATGAACATGAAAAAGATTTTCGGCCTCGCTGCCGTCGCGGGCCTGATGTTCGTGGCTGCGCCAGCGCCGCAGGCCAACGCGGTTTCGCTCAACAGCCCGGGCGTTGCCGCGACGGTGCAAGGCGCGCATGAGGGCCTGACGACTCAGGTGCAGTTTCGCCGCCATTATCGTCACTATCGTGCACCCCACGTGCGTCGCTACCATTCCTGGCGCCGTCCGCACGTCCATCATCGCCGTCACTGGCGCTGATCGGAATGCTCTGATGTGACGGCCGGTCTGCATCTGCGGATCGGCCATCGCACGGAACGTTCCCATGACACATTCCTCCGCGTCTCCCTGTCGCGGGACATCAGTTCGATCTGAAGCGTTAAGCGATCAGGGCGACGACAGACTTCAAGGAGACAATCATGGCAACATGGGTCAGCGCAGCTCTGTTGGCTGCAACAATTTCACTCGGCGGCGCATTCGCAGCGGCGCCGGCATCGGCGGCACCTCCCGCGCAGACGGCCGTGCACGATCAAACGCAAGCGACCGAGTTCAGCTCGCAGCGTCGGCACTGGCGCGGTCACCGTCATTTCGGCTATCGCCACTTCGGTCATCGCCGCTGGGGCCACCAGCATTGGGGCCACAGGCACTGGGGCTACCGTCCCTATTACGGGCCGCGCTACCGCTACGGCTATCGCCCGTTCTATCGCTCCTATTATGGCCCGGCCTATTATGGACGCCCCTATGCGTATCGACCCTTTGGCTACCGGTCCTGGGGCTACGGACCGGGGTTCGCCATCGGCGGCGGGCCGCTCAGCATCGGCTTCTCGTTCGGCCGCTGGTAAGACCTTCACCTGACAGTGAGCATCACGGGCGCCTTCGCGGCGCCCGTTTTGCTCGATCAAGGCGCGAGCTGAAACGCCTCGAAGCGGTGGAGTTCATCCTCGATCCGCCGCTTCCACGCCGCGCGCGGCGCTTTCTTCGCGGCCCCTTCGCCGACCCAGTTCCATTGCTGCATCAGCAGCTTTCGATTCTGCCGATCGGTTTTGAGGTCGATCGCCGCGACGATCCTGTCATCGACAAGCACCGGTAGCGCGAAATAGCCGAGCTTGCGTTTCTCTTTCGGCACATAAGCCTCGAAGCGATGATCGTGGCCGAAGACCAGATGCGTGCGCTTGCGCTGGATGATCAGCGGATCGAACGGCGAGAGCAGATGAACGAGCCCGTGCGCCGTGCTTTCCGTGGTTTCGATCATCTCCGGCGTCGCCCAATGCTCCTGTTTGCCGGCGCCCTCCAGTGCGACGGATACCAGCTCGCCCTTGCGTAGCCGCGCCTCGATCAGCTTGCGCACACCGGCCTTGCTCGGTGCATCGAGATGACAGATCGAGTCGAGGCTGACGATGCCTTGCGATCGCAGTGCGCGATCGAGCAGGTAGCCCGCCCTCTCACCGACCGTTGCCGCTTTCGGCAATCGGTCCCAGCCGAAATGCCGGAGCAGAAGATCATAGGTCTTCAGCATGCCCTGGCGTTCGGAGACGGTGAGATGTCCCTCGAAAAAGGCCAGTTGCAGCGCCCGCTTCGACGGCTTGCGGCTGGCCCATTCGTGATCCTTCTCGCGCAGCACATCGTCATCGATATCGCGGATCGACAGCGGCCCGGCTTTCGCCAGCCGCATCACCTTGCGCTTGTCCGCCGGCGTCACCGCGGCGAACCAGCCATGGCCGTTGGCGCGGATATATTTCATGTCGGCAATGAAGAAGCGCAGATCCCCGGTCGGCACGTAAGCAAGCGCATGGGTCCAGTATTCGAACACGCTCTTGTCCGACGACTGCGCCTGCCTGAGGTCGGCACGGCGATAGTTCGGGATGCGTGCGAACAGGATGTGATGATGGCTGCGCTCGATGACGTTGATGGTGTCGATCTGCACATAGCCGAGATGCGCGACGGCCTTGGCGACGGCGTCAGCGCCCTCGCCGAACGGCGCGCGTTCATCCAGCCGCTGCGCCCGCAGCCAGATGCGGCGGGCAGCGGCGATGGAGATGGCGACGGGTTTGGCGGGCGGGTGGGGCATGAGGCCAGCAGGATGGCATAGTCGGATGACCAACGTCACGCCCAGGCGACCTTGTCCATTGCAGATTCAGGTGTACTCTGATCCTGCGTCCATCAACCGGCTGACCAGCGGGGATTGGATGACTTTGCATATACGCGATGACCGAGCCGCTGAACTCGCCCGCCAACTGGCGGAACGCGAGGGTGTCAGCGTGACGCAAGCCATTGTGAATGCTTTGGAGGCAGCCCTGACGCGGGAAAGCCGCCCGCTTTCGGAGCGTATCCGCGAGATCGCAGCAGAAGCGCAACGCCGCGGTGACAAGGCGAAGGGGCGCCAAGTGACAAAAGAGGAAATCGACGAACTCTGGGGTCACGAATAGTGTTCGTGGATACGTCGGCCATCGTCGCTATGGTGGCATCGGAGCCGGACGCAGACACTTTCAGTTTCAAGCTTGAAGCAGCGACCGGCTCAAAGATCACCGGCGCACATGTGCTTCTCGAAGCCACGATGCGGCTCTCCAGCCTGCTTGGTCTATCGCCTGCGTCCGCCGATGAGATCGTAACGCAGCTCTTGCGTGAAGCACGGATCGAGACCGTCCCCATCACGGAAGACATCGCTCATTTGGCCGTAACCGCATTCGAGCGCTACGGCAGGGGACGCGGCCATCCGGCCAAGCTCAATTTCGGCGGCAGCGTCTTTCGCTCCGCAGCCTAAGATCATTCCGGTGACAAACCCTGCGCTGTTTGAACGAGGGGCTGGCCTTTTCAGAACAAGCAGAATAGTTACATTACGTTTGTGTAGACAAAAGTAACGACGAATGAAAGTTGCCGGCTTCGACTGGGATGCAGGGAACTGGCCGAAATGCGGGAAACACAGCGTAAGCCGCGCGGAAATCGAGGAAGTTCTATCAGGAACTCCGGCCGTTATGGCCGATCCCCATCCCGACGAGATCCGAATGCGGGCGATCGGGAAAACTGCCGCAGGCCGGCATGTGTTTCTGGTGTTCATGCTGCGGGAGATCGACGGCTTGACCAAGCTGCGCCCCATCAGCGCCCGCTACATGCACGACAAGGAGATCGCCCACTATGAGCGCACCCGCTAAGCCCATGCCTTCCGTTCGCAGCGACGCCGAGGCGGAAGCCTTCGTCGAAACGGCCGACCTGACCCAGTACGACCTGTCGGGGTTCCGACCGACGACATTCGAGATTCAGCCCAAGGCGGCATCGCTCAACATGCGCCTGCCCGGATCATTACTCGATGCCCTGAAAGCCAAGGCCAAGGCCAAGGGCATTCCTTACACCCGCTATGTGCGGATGCTGCTGGAAAAGGACGTGGCCCGCCGCCGCTGACCTGAACGTAGCCCGTATGGAGCACAGCGCAATGCCTTCTCCCC